>UMKV01010630.1_pt1 | contig 55251 bp, 50 predicted proteins | sample 1966381 | NCBI WGS metagenome assembly UMKV01 (sample SAMEA4836182, study PRJEB28245) | human gut metagenome | biome: gut microbiome; material: fecal sample | place: Denmark | collected 2008
TGGTTGACGAACACATAGCGGGTGCCGAAGCCGCCGGCATAGCCGTCGCCCCGGCTGCAGACCACCACCACGATGCAGATGACGATGAACAGGACCACCAGAACGCCGAAAAGCACCTCCGGGTCCACGCCATCGTCGTAGTAGCCGCCGTCGTCGTAGTCGTACCAGCCGTCGTCCGGCGCGTAGTCGGCGCTGTTGTCCGGGGACAGGGCCGTGGGCCAGTCGGTGTAGCGCACCCGGACGTTCATCCGGTAGCCGTAGTCCAGATCGGAGGCGGTCACGGTCAGGCCATCCGCCAGCGTCACGTCGTCGGCGCCGGTGATCGTGCCGTCGCTGAAGTCGCCGGTAAGGCCGGCGGGGTCTGTCCACGTCAGGGTCATGGCGCCGATCTTCGCCTCGTCGAACCAGCCGGGGGTGTAGTCATAGGATACGGTATCGCCGTCCAGCGTGTACATGTACTCCTGCACCCAGCGGTAGGAGAAAGTAAACGTCTCGTTCTGGTCGTAGGCGCGGTCCAGATAGACGTACATGTAGCTGTTGTCGAAGGACAGGCGCTCAATGTTGTCGGTGAGGGCCGTCTCCTCGCGGATGGAGCCATTGGGCACGCCGATCTTCAGCTCCTGCCCGTAGGGCAGCTCCTCCAGCGCCGTCCATGTCAGGGAGACGGTGATGGTCAGGCTGCCGTCGTCGGTGTTGGGCACCGCGGTCACGTCATAGTGGTCGATGTAGTCGTAGTCCGCCCAGGCGGTGACGGTGCAGCACAGCGCCGCCAGCAGGGTCAGCAGCAGGATATGCAGTTTCTTCAGCATGTGGCCGCCTCCTCCCTGTTGCCGGTGCGCAGCTGACAGATGTGGTCCATTTTTGCGCTCTCCGCCCGGATGACGGCGCAGCGCTCGCTGTTCCAGATGGCGCGCCAGTCGTCGGTGCGCATGTTGCCCAGCGGCGGGGCGCTGAGCCAGCTCTGGCAGGGGATGACGCTGCCGTCCGGGGCGATGGCCATGTTGGAAAGGCAGGCGCCGCAGCTGGGGATCAGGTGCAGACCCAGGGCGCGGAGCGTCTCCTCCGGCAGCCAGCCGGGACTGGTGAAGTCCAGCTCCATGCCCAGCTCCTCCACCACGGGGACGGCGGCGCGCAGCACGTCCGTCAGCTCCTGCTCCGTCAGGCGGGTGGCGCGGCTCTCCGCCCCCTCGGCGCTGCCAGAGGGGATGAGGCCGGAGCAGGTGGCGTAGCGCACGCCCAGCGAGGAGGCGAAGCGCAGGGTGGCGGCGTAGTCGGTGTTCAGGCTGCACAGCGGCGTGTTCACCGAGACGATGAGACCCGCGGCCACGGCGTTCCGGATGCCCTGCACCGTTTTTTCAAAGCCGTCGGCGCCCACCAGCGCGTTGTGGACGGCGGGGTCGGCGCTGTACAGCGTGACCTGCGCGCTGTCGAGACTGGCGTCATACAGCCGGGCGCACAGCGACGGGGTCAGCAGCTGGCCGTTGGTGTTCAGGCGGGTGACGAACCACTGGGCCGCGTCCACCAGCTCCACCAGATCGGCGCGGAGGGTGGGCTCGCCGCCGGTAAACGTCACCTGGGGGATGTTGGCCTCCTGCAGGCGGCGGAGGATCTCCAGCCACTGCTGGGTGGACAGCTCCGGCGCATCGGCCAGGGACTGACCGGCGGCGTAGCAATGGAGACACTTCTGGTTGCAGTGCCACGCGCCGTCGCAGTGCATGGCGCTGACCATCAGGTCCATGCGGTGAGGCGCGGTCATCTGGGACGCATACTCGCCCAGCGAGAGGACGCCCACCTCCGCCTCCGGCTCCTGCCCCCGGGCAATGGCCACCAGCGAGGTGAGCATCAGGGTCAGGTCATCCGCCAGATCGGCCTTTTTCGTGAAGGGGTAGGTCTTATGTGTCTCGGCCACGGCGGTGTCCGCCATGGCGCGCCAGTCGGACTCGCCGATCTCCAGACCGGCAAAGGGCTCCAGCCGGTCCATGAAGTTGGCCAGCAGAATGGCCCAGGACAGGTTCAGCGGCACCAGCTTATCGCCGTTGAGCAGCAGCAGGAACGGCGCGGACGGCGCATCCTCCCGGGGCGGGATCATGTGGATGCGGACGGCGCCCCGGCCCTTGGGGTCCAGCGTGATGTGCCGCACGCAGCGCAGGTGCTGTCTGCGGTAGCGCTGTTCCAGAAACGTAGGCATAGGCGTTCCTCCTTTCGTTGCCGCCAGTATAGCATAGCGGCGGTAAAATGGCAACAGAAACGCCCCGCCTTCCGGCGGGGCGCTGCATGCCTGTATGTGTCAGTCGTTGACATCGTAGAAAATGCGCTCGCCCTCCTCGGCCAGGCCCAGCAGGTCGCGGGCCAGCGCCTTGATGAAGTCGGGGTCGTCCTTCCTGCTCAGGTCAGACTGGAGCGCTTCATTCTCCTGGGTCTTTTCCTGCATCTGCTGGGTCAGGGAGGCCTCCTGCGCCCGGACATCCTTCAGGCGCCCGTAGACGTTGACGATCTCCACGCCCACCACCACGATGAGGACGGCCAGCACCAGCAGCAGCACGGTGTTGGACTTCTTTTTGCGGGCCTTTTTCTGCGCCATGGCTGTCCGCTCCCTTCCGCGGCCGGCAGGGCCGCTTTCTTATCCCCATTGTAGCGCAGGCGCGGCGAAAAGAAAAGTGTTTTTTCAGGAAAGCGGCGGCTTTTTTCAGCCAGCGCGCCGCCAGCACCGCCGGGCGGCACAGCAGACGGCACAGCGCCACCGCCGCGTCCAGCCAGAAATCCCACAGAGGGCGCAGCAGCGGCGGCAGCGTCAGGCTGTACAGCAGGGCGCCCAGCGCCACGCCGGTGAGCATGTACAGCCGCAGCTCCCCCTGCCCCACCCGCAGGGCGAACCAAAGCAGCAGCAAGCCCAGCACGGCGGTGTACAGGCCGTCCAGCAGGCCGGTGAGCCGCCGGTCACGGCGGCGGCGGAGCCGCACGGTGCGCAGCAGGTCGTAGACCATGGCGGAGGCGGCCCCCAGCGCCGCGGCGGTCAGGTAGGCGGTGAGCTGCTGGGGCACATGGTTCTCCATGTCAGCCGAACAGGCGGGACAGGAACGAGCCCTGCCGCACCTCCGTGTCCTCGTAGGTCACGGCGTCGATGCGGCCGTCCACCTGCATCTCGCCGCCGTCCAGGGACAGCTTGCCGATGTGCAGCTCCTCCCCGGTGATGATGAGTGTGCCGGCGCTGGTGGTGGTGACGATGCAGTTCTCGTCGAACCGCACCACGTCCTCCACGCCGGAGACGCTCAGCTTCTCCCGCCCCTCCAGCTGGAGGCGGTGATAGGCGGCTGCGCCGCCGTCGGTCATGTCGTAAGGCATCAGAAAAGCGCTCCCTCCCACACAGTTTTCACTGTATCGTATGAGGGAACGCTCCGGTTTATGACAGTTTGTCCGGCTGGGGCGCGGCCTCGCGGTACATGGCGGCCGCCGCGTCCTTGCCCACGTTCTCCGCCACGCTGACCACCTCCACCGTCAGGGTCTTCTGGCCGAAGCGGATGGAGATGACATCGCCCACCTTCACATCGTAGGACGCGCGCTGCACCCGGCCGTTGACGGTGACGCGCTCGTTGTCGCAGGCCTCGTTGGCCACGGTGCGGCGCTTGATGAGGCGGGAGACCTTCAGGTATTTATCAAGTCGCATAGTATCCTCCCTGAAACGGTAAAGGAGCCGGTGTGGCGTCACACCGGCTCCCGTGTATGCATGTTACTCGGCAACGGCGTCCTTCAGAGCCTTGCCGGCCTTGAAAGCGGGCACCTTGGAGGCGGGGATCTCAACGGTCTCCTTGGTACGGGGGTTCAGGCCGGTACGGGCGGCGCGCTTCTTGGTCTCAAAGGAGCCAAAGCCCACCAGCTGCACCTTCTCCTCGGCCTTCAGGGTCTCGGTGATGGTCAGCAGGGTCGCGTTGACGGCGGCCTCGGTGTCCTTCTTGGACAGGCCGGTCTTTTCTGCCACGGCGGCGATCAGTTCGGTTTTATTCATGATAGTTCCTCCCAAATTTTTTCTTTTGTTGGCGCCGTCCCACCGGGCGGCGTATCTCAAAACGATCAAGATCGCATTAAGAACGTTTTGCCTCGTTCCACAGGGCGGTCATCTCCTCCAGCGTGAGCTGGGAGACCTCCCTCCCCTGGGCCGCCGCGCCTTCTTCCACGGCGCGGAAGCGGCGGATGAATTTTTCGCAGGTGCCGTTGACCGCGTCCTCCGGGTCGCAGCCGCAGAAGCGGCCCACCTTCACGGCGGCGAACAGCACGTCGCCCAGCTCCTCCGGCACGCAGCCGCCATCCTCCACGGCGCGGCGCAGCTCGGACACTTCCTCCTCCAGCTTGGCCAGCGCGCCCTGCACGTCCGGCCACTCGAAGCCGGCGGAGGCCGCCTTCTTCTGGAGCTTTTCGGCGCGCCAAAGGCCCGGCAGGCTCCGGGCCACACTGTCCATGCTGTCGGCCACGGTCTTCTGGCCTTTTTCCAGGCGCTTCAGCTTGTCCCAGCTGACCAGCACCGACTCCGGTGAGTCCTCGTGCCCGTCTCCGAACACGTGGGGGTGGCGGAACAGCAGCTTCTTCACCACACCGTCGCACACGTCGTCCATGGTGAAGCGGCCGGCGTCGGACTCGATATCCGCGTGGAACACCACCTGCATCAGCACGTCACCCAGCTCCTCCTTCAGAAGAACGGGGTCATCGTTGTCGATGGCCTCGGCGGCCTCGTAGGCCTCCTCCAGGAGGCCGCGGCGGATGGAATGATGGGTCTGCGCCTTGTCCCAGGGGCATCCGTCCTCCGAACGGAGGAGACGGATGATCTCCAGCAGGTCCTCGTAGCCGTAGTGCGGTTTCCTAACAAAATTTATCATACTTACGCTCCCATTGCAAGAGGTTTTCGCGTTGGTATACCGAAAAGTTCAGTGTAAACGCAGAATACGGGCGATTTTCTCACCCTTGGGCAGGCCGGCGACATCGGCGCGGGTCACAGCGCCCAACGCCAGCACCAGCACACAGTAGACCACTGCCGCCGCCGCGATGGCGGGCAGTACGGCCCAGCGCGCCGGCAGCACACGCGCCAGCAGGTCATAGGACGAACGGGCGGCCAGCGCCATCACCGCCGTGATCAGCAGAGGCTTGCCGAACAGGCGGAAGTAGGAGGGCCGCTCCGGCACGCAGCGGGCGATGGCGATGAGGTTCAGCACCACGATCAGCGCGTAGCAGTACAGGGTGCTGACCGGGGCGCCCCGGACATTGGTGGTGGGGTCGCCCACCATCAGGTAGTTGGTGACGATCTTCAGAATACCGCCGCACAGCAGGGTGACGACGGGGATGTACTCCTTGCCGTAGGCCTGCAGGACGCCGTTGGTGGCCACCATCAGGCACACGAAGATGCAGGCAATGCCCAGGATGGTCAGGTGGTAGGCGGCGGCCTCGGCGGTGGCGGGCACCGCCGGGTACAGCAGGCGCAGGATCGGACCGGCCAGCACCGACAGTCCCGCCCCGGCGGGCAGGGCGATGAGGGTGGTGAGCTTCAGGGCGGCGGCTGTGCTGCGTCCCGCGGCGGCGCGGTCGCCCCGCGCCAATGCGGCGGCGATGTCCGGCACCAGGCTGACGGTGACGGGATAGATAAACGACGGCGGCAGGGCGAACAGCGTCATGCCGAAGGTGTACTCGCCGTACAGCGCGGTGGCGGCGGACTCCGTATACCCCAGTGTGTTCTGGAGCGTGGACATCACCAGCCCCTGGTCCAGCAGGGTGATGAGGCTCATGCCCGCCGCGCCCAGTGTGATGGGGATGCCGGCGGTCAGTAGCTGGCGGAGAACGGCGGACCGGGCGGGCGGCGTATCCGAGGCGATGATGGGCCGGCGGCGGTGCAGCAGGTACACGGCCAGCACCGCCAGCGACAGCAGGGAGCCGGCGGTGACGCCGGCGATGGCCCCGGCGGCGCACAGGGACGAGTCCGCGCCCCGGTGCAGCAGCACAAGGCACAGGCCAAGGCCGATGACCAGCTTGCCGGCGGACTCCGTCATCTGGCTGACGGCGGTGGGGGTCATGTCCCCCAGTCCCTGGGTATAGCCCCGGACGGCCGAGGTCAGGCAGACGAACAGCACCGCCGGCCCCAGCGCCCGGATGGCCGGGGCGGCCAGCGAGTCGTGGAGCAGGCCGCTGAGCCACTGGGGGTACAGGCACATGACGGCGCTGCACACAAGGCCGATGGCAGCCAGCAGCGCCAGCGCCGTCCGGAAAATGCGGCGCTGGGCGTTGAGGCGGCCCTGGGCCGCCGCCCGGGACACCATGCGGGACAGGGCCAGCGGCAGCCCTGCTGTGGACAGCACCAGCAGCAGGCTGTAAATGTTATAGGCGGCGTAGAAGTGGGCCATGCCCTCCTTGTCCAGCAGGTTGCCCAGCGGGATCTTGTAGAGGGCGCCCAGCACCTTGGTCACCGCCACGGCAAAGGCCAGCACGGCGGCGCCGCTGATGAAATTGTGGCGACGCTGGGCCATGCCGCACCTCCCGTTTACTTCAGCATATTCTCATGGAAGCGGCGGAACGTCTCCAGATCCTGCCGGAGCTTCTCGGGACGGGCGATGTACTCCGTGGGGAACTTGGGATGAAACACCCGCTCGATACGGTCGCGCACCGGGTCCACCATCTTCGTGGAGCCGCCGGCGCCCAGGGACAGGATGCTGTGCAGCTCCTCCATGATGTAGATATTATACAGTCCCTCCGCGCCGGATATGCACCAGCCCACGTTCTCAAAGCTGCCGGACATATACTTCTGGCGGTAGAGGTAGTAGGGGGTGAATCCGGCGGTGCGCAGGGCGTCGTTGGCATAGTCCAGCATGGCGGACACGTCCTGCGCCGACGGGATGGGCAGGCCCTCCAGCAGGATGCGGCTGCCCTTCTTCAGACTGAGGGTGTGGACAGTGATGTTGTCCGCGCCGAAGGTCAGGCACTTGTCCAGCGTGCGGCGGAAGCCCTCCGGCGTGTCGGCGGGCAGGCCGGCGATGAGGTCCATGTTCACATGGGGAAAACCCATGGACACCGCCAGCGCCATGGTCTCCTCGATGTCCTTTGCCGTGTGGCGGCGGCCGATGGCCCGCAGCACCGCGTCCTCCATGGACTGGGGGTTGACGCTGATGCGGTCCGCGCCGTGGTCCAGCAGCACCTGCAGCTTCTCCCGGGTGATGGTGTCGGGGCGGCCCGCCTCGATGCAGTACTCGGCGCAGCCGCTGAGGTCAAAGCTGCTGTTCAGGTGGGTCAGCAGGTGGTCCATCTGCCGGGCCGACAGGGTGGTGGGCGTGCCGCCGCCCATATAGAAAGACCTGACCCGCAGACCCGTCTCCGACACCATACGGGCGGCCTCGGTGATCTCCTGCTCCAGCGCCGCCAGATACGGCTCCATCAGGCCGAAGGACTTCTCCACCGACGCGGAGACGAAGCTGCAGTAGGCGCAGCGGGTGGGGCAGAATGGGATGCCCACATAGAGGGAGATCTCGTTGGGCTGTAAGCCGCTCTTGGCCTTCAGGCCCGCCTGCGCCGTCTCGATGGCCAGACGGCGGCGCTCCGGCGAGACAAAGTAGGTGTCCCGGAGGACGCGGTCCGTCTCCCGCGCTGTTTTGCCCTGCTCCAGCATGGCGCGGGCCAGCTTGCCGGGGCGGATGCCGGTGAGGGCGCCCCAGCTGGGAGTGACGCCGGTAATGTCCCGGGCCGCCTTGAAGAAGGACAGCTTCAGGGCGCGCTGACGCAGACGCTCCCGCTCGTACTCGTCAGGGGCGCCCGTAAGAACAGCGCGGGAGACGCCCCGCGCCGTTTTGCCGTGATAATGGATGGTGGTGACGCCGGTGGCATAGCGCTTCCCCTCCGTCAGGGAGACAAGGGCGCAGTCATCCTCGCCGGGGGCGGGGACCTCGTAAACGGGGCGCTCCTCCGGGAAGAAGGCCAGCAGGCTCTGCTCGATGGCGTAGCGGTCGTCGTGGCCGCGGAATTGCAGCTTCATTGCTTCGCCCCTTGCCGCATGTAGGGGTTGACGCGGCGTTCGTAGTCCAGCGTCGTCTCCCGGTCGTGACCGGGCAGCACACGCAGGTTGCCCTCCAGCGCCGCCAGACGGCCCAGGGAGGTCAGCATCTTGCGATAGTCGCCGCCAGGGAAGTCGCACCGGCCGCAGGAGCAGCGGAACAGGGTGTCGCCGGCGAACAGCACGCCCTGCCCCTCCACCAGCAGGCAGACGGAGCCCTCGGAGTGGCCCGGCGTTTCCAGCACGCGGAGGGTCAGCCCACCCAGCGGCAGGGTGTCGCCCTCCTTATAATAGCGCTGGTTCTCCGGCCCCACCTTGCGGAACAGCAGCTCGCCGCGCTCCGTGTCCACGGCGTCCTTTTCGTGGATATATACCGGCACGTCCGGGTACTTCTCCAGCAGGGGGCGGACGGCGGAGGTGTGGTCAAAGTGGCCGTGGGTCAGCAGGATATATTGCAGGGTACAGCCGCTCTGGGCCACCATGCGCTCCACCTGCGGCGCGTCGTCGCCGGGGTCGATGAGCGCGCAGACCTTTGCCGTTTCGTCGCACAGCAGGTAGCAGTTGGTCATGATGGGTCCCACCTGAAGGGATGTGATGTGCATGGCGCGCTCCTTTCTTACAGCTGGTCGGTGTCCACCACCAGCGTCACCGGGCCGTCGTTAAGGCTCTCCACCTGCATGTAGGCGCCGAACTCGCCGGTCTCGGTGTGGAAGCCCTTTTCCCGGCAGAGCTGGACGAACTTTTCGTACAGGGGGATGGCCACCTCCGGACGGGCGGCGGCCAGGAACTCGGGACGGCGGCCCTTTTTGCAGTTGCCGTACAGCGTGAACTGGGAGACGATGAGCAGCTGGCCCTTCACGTCCTCCAGACTGCGGTTCATCTTGTCGTTCTCGTCCTCGAAAATGCGCAGGCCCGTCAGCTTGTCCGCCAGCTTGACGGCCTGTGCCTCGGTGTCCTCGTGGGTCACGCCCAGCAGGATGAGGAAACCCTCCCCGATCCGGGCGCGTACCTTGCCGTCGATGGTGACGGATGCGTGCTTCACGCGGGTCAATACTGCTCTCATGGCGTATGGCTCCTTTTCTTTGTTTCGTGGGGCGGGATTCAGCCGGCGGGGCGGGTAACACGCATGACGCCGGAGATCTGCTCGATCCTCCGCATGACCGTCTGCAGCTGCTGGCTGTCGGCCACGTCGGTATCCAGTGTGATGAGGGCGAAGCCGTCCGGCGTGCTGCGGGCGTTCAGGGAGGAAACGTGGGTCTTGGTGCTGGAGAGCACCGTGGAGATGTCCACGATCAGGTTCAGGCGGTCCTTGGCCACCACCTCCAGCGTGGTGCGGTAGCTCTCCCGTGTGTTGGCGCCCCAGGAGACCTTGATCCAGCGGCCCGCCTCCTCGGGCTTGCGGCGGGCGGGGTCGGCGTTGGGACAGTCCGCCCGGTGGACGGAGATGCCGTAGCCGCGGGTGATGAAGCCCACGATCTCATCGCCGGGCACGGGGGTGCAGCACTTGGAGAACTTCACCAGACAGTTGGTGAGCCCCTCTACCACGATGCCCTGCTCCCCTCTGGGGCGCTGGGGCACGGCGGGACGGGTCTGCTGAGGCTGGTCCGCCAGCGGCACCTCCGCCTGACGCTCGGTCTGGTGCTGGTGGAGGATGCGCTGGATATCCTCCCGCAGGCGGCCCATGACCTTCAGGGCGGACACGCCGCCGTAGCCGATGGCGGCGTACATATCGTCCAGACTGTTGTAGCACAGCTTTTTCAGGACGCTGGGGAGGTTGTCCTCGCTGGTCAGCTCCTTCAGCGTCACGCCGGTGCGCTTCAGCTCCGCCTCAAAGCTCTGGCGTCCGTTGACGATGTTCTCGTCACGCTTCTCCCGCTTGAACCACTGGCGGATCTTGCTGCGGGCGTTGCTGGAGCGGGCGATCTTCACCCAGTCGCGGCTGGGACCGTGGGCGGATTTGCTGGTCATGACCTCCACCACGTCGCCGTTGCGCAGGTGGTAGTCGAACTGGACGATGCGGCCGTTGACCTTGGCGCCGGTCATGTGGTTGCCCACGGCGGAGTGGATGGTATAGGCAAAGTCAATGGGCGTGGCGCCGGCGGGCAGGTTGATCACATCGCCGTTGGGGGTGAACACGAACACCTCGTCGGCGAACATGTCCACCTTCAGGGAGTGGATGAAGTCCTCGGCGTCGGCGTCCTCCTGATTCTCCAGCAGGCGGCGCACCCACTCGTAGCTGCGCTCGTCGCCGGCGCCCTGGCCGTTCTGCTTGTACTTCCAGTGGGCGGCCACGCCGTATTCGGCGATCTCGTGCATCTCTCTGGTGCGGATCTGCACCTCGAAGGGGATGCCGCTCTCGCCCACCACCGTGGTGTGCAGGCTCTGGTACATGTTGGGCTTGGGGGTGCCGATATAGTCCTTGAAGCGGCCCAGAATGGGCTTGTACAGGTCGTGGATCAGGCCCAGAACGTTGTAGCAGTCCGCCACCGTGTCCACGATGACCCGGAAAGCGAACAGGTCGAACACGTCGTCCAGCGACTTGTTCTGGGTGTACATCTTGCGGTAGATGGAGTAGGGGTGCTTCATGCGGGCCTGCACCGCGGCGTCGATGCCGGCCTCCCGCAGGCGGGTGGTGATCTGGTCGTGGATGGAGGACATGAAGCCGTCGTACTCCGCCGCCTTCTCGTCCAGCGCCTCGGTGATCTCCCGGTAGCCCACGGGGTCCAGATATTTCAGGGAGAGATCCTCCAGCTCCCACTTCATCTTCTGCATGCCCAGACGGTGGGCGATGGGGGCGTAGATCTCCATGGTCTCGAAGGATTTCTGCTTCTGCTTCTCCGGCGTCTGGTACTCCATGGTGCGCATGTTGTGGAGACGGTCGGAGATCTTGATGAGGATGACCCGGATGTCCTTGGCCATGGCCATCAGCATCTTGCGGAGGTTCTCCATCTGCTCCTCCTCTTTGGAGGTGTAGTGGACGCGGGTCAGCTTGCTGACGCCCTCCACCAGGTCGGCCACCGTGGGGGAGAACAGCTTGCTGATCTCCTCATGGGTGGCGGAGGTGTCCTCGATGGTGTCGTGGAGCAGGGCCGCCACGATGGATTCCGTGTCCAGATGCAGCTCCTCCGCCACGATCTGGGCCACGGCCAGCGGGTGGGTGATGAAGGGCGAGCCGTCCTTCCGGTTCTGGCCGGCATGGTGGGCGGCGGCAAATTCGTAGGCGGCGTGGATCTGGTCAAAGCCCGCCGACGGGTTATAGGCTCTGACAGTTTCGACGAGATGGTCGTACATTTCCTGCGGCGTCATTGTCCAACGCCCCCTTTCCCAATGTTCTCATGGAGCCACAGCAGGTGGGGCGACTGCCCCAGCACTACCTTCTGCCCCCGGTGCAGGCGGAGGGTCACGTCATCCTCCTGCCGTTCCAGCGTCAGGAGTCCCCGTTCGGCGAATACCGCCAGGCACAGGGCCGCGCGGGGGAACGGCTCCGCCTTGCCCAGTTCCGCTGCCAGCGTGCGCAGTAGCGGCAGGTAGCCGGTGGTGAGGCCGCCCTCCGGGACGGTGCGTTCCAGAAACCGCCAGGCGGCGGCGAACTGGTCCCGCGTGGGCAGCAGCCGCCGGGCGTCCCGGGCGGATATGGGCTGATGGGCGGTGCAGCGCTCCGCCAGCGCCAGCGCCTCCTGCTCCCGGCCGCTGGCCCACAGGGACGGGCGCAGGTCCACCATCTGGAGCTGCACCGTCCGGCTGCCCCGGAACTCGTTGATCTGCAGATAGAAGGCGGCGTCCACACGGTCGCCGGCCCTGCAGCCGCAGTCCTCGGCCACGGTGGAGAAGAAAATGCCGTCGAACTGGGCGCTGCCCTTGCCGAGGCGCAGCTTCAGGTGACGGTTCTGGCCCACGTTCTGGGTGCGCAGCAGCGTGGCGCCCAGCAGGCAGAACACCGGGCGGGCGTTGCCGCTGCCGTAGGGCTCCAGCGCGGACAGAGCCTCCAGCTCCTCCAGCGTCACGGCGGAGGGGTGGGTGATGGCCACGTCCACGTCCAGCACCGATACCGGGGCCTCGCCGCCCCGGAAGCTGCGGGCGTAGTCGTTCATCCGTTCACGGAAGGCGGGGATGTTCCCCTCCTCGATGGTAAAGCCCGCAGCCAGCTCGTGGCCGCCGAAGCCCAGCAGCAGGTCCTTGCAGCTCTCCAGCGCGGCAAACAGGTTGAAGCCGCCCCAGCTGCGGCAGGAGCCTTTGCCGGTGGCGCCGTTGAGGTGGATCATAAAGCTGGGACGGGAGTATTTCTCGGAAAGGCGGCTGGCCACGATGCCCACCACGCCCTGATGCCAGCGGCTGCTCTCCAGCACCAGCGCACTGCGGTCCCGGTCGGGCAGACGGGCGATCATCTCCTCCGCCTGGGAGTAGATGGTCTGCTCCACGTTCTGCCGCTCCCGGTTCAGGGCGCACAGGTCACGGGCCATGCGCTCGGCCTCCGCCGGGTCGGTGCACAGCAGCAGCTCCGCCGCCTTGTCGGCGGCGCCCATGCGGCCCGCCGCGTTGATGCGGGGCGCCAGCACGAAACCGATCTGGACGGAGGTGATCTCGCGGCCGGCAAGGCCGGCCTCCTTCAAAAGGGCGTGAAGCCCGATAAAATCGGAGTGCTCGATGGCGGCAAGACCACGGGACACGATGGTGCGGTTCTCGCCGGACATCTGCATCACATCGGCCACGGTGCCGATGGCGGCCAGCGTGCAGTAGCGGGAGAACAGGGCCTCCTCCCTGTCCGGGCCGCCCAGCGCCAGCGCCAGCTTCAGCGCCACGCCGCAGCCCGCCAGATGCTTGAAGGGATAAGGGCAGTCGGGCCGGTGGGGGTCCACCACCGCCGCGGCGCGGGGCAGCGTCTCCTTGCACTCGTGGTGGTCGGTGATGACCACATCCATGCCCAGGGAGTTGGCGAAGTCCACCTCCTCCACGCCGGTGATGCCGCAGTCCACGGTGATCAGCAGCCGGGCGCCCTTCCGGTACAGGCCCTCAATGGCGTCGCAGCTCAGGCCGTAGCCGTCCTCGATGCGGCGGGGGATGTAGTGCAGCACGTCGGCGCCACGGCCCTGCAGGTAGTCCACCAGGATGCAGGTGGCGGTGATGCCGTCCACATCGTAGTCGCCGAACACGGCGATCTTCTCGTGATCGGCCAGTGCCTGCTGCACCCGCGCCACGGCCTTGTCCATGTCGGCCATGAGGAAGGGGCTGTAGGTCAGGCGCTGCTCGTGCTCCAGGAAGGCGGCGGCCTCCTCCGCGGTCCCGATGCCCCGGGAGGCCAGCACCGCCGACACGAGACAGGGGTAGCCCGCCGCCGTCAGACGGGCCGCCGCCTCGGGATGCGGGTCGGCAATGTGCCATTTCTGAAATTTCACGGTGGGTCACCTCCCTCCTGCCGGCGCCAGGGACTATGCCGCCAGTTTCATCATTATAATAATACTTTATTATAACAAATGTTGAGGAAAAGGTAAAGGGTAAAATGCGCGGCGGCGGGCGGTGTGCAGAAAACGCGGCTCTGCGGGTTGCATTTGTCGAAAGGATGGGGTACAATGAGCGTAATTCAGACAGAATCGAGGGTTTGCCCATGCGTCCTGACGGAACGAGAGTAAAAAATCTGCCGCCCATCGTGGCGGCGATCCCCTATATCATGCCTAAGCGCTACGACGCCCAGAACAGCATCACTGAGAACATCGACGAGGAGGTCCTTAAGGCCTACATCCGCGAGAAGCGGCGCAGCGGCATCCGCATCAACCACATGGCCGTGATCATCGCCGCGTACTACAAGGCGGTGCAGACCAATCCGAAACTGAACTACTTCGTGATGAACAGCCGCATCTACAAGCGCAACCACTTCTGCGTGTCCTTTGTGATCCTGAAGAAGCTGGCGGACGGCTCGCCGGACGAGACGACGCTGAAGATCTATCTGGAGCCGACGGACACGGTGTTTACCATCCAGCAGAAGATCAGCGACGTCATCGCCGCCAACAGCCAGACGGAGCAGAAGAACAGCACCGACAAATTTGCCCGGTTCATGTTCTCCGTTCCGGGGCTGCCCAAGTTCGTGCTGTGGCTGGCCTACCATCTGGACAAGCACGGGCTGCTGCCCCGGAAGATCATCGACCTCAGCCCGTTCCACACCAGCATGTTCATCACCAATCTGGCCTCCATCAAGACCAGCTACATCCACCACCACTGCTATGAGTTCGGCACCACCAGCGTGTTCGTGTGCATGGGCAAGCCGGTGCCCAACTATATAAACGGCGATCTGACCAAGAAGATGATGCCGCTGGGCATCGTCATGGATGAGCGCATCTGTACCGGCTACGAATACGCGGCGTTCTGCAATGATTTCCGCAAGTACATCCGGCGGCCGGAGCTGCTGGAGACGCCCTTCGACGGCAGCGATGCGCCGGAAGCGGCGCCTGCGGAGGAGCGGGAGACGGCGGCGGTGTGACCGGCAGGGACCACATACATACAAATTATATGCGAAAACACAGGGACGGCGCCGAGGCGCCGTCCCTGTGTGCGGGTCGGGGAGATATTGTGAGGATGGTATCTCTCAGAAGAATAGTGCCCAGCCCAGGAAGCCCAGGCAGGCCACCACGCCGGTGAACAGCAGGACCACCACCAGGTAGCCCATGATGTCGCGGGCGGACAGCTTGGCGATGCCCAGCGCAGGCAGCGCCCAGAACGGCTGGATCATGTTGGTCCACTGGTCGCCCCAGGCGATGGCCATGGCGGTGCGGCCGTTCTCGATGCCCATCTCCAGACCGGCAGGCATCATGATGGGGCCCTGGACGGCCCACTGGCCGCCGCCGGAGGGGACGAAGAAGTTGACGATACCGGCCGCCAGGAAGGACAGCATGGGGAACGTCACGTTGGTGGAGATGTTGACGAAGAACTGGGAGATGACGCCGGCCAGAGACACGCCCTGGTCATTGGAGGCCACCATCATGCCCATGATACCGGCATAGAACGGGAACTGCAGCAGGATGCCGGCGGCACCGGCAGCGGCATCGCCGATGGCGTCCACATAGCGGCGCAGGTCGCCGTGGAGCAGCAGGCCCAGGAACAGGAAGATCATGTTCACGATGTTCAGGCCCAGGGTGAAGCCGTTCTGCACGAAGTAGTACACGATGTAGATGAAGCCGAACACCACGGTGATGAGCCACAGGATCTTGGAGTGCTCCAGCTTCTCAGCGGGGGTATCCATCACATAGGTACGCTCCTCCTCGTCCACCAGCAGAGCCGGGTCGACGGTGACGGTGCGGTCCTTGTCGGGGTGCATGGCGTAGTTCACCAGAGGCATCACCAGCAGGACGGCACCGCACATGATGAGGTTCATGGGATGGAACACGGTGTCGGTGATGGGCGCCTGATAGACCACGCCGCCGAAGTCCTTGCCGGCCACCAGATCCAGAGGGATGGAGCCGGACAGACCGGCGTGCCAGATGACGAAGCCGGAGTAGGCGGAGGCGATCAGCAGGGGATAGTCCACGGTGGGCACCCGGCGCACGACCTCCTTGGCCAGCAGGGCGCCGATGACCAGGCCGAAGCCCCAGTTCAGCCAGCAGCAGATGGTGGACACGAAGGTGGTGACCAGAATGGCCTGCTTGTTGTTGTGGCACAGGCCGGCCACCGCGCGCAGCGCCTTCTTGCAGGGCTTGGCGGAGGCCATGGCAGAGCCGAAGACCAGCACCAGGGCCATCTGCATGGAGAAGGCCAGCAGATTCCAGAAGCCGCCCTTCTGGTCGCCCCACCGGGCAATGACCTCAATGGGGCCCATGCCGGTGGCACACATGGCGCCGACGAATACGACGAGGGTCAGGATGATGGCAAACAGGAACGCATCCGGCAGCCACCGGTTGACTACGCGCACGCAGCCGTTGGTAAATTTTTTGAACACAGCGACACTCTCCTTACAACACAATTTTCTTTTTGGGTACGGATGAGGGCCTGACCGTTCCCGCCAGAACGGCCGGTGTCCGGGTAACAACAGTCTACTACGTTAAGAATTTAACTGCAAGCCAAAAAGCGTTTATTGTTAAATTTTTAATGAACTGCTCGTGTGCGAGAAGCGCAGGTTATGCCAAATTTTGTGTAAGTTGGACAAAAAAATTCAGGGAGACAACGGAAACGTTGTCTCCCTGTTCTTCTGTGAAACACATTATTGGCCGAAATTGTCCGTGTTGTCAAAGGGGTCATTGGGGCGGAAGGTGTGGTCCTCCTCCGGGTCGTGAGGCGTCCAGCCGATGCCCTTGGCGGCCTTGATCTGCAGGAAATAGCCGACGTTGGTCTGGGTGACGTAGGGCTGGACCCAGATGGAGAGGATGCCCAGCGTCAGGGCGCACAGCAGCTGCCAGCCCAGGAAGCTCAGGTCCAGCACGAACAGCTGCCATTTGAAGCCGTTGGTCTGGGCCTTGCTCATGTTGAGAGCCTCCATCACGCCCATGTCCGGGTTTTCGCACAGGTTGTAGTAGGCGAAGCGGTAGCGGTAGGCGGCGATGATGCCGGGGATGACGAACAGCAGCGACCACAGGAAGATGAAGATATACTGGACGATGTACAGCAGGATAGCCTTGCCGGCGAAGGAGAAGCCGTCGAACAGCGTCAGGTACGGCATCTCCCGGCCGCGGCGGATGCCCAGGTGGTACAGGATATAGCCGATGTCCAGCAGCACGCCCAGCAGCGCCGTCAGGATGCTGACGAACGTCACCAGCAGAGCCGGGAAGGCACGGTGCAGCACCAGGAACGACAGGTCCACGCCGGTGGTATAATAAATATTGTATACCAGCTCCTCGTTCAGGGAGACATAGTCCGACGTGCCGTTGAGCAGCCATGAGAGGGCCAGGAACAGCAGGGTGAACAGATACGCGGAGACGCTGGCACTTTTTACGATGCCCTTCGCCTCGCTCTTTATGGAAATACGGTCAAGCAGCATGGCGCCGCCCTCCTTTCTGCACGGGGCGCATACGCATTTCCGGCCCGGTGCGGTAATATTCTAACACAGTGCCGGCGGAAACACAAGTGCCCTCCGGGGCGGGGCGGAAACGGCAGAAAACGGCAGAACCGGGCTTTTCCGGCAGCCGAGGCCGTGAAGCAGGCGACAAAAACGGCAAAAAACCGCAGGAATTGCGCCGTAGGGCTGGACAAGAGAAAAGTTTTGTTGTAATATCTGAATAGTATGCGGTGGCATAGCGCCACCCGGTAGTAAGATGAGGTGAAGACAATGGCACAAGCTTTCTTTGGCGGCGTTCATCCCAATGACATGAAGGCCGCGACCAATGAAAAGGCCATCGAACAGCTGGCAGCCCCGGCTGAGGTGGTCATTCCCATGTCTATGCACATCGGTGCGCCTTGCAAGCCTATCGTTGCGGTGGGCGACAAGGTAAAAATTGGACAGAGGATCGGCGAACCCGGCGGATTCGTTTCCGCACCCATCCACGCCAGCATCTCCGGCACGGTGAAGGCCGTGGAGCCGCGGCCCTTCTCCATGGGCGGCAAGATGATGTCCGTGGTCATTGAGAACGACTTCCAGAACGAAGTGTCCGAGGAAGTCAAGCCCGTGGCGGACCCCGACAGCCTGACGCCTGAGCAGCTGGTGGAGATCGTCAAGAACGCCGGCATCGTCGGCCAGGGCGGCGCAACGTTCCCCACCCATGTGAAGATCAGCTCCGGTCTGGGCAAGGTGGACTACGTTATCATCAACGCCGCAGAGTGCGAGCCGTACATCACCGGCGACCACCGCACCTGTCTGGAGCGTCCGGAGCAGGTCATCAAGGGCGCGACCCTGCTGGCCAAGTGCTTCGGCGTGGACAAGGTGTACATCGGCATCGAGGCCAACAAGCAGAACGCGGCCGACGTGCTGAACAAGACCATCGCGGAGCTGAATGCCCCCGTGGTGGTGGAGGTCCTGCACACCCGCTATCCCCAGGGCGCAGAAAAGCAGCTGGTCCAGGCCGTGTCCGGCCGTCAGGTCCCCAGCGGCAAGCTGCCCGCCGACGCAGGCTGCTGCATCTTCAACCTGAACACCACCTGCGCCATCTACCGCGCGGTGTACACCGGCATGCCCGTGGTGAACAAGATCGTCACCGTGTCCGGCTCCGGCGTCATCGAGCCCAAGAACATCGAGTGTCCCATCGGCACCCCCATCACCAAGCTGTTCGACGCCTGCGGCGGCCTGAAGGATGAGACGTACAAGCTCATCATGGGCGGCCCGATGATGGGTCTGGCCCAGTACGACGTGGACGTTACCGTGGGCAAGGGCACCGGCGCCATGCTGGCTTTCGCCGACAAGGAGGAGCAGTACGTCGAGGATCCCCAGTGCATCCGCTGCGGCAAGTGCGTGGGCGTGTGCCCCATCCGTCTGGAGCCTGTGTTCATGTACAAGTACCTGATGAAGGGCGACGTGGACACCTGGCAGAACGTGCTGCACGGCATGGACTGCATCGAGTGCGGCGCCTGCACCTATACCTGTCCCGCCCGCCTGCCCCTGACCCATGCGTTCCGTCTGGGCAAGCAGGAGGTCAACAACGCAAGAATGGCCGCCAAGGCCAAGGCGGAGGCCGAGGCAAAGGCCGCTGCCGAAAAGAAGGAGGCGTAAACCATGACTGATTACAAGAATCTGAAGCTGATCGCGTCCTCCTCCCCCCACATCCGCTCCAACGAGGATACCCGCTCCATTATGCTGGACGTGATCATCGCGCTGCTGCCGGCCCTGGCCTGGAGCGTTTACTGCTTCGGCTGGAAGGCGCTGGTGCTGACCGCCGTGTCCGTGGTGTCCTGCGTGTTCTGGGAGTGGGCCTACCGCAAGCTCATGAAGAAGTCCAGCATGATCGGTGACCTGTCCGCAGTCGTCACCGGTATCCTGCTGAGCTTTGTGTGCCCCGTTGATCTGCCCTGGTGGGCCGTCATCATCGGCGCGTTCTTCTCCATCGTTGTGGTCAAGCAGCTCTACGGCGGCATCGGCTGCAACTTCCTGAACCCCGCGCTGGCGGGCCGTGCGTTCCTGCTGGCCAGCTATGCCACCGCCATGACCACCTGGGCCATCCCCCGGATCCGTCCTGACGTTACCTCCGCCGCCACCCCCCTGCAGATCATGAAGGAGGGCACCGCGGAGGCGTTCACCACCCTGACCAGCAACTACTCCATCAGCGATATGTTCCTGGGCAAGATCGGCGGCTCCCTGGGTGAGGTCTCCTCCCTGTGCCTGCTGGTGGGCGGCGTGTTCCTGCTGATCCGCAAGGTCATCTCCTGGCACACCCCCGTGGCGTACATCGGCACCGTGGCCATCCTGACCCTGATCGCGGCGCCTGCCGGCATCAGCGGCGTGGACTACATGCTGTACAACGTGTTCGGCGGCGGCCTGATGCTGGGCGCCATCTTCATGGCCACCGACTATGCCACCTCTCCCGTCACCAAGCCCGGCCAGCTGATCTTCGGCGTGGGCTGCGGTCTGCTGACCTGCTTCATCCGCCGCTTCGGCTCCTATCCCGAGGGCGTTTGCTATTCCATCCTGATCATGAACTGCACCACCTGGCTGCTGGATAAGTACATCCGTCCCACCATCTACGGTGCTGTGAAGAAAGAAAAGAAGGAGGCGGCTAAGTAATGAAGATCTCCGGTAAGTTTATTCTCAAGGTCGCCGGTACCCTGACCGTTATTTCCCTGATCGTTGCCGCCCTGCTGGGTCTGGTCAACAATGTCACGGCCGACAAAATCGCGGCCATCGACGCCGAGAACACCCGCATCGCCATGAGCGCCGTTGTCCCCGAAGGCAGCGAGTTCACCGACAAACTGGACATCACCGAGGCCGTGGCCGAGGCTGCTTCCGCCCAGGGCGGCAAGATCTCCGAGCTGTACGGTGTCACCAATGGCGGCGCGGAGGCCGGCTATGTCATGAAGATCTCCGCCTCCGGCTCCCAGGGCACCATCGTGATGATGGTGGGCGTGGATGCCAACAAGGCCATCACCGGTATCTCCGTGGTCAGCCACTCCGAGACCTCCGGCATCGGCACCAAGGTGGTGGGCAACGAGCCTAATGCCGCCGGCGAGCCTGTTCTGGATCAGTTCATCGGCATGAGCGGCGCAGGCTCCCTGGTGGTGGGCAGCAATGTCACCGCCATCTCCGGCGCCACCGTCTCCACCAAGGGCATCAACATGGGCGCCAATGCCGCGCTGGCTGTTGCCGAAGTGCTGGGCTAAGAAAGGAGGAGCTGCATTATGAATTTCGGTAAGCAACTGAAAGAGGGTCTGATCACCCAGAACCCCGTGCTGGTGCAGGTGCTGGGTATGTGCTCCACCATGGCCATCACCACGTCGTTCTTCAACGGCCTGGGCATGGGCGTCAGCGTGCTGATCATCCTGACCCTGTCCAACATCTTTATCTCCCTGCTGCGCAAGATCATCCCCAACGAAGTGCGTATCGCCTGCTACATCGTGGTCATCGCCGGCTTCGTGACCTGCGTCGACCTGCTGCTGAAGGCCTTCGTCCCCGCCCTGTCCAACTCCCTGGGCGTGTTCATCCCCCTGATCGTCGTGAACTGCATCATCCTGGGCCGTGCCGAGGGCTTCGCCTCCAAGAACGGCGTGGGCGCCTCCGCTGTGGACGGCATCTGCCAGGGCATCGGCTACACGCTGGTGCTGATCGTGATGTGCGTATTCCGTGAGCTGCTGGGCGCCGGCAAGTTCGGCGGCGGCCTGCTGGGCGGCGGCGCTCTGGGCAGCGCGCCTGGCATCGTCATCTTCCCCGAGGAGTTCGGCATCAAGGTCCTGACCCTGCCCGTGGGCGGCTTCCTGACCTTGGGCTGCCTCATCGCACTGATGCAGTGGGCGCTGGCCAAGAGCGAAAAGAAAAAGGAGGCCAAGTAAGCTATGAGTGTGACTACTTTGCTCGCCATCTCTCTTGGCGCGATTCTGACCAATAACTTTATCTTCTCCCAGTTCCTGGGCATCTGCCCCTTCCTGGGCGTGTCCAAGAAGATCGACACCGCTATCGGCATGGGCGCCGCCGTGACCTTCGTTATGGGTCTGGCCTCCGCGTTCTGCTACGGCGTCAACATTATCCTGGTGGACCTGCACCTGGAGTTCATGCAGACCGTGGCCTACATCCTGGTCATCGCCGGTCTGGTGCAGTTCGTGGAAATGTTCCTGAAGAAGAACATCCCCACCCTGTACACCGCCCTGGGCGTGTACCTGCCCCTGATCACCACTAACTGCGCCGTGCTGGGCGTCGCCCTGCTGAACACCCAGAACGATTACAACTTCATCGCGTCCGTGGTCTACGGCATCACCGGCGGTCTGGGCTTCCTGCTGGCCATCTTCCTGTTCGCGGCTGTCCGTGAGCAGCTGGAAGTCTCCAGCGAAAATCCAAAGGCCTTTGACGGCTTCCCCATCGCGCTGGTCACTGCCGGCCTGATGGCGCTGGCCTTCATGGGCTTCAGCGGCCTGAAGGTCTGGTAAGGAGGTAGAGGAATATGACTACACTGATCTATGCGGTCGTCGTCCTGGGCGCCCTCGCTATCATCTTCGGTCTGATCCTTGCGATCGCCGCCAAGGTGTTCGAGGTCGAGGTCGACCCCCGCCTGCCTGAGATCCAGGCATGTCTGGCCGGCGCCAACTGCGGCGGCTGCGGTTATCCCGGCTGCGGCGGCTGCGCCGAGGCCATTCTGGCCGGTAAGGCCCCTGTCACCGCCTGCGCGCCTGCCGGCGCGGAGGGCGCTGCCAAGATCGCTGCCATCATGGGCATGGAGGCTCCCTCCGGCGACAAGATGGTGGCACATGTGCTGTGCAACGGCGGCTGCAACGCCAAGGACAACTTCGAGTATCGCGGCGTGAAGGACTGCCTGGCCGCCACCAAGGTCTGCGGCGGCGACGCCAAGGCCTGCCGCTACGGCTGCTTCGGCTTCGGCTCCTGCGCCGCGGCCTGTAAGTTCGACGCCATCCATGTCGTGGACGGCGTGGCCGTGGTGGACAAGGAGAAGTGCACCAACTGCGGCGCCTGCCGCGCTGCCTGCCCGCACCACCTGATCGTGGAGGTGCCCTACAAGCAGAAGGTGTTCGTCAACTGCTCCAACAAGGACAAGGGCCCCGCCGTCACCAAGGTGTGTGCCTCCAGCTGCATCGCCTGCGGTATGTGCGAGCGTACCTGTAAGTTCGATGCCATCCACGTTGTGGACAACGTGGCCGTCATCGATTACAGCAAGTGCAAGAACTGCACCATGTGCGCCAAGGCCTGCCCGCGCAACGCCATCGAGCCTATCCCCACTCCCGAGGAGAAGGAGAAGTTCAAGGCCGCGCAGAAGGCCGCTGCCGAGAAGAAGGCTGCTGCCGCCAAGGCCGCTGCTGAGGCTGCCAAGGCCGAGTAACCACACAACAAAGCAAGAGACACGCCAACTGGCGTGTCTCTTGTTTTTTCCCTGCCTTCCGTGCTATACTGGGGAAAATGACTGCAAGGAGGCTCCGCCTATGTCCGATACCATCGCCGCCATCGCCACGCCCCAGCTGCCCAGCGCCATCGGTATCCTGCGCCTGTCCGGGCCGGGTACGCTGACCGCGCTGGACCGGGTATTCCGCGCCAGGAACGGCCGCTCCGCCGGGGCGCAGACGCCGCGCCGCATGGTGTACGGCGACCTGCTGGACGCGGACGGCGGCGTCATCGACAACGTGCTGTGCGTCCGGTTCCCCGGACCGGACAGCTACACCGGCGAGGACTGCGCCGAGCTGCACTGCCACGGTTCGCCGGTGGTGCTGAACGCCGGATTGGCGGCGCTGTTTGCCGCCGGGTGCCGGCAGGCCAGGGGCGGCGAGTTCACACGGCGGGCCTTCCTCAACGGGCGGATGGACCTGATACAGGCGGAGTCCGTGGCCGATCTCATCGACGCGGAGACGGCGGAGGCGGCAAAGAACGCGGTGTGCCAGCTGGACGGCGCCCTGAGCCGGACGATCGGCCGTATCTACGACGCTTTGATGGACATGGCGGCGCGGTTCTACGCCGTGGTGGACTACCCCGACGAGGACATCGAGGATGTGCAGCGTGAGCAGATGCTGGACACGCTGCGCACCTCCCAGCAGGAGCTGGAGGCGCTGCTGGCCACGTTCTCCCGTGGACAGCTGCTGAAGCTGGGCGTGCCCGCCGTCATTCTGGGGCGGCCCAACGCGGGGAAGTCCTCCCTGCTCAACGCGCTGCTGGGCTATGACCGGGCCATCGTCACCGACATCGCCGGCACCACGCGGGACACCGTGGAGGAAAAGGTGCTGGTGGGCGGCGTGCTGCTGCGGCTGACGGACACCGCCGGCATCCGCGACAGCGGCGACCGCATCGAGGCCATTGGCGTGGCGCGCAGCCGCCAGGCGGCGCAGCGGGCGTCTCTGGCGCTGCTGGTGCTGGACGGCTCGGCGGAGCTGACGGAGGAGGACCAGCAGGCCATGGCGGCGGCGGAGAGCGTGCCCCATCTGCTGGTGCTGGTGAACAAGAGCGATCTGCCCCGGCGGCTGGACGTGGGGCGGCTGGCCGACCGGTTCGACAACGTGCTGAGCATCTCCGCCCAGACCGGCGCGGGGCTGGACACGCTGGCGGACGCCGTGGCGGCACTGTATCCCGCCGGGGAGACGCCTGCCGGGGAGCTGCTGACCAACGCGCGGCAGGCCGATGCCGTGTCCCGTGCCCTCAGCGCCGTAGCGGAGGCCCGCGGCGCCCTGCGCATCGGCATGACGCCGGACGTGGTGCTGACAGACTGCGAGGCGGCGCTGGAGGCGCTGGGCGAGCTGAACGGCAAGCGCATCCGGGAGGATCTGGTGGACACCATCTTCTCCCGGTTCTGCGTGGGAAAATGACGGCGTGTTTGTGAACTGTGTGCAAATTTTCCGTTTTACCCTTTTCATACGGCGGTTTTCGTGATACCATGAGGTATCGTGACAAAACGGATACCCATCCGATAAAGGAGGCTTTTGCTATGCGTGACTATATCATCATGACCGACAGCTGCTGCGACCTGACCGACCACATGGCCCGGGAGCTGGAGCTGAACGTGGTGCCCCTGACCGTACATATGGGCGGCCGCGACTACGCCAATATGCTGGACGGCAGCGAGATCAGCTTTGAGGATTTCTACAAGAACATCCGCAGCGGCGTGCTGGGCACCACCTCCGCCGCCAATGTGGGCCAGTTTGAGGACGCCATGCGCGCCGTGCTGGCGCAGGGCAAGGACATCGTGTGTATCAACTTCTCCAGCGCACTGTCCGCCACCTATCAGAATGCGTGCATCGCCGCCAAGACCATGGCCGACGAGTTCCCCGACAGCCGGGTGTATGTGGTGGACTCCCTGTCCGCCTCCCTGGGCCAGGGCCTGCTGATCTATCTGGCCGTGCAGAAGAAGCGGGAGGGCCTGTCCGCGGAGGAACTGGTGCAGTGGGTGGAGGACAACAAGCTCCACGTCGACCACTGGTTCACCGTGGACGATCTGAACTATCTGAAGATGGGCGGCCGCGTGTCCGCCACCACCGCCTTTTTGGGCACGATGCTGTCCATCAAGCCGGTGATGCACACCTCCAACGAGGGCAAGCTGGTGCCTGTCAGCAAGGCGCGGGGCCGCAAGGCCAGCTTGCAGGCCCTCATCGACAAGGTGGCGGAGCTGGGCATCGAGCCCAGCGAGCAGGTGATGTTCATCTGCCACGCCGACTGCGAGGTGGAGGCCCGCGCCGTGGCCGAGGAGCTGAAGGCCCGTTACGGCGTGAAGGAGGTCTACATCAACTACATCGGCCCGGTGATCGGCAGCCATACCGGCCCCAACACCATGGGTCTGTTCTTCGTGGGCACCAAGCGCTGACACCATCACACATTCGGAGGGAACGCACATGGAATGGCTGGAGCTGAAGATCGACACCTCGCCGTCCGGTCTGGATGCGGTAACGGCGCTGCTGGAGCAGCAGGGCGTCACCGGCGTCATGATCGACGATGAGGCCGATTTCAAGGACTTTTTGGAGCACAACCGGCAGTACTGGGACTATGTGGACGAGGAGCTGCTGCGGGAAAAGGCCGGCGTCAGCCGCGTCACGTTCTATCTGGAGCGGAACGAGGCGGCGCTGGATGTCATCGCCCGGGTGCGCATGGCCATGTCCGACCTGAAGAAGGCCCGTCCGGAGTGCGGCCCGCTGCTGCTGACCATCGACAATGTGGCCGACGCGGACTGGGAGAACAACTGGAAGAAGTTCTACAAGCCCATGGAGATCGGGGAGCGGCTGCTGGTGGTGCCCCAGTGGGAGGAGGCCCGGGACGACGGACGGGTAAAGCTGGTGCTGAATCCCGGACTGACCTTCGGCACCGGTAGCCATGCCACCACCCGCCTGTGCTTACAGGCGCTGGACAAGTACATCCGGGGCGGCGAGAAGCTTCTGGATCTGGGCTGCGGCAGCGGCATCCTGTCCATCGCCGCGCTGGTGCTGGGCGCAAGGGAGGCCTTCGCCTGCGACATCGACGAGAAGTGCGTGGATGTGGCCTATGAGAATGCCGCCCTCAACGGCGTGGGGAAAGACCGCTACACCGTGCGGTGGGGCGACGTGCTGACGGACAGCGCCCTGCAGGCGGAGTTCGGCGGCGGCTATGACATGGTGGTGGCCAACATCGTGGCGGACGTTATCATGGGTCTTTCCGACAAGGTGCGGCCCTTCCTGAAGGAGGGCGGGCTGTTCCTGTGCTCCGGCATCATCGACGACCGGGCGGAGGAGGTCTTTACCAAGCTGCGCGTCGACGGCTGGACTGTCATCGAGCAGCACGACTCCGAGGGCTGGTACAGCTTCCTGTGCCGGTGAAAACAACGAAAAAAACAGTGCCGGACCCGTTGAGTCCGGCACTGTTTTTTTATCGGTATTCGCGGGGTATGCCGCTGTCCACGAATTTGGGGCGTATCTCCACGCGCACCGTGTCGCCCACGGCGCAGGGCAGCTCCGTCACGTCCGCCTCCAGCTGGGCGGCGGCCACCACGCCCCGCACCGGGCAGCTGTGTCCGTTGATCCGGACGGTGAGGCCGTCGGTATGCAGCAGCCGGCGGCCGGCGTGGAGCACACGGCGCAGCCGGTCACGCAGGCGCAGGGCGTTGGGTTCCTCCATCACGCCGATGCCGCTGGTGTAGCCCACCGGCAGCAGCGCCAGCCGCGTCACCCGTCTGGTGCGGTAGGCGCCGGTATAGCCCACCGACCAGCCGGCGGGCAGCGTTTTCAGCTCCGCCACCCGGGTCTCCAGCCAGCCGATCTTCTCCAGCCCCAGCGGGTCGGGCACGGACAGCCGGCCCAGCAGCGCCGAGCCAAGGCGCACCGCGTCCAGATGCAGCTCCGGATACCGCAGGAACGCGGTGGAGGCGCAGACATGGCGCAGGCTGGGGTCAATGCCGGCGGTGCGCAGGATGCGGACGCCTGCGGCGAAGCGACGGTACTGCCGGGCAGTGCGTTTCCGGTCGGCGGCGTCGGCAAAGTGGGTGAATACGCCCTCCACCCGCAGGGCGGGCAGGAACCGCAGCAGCGCGGCGGCCTCCCGGACATCGCCGGGCAGGAAGCCGCAGCGGCCCATGCCGGTGTCCAGCTTGATATGGATACGAGCGGTGACGCCCTGCTCCTCCGCCACGGCGGACACCGTCCGGGCGGCGTCCAGGGAGCCGACGGTAAGGATGACGTTCCGGGCCAGCAGGGCGGATATCTCCTCCGGCAGGGCGGTGGAGGCCAGCATCAGTACATCCGCCGTGATGCCCGCGTCCCGCAGGGTGGCAGCCTCCGCCGCGGAGGAGACGGCCAGCATGTCCACACCCTGCGCCGTCAGCCAGCGGGCATAGGGCACCAGTCCCAGCCCGTAGCCGCCGCCCTTGACCACCGCGATGATCCGGGCGGAGGTATAATGCCGCAGCTTTTCCAGATTCCGGGCCAGCGCCCCGGTGTCGATCACCAGCTTGCACATGGCTGTGCCTCCTCTCCGTGTCGGTCTGTACGACGATTATACCCGCTTTGCGGCGGGACGCAACGGGTGGGGCCGCGATTTAAGGGGTTCGGCGGAAACACTTAAGGAAATCGCAAGAAATGGGGCAGAGAAAGGAGCGCGGGCCATTGGCCCGCGCCCCTTCTGTTATGCATTGTCCTCCGGCAGGTAACCGGGGGCCACCAGAATGATCTTGTTGCCCACGTCGTAGTGGCTGTCGGCCTCCACGCGGCTGGACAGCAGGTTGCCGTCGCCGTCGTAGATGTTCCGCCAGGTGCGGACGTGGTAGCCGGTGTGGCCGTACTGGTCGATGACCTCCTCGCCCGGCGCCACGTCGGGGGACTCCTGATAGACCGTCTGATAGTCGTAGCTGGCCAGCACCGCGTTGGTCATGACCACATAGTGATCGTCCACCTTGGTGCCCAGAATGGTGCATGTCAGTTCGTTGGTGTCGTCGTTGTAGGAGGTGACGATCTTGATGGGATAATCCCGGCTGTTGCGGAAGGCGAAGTCCGGCCCGCCCCAGCTCACCGTGGCGTCGCAGCCGATGGGCATATAGCCGGGGTTGAACATGTGGCAGTAACGCAGGACGATGTCCAGATCGCTGAGCAGCACCGCGTAGTACAGCGTGGAGGACACCTGGCAGATGCCGCCGCCGATGCCGGTGGTGGTGCGCCCGGCCTCGTAGACGCCGGCCTCCTGATAGCCGCGGGCCGCCGTGCGCTGTCCCACCGTGGAGTTATACCAGAACTCCTCGCCGGGGTTGTAGATCTTGCCGTTGATGGCGGCGGAGGCCAGCTTGATATTCTGGTGCCGGCCCCACGGCCCGGCGCACTTGGTGGTGAAGGTACCCAGCACGTCCCGGAACATGCATTCCTGCAGCTCCTCGGTGGAGACGGTGGGGAACTCCACCTGGGCGTCCGCCAGGAACTCCGCGCCCGGCGCGGCGGCGTCCAGCTGCGCCTGCACCGCAGACACGTCAAAGGCCACGCCCACACGGGACTCCGTAGGCTCGCCCGTGGTCTTGTCGCAGACGGCCTCTGCCTTGTCTCCCGCCAGCTGGTCGTGGAGCGCCTGCACGTCCACGGTTTGGGCCTGCTTTTCCTGATAGGTGCACGCAACCGGCGTCAGCGCGCCGCTTTGCAGCATGGCGGTCAGGTCGCCCTCCAGCTTCTGCGCGTCCAGCATGCGGCCGTCGGCGGGCTTGGTGATGTACAGGCCCTCGCCCTTTTCCAGACGGTATCCGCCGTCCACCACTGTGCAGTTCAGGCTGGCGGCCAGATCGTCACAGGCGGCGTCCAGCGACGCGGCATCCACCTCCAGCCGGGGCACGGCGGAGGTCTGGGTAAACCAGCTCTGTATGTACGCCCAGCCGCCCCGCAGCCAGGCCAGCGCACCGCCGCCCCAGCTCTCGTACCGCTGAGACGCGCCGGCGGCGATGGCGGCGGCCTGCGGCGTCACGGTGACGCCCAGCGTCTCCAGCGGCACATCGCCGATGGACGCGCCGTCCTCCGTCAGGGAGACGGCGGTGTCCTGCAGGAGCTGCTGCCCCTTCTCCGCCCACAGCGCTTCGATCTGCTGGTCGGTGCACTTGGACACATCCAGCCCCAGCACGTCCGTGTGGGGGAAGGCGGTATGGCCGTACACGGTCTGCGTCACCACGCAGGCGGCCAGATAGGCCAGCACCAGCACGCCCAGCACGATGCCGACGATCAGCGCCGCCTTCTTCCCCCCGGGCATGGGGGTCTTTTCCGGAACGGCAGCACCGTCCCCGTTTACAGTCACAGAGGACATGTTGTTCGTATCTTCCACGGAATGTCCCCTCCTTTTTCCGGTCTTTACAGGGCAGATACCCTACGTCTGCCCATGATACCACAGGCCGGCCGGAAATGGGTTACGATTCCGTAACAACAGCCGCCGGGCGGCGCTTGGGGATGTGGATGGTCAGGAGGATCTCCTCGTCCGTGTCCCGGCGGCCCACCTCCGCACCGACGCCCGCCGACTGCATCAGGCGGACGCCGCGCTCCACGCTGTTGAGGAACAGCCGCACATCCTTGATGATGTAGGTGGGGCGGCGGTGGGGCGGCTGCGTCCGGTCCTCCGCCGTCAGCGCGTCCACATACTGCTCCGCCTGGGCCACGTTCAGCCCCCGCTGCCCTATGTGCCGCGCTGCCGCCAGCTGCTGCTCCGGGTCGGTGAGCCGCAGCAGCGTCCGGGCGTGGCGCTCCGTCAGGCCGTACTGCCGCAGGCAGTCGATGACCGGCGTCGTCAGCCGCAGCAGCCGCAGCTTGTTGGCGATGGCGGGCTGGGACTTGCCCAGCTTGTCCGCCGCCTGCTGCTGGGACAGGCCGTAGCACCGGATGAGCCGGGCGATGGCCGCCGCCTCCTCCATATAGTCCAGGTCACGGCGCTGGAGGTTCTCGATGAGGGCCAGCAGCGCCGCGTCCTCCTCCCCCACCTCCGCCACAAGGCAGGGCACCTCCCGCAGGCCGGCGATGCGGGCGGCGCGGAGCCGGCGCTCCCCCGCCACCAGCTCGTAGAAGCCGCTCTTGTCCCGCACCGTCAGGGGCTGCAGAATGCCGTAGGCGCGGATGCTGTCCGCCAGCTCCCGCAGCGCCGTCTCATCAAAGCTGCGCCGGGGCTGCTGCGGGTTGGGCCGCACCGTGTTGATGGGTATGTAGCGGACGCGGCTGGACAGGAACTCCTTCTGTGTCTTTTTCATGGTCTCTCCCCTCCTTTGTGGTCCCATTATACGGCGCGGATACTGCGAAACAGGGCGCAAAGTGTCGGGAAATCCGCGAAAAGTTGTGTCTTGCGCAAAAAAGACGCCGTTTGGCGTCTTTTTTACGGTTATTTGACAGATCTACTGCCGCTCACGCTTCAGGCGGCGGATGTCCTCGCCGAAGAAGGGCAGGATCTCGTACTCCCCCTCCAACCGGGAGAGCACCGCCTGACCGTAGCGGCTGCCGATGTCCTCCGGGGCCAGATTGGTGCTGATGATGGTGGCGCGCTTCTCCATCAGGCGCCCGTTGATGATCTGGTACAGGGCGCTCTGGACGAAGGCGGTGGTCATCTCCGTGCCCAGGTCGTCCAGAATCAGCAGGTCGCACTTCATGCAGCGGTCCGCGTCCTCGCTGCCGCCGTCGTCCCGGCGGAACTTGGCGTCCTCAAACCGGCTGAACACGCTGGCGGCGGTGTCGTACACCACGGAAAAGCCGTTCTCGCTGACCACCCGCGCAATGCAGGCGGAGAGGAACGTTTTGCCCAGCCCCGTGCCGCCGGACAGCAGCAGATTGCCGCTGCCCCGGGCAAACTGATAGGCGTAGTCCCGGCAGACGTCGAAGTTGCGCTCCATATTCTCCCGGGGCGACACGCCGAAGTCCGGCTGCACCGCGCTGTCGTACCAGTCGAAGCTGAACGTCTCAAAGCTGTCCTCCCCCAGCGGCAGCAGACGGGACAGCTCTGCCAGCTGCTCCCGGGCGTAGTAGGCCCGCAGGCACTGGCACACGCCGCCCTGCACATAGCCGGTGTCGCCGCATTTGGCACAGGCGGGCTTCTCCTCCAGCCAGTCCGCCGGATAGCCCAGGGATGCCAGCAGCTGGGCACGCTCCCGCTGGAGCTGGAGATTCTCGTCCCGCAGCACCCGGATGGCGGGCAGCGGGTCGGTGCCCCGGGCCAGCGCGGAGGAGATGATGCGGCTCATGGTGCCCCGCAGCTCCGTGTCGATCTCCGCCAGCCGGGGCGCGCGGGCAAAGGCCGTGCGCCGCCGCTGCTCCAGCTGGGAGGCGCGGCGCTGCTTGTCCTCGTCAAAGCGGGCCAGCGCCCGCTGCATGATCCTGCCGTCGTATGCCATATCGTCACCTCTTGATATACCGGCGCATCCACGCATTCTGCTGTCCGCCGCTCTCGCCGCCGCTGGGCGGCGTCCGGGCGGGCTTGCGGGCCTCGCCTCGCTCTACCTGCTGGGGGGTGTGCCAGCCGCTGTCGTGCCAGCGGCGCAGGATGCCGTTGAGATAGCGCCAGTTCATGTCCTTCTTGTAAAACACCGTCCGCTCGTAGGCCATGGCCACCGTCTCCGGCGGAAAACCCATGTCCATCCAGTCCGCGATGTAGCGGCTCTCCGCCTCCACCGGAGGACGGTCGGGCAGGTGCAGCGCCTGCATGTACGCCCCCATCTTCTGGCGGCGGCGGCTCCACGTCCGCAGGTAGGCGGCGGCGCTGACCTGGTCGAAAAGACCCAGCTGCGCCCAGTGGTAGCCCTCCTTCTCCACCTGCCGCATGGTGGGACGGCGCCCCTCGCCCCACTGGGCCTTGGCGCGCTCCACGCAGTGGCACAGCAGCAGATAGATCACGTCCGCCGGCAGGCCCAGATCGTCGTACAGTCCCGCCAAGATCTGCAGGTCGGCGGTGCGCAGCTTTTTGCCCAACTGCTGCTCCGCCTGGGGGATCAGCAGGCGGAAGCCCTCGTTGTCCGTCAGCAGGGCGGTGATGTCCTCCGTGGAGTAGACGGGCCGCTCCGCCGCCGGTGCAGGACGGGGCTGCTGGGGACGGGGCAGCAGCCCCAGCTCCTGCAGCACGCCCTCCGCCGCGTCTATGCGCAGGCGGCTCATGGTGGGCAGCGCCCGCTCCAGCTCCTCCGGCGTGACGCCCCGGCCAAAGCGCTGCAGCGCCAGATACAGCAAGGCCGCATCACCCTCGCCGCGCTTGAGCAGGCTCTCCACCGCCGCGGCGGGCAGGGTCATATTCTCTTGTCCGCCCCGGAGGATATAGCCGCTCATGGACAGGGCCTCCTTTTTTGTCAGTGCCCCTATTTTACATGAAAAGTGGAGCGGCGTAAAGCAGGAGCGGTCACATTTTTACAAATTTCCGCTTTTCGCCAAAATACACTTTCCACGCCGGGAAATTGTGCTATAATGGATGCTGTATAAGCATCTCTACCAGTAGAATTTTTACGGATACACAGAGGAGGTTGACCTATGGCGAATCGGGTAACGATGACCATCTGCGGCACGGAGTACACGCTGGTGGCGGAGGAGGACGCGGCCTACATGGAAAAGGTAGGCGCCATGGTGGACGGCGAGATGCGCCAGCTGATGGACGGCGCCCACATGAGCCGGGACAATGCCGCCGTGCTGGCCGCCGTGAATCTGGCGGACGAACTGTGCAAGGCACAGGAGAACGCCGATAACCTGCGGCGCCAGCTGAAGACCTATCTGGACGAGGCCAGCCGCGCCAAGAACGAGGCCGCCGAGCTGCGCCGCAAGCTGCAGTCTCAGCAGAACCGCAAGGGATGATGGAGCTTCTCGCCCCCGCCGGCGGCTTCGACTCTCTCATCGCCGCCGTCCAGACCGGCGCGGACGCGGTGTATATGGGCTTCGGCGCGTTCAACGCGCGGCGCAGCGCCAGGAACTTTACCGACGAGGAATTTGCGTCGGCGGTGGCGTATTGCCATTTGCGGGGCGTGCGGGTCTTTCTGACGCTGAACACCCTGCTGACCGACCGGGAGCTGGTACAGGCGGCGGAGTCGCTGCGCAAGGCCAGCGCCATGGGCGTGGACGCCATACTGGTGCAGGACTGGGGCCTGCTGGCGCTGGCGCGGGAGATCGTGCCGGACGTGCCCCTCCACGCCAGCACGCAGATGAGCCTGTTCACCCTGGGCGGCGCCAACGAGGCCGCCGCGCTGGGCATGGAGCGGGTGGTGCTGGCCCGTGAGCTTTCCCGGGACGAGGTGCGGGAGATCTGCGCCGGGTGCCCCGCCCAGGTCGAGATATTCGGCCACGGCGCGCTGTGCATGTGCTACTCCGGACAGTGTGAGATGAGTGCCGTGGTAGGCGAGCGCAGCGGCAACCGGGGCGCCTGCGCCCAGCCCTGCCGCCTGCCCTACGGCGTGGACGGCCCCTGCCGGGGCGGACACCCTCTGAGCCTGAAGGACGCCAACCTGTCGGCGTATCTGGCGGAGATGGAGGAGATGGGCGTGGACTGCCTCAAGCTGGAGGGCCGCATGAAGCGGCCGGAGTATGTGGCGGTCATCACCGGCATCTACCGGCGGCTCATGGACGAAAAGCGCCGCCCTACGGCGGAGGAGAGCCGTCAGCTGGAGCAGGCGTTCTCCCGCAGCGGGTTCACCGACGGGTACTGGCTGGGGAAAAAAGGCCCCCAGATGTTCGGCACCCGTCCGGAGAACGCACCGGAGCCGAAGGAGCTGTTTGCCGCCGCCCGCGAGACATACGAAAACGGACGGGAAAACCGGAAAATACCGGTGAACCTCCGTCTGACGGTGCGCCGGGGTGAGCCGGTGCGGCTGGGCGGCGCCTGTACCGCCAGCGGCGGTGTGGCCATGGCCATGGCGCAGGGCGATGTGCCGGAGGAGGCCCGGAACCGGGCGGTGACGGCGGAGGAGCTGCGGCAGCGGCTGAGCAAGACCGGCGGCACCGTATTTACGGCGGACCGTATCGAGATCGAGCTGGACGAGGGGCTGATGGTACCCGCCAGTGCCGTCAACGGTCTGCGCCGGGAGCTGCTGGAGGAGCTTGCAAGGCGGCGGGAGGACATCCCGGCCCGCCGGGATCTGCCCGTCCCTCCCCTGCCGGATGCGCCGGCGGGCAGGCAGGCTATGCGCTTCACCTGCTCCGTGCTGAAGGCAGAGCAGGTCACGGCGGCGCTGCTGGCGGAAAAGCCCGCCATCGTGTATGTGCCCATAGAGGAACTGGATAAGCTGGACGCCGGGCTGGATTGGGGAGAAACGGAGCTGTGCGCCGTGCTGCCCCGTGTATTCCGGACGGCGGACGAGGCGCCCCTGCGGCAGCTGCTGCAGCGGCACCCGGAGGTCTCCGTGTCTGTGGGCAATCTGGGACATCTCCCCATCGTGCGGGGGCTGGGCCGGACGCTGCGGGGCGACTGCGGACTGAACATCTTCAACTCCCGCGCCCTGCTGTTCTGGCAGGCGCAGGGGCTGGACTCCGCCGCGGTGTCCTTCGAGCTGCGGTGGCAGCAGATCCGCGATCTGAAGAAGTACCTGCCCTGCGAGGCTGTGGTCTATGGGCGGCTGCCGCTGATGGTGACGGAAAACTGCGTCACCCGGTGCAGCGTGGGCTGCACCCACGGGGCGGGCAGCGTCCTCACCGACCGTACCGGCGCGCAGTTCCCTGTGACCTGCGGCTACGGCTGCCGGTGCGAGATACAGAACAGCAAAACGCTGTTTCTGGCCGACAAGCCGGAGATGCAGCGCTGCGGCCTGACCTACGGGCGGCTGCGGTTCACCACGGAGACGCCGGAGCAGTGCGTCCGCGTGCTGCGGCGGTACCGGGACGGCGGCGACTGGACGCCGGAGGACCTGACGCGGGGCCTGTTTTACCGCGGCGTTGAGTAAACAACAGGTATAAATTTATTCAGATAATACGAATAGTTTTCAATATTTGCAGAAAAAGGTGTTTCTATGGAGTTGAAGATCAAGGCTCTGTCCCCCAAGATCGGGACGGAGATCCCGCTGCCTCGCTTTGCCACGGCGGGGGCGGCGTGCATGGACCTGTGCGCCTGCATCGACCTGCCGGTGACGCTGGCCGCCGGGGAGCGGCAGCTGATCCCCACCGGTATTGCCATCGCCCTGCCGTCGGCGGACTATGTGGCGCTGGTGTTCGCCCGCAGCGGGCTGGGCATCAAGCAGGGCGTGTGCCTGTCCAACGGCGTGGGCGTCATCGACAGCGACTACCGCGGTGAGATCGGCGTGGGACTGGTGAATCTGGGGAACGGCCCCTACACCGTCCATCCCGGCGACCGCATTGCCCAGCTGATGGTGACGCCGGTGGTGCGGCCCGTGGTGGTGCAGGCGGAGGAGCTGGACGAGACGGCGCGGGGCGCCGGCGGCTTTGGCTCCACAGGGCGGTGAGCGGCATGGCAAGGATCGTACTGGCCTCCGGATCTCCCCGGCGGCAGGAGCTTCTGCAGCGGATGGGCATCCGGGATTTTACCGTCCGCGTGCCCCAGGTGGAGGAGTGGTACCCCGACGGCCTGACACCGCGGGAGATCGTATGCTATATCTCCCGGGAGAAGTCCCAGGCGGTGCCGGCGGAAGCGGATGAGATCGTCATCACCGCTGACACCATGGTATTTCTGGACGACAAAAAGCTGGGCAAGCCCGCCGACGAGGCGGAGGCGCTGGCCATGCTGACGGCCCTGCAGGGACGGCACCACACCGTATGCACCGGCGTGACGGTGCGGCAGGGCGCGCGTATGCTGACCCGGGCGCAGGCCACGGATGTCTATTTCCGCGCCGCGTCGGAGGCGGAGCTGCGGGCCTACATCGCCGGAGGCGAGCCTATGGACAAGGCGGGCGCCTACGGCGTGCAGGGGCAGGGTGCGCTGCTGGTGGAGCGCATCGACGGCGATTTCTTCAACGTGATGGGCCTGCCGGTGCTGCTGCTCAGCCGGATGCTGGCGGCGTTCGGCATCACGCTGCTGGGCTGAGAGGAAACAACGGATGAAACGATTTTTTACGAAAACCGGTATCTGGCTGCTGGGCGGGGCCGCCGTCATCGCCGTGGTGCTGTGCATCATCTCGGCACTTGGCTCCGGCACCAGCCTGCTGCACAACGCACTGGGCGTCATCGCGTCGCCCTTCCGCTCGGCGGGCGCGGCGGTGGTGGAGTGGGTCGGCGGCATCGGCGACCACTTTGCCAGCATTGAGGAATTACAGGCGGAGAACGAGTCGCTGCGGCAGGAGAATGCCCAGCTGCGGCAGGAGCTGCGGGCGGCACAGCCCGCCGCTGAGGAGAACCAGCGGCTCCGGGAGCTGCTGGACCTGCGTGCCCAGCGGTCCGATCTGACGTTTGAGGCCGCCCGCATCACCCAGCGGGACGTGTCCAACTGGTCCAGCACGCTGGTGCTGAACCGGGGCAGCCGGCACGGTGTGGCGGAAAACGACTGCGCCGTGGACTGCTACGGCAATCTGGTGGGCGTGGTGACGGAGGTGGGCCTGAACTGGTGCCGGCTCACCACCATACTGGACACCGGCTCCCAACTGGGCGCCATGGTGTTCCGCACGGAGGAGACGGCCATCGCCGCCGGCGACCTGTCGCTGATGACGGAGGGCAAGCTGAAGCTCAGCTATCTGCCGGATTCCTCCACCCTCATCAAGGGCGATCTGGTGGTTACCTCCGGACTGGGGGGCTACTATCCCTACGGGCTGCCCATCGGCTCCGTGGAGGAGGTGCGCACCGACGACGGCGGCCTGGCCCGCTACGCGGTGCTGACGCCGCGGTGCGATCCGGACGCCCTGACCGACCTGTATATCATTACGGATTTCGACGTGGTGGAGTGACCGCGGGAAAGGAACTGCTATGACACGACGCACCATGGTGCGAAAGTGGATATTGTACTGCCTGTGCGCGCTGGCACTGCTGGCGGTGCAGGACATGGTGCTGGTGCATGTGCGCATAGGCGGCGTGCACCCGTTCCTGCTGCCGGCGCTGGCGCTGATCCCCGTGACGCTGGAGCGCAGCGGCCAGTCCCTGCTGTACGCCCTGTTTTTCGGGCTGGCCTGCGACCTGCTGATGCCCGCGGGCGTGTTCGTGTGCTTCTACTGCCTGGTGTTCTTCGGCAGCGCCTTTCTGGCGCGGCTGCTGTCCGGACAGGTCATCGTGGCGGGACTGTTCTGCTCGCTGGCCGTGTCCGCCGCAGGGCTGCTGCTGTGCGGCTTTCTGCGGATCCTGCTGCTGACGTACCAGCAGGGCATCTCCACCGGCCCGGCGCTGACGCTGCTGGGCAAGGAGCTGCTGCTGTCGCTGGCGGTGACACCGCTGGTACACTTCCCCTTTTCCCGGGTCTGCCATCTGACCCGTGGCGAGTGACGAGGAGGCATTTCCCATGATGAAAAATCCCCATCCCGCCAAACGGCGGGTCATGATCCTGCTGGGCGTTTTCGCCGCGTTCCTGCTGCTGTTCGGCGCGGTGCTGTACGACGCCCAGATCCTCCACGGCAGCGAGAACCGGGCGCGCTCCATCTCCAGCAACGCCACCAGCGAGGTGGTGCCCGCCTCCCGGGGCATCATCACCGACCGGAACGGCAAGGTGCTGGTATCCAACCGGCTGGCCTACACGCTGGTGTTCGACCGCAGCGGCTTTACCGACGACGCGGCGCTGAACGACGCCATCCTGCGGCTCATCCGCCTGTGTCAGGAGACGGGCACCAGCTGGAACGACACGCTGCCCATCGGGCAGACCGGCAGCTTCGTCCGGTACACCAACGACCGGTCGGAGAGCTTCAGCAGCTATCTGGAGAAAAACAAGCTGACGGCCACTGCCTCCGGGCGGCAGCTCATCGCGGAGATGCGGGAGCTGTACCACATCGACGAGAGCCTGTCGGAAAAGGACGCGCGGCTGGTCATCGGCGTGCGGTACGAGCTGCACAGCCGCGACAGCTATACCTTTGCCGAGGACGTGTCCTCGGAGGTGCTGAGTCTCATCACCGACGGGCGCTATGAGGGCGTCAGCATCCACACCGCCTCCGCCCGGGTGTACAACACCACGCTGGCGGCCCACATTCTGGGCACCATCGGCCCCATCTGGCAGGAGGAGTGGAGCAGCAACGAAAAGACCGGCTATGTGGGCTATGCCGACAAGGGCTACTCCATGAACGACCTTGTGGGCAAGGCCGGCGTGGAGAAGGCCTTCGAGGAGTACCTGCGGGGCACGGACGGACGGCGGCTCATCACCACCGATGAGGACGGCAAGCTCACCGGCGAGCTGTATACCCGGGAGCCGCAGCCCGGCGGCACCGTGGCGCTGACGCTGGACATCGACCTGCAGGCCGATGTGGAGCGGGCGCTGGCGGAGACCATCACCGGCATGATTGACGAGGACAGCAACGAGCGCGGCGGCGCCGCCGCCGTGGTCAGTGTGGGTAGCGGTGAGGTGCTGGCGCTGGCCAGCTATCCCACCTACGACCTGTCCACGTTCAACGAGGATTACGATGAACTGGTGGCCGACGAGCGGCTGCCCATGTTCAACCGGGCCACCCAGGGCATCTACGCCCCCGGCTCCACGTTCAAGATGTGCACCGCCGTGGCGGCACTGGAGAGCGGCATCATCACGCCGTCCTCCATCATCCAGGACAGGGGCATCTACACCTACTACCGGGACCCCCAGCCCATGTGCTGGGTCTACCGTCAGGGCGGCTCTACCCACGGGCGCATCAACGTGACCCAGGCCATCACCGAGTCGTGCAACTACTTCTTCTATGAGGTGGGGCGGCTCACCGGCATCCGCACGCTGGACAGCTACGCCTCCCAGTTCGGTCTGGGGCAGTCCACCGGCATCGAGATCGGCGACTCCAGCGGCGTGCTGGCCTCCCCGGAGTGGGCGGACAGCCACAACCAGGAGTGGACGGACGGCCAGACCATCACCGCCGCCATCGGACAGTCCTATAACCTGTTCACCCCCTTGCAGCTGGCCAACTACATCGCCACGCTGGTGGGCGGCGGCGAGCACTATCAGGCCCATCTGCTGAAGAACGTCAAGGAGTACGACAACTCCCGGCTGCTGTATGTCTACGACGACGAGCCGCTGAACACCGTTGAAATGTCCGATTCCACGACAGAGGCCGTGACAAAGGGCATGCACGAGCTGACCGTCTCCGGCGGCGTGGCCTTCGCGTTCCGGGACTGCGTGGTATCCGCCGGCGCCAAGACCGGCTCGGCCCAGGTGGGCACCGACATCGCCAACGGTGTGTTCGTGGCCTACGCCCCCTACGAGGACCCGGAGATCGCCGTGGCCATCGTCATCGAAAAGGGCGGCAGCGGCGCGGCGCTGGCTACCACCGCCGTGGAGATCATCAACTCCTGGTTCAGCCATACCCAGGACGACAGCGCCGCCATGGGTGAGAATACCCTGTTGAAGTGAGAGGTCTTTCTATGCTCCCTGTTTTTGATCCGCAGGACGCATCCTGCAAATCCCCCTTCGGCGCGGCAAGGTGCGGCGCAGCCGTGACGTTCACCCTGCGGGACGAGACGTACTACGCCTGCGAGCTGCTGGTGCACCGGGAGTTCGCCGGGGCGGACGAGGCCATTCCCCTGCCTCCGGCGGAGGGCGGCTTCTCCGGCGTCTACACCGCGCCGGCGGAGCCGGAGCTGTGCTGGTACGCCTTCCGGTTCACACGCGGCGACGGCAGCACCGTCTGTCTGGGCAGAAACGGCTGGTGCGGGCAGGACGCGCTGGTGCGCTGGCAGCTGACGGTGTACGAGGACACCTCTACCCCCGCCTGGTTCGGCGAGGGTGTGACATACCAGATTTTTCCAGACCGTTTCCGCCGCACCTCTGTACCGGATGTCACCGGTATGGTGGGGCGGCGCTGGGTGCATGACGACTGGGACGACCAGCCGGTGTTCCTGCCCGACGAGAATGGGCAGATCACCAACCGGGACTTTTTCGGCGGCTCATTGGCAGGTATTACGGAGAAGCTGGACTATCTCAAGAGCCTGTCCGTCAGCACGCTCTATCTGAACCCGATCTTTGAAGCGGACAGCAACCACCGCTACAATACGGCGGATTACCGGTCCGTCGATCCCCTGCTGGGCACGGAGGAGGACTTCCGCACCCTGTGCCGGGAGGCCCACGCCCGGGGCATCCGCGTCATTCTGGACGGCGTGTTCAACCACACCGGCTCCAACAGCCGCTACTTCAACGCCGACGGCTTTTATCCGGAGCTGGGCGCGGCCCAGAGCACCGATTCCCCCTATTTCGGGTGGTACAGCTTTCACCCGTGGCCCACAGACTACGATGCCTGGTGGGGCGTACATACGCTGCCGGCGGTCAACGAGGAGCAGCCGGACTACCGGCGGTTTATCATCTCCGACGAGGATTCGGTGGTGCGGCGGTGGCTGCGGCTGGGCGCCGACGGCTGGCGGCTGGACGTGGCAGACGAGCTGCCAGATGACTTTATCGCTGCCATCCGCACCGCCATCGGGCAGGAGAAGGCCGACGCCTATCTGCTGGGCGAGGTATGGGAGGACGGCAGCAACAAGATCGCCTATTCCCGGCGGCGCAGGTATCTGCTGGGCCGGGAGACCCACGGGCTGATGAACTACCCCTTCCGGACGGCGCTGCTGGCGTGGCTGGGCGGCGGGGACGCCGCCGGTTTCCGCGAGGCCATGGAGTCCATCCGGGAGAACTACCCCCCTGCCGCGTTTTACGGCGCCATGAACTTTCTGGGCACCCACGACACCGCCCGCATCCTGACGCTGCTGGGTGCGGATGAGGCCCCGGCGGATAAGTCCGCAAGGGCGGCGTACCGCCTGACCCCTGACCAGCTGGCCCAAGGGCAGAAGAAGCTGCGGCTGGCCGGGATGCTGCTGTACAGCTTTCCCGGCTCCCCTACCCTGTACTACGGCGATGAGGCCGGGATGCAGGGCTTTGAGGACCCCCTGAACCGGGGCACCTACCCCTGGGGCCGGGAGGACCAGGCGCTGTTGGCCTTTTTCCAGCAGCTGGGGCGGCTGCGCGCGGCGCGTCCCTCCCTGCGGCGGGGCGATATCCGCTATCTGTACGCCCAGGGCGGCGGGTTGGTCATCGAGCGCCGCTGCGGCGATGAGCGCACGGTGACGGCGCTGAATGCCGGCGAACAGGTGCTGCCGCTGACGCTGGACTGGGACGCTCCGCTGTGCCGCGACGGCGTTACCGGTCAGCAGTTCCTGGTGCGGGACGGGCACCTGTGCCTGACGCTGCCGCCGCTGGACGGCGTGATACTGGTGTGACAGGCTTTCCCACGCGGGATGTTTCACGTGAAACATCCCGCGTTTTTTCTTTGCCGCCGTTTGTTTCACGTGAAACATCGCCGGAATTTGCAAATTTTCTATTGAATCTACCCACTGATGTGCTATACTATATAAAATGCAGAATCAGACAGAAAGAGGAGTTTGCCGTGTCAAAGATCATTGCCATCGTCAATCAGAAGGGCGGCGTGGGAAAAACCACCACCTGCGTCAATCTGGCCGCCGCCGTCAAGGCCAAGGGCAAGCGGGTGCTGCTGTGTGATTTCGACCCGCAGGCCAACGCCACCAGCGGCATGGGCGTGGACAAGTCCGTGTCCAACGGCGTGTATGACGTGCTTATCAACGGCACGGAGACGGCAAAAGCCATCGTCTCCACCCCCTACGGCGACGTGCTGCCCAGCAGCAAGGCGCTGGCAGGTGCGGGCGTGGAGATGATCGAGATGGAGAACCGGCAGTTCCTGCTGAAGGCCGCGCTGCGGCAGGTGGCGGAGCAGTACGACTATATCTTCATCGACTGTCCCCCGTCGCTGGAGCTGCTGACGCTGAACGCGCTGTGCGCCGCCAACACCCTGCTGGTGCCGGTGCAGGGCGAGTATTACGCGCTGGAGGGACTCAGCGATCTGATGAACACCGTGCGCATCGTGCGGCGGAGCATGAACCCGTCGCTGGACATCGAGGGCGTGCTGCTGACCATGTTCGACGGGCGCACCAACCTGTCCATTCAGGTGGCACAGGAGATCAAGCGGTTTTTCGGCGCCAAGGTGTACAGCACCGTCATCCCCCGGAACGTCCGGCTCAGCGAAGCGCCCAGCCATGGGCGGCCCATCACCGCCTACGACAGGAATTGCCGGGGCGCCGACGCCTATGTGGCGCTGGCCGATGAATTTTTGAAACGAAACGCCTGAAAGGAGACGCACTATGGCAGGTATATCCAAGGGTCTGGGCAAGGGCCTCGGCGCTCTTATGGGCGACGACATGATGGAGCTCCACGATGAAAAGAGCAGTCTTATGCTGCCCATCAGCCAGGTGGAGTCCTGCGCCGCGCAGCCCCGAAAGCTGTTTGACCCCGATGCGCTGGCCGATCTGGCCGATTCCATCCGGCAGCACGGCATTATCCAGCCGCTGACGGTGCGGAAGCTGCAGTCCGGGTATTATCAGATCATCGCCGGTGAGCGCCGGTGGCGGGCCGCCCGCATGGCCGGGCTGACCCAGGTGCCCGCCGTGGTCATTGAGGCGGACGACCGCAAGGCCATGGAGCTGGCTATGATCGAGAACCTCCAGCGGGAGGATCTGAACCCCATCGAGGAGGCCGAGGGCTACAAGGTCCTGATGGAGCAGTACGGCATGACCCAGGAGGAGACAGCCAAGCGGGTGGGCAGATCCCGTCCCGCCGTGGCCAACGCCATGCGGCTTCTGAACCTGTGCGAGCCGGTGCGGGCCATGGTGGAGGACGGACGCCTGTCCGGAGGCCACGCCAGGGCGCTGCTCCCCCTCCCCGCCAAGCAGCAGGAGACGGCGGCCGCCGCCGTGCTGAAAAGCGACCTTTCCGTGCGGCAGACGGAGCTGCTGGTGAAAAAGCTGCTGGCGGAGACGCCGGAAAAGCCGGCAAAGGACCCGCTGACCGTCAACTACGCCGAGGAGGCCGCTAAGGAGCTGGGCGAACGTCTGGGCCGGGGCTGCCGCATTGTCACCGGCCGCAAGAAGGGCCGCATCGAGCTGGAGTACTACGGCACCGACGATCTCAATGATCTGCTGGACGCCCTCCACGCCATCAAGAAAAAATAACGCTGTTTCACGTGAAACATTCCGAAAAACGAGGTAAAGAAGATGCTTGATATCAAATTTGTCCGGGAGAACCCGGAGGCTGTCAAGGAAAATATCCGCAAGAAGTTCCAGAACGCCAAGCTGCCGCTGGTGGACGAGGCCATCGCACTGGATGCCGAGCGCCGTCAGGCCATCGCCGACGGCGAAGCCCTGAAGGCCGAGCGCAACAAGCTGTCCAAGGCCAACGGCCCCCTGTTCGGTCAGTTGAAGAAGTGTACCGACGAGGCGCAGAAGGCCGCCCTGCAGGCCCAGATCGACGCCAACAACGCTGCCGTCAAGGCCGATGCCGAGCGGATGGCACAGCTGGAGACCAAGAAGGAGCAGGCGGAGGCCGCGCTGAACAAGATCATGCTGGTCATCCCCCAGATGATCGACCCCTCCGTGCCTATCGGCCCGGACGACAGCTGCAACGTGGAGGTGCAGCGCTTCGGCGAGCCGAAGACCCCGGACTTTGAGGTGCCCTACCACACCGACATCATGGAGCGCTTCGACGGCATCGACATGGACGCCGCGGGCCGCGTGTCCGGCAGCGGGTTCTACTACCTGCTGGGCGACATTGCCCGGCTCCACGAGGCGGTGCTGGCCTACGCCCGGGACTTCATGATCAACAAGGGCTTCACCTACTGCATTCCGCCGTTTATGATCCACGGCAACGTGGTGGAGGGCGTCATGAGCCAGACGGACATGGACGCCATGATGTACAAGATCGAGGGCGAGGACCTCTACCTCATCGGCACCAGCGAGCACTCCATGATCGGCAAGTTCATCGACCAGATCCTTCCGGAGGACAAGCTGCCCCAGACGCTGACCTCCTACTCCCCCTGCTTCCGCAAGGAGAAGGGCGCCCACGGCATCGAGGAGCGCGGCGTCTACCGCATCCACCAGTTCGAGAAGCAGGAGATGATCGTGGTCTGCAAGCCGGAGGACTCCAAGAAGTGGTACGAGCAGATGTGGCAGTACAGCGTAGAGCTGTTCCGCTCGCTGGACATCCCCGTGCGGCAGCTGGAGTGCTGCTCCGGCGATCTGGCCGACCTGAAGTGCAAGTCCTGCGACATCGAGGCGTGGTCCCCCCGGCAGCAGAAGTATTTCGAGGTCTGCTCCTGCTCCAATCTGGGCGACGCACAGGCCCGGCGGCTGAAGATCCGCTACAAGGATGCCGACGGCAAAATGCAGCTGTGCCATACGCTGAACAACACCGTGGTGGCGCCGCCCCGGATGCTCATCGCCTTCCTGGAGAACAATCTGCAGACGGACGGCTCCGTGCTGGTGCCGGAGGCTCTGCGGCCCTATATGGGCGGCAAGGAGCGACTCGTTCCGCTGCACTGAGCGGAAATCAATAGCGTTTCGTATTATTTCCGCGCGTTTATACGTTCCGTATAGGAGAATTTGATCTATGAAGAAGTTTTTCAACGAATTTAAGACCTTCGCCATGCGCGGTAACGTGATGGATATGGCCATCGGCGTTGTCATCGGCGCCGCCTTCGGCAAGATCACCACCTCCATCGTCAACGACATCATCATGCCCCTGATCGGGCTGATCACCGGCGGCATCGACCTGAGCCAGTGGAACATCCTGCTCAACAGCGCCGCCGTGGAGGCGGGCGCCGACCCCGTCACGCTGGGCATAGGCAATCTGCTGGCGGTGATCCTGGACTTCATCATCGTGGCCTTTGCCATGTTCCTGCTGGTCAAGGCCATGAACAAGCTGGCCTCCCTCAAGAAGAAGGAGGAGGAACCCGCGCCGGAGGAGGAGCCCAAGCCCACCAGTGAGGAGCTGCTCGGCGAGATCCGCGACCTGCTGAAAGAGCAGCAGAAATGAGAGACATCCTGACGCGCGGGCTGGCGCAGCTGGGTCTGCCCGCCGATGCCGTGCCGCAGCTGGAGGCCTACGCCGCGCTGCTGCTGGAGAAAAACAGGGTCATGAACCTGACGGCCATCACGGAGCCGCGGGAGGTGGCCACGCTGCACCTGCTGGACTGCGCCGCGCTGCTGACCATGGCGGACCTGCGGGGCAAACGGGTCATCGACGTGGGCACCGGCGCCGGGTTTCCCGGCATGGTGCTGCGCATACTGGAGCCGGACTTCGACCTGACGCTGCTGGACAGCCTGGGCAAGCGCGTGGACTTCCTGCAGGAGGTGTGCGGCGCCCTGTCGCTGGAGCGGGTGGACTGTGTCCACGCCCGGGCGGAGGAGTTCGCCGCCGGGCACCGCCAGCAGTACGACATCGCGGCCTCCCGGGCCGTGGCCAACCTGAACCTGCTGTGTGAACTGACGCTGCCGCTGGTGAAAGCGGGCGGACAGTTCCTGGCTATGAAATCCGTGTCCTCCGACCAAGAGATCGACGGCGCGCGGGGCGCCATCGGACAGCTGGGCGGGCGCATCGCCGCCATCCGGGACTACACCGTACCGGAGACGCAGGTGCGTCACCGGCTGGTGGTCATCGAGAAGGTCAAGGACACCCCCGCCATTTACCCCCGCAGCTTCGCACGCATGAAAAAAGCGCCGCTGAAATAGCGGCATCACCCGGAAAGGAGGGTCACATGGGAAAGATCATCTCCGTCGTCTCCGGCAAGGGCGGCACCGGCAAGACATCGTTCACCGCCAATACCGGGCTGGCGCTGGCCTCCCTGGGCCAGCACGTCCTGTGCATGGACTGCGACATCACCCTGCGGAATCTGGATCTGGCGCTGGGACTCAGCGACCGGGCACTGATGGATTTCTCCGATGTGCTGGCGGCGCGCTGCACGCTGGAGCAGGCCGTGGTGACCCACGAACAGTATCCCTCGCTGGATCTGCTGACCGCGCCCATGGCCGACAAGCCGCTGGCGCTGACGGTGCGGCAGCTGGCGGCGCTGGCCCGCGAGATACGGGAAACATACGACTGGTGCCTGATGGACGCCCCCGCCGGGCTGGGGCAGGGCTTCAAGATGGCTGCCTGCATGGCCGATCAGGTCATCGTCGTCACCACCACCGACATCTCCGCCATGCGGGACGCTCAGCGCACCGCCATGGAGCTGTCCGCCTTCCCTGCCAACGCCGTGCATCTGGTGGTGGGCCGCGTCTCCCGCAAGACCCTGCGGGCGCTGCATACCACCATCGACGATGCCATCGACACCGCCGGGCTGCCTCTGCTGGGCGTTATCCCGGAGGACGAGGATGTCCCCTACTGCCTGAACCGGGGGCTGGTGCTGCGGGACCGCAACTACTACGCCGCCCGGGCCTACGAAAACATCGCCAAACGCATCATGGGCCGCAAAGTGCCCCTGATGAAGATATAACGGAGAAAGGAGCGCCCCTTATGAATATCGCTTTGATGGCGCACGACAACAAGAAAGAGCTGATGGTGCAGTTCTGCACCGCCTACTGCGGCATTCTGGCCAAGCACACCCTGTGCGCCACGGCCCGTACCGGCCAGCAGATCGCCGAGGCCACCGGCCTGACCATCCACCGGTTTCTGTCCTTCGCCCACGGCGGCGGCCAGCAGATCGCGGCCCGCATCGCCTACAACGAGATCGACATGGTGCTGTGCTTCGGCGACCCCAACCAAAAGACCGCCGACGAGGACGTTACCTATATCTCCCGGCTGTGCGACCAGAACAACATCCCCTTTGCCAGCAATCTGGCCACTGCCGAGATGCTGGTGCTGGGCCTGGACCAGGGCTATCTGGACTGGCGCGACATCGTAAACCCCAAGAGCAAGCCCTTCACCGCGTAAAGCGCCTTGACAACAGGCGGAAAATCGCATAGAATAAAGGATAACCGCGTTGAATCTGCAGGAGTAACCCGCACAACGCCGCCAGCAGAGAGGTGCGCCGCCGGCTGAAAGCGCACCGCGGCAGAACGGGCCAAGACAGCAGACGAGCGGGGATGGAAACATCCACGGCGCGCTCCCCGTAACAGGAGCAGAAAGGGCCGCATGACGGCTGAAATTGGGTGGCACCACGAAGTGTTTCAACGCTCTCGTCCCAACACAGGGGACGGGAGCGTTTTTTCATCGCTCCCCCGCTTCGCGGCGCCGAAAAGGAGAACCTATGCAGAACGTGATCGACTTCATCAACACCCACATCTACGACATCTTCATCCCCCTGACAGCGCTGGCGCTGCTGCGGCTGGGCATGTGCTGGGCGCAGCTGAAAAAGACCGCCGCCATCCGGGAGAAGAAGGGCATCTATCACGCCGTGCGGGAGCACTACGCCGAGATGGGCGCTTGGCTGGGCATCCTGCCCTTCTGCGTGCTGGCGCTGATCTTCCCCAAGGTCTGGTACTTCTGGATCGCGCTGGCGGTCATCGGCGGCATTCTTGTGGGCCGGGCCGGGAAAAAGAAGGGCGTGGAGCTGGATGGTATCTACCGCGAGGTGGCATGGGAACTGAAGCATGAGGCGGAGGCCGAGGCCGCCCGGGAGGCCGCCTCCCACACGCTGGAGAGCGGCGCGGAGACGCCGGAGGACGACAATACAGACGAAGCAGAAAACACCGAGGATAAAGGAGAGACGGAAAATGGCTAAAATGACCCCCCGCACTCTGTCGGGCTTTATGGAGCTGCTGCCCCAGCCGCAGCAGCAGATGGAGCGGATGATGGACATCCTCCGCCGGACGTACAGCCTGTACGGCTTCACGCCGCTGGACACACCGGTGATCGAGGCCAGCGAGGTGCTGCTGGCCAAGGGAGGCGGCGAGACGGAGAAGCAGATCTACCGTTTTCAGAAGGGCGACGCCGACCTGGCGCTGCGCTTTGACCTGACGGTGCCGCTGGCCAAGTATGTGGCCCTGCACTACAACGACCTGTCCTTCCCCTTCCGCCGCTATCAGATCGGCAAGGTCTACCGGGGCGAGCGCGCCCAGCGCGGCCGGTTCCGGGAGTTCTATCAGGCGGATATCGACGTCATCGGCGACGGTAAGCTGGACATCACCAACGAGGCGGAGATCCCCGCCATCATCTACCAGACCTTTACCTCTCTGGGGCTGAAGCGGTTCCAGATCCGGGTGAATAACCGGAAGATCCTCAACGGCTTTTACGCTATGCTGGGCCTGACGGAGCAGTCCGGCGACATCATGCGCACCGTGGACAAGCTGGATAAGATCGGCGCGGAGAAGGTGCGGACGCTGCTGACCGATGAGGTGGGCGTGTCCGCCGAAAGCGCCGGCGAGATCCTGAAATTCATCGCCATCACCGGCAGCAATGAGCAGGTGCTCAGCGCGCTGGAGGGCTACCGGGGCCGCAGCGAGGTGTTCGACGAGGGTCTGGACCAGCTGAACACCGTGGTAAAGTACCTGTCCGCCTTCGGCGTCCCGGCGGAGAACTTCGCCGTGGATCTGACCATCGCCCGGGGTCTGGACTACTACACCGGCACAGTATACGAAACAACGCTGCTGGATCATCCGGAGATCGGCTCCGTCTGCTCCGGCGGGCGGTACGACAATCTGGCAGAGTACTATACCGACAAGCAGCTGCCCGGCGTGGGCATCTCCATCGGCCTGACCCGCCTGTTTTATGTGCTGGGCGAGCAGGGCATGCTGAATCCCGATCTGCCCACGGCGCCCGCCGATGTGCTGATCCTGCCCATGACCGCCGATCTGGCTCCCGCCGTGACGCTGGCCACCCGGCTGCGCGCCGCCGGCATCCGCACCCAGCTGTACACCGAGCAGAAGAAGTTCAAGGCAAAGATGAACTACGCCGATAAGCTGGGCGTGCCCTATGTGGTGTTCCTGGGCGACGACGAGATCGCCGGGAACATGGTGGCCTGCAAGGACATGACCTCCGGTGAGCAGACCACCCTGCCCTTTGACGAGACGCTGGCACTGATCCAGAGCGGCCTCGCCAGACGGAACGAGGGCGCAGTCATTCTGGAAAAGTAACAACAGTCAGTAATATTTTTTATCAACTATACGATTCATTATCATAACAGGAGGACAAAACAATGATGCAGATGCGTACACATACCTGCAACGAGCTGCGGCTGGCGCATGTGGGCCAGTCCGTAAAGCTGGTGGGCTGGATGGAGAACGTCCGCGCTGTGGGCCAGAATTTCGCCTTCGTGGTGCTCCGCGACTTCTACGGCACCACCCAGATCGTGGTGGAGACCGAGGACATGATGGCCGTCATCCGCGACCTGAACAAGGAGTCCACCATCAGCGTGGAGGGCGTGGTGCGGGAGCGCGCCAGCAAGAACCCCAAGCAGGCCACCGGCGATATCGAGGTGGTGCCCAGCAAGATCGAGGTGCTGGGCCGCTGCCGCTACAACTCCCTGCCCTTTGAGATCAACCGCAGCCGCGAGGCCGATGAGCTGCAGCGCCTGAAGTACCGCTATCTGGACCTGCGCAATCCCGCGGTGAAGCAGAACATCATCCTGCGCTGCCAGGTGGTGGCCGCGCTGCGCGCCGCCATGACCGATCACGGCTTCCTGGAGATCACCACCCCCATCCTGACGGCCTCCTCCCCCGAGGGTGCCCGGGACTATCTGGTGCCCGCCCGCAAGCATCCCGGCAAGTTCTATGCCCTGCCCCAGGCGCCCCAGCAGTTCAAGCAGCTGCTGATGACCTCCGGCTTTGACCGCTATTTCCAGATCGCGCCCTGCTTCCGGGATGAGGACGCCCGCGGCGACCGCTCCCCCGGCGAGTTCTATCAGCTGGATATGGAGATGGCCTTCGCCACCCAGGACGACATCTTCGCCGTGCTGGAGGACGTGCTGCCTCCCATCTTCGCCAAGTACGGCACCTACAACGTGGCATCCTCTGCGCCGTTCCGCCGCATCGCCTACAACGACGCCATGGAGACCTACGGCTCCGACAAGCCCGACCTGCGCATTGACCTGAAGCTCACCGACATCTCCGACGAGGTGAAGGGCTGCGGCTTTGAGCAGCTGGACGGCAAGGTGGTCAAGGCCATCGCCGTCAGCGACTGCACCCTGACCCGCAAGGCCATCGACCAGCTGTGCACCGACGTGGAGGTGCAGTCCGGCAGCAAGCCCTACTGGTTCAAGGTGGACGAGAACGGCCAGTTGGCCGGCGGCATCGCCAAGTTCATGACCGGCTGCCAGGAGGCGCTTACCGCCAAGCTGGGCCTGAAGCCCAACATGCTGGTGGGCGTGGCCGCCGGCGACAAGGGCGCGGCCATCAAGACCGCCGGCGTCCTGCGCAATAAGCTGGGCGCCGCCTGCGAGGGCCACATGGACAAGGAGCGCTACGAGTTCTGCTGGATCGTGGACTTCCCCATGTACGAGATCGGCGACGAGTCCGGTGAGCTGGAATTCTGCCACAACCCGTTCTCCATGCCCAGCGGCGGTCTGGAGGTGCTGCTGAAGGCCGAGCGGGGCGAGATCGATCCCCTGACCATCACCGCCGACCAGTACGACCTGGTGTGCAACGGCGTGGAGCTCAGCTCCGGCGCCGTCCGTAACCACGATCCCGAGATCATGATCAAGGCCTTTGAGCTGGTGCGTCTGGGCGAGGAGGACGTGAAGAAGAAGTTCCCCGCCATGTACAACGCCTTCTGCTACGGTGCACCTCCCCATGCCGGCATCGCCCCGGGCGTGGACCGCATGGTCATGCTGCTGGCCGGTGAGAGCTCCATTCGCGAGATCATCCCCTTCCCCATGAACAAGAACGCCCAGGACGTGATGATGGGCGCGCCCTCCACCGTGGAGCAGAAGCAGCTGGACGAGCTGCACATCGCCATCGTGGGCGACGTGGAGAAGGACGACTGATGGACACCGTCAGGCTCTATTACGAAAACGCCTTTATGCAGGACTTCACCGCCGCGGTGGAGTCCTGCCAGGCTGTGAAGAACGGCTTCGCCGTAATCCTCGACCGCACCGCCTTCTACCCGGAGGGCGGCGGTCAGCCCGCCGACCGCGGCACGCTGGACGGCGTGCCAGTGACGGACGTGCAGGAAAAGGACGGCGTCATCGTCCACACCTGCGCCGGCCCGCTGTCCGTGGGGCAGCAGGTGCGGGGCGTCATCGACTGGGCGCGGCGGTTCGACCACATGCAGCAGCACTCCGGGGAGCACATCATCTCCGGCCTGCTGTGCAGCACGTTCCACTGCGACAACGTGGGATTCCACATGGGCGCCGACGTGGTCACCATCGACTACAACGCTCCCATCACATGGGAGCAGGCGCTGGAGGTGGAGCGCCAGGCCAACGCCTACATCTGGGCCGACCGGCCCATCCATATCTGGTACCCCTCCCCGGAGGAGCTGGCCTCCCTGCCCTACCGCAGCAAAAAGGCCCTCACCGGCCCGGTGCGCATTACGGAGTTCCCCGGCGCGGACATGTGCGCCTGCTGCGGCACCCATGTGGCCAGCAGCGGGCAGGTGGGCCTTGTGAAGCTGCTGAGCTGCCAGAAATTCCGGGACGGCGTGCGGCTGGAGCTGCTGTGCGGCCAGCGGGCGCTGGACTATCTGTCCGCCGGGTGGGAGCAGGCCCGCCAGATCGGGCAGGCCCTGTCCGTCAAGCCCCAGAGTGCCTTTGCCGCCGTCAGCCGCATGCAGGAGGAGCTGCTGACCCTGAAGGAGAAGGCCGCCCGGCTGGAGGAGAGCGCCTTTGTCCACACGGCGGAGCAGTACCGGAGCGCCGGCAGCGTCCTGCACATCACGGAGAAGCTGGACGGCGACGGCGCCCGGCGTCTGTGCGACGCCATCGCCAAAGCGGCGGGCGGACGCTGCGCCGTGTTTGCCGGCAGCGACGGCGGCTATCAGTACGCCGTCATCGAGAGTGGCGGCGACCTGCGTCCCCTCATCAAGGACATGAACGCCGCCCTCCATGGACGCGGCGGCGGACGGGACGGCTTCGCCCAGGGCAGCGCCGCCTGCACGGCGGAGGAGATCCGCGCCTTCTTCGCGGGCCTGTAAAAGCTTCGCCGCGCGAAACATTTCTTTCGTTTTTCCACAAAAATGCGCCCCTGAATGTGTGCAATTCGCGCACTTTCAGGGGTTTTCTTTTTCCTGCGGACATGCTACAATGGAAAGCTGAGAATATACGTCACGAAGAAGGAGCCGTTATGCAGAACGAAAACAAGCTGGGCACCATGCCCATTCCCAAGCTGATCTGGAATATGTCCCTGCCCATTATCGTGTCCATGCTGGTGCAGGCGCTGTACAACATCGTGGACAGCGTGTTCGTCAGCCGCGTCAGCGAGCAGGCACTGACCGCCGTGTCTCTGGCCTTCCCCGCCCAGAATCTGATGATCGGTCTGGCCACCGGCACCGCCGTGGGCGTCAACGCCCTGATGGGCCGGGCACTGGGCGCCGGCATCCGGGAGCGGGCCGATCGGGTGGCCAACAACGGCGTGTTTCTGGCCGTGGTGGGCTTCGTTATCTCCGCCGTGCTGGGTCTGACCTGCTCCGATGTGTTCTTCCGCTCCCAGACCCAGGTGGAGAGCATCATCCAGATGGGCAATGACTACCTGCGCATCGTCACCATCGGCTCTCTGGGCATGTTCTGCCAGATCATGTACGAGCGGCTGCTGCAGGGCACGGGCCGCTCCCTGCTGAGCATGTACACGCAGGGGCTTGGCGCCATCATCAACATTGCGCTAGACCCGGTGTTTATCTTTGTGCTGGACATGGGCGTGGCCGGCGCCGCCGTGGCCACTATCTTCGGCCAGCTCTGCGGCTGCGCACTGGCCATCTACTTCAACCATAAGAAAAATACCGACATCACCCTGTCCCTCCGGGGCTTCCGCCCGGACTGGCGGCTCATCGGCGAGATCTACGCCATCGGCCTGCCCAGCGTCATCATGGTGGCCATCGGCTCCGTCATGACGTTCCTGATGAACAAGATCCTCATCGTCTACCACTCCGCTCACGAGACGGCGGCCACCGCCTTCGGCGTCTATTTCAAGCTGAACTCCTTTATTTTCATGCCCATCTTCGGCATGAACAACGGCGTCATCCCCATCGTGGCCTTCAACTACGGCGCCCAGAACCGCCGCCGCATGGTGGAAACCATCAAGCGCGGCACGCTGTACGCCTCCTGCATCATGGTGTTCGGCACGGCGCTGTTCCTGCTGATCCCCGGCCCGCTGCTGCGGATCTTCGACGCCACAGACACCATGCTCGCGGTGGGCATCCCCGCCCTGCGCATCATCTCCCTGAGCTTCTGCATGGCCGGCGCGTGCATCGCGCTGGGCAGCTCGTTCCAGGCACTGGGCAAGTCTATCTACTCCATGATCACATCCATCGTGCGGCAGCTGGTGTTCCTGGTACCCATCGCCTATGTGCTGGCGCGGTACGGCGCGTCCATCGGCAACGACAATCTGGTGTGGTGGTGCTACCCCATCGCGGAGGTGTTCTCGCTGACCCTGACGCTGCTGTTCTTCCGGCATGTGTACAGGACGATGATCGCCAAGATACCAGAAGGGAGAGAATAATGAAAGAGAGCCTTAGACCACCTAAGGCTCTCTCTTTTTTTATGCAAGGCTGCCTGAAACCGGTTGGTTTCAGGACTTCCGCGTATTTGCCGCCGGAGGCTCCATTTCTTTCGGCAACGAAAGAAATGGGGGAAGAACGCCGCCAAAAACCCATGGTTTTTGGATTTCCTTCAAATCTGCGCGGCCCGAAGGGCCGCACCAACACTTGCCGCCAACAGCGGCAAGTGCGCGATTTGATAATCGTTTAAAAACGGTAGAGCCATGCACTCCTGCATTTTGCACGTTTAGCGGCAGCGGGGATAGGAGCAGGTCAATCCACATTTCGGGTGGTTTTGCTATTGCCGCGTTCGTGTGGGATGCACAGACGCGAGAGACCTTGTGCGGGGCGCGGGCGGATTTTCAAACCGCAGGTTTGAACGGCGTTTTTGGTCACTTTTGCCGCCACAGGCAAAAGTGACCCGCGCCGGGGCGCGGAATGCCCCTTACCGCTGTTGAAAGAAATGGGGCCGCCGGAGGCAAACACAAAAAAGTGACCGGCAGAGCGCCAAGTTCCAGCCGTCCTGCACCGCGAGGCGCGAGAGGGGGCACGCGCCCCGCGGCATAGAGGGGAACAGGACGGCGGAGTCCATGAGGAAAGCATGTGCTTCAAACTCTCATGCAACAATATTGTAGCATATTAAGCAAATGCATGCAACAAAATAGTAGCATGCATTTGAGGTGAGAATATGCAATTTCAAAGGTTGGAGGACTTACGGCTCGATGCGGATAAGACGCAGGCGGAAATAGCCGAGATGCTGCACTGCAAACGGGAGGTCTACCGCCGCTATGAAAAAGGCATCCATGAGATACCGGTCTGGGCACTCATCGAATTGGCAAAATACTATGGCACAACGACAGACTATATTCTCGGCCTGACGGATAACCGCTGAAAAGAGAGCCTTGCGGCTCTCTTTTTTTCTGTGCCGTGCGACGGCTCGGAACGCCCCATACGCCAACACCCATACACAGAAAAAGCCTCGCCGGGGTGGCGAGGCTTTTTCTGTGTGTTTTGTGTGTTAGGAGAGAGAGAAAATCACATAAGGAAGGGAAGTTCCTTTGGATGATGCTATATTACCCGGCAAAATTGACCGAATCATGAATCGCCCATGAACTTTTTGTGAATTTCCCCGGTCCTTACTGGAATTTTTTGCTCTCCGCCACGGCCATCTGGTCGCAGCGGTTGTTTTTCTCGTTCTCCGCGTGGCCCTTGACCCAGTGATAGCGCATCTCGTGGCGGTCTGTCAGATCCAGCAGCCGCTCCCACAGGTCGGGGTTCAGCGCAGGCTTCTTGTCGGACTTGATCCAGCCCCGCTTCTGCCAGCCTCTGGCCCAGCCCTTGGAAAGGCCGTCGATGACGTACTTGGAGTCGGAGTACAGTTCCACCACGCAGGGCTCCTTCAGCAGGGCCAGCGCCTCGATGACGGCGGTCAGCTCCATGCGGTTGTTGGTGGTATCGGCGGCGCCGCCGGACAGCTCCTTCTCCGTGTCCTTATACCGCAGTATGGCGCCCCAGCCTCCCGGCCCGGGATTGCCGCTGCAAGCGCCGTCGGTGTAGATAGTGACTGTTTTCATACAGATATCGTTCCTCGCTGCCGCGCCGTGCTTTTGCCGGTTTTGTCCGACGGCGCTTGCTTGTCATCCCCGAGCGGTTGCCGCGTCAGCGGCGAGCGAGTGGGGACATTTTTCAAAGCGGCGAAGCCAGCTTTGCCGTCGGTGTAGATGGTAACAGTTTTCATTTAGATATCGTTCCTCGCTGCCGCTTTTACTATGAAATGCGCCGGTACGCTCAATCTATGCCCAGAACGGTCAGCACGCCGCCCTCCACGCGGAAGCGGATGTTCCGTCCGCCGTAGGCCATGCCGTAGACCCGCTGGGGGTCGTCCTGATACCGGGGCCGGGGGTCGTTGGCCAGTACGGACAGCAGGCCCTCCCGCTGCTCCGGCGGCACGGCGGACAGCAGCGCCTCCGGGCAGAATACCGCCAGACGCTCCCCCGCCAGACCCGCAGTGAAGCCGCCGGCGGCCTCCGGATGGCTGTCGGTATACGCCAGATACGGCTTGATGTCGAAGATGGGCGTCCCGCTGACCAGATCGGCGCCCCGGACATGGAGCACCGGTCCCTCCGGCGTGTCCCACTCGATGCGCGCCAGCGCCACGGAGGACAACCCCAGCCCGTTGGGCCGGAAGGGCGACCGGGTGGCGAACACGCCCATGCGGGCGTTGCCCCCCAGACGGGGCGGGCGGACGGTGGGCGACCAG
>UMKV01011829.1_pt1 | contig 54984 bp, 57 predicted proteins | sample 1966381 | NCBI WGS metagenome assembly UMKV01 (sample SAMEA4836182, study PRJEB28245) | human gut metagenome | biome: gut microbiome; material: fecal sample | place: Denmark | collected 2008
GCCGCGCCTCGTGCTATAATAGAACAAACATTCCATTTGAAGGGAGGGCCCGCCATGGCCGACCGCATCATTCTCCACTGCGACCTGAACTGCTTTTTCGCGTCGGTGGAGCTGCTGGATAAGCCGGCGCTGCAAAATGTGCCGGTAGCCGTCTGCGGCGACCCCGCCTCCCGGCACGGCATCATTCTGGCCAAAAACGAGCCCGCCAAGAAAATGGGCGTCCAGACGGCGGAGACGGTGTGGCAAGCCAAGCAGAAGTGTCCCCACCTCGTCCTTCTGCCGCCCCACCACATCCTGTACGCCGACTACTCCCGCCGGGTCAACACCATCTACGGACAGTACACCGATCTGGTGGAGCCCTTCGGCATCGACGAGAGCTGGCTGGACGTGACCGGCAGCCTCCACCTGTTCGGCGGCGACGCCCGGCAGCTGGCGGACGATATCCGCAGCCGCCTGCGGCAGGAGCTGGGGCTGACCATCTCCGTGGGCGTCTCCTTCAATAAGGTGTTTGCCAAACTGGGCAGCGACTACAAGAAACCGGACGCCACCACCGTGATCTCCCGGGAGAACTGGCGGGACATGGTGTGGCCGCTGCCGGTGGGCGATTTGCTGTATGTGGGCCGCGCCGCCCGGCGCACACTGGCGCAGTACGGTGTGGAGACCATCGGGCAGCTGGCGGCGTGCAAGCCGGAGATGCTGGAGCAGCTCATGGGCAAGACGGGCGTGCAGCTCCACCGCTACGCCAACGGGCTGGACGACGCCCCTGTCCGCCCCCAGCATGAGCAGGAGCAGGTGAAGTCCGTGGGCAACAGCACCACGTTCCCGGAGAACCTGACCCGCTGGGAGCAGGTGCGCGGCGGCCTGCAAATGCTCAGCGACAGCGTGGCCGCCCGCCTGCGGCAGCAGGGGCTGTACTGCGGCGGCGTGTCCGTGGGCGTCCGGGACGCCCAGTTCCGCACGGTCAGCCGCCAGATGCGCCTGCCCGGCCCTACCCACCTGATGCGGGACATCTACAACGCGGCGCTGGAGCTGACCCAACACCTCTGGAAAGCGCCTACCCCCATCCGCCTGCTGTCCGTCACCGCCCTGTATATCACCGACAGCGCCGACTCCTACCAGCAGCTGGACCTGCTGGCCGGTGACGCGCCCCGGCGCGACCAGCGGCAGGAGCAGCTGGAGTCCGCCATGGACGCCATCCGCGGCAAATACGGCCGGGACGCCATCTCCTTCGGCCACCGGGGAAAAGTCGGCTGGGATGACTGAATCGGCAGTTGCAGTTTTCCGCGCACCGTGTTAGAATAAGGTGTATTCTGCCGGTACTGCCGGCATCAACAAGGCGGAACACACCATGCCCGAACACGTCCCCTCCCGGCTGGACACCTCCGGCGTCCCCCGGGGCCCCCTGAACTGGATCTATTTCCCGCTGGCGCTGCTGTATCACGAGCTGCTGCTGCGGGCCTTCGATACCACCGTGTCCTTCTTTGACACGGCGCTGCTGCCCATTGCCCTGTCGGCGCTGGGCGGCGGCCTGCTGCTGAGCCTGCTGGCCAACCTGCTGCCGTGGCGCAAAGGCACCCGCTGGGCCGGGCTGGCCGTGATCTTCCTCTGGTCGGTGTACGTCTGCATCGAGTACTGCTGCAAGAGCTACTTCAAATCCTACTTCGCCATGACGTTCATGGTCACCATGACCGGCCATGTCATCAGCGATTTCGCCGGTACCATCCCCGATGTGGTGCTGCCCCGGCTGCCCTTCATCCTGCTGGCGCTGGTGCCCTTCGTGCTGGCCATCCTCCTGCGCCGCCTGATCGTGCAGGACCTCCGGATGAGCCGTCCGGCCCTGCTGTTCGTGGCTGTGATCTCCGCCGTGACCATCGGCAGCGCCGCGGCGGTGTGCCGCTTCGGCCCCAACGCCGCCCTCTACACCTACGACTACAACGCCGACAGCGCCGTGTCCCGGTTCGGACTGGGCGTCAGCCTCCGTCTGGAACTGACCTACGCCCTCACCGGCACACCCACGCCGCCGCTGGAGCCTCTGCCCCAGCCGGAGGAGCCTGTGGCGGACCCCACCCCGGCCCCCACGGACCCGACACCCACGGACTACGGCTGCAACGCGCTGGACATTGACTTCACCGCTCTGGCGGACGCCGCGTCCGACAGTACGCTGGCCTCTCTCCACCGCTATGTGGCCTCCCGCACCCCCTCCCGCCAGAACCAGTACACCGGCATGTTCCAGGGCAAGAACCTGATCCTGCTGACGGCGGAATCCTTCTCGCCGTGGTTCATCTCCGAGGAGCTGACCCCCACGTTGTACCGCCTGACCCACGAGGGCTTCGTCTGCACCAACTACTACCAGCCCGGCTGGGGCCAGTCCACCACCGGCGGCGAGTACGCCGTCCTCACTGGCCTGCTGCCCACCTGGGTCAACGGCGATGTCAGCTTCTGGGCCAGCCGCTACGACTACATGCCGCTGACGCTGGGCAATCAGTTCCGCGCGCTGGGCTACCAGACCCCGGCGTGGCACAACAACACCTACAACTACTACGGCCGCGACGCCACCCACCCCAATCTGGGCTATGACTACCAGGGCATCGGCTCTGGCCTCGACCTCCCCAACCCCGGCGGCGGCTGGCCCTACTCCGATCTGGAGATGCTGGAGGCCACGCTGGACAGCTATGTGGACACCTACCTCACCACCGGTCAGCCCTTCCACGCCTACTATATGACCGTCAGCGGCCACGGCAGCTACAACTGGGGCCAGTCCATGTCCGCCAAGAACCGCGCCGCCGCACAGGCCGCCTATCCCGACGCCTCCGCGCCGGTGCAGGCCTATGTGGCCGCCAATCTGGAGCTGGAGGCCGCTCTGACCTATCTGGTGGAGCAGCTGGAGGCCAGGGGCATCGCCGATGACACGGTGATCTGCCTGTCCGCCGACCACTATCCCTACGCCCTGGCGGAGACGGACGTGGACTACTACGCCGAGCTGACGGGCCGGCAGGACACGGATCTGGACACCTCCCGCTACCGCAACGCCCTGATCCTCTGGTGCGGCAGCATGAAGGAGCCGGTAACGGTGGACGTTCCCTGCAGCGCCGTGGACATCGTGCCCACCCTCAGCAATCTGTTCGGCCTGTCCTACGACTCCCGGCTCCTGTCGGGCCGGGACATTCTGGACGACAGCTATAACCCCGCCAGTGCCGCCGGCTCCTTCCCGCTGGTGATCCTGCCTACTGCCGCCGGCAACAGCTGGGCCACCGCCGCCGGCGTCTACGAGGCGCCCACCAGCACCTTCACCCCCACCCCCGGCATCACGGTGGAGGACGGCTATGTGGACAGCATCAACCGTCTTGTCTCCACGAAATACACCTACGCCAAGCTGCTCATTCAGTACGACTACTACCGTGTCGTGCTGGGCGGCAACGGCTGAGATGCAAAACCCCCGCGCCGTTTTGAACGGCGCGGGGGTCTTTCGTCTTGTATCGGTCCTCAGTGCCGGCCCACGCGGCCCCACTCCTCGGGGTCCTCGTACACCAGATGGATGTCCTCCAGATACGGGGTGTCCATGGGGTTGCTCATGGGCGCCGCCTGCTTGTAGCGCTCCAGGTTCCGCCGGGACTTCTCCGGCGGCTGCACCGTACCGGCGCCGGCGATGCACCCGCCGGGGCAGGCCATGCCCTCCAGCAGATAGCCGTCGTACTTACCCGTCCGGGCGATGCGCAGCATCTTGCGGCACTCCTCCAGTCCCTCCGCCGCCACGGTCTTGACCTCCACCCCCGGATGGAGCCGGTGGATAACATCCTCCACCGCCTTGGCCACACCGCCGCCGGCGGCAAAGCCCACGCCGGGCGCCGACGCCTCGTAGTGCGCCGCCGTGTCCCCGATCTGGGAGAAGTCGATGTTCTTGGCATCAAACATGCCCCGCAGCTCCTCAAACGTCAGCACGAAGTCCACATCGCTGCGGATGGAGCGGCGGCTGGCCTCCAGCTTCTTGGCGGCACAGGGGCCGATGAACGCCACCCGGCAGCCGGGGTCCTTCTGCTTCTGCAGCCGGGCCGTCAGCACCATGGGCGTCATGGTCATGGAGATGTAGGGCGCAAAGCCCGGAAATTCCTTCTTGGCCATGACGGACCATGCCGGGCAGCAGGAGGTCGCCATAAACGGCTGCTTCTCCGGCACATCCCGCAGGAACTCCTCCGCCTCCTCGATGGCGCACAGGTCGGCGCCGATAGCCACCTCCACCAGCGCGTCGAAGCCCAGCAGCTTCATGGCCTCCCGGATCTGGCCCGGCGTCACGTTGTCGCCGAACTGGCCCCAGAAGGCCGGCGCAATGATGGCCACCACCTTGTCGCCCTTCTTGATGGCGTGGATCAGCTGGAACAGCTGGCCCTTATCCACAATGGCGCCGAAGGGGCAGTTCACCAGGCACATGCCGCAGTTGACGCATTTGTCGTAGTCGATGTCCGCCCGCCCGTACTCGTCCTGCCCGATGGCGTGCATGCCGCAGGCCTCCTGACAGGGACGGGTGAACTTGATGATGGCCTGATAGGAGCAGGCCTCCCGGCACTTGCCGCACTTGATGCACTTGCTCTGGTCGATGACAGCCTGGCCCCGCTCGGTGCTGATGGCCCCCTTGGGGCAGGCGTGCTGGCAGTGGCGCGCAAGGCACCCCTGGCACGCCCCCGTCACCTCGTAGTGAGTAGGCGCACAGGCGTTGCAGGCGTATTTGATGACGTTGATCAGCGGGGGATCGTAGTATTTCTCCGCGATGGCGCTCTCCTCCACGCCGTCGGACAGCAGCGTGTGCTCCGTCACCGGCCGCAGCGGCAGGCCCATCGCCAGCCGGATGCGTTCGCCCACGATGGCCCGCTCCAGAAATACCGACTCCCGCTGGCGTCCGATCTCCCCGGGCACGATCTCATAGGGCAGCTTTTCGATGCGGGTGTAGTCCCCGCCCTCGTAGGCCAGCTTCGCCACCTCGGCAAATACACGCCGGCGGATATCCGCCACGCCGCATTTGATGTTTCTCATTCCTTTTGTATCCTCCCAAACAGGCATGTCACTCTATGCTGTATTATACCCGTTCCCCCGCCGGGATGGCAATATCCGCCATAAGAGAATTTCCCGCATCCTGCGGATAAGTTCTCATGCAATATGACCAGACGCCGTTTCTTTTTCTTTAAAACGGCGTGCTTTCTGTCAAATATCCGTTAAAAAGTTTTGCGTTTTTTCAGTTTTTACTTTCTCGAGAAATATCTTTCTTCAAAAGAAACTCTGCGTTCTCCGACTCTATATCCGCCCCTGCAGCGCCTCCTCCAGCTTCCCCAGTGCCTTCTTCTCGATGCGGGACACATAGCTCCGGCTGATGCCGTACAGCGCCGCCACCTGCTTCTGGGTCTGCGGCAGCCGTCCGTCCAGACCGTAGCGCCGCCGGATGATGTCCGCCTCCCGCTCCGTCAGCACCTCCGCCACCAGCCGCCGGATAAGCACGCGGTTCTCCTTGTCCTGCAGCTCCTCCAGCATGGTGTCGTCCTCGCCCACCACGTCGCTGAGGTACAGGGCATCGCCCTCCGGCCCCGTCTCGATGGTGTCCGACAGCGACACCTCGCCCTGCAGCTTCCGCTGCGCCCGAAAGTGCATCAGGATCTCATTCGCTATCCTCTCCCAACGGATACATAGGTTGGTCAATGGGTGGCAAATCCGCCTCTCCATCCTCCGCGAAGAGGTAAACATAGGCGTTTTTGCCGTCCCAGACCACCTTTTTGACGATGGTGCGCAGCAGGCGGCGTTTTTCCTCCAGCGTGGCAGAATCCACTGCGCTGGCAAAGGATTCGATCATTTCCTGATGGAAGGCGAACTCCTGATGGAGCATCCGGCTCTGTTCGGTGAGGGCTTCCAGCTCGGAAAGTCTTGCCTGCTGAGTCTCGCTCTCCTGATGGAGCGCGTCGATCTGCTCCATGACGTACTTCGCGGAGGTGTCGCTGGCAACGGACAGGGACTCCACCAGCCGCTTGATACGATCTTCCGTTTCGGTGTGCTTTTCCCGGAGCAGCGCCAGCTCCGCGTCGTACCCCTCCTTGCTGCCGCTGATGACCTTCTTGGTCTGCGCCAGCAGCCGGGTAAGGGTCTCCTTGTCGGCGGACAGCTTACGAATTTCTTCGATGATTTTAGCGTCCAGCGTATTGCCGTTGCAGTTTTTCATAGAGCAGACCGTGCCGTGGCTGCGCTCCTTGGTGGAGCACATGTAGGTGTAGATCAGCTCACCGTCCGCATTCTTGCGGTTGGTCAGCTTCGGGCGCATATAATCGCCGCATTCGCCGCAGCGCAGGAGCCCGGACAGCAGCGCCACGTTGCTGCGGGGTCTGCGGTAGCTCTTGGATTTGTTGACATCCAGCATGGCCTGCACCCGCACCCAATCGCTGCCCGCGATGATGCCCGGATGCTTGCCCACCGCCACGATCCATTCCTCCATGGGACGGATCTGATTCGCCTTGCCGGGGCGCTGAAGGGTGCGGTTATATGCCATGACGCCGTGCTCACCGTCGAATTCCGAACATTCGGCAAACAGGTCAACATTGTTTTCTTTCAGATACTGATACGCCGTCTCGTCGGCAATCATATAGACTGGATTGGTCAGAATGCCCCGGATGGCAAAGCGCGTGAACTGCTTGCCGCGCTTCGTGACACAGCGATGCTCCAAAAGATACTGGTCGGTCTTGCTGAGAGAACCGGTCTCCATGAACACCTCGAAGATCGTCTTGACCAGCTGGATTTCCTCCGGGATGGGTTTGAGCTTGCAGGCTTTCTTCACCTTGCCGTCCACCGTCACGCTGGACAGGCTCTCCGAGGCGTAGCCCGTGGGCGTCGTGCCGCCCAGCCAGCGTCCTGTCTTGGACAGCTCGTGCATGTTGTCCCGGATGCGCTCGGCGATGGTCTCCCGTTCCAGCTGGGAGAACACGGACGCAATGTACATCATGGCGCGTCCCATGGGGGAGGACGTGTCGAACTGCTCGCGGATGGAGATGAAGCCGATGTGCCGGTCGCCCAAATCCTCGATGAGCTTGGCAAAGTCGCCGATGTTGCGGCTGATGCGGTCGAGGCGGTAGACCACGATGGCGGCAAAGGCGATCTTCTGGGAGTCCTTCATCATTTTCTTGAACTGCGGGCGCTCCAGATTGCCGCCGGAAAAGCCCTCGTCCTCGTAGACCAGCACGTTTTCCGCCGCATCCTCGCCAAAGTGCATGGCGATATACTGGCGGCACAGCTCGATCTGGTTCTCGATGCTTTCGCCCTTCCCGGTAAATTTGGACTTACGGGAGTAGATAACATATTGCTTCGCCTGCGGCTTGCCCTTCATTTTCATAACGGCACCTCATGTCGTTTCGTAAGCTTGATAGAAAACACGGCCGAAGCCTTGCATCTCCAGCGGGGCGATGATAAAATTCCACCTTGTTCATTATTATCGCAAAAGCAAATAATGTTTGCGCAAAATTTTCGTTCTTAACAGAGACTTTAACTCTTTTGTACTATGATGGCGGCAGAAAACAGGAAGGGTGATGAAAATTGAACCGTGGAAAAAAGGCGGCGCAGGTCACGCTGCTGCTGGCAGGCGCGGCCATGCTGTGCTTCGGCGTCTGGCGGGGCGAGGCAGCGACGGTGCTGAGCAAAGCCATCAAACTATGTCTGGAGTGTGTGGGCATTGGGTAAAAAGTTTTCAGGTGTTTCGCAGACCATGTCCCGCTTCCGGGGCTGGATACAGGCGGGGGCGACCTTATTGACCAACCTGCACCTGCCGAATTTCCTCAAGGGCGGACTGTATCAGGGGGTGGGGAAGACCATCTGCGTGCCGGGACTGAACTGCTATTCCTGCCCGGCGGCATCCGGCGCCTGTCCCATCGGGGCGTTTCAGGCTGTGGTGGGGTCTTCCAAGTTCAGCTTCTCCTATTATATCACAGGTTTTCTCATTTTGCTGGGCGTGCTGCTGGGGCGCTTTATTTGCGGCTTTCTGTGTCCCTTCGGCTGGTTTCAGGAGCTGCTGCATAAGATCCCCACGAAGAAGCTCTCTACAAAAAAGCTGAAGCCGCTGCGATACCTCAAATACGCCGTTCTGCTGGTGACGGTCTTCCTGCTGCCGGCGTTCCTTGTGAACGACGTGGGCATGGGCGACCCCTTCTTCTGCAAGTACCTCTGCCCCCAGGGCGTGCTGGAGGGCGCCATTCCGCTGTCCCTCGCCAATTCCGGCATCCGGGCGGCGCTGGGCAGCCTGTTTACCTGGAAATTCAGTATTCTGCTGGCAGTGATCGTGCTGAGTATCGTATTTTACCGGCCCTTCTGCAAGTGGCTGTGCCCGCTGGGTGCGTTTTACGCGCTGTTCAACCGGGTATCCCTGTTCCAGATGAAGGTAGACAGGAACAAATGCGTCTCCTGCGGGAAATGCGCCAGAGCCTGCAAGATGGATGTGGACGTGACAAAGACGCCCAACCACACCGAGTGCATCCGCTGCGGGATGTGCGTCCGCGCCTGTCCCACCAGTGCCGTCAGCTTCCGCTACGGCTTTGGAGACGGCAAAAAAGAACCTGCAAATGAATTAAAAACGGAGGGAACAAAATGAACGTAAAGAAAATCATCACACTGCTGCTGGCGCTGGTGCTGGCCGCCGGTACGGTCGCCTGCGGCGCGAAGCAGGCGGAGAGGAATGAGGACACGGACAAGGAGCCGCAGACCGCCGAGGAGGCGGCAGCGCTGTACGATGAGCTGATGGCACAGGAGAACGCCATCCAGGCGGAGAACACCGAGCTGTGGGAGAAGGTCTTTCTGTCCGCCGACAAGGGCATGGCCATGATGGAGGACGGCAAAAACTACGGCGAATTTCTGCTGAGCACCATTGAAGCCGCCAAGGAGCAGTTCACCGACGAGGAGTACGAGCTGCTGAAGGAAAAAGCCACGGAAATCAAAAATATCGAGGACCGGCTGGCCGCATTGGAGGAAAAATTCCCCAGCTTATCCGGAACGCCCGCAGAGGATGGCAGCATGAGCGTACCAGCGGGCAGCGATATGACCACGCCGCCTGACGATGGCAGTATGCAGAAGTTTCCCGCCTTTGAGGGCAAGGATCTGGACGGAAACGATGTGGACAGCAGCACTCTGTTTTCTGCCAACGCCGTCACCGTGGTGAATTTCTGGTTTACCACCTGCAATCCCTGCGTAGGAGAGCTTGGCGAGCTGGATGCGCTGAACAAGGAGCTTGTGGAGAAGGGCGGCGCCCTCATCGGCGTCAACACCTTCACGCTAGACGGCGATGAATCGGCGATCGCGGAGGCGAAGGATGTACTTTCCAAGAAGGGCGCGACCTATCAGAACGTGTATTTTGCTTCCGATGGAGAGGCAGGCAAGTTCACCGCCAGCATCTTTGCCTATCCCACCACCTATGTGGTTGACAGGAACGGCAACATCGTGGGTGACCCCATCGTGGGTGCTGTTACGGAAAAGAAGCAGGCGGAGGCACTGCAAGCCCAAATCGACAAGGCGCTCGCCGCCGATATGGACTGACAAGCAGAGGTTTCCCCGCAAGGAGGGATACGCGCCATAAGGCGGCGGACATCACTTGTCCGCCGCCTTATGGCTATTTTAGATGAGGTGTTTGCAGATTGCTCTCAAAGGAAATGCGTATCGGTCAATCAGCCATTCTTGCGCTTGATGACCAGCGCGGTTCCGGTCAGCGACAGCAGGGCGCTTACGCCGTACAGCGCCACACCGGCGTCAAAGGTCTTGGGAGAGGCGATCGGCTTCTCATCGGGGGTAGTATAGGAGGTGTTGCGGGTATAAATGTTCTCAAAGGTCATCTTACCTACCGCATCGGCATTGTTGATCACATCATAAAATTCCCCATTGTCTGTTTTCTCCATCTTGGCGGGGAAGATCTCCCCTTCGGAGCTCACATACCACACCGCATCGGAATACGTCCATTTCGGAAGGCCATCGTTCACCTCACGGACGTAGAAGCCCTCGCTGACAAACTCACTGACCTTCCCCGCCGGGCCGCTGATGATCAGCTTGCCGTCATAGTCGCCCGCACCGGTAGTGGTGACGGCAGCGGTGTACTTCACATCCGTATAATAGGACAAGTCATGGGCATTCACATCACACACCGCAATCGTAAAGTCAGTCTCGCCGGGGCCGGTGTTGCCGCCCAGCTTTACCGTCTTGGTGAAGGGGATCTCAACCGTACGAAGATTCTCCGTGTAGATGTTCTCGAAGGTCATCTTACTTTCCGCATCGGCATTGTTGATCGCTTCATAAAAATCCCCATTGGCTGTGGTCTCCATCCTGGCGGGGAAGATTTTCCTTTCGCGGCTCACATACCACACCGCATCGGAATACGTCCATCCCGAAAGGTTATCATTCACCTCGCGGACGTAGAAGCCCTCGCTGAAAAACTCACCAACCTTATCCGCCGGGCCGCTGATGACCAGCTCGCCGTTATAGCTGCCCGCGCCGTTGGTGGTGACGGCAGCCGTGTATGTCACGTCCGTATAATAGGGCAAGTCGTGGGCTCCCACATGACACACCGCAATCGTAAAGTCCGTCGTGCCGGGCCCGGTGTTGCCGCCCAGCTTTACCGTCTTGGTGAAGGGGATCTTATACTCCAGGTCAAACGGATCCATGGGATCATTAGGAGTCTGCTCTATGAAATCATCCGGTAGGCCTACAGTTACGTCGCCCTCCGTTGCCCATGCGGTGGCTGCCAGACCCAGTGTCATGACCAGGGCCAACAGCAAGGCGAATACGGTTTTTCTGCTTCTTTTCATGTGTTTTACCTCCATTATTCGTCGTTATTTTTCCGGCGCACACAGCGCCAAGTGAACAAAGCCAAGGCCACCATCGCGATCCCAAGGATCACCGCCAGCCCTTTCCAGCATTTACGCATGGCATCGTCTCCTTCCCGTGTTCACGCACGCGCATCACCCCCACTGGGGATAGAAATAAAGTACCGTGTCCGGCTCTATCTGAACGGGCAGATAGGAGCCGTGCTGTCCCTTGTCGATGGACAGATAGGTGTAGTCCTCAAAGGCCATGGGAACCTGCACAATGAAGCTATCGTAGATGATCCGTTCCGTCTCGCCGGGCGTGTATCTTTTGCCGCCGGTGCGGGTCAGATCCAGCATGATCACACCGGAGTATTCCCCGTTGCCGGTCAGTCCCCAGTCGCCTGTATAGACCTCCTCCGGTGTGACGAAGTCGCTTTCGTACCACCAGGTGAAGGTGGCTGAGCCCCAATCGCCCTCCTGGCTGCTGTTGGCGTGCAGCTCCAGAGTGGCCAGAGCGGGCTTATCCGTATTGCCATCCCACGCCCATATCTCCTGCGTCAGCTGGGAGCCTGTGGGGCACGTCCAGCCGATGTCGCTGCCGAAGCCGTCGTTCCCCTCCTGCGAGTAAAAGGTGAAGTCATAGGCCAGCTTCCGGTCGTTCTCATAGTCGTAGGGCAGCGCCACTATTCCGGGGATGGGATACCAGCTCAGGGTATCGGGATGACTGTCGGTCAAAAGCAGCTCCGTGGTATCGGTGGGGACAGTCCCCAGATCGTTGGAGACAAACAGCAGGATCGGCTCGCCGCTCTCGCTGCGGTAGAGCACCTCAACGGTATCGTAATCGCCCTTCGCCTCGTTCCACCGGACGCGGTTCACCGCCACGGTGGCGTTGGGGTCGTGGGGTACCACGCAGAACAGGCTTCCGCTGTCGCCCACCACCCGCTCCTGCGGGATATTCCGAACGAAGGTATACTGGGCGCACAGTTCCGGCGCCGTATCGTTGATCCAGTCCCTCAGAGGGATCGCCAGATCACTCAGGCTGCCGTTGATATCGCCGATATAGGCCACCGCGAAGCGCTCGTCCTGCTGCCGTTCATCCAGCTTCTGCCGCAGCAGGTCCAGAGAGTCGTCGTAGGCTCCCGGCTCGCCGCCGTCCATACTGTCACCGTCCGTATCGCCTCTGTCAGGCACATTCCCGCCGGCCGGCGTATTCCCGTCGTTGATGTTGATCGTCCCCACACCGGGTATCTCCACCTGACAGGCTGTCAGCGACAGCGTCATGGCCAAGGCCAGCAGCGCCGCCACAAGCAGTCTGGCCAGTTTCTTTCCATTATTACGCATGACGTCGTCTCCTTCCCGTGTTCACACACGCTTACTCCGTCCACTGGGGATAGAAATAAAGTACCGTTTCCGGCTCCATCTGAACGGGCAGATAGGAGCCGTGCGTACCCTTGTCAACGGCCAGACAGTTGTAGTCCGCAAAGAGCATGGGCACCTGAACAATAAAGCTGTCATGAATAAGCCGATCCGCCTCGCCGGGCTTGTGTCTCTTGCCGTCGGTGCGGGTCATATCCAGTGTCAGCACGCCGGAGTATTCCCCGTTGGCGCTCAGCGACCAGTCGCCCTCATAGACCTCTTCCGGTGTCGTATAGTCACTCTCATACCACCAGATAAAGGTGCCCGAGCCCCAATAGTTCTCCTGACTGCTGTTGGCATTCAGCTCCAAGGTGGCAATCGCGGGCTTATCTGCCTCTCCCCGCCACACCCACAGCTTCTGCGTCAGCTGAGAGCTGTCGGGGCAGGTCCAGCCAAAGTCGCTGCCGTCGTCTCTATCGTTCCCCTCCTGCGAGTAAAAGGTGAAATCCATGGCCAGGTTCCTATCGTTCTCAAAGTCATAGGGCAGCGACAACGATCCGGCAGTGGGAAGCCAGCTCAGGGTATCGCCATAGCGGTCTGTCAAACGCAGCTCCGTGGTTTCAAAGGGAGTCTTCTCCAGATCGTAGGAGACAAACAGCAGGATCGGCTCGCCGCTCTCGCTGCGGTAGAGCACCTCAATGGTCTCGTAGTCGCCCTTCTGCTCGCTCCACCGGATGCGGTTCACCACCACGGTGGCGTCGGGGTCACGGGGCACCACGCAGAACAGGCTTCCCCTATCGCCCACCACCCGCTCCTGCGGGATATTCCGGATAAATGTATACTGCGCGCACAGCATCGGTGCCTTATCATTCATCCAATCCCGCAGTGGGATCGCCAGATCACTCAGATCTCCGTCAATATCACCGATGTAGGCCACCGCGAAGCGCTCGTCCTGCTGCCGTTCATCCAGTTCCTGCCGCAGCAGGTCCAGAGAGTCGTCATAGGCTCCCGGCTCGCCGCCGCCCATACCGTCGCCGTTCGTACCGCCTCCGTCAGGCGTATTCCCGCCGGTCGGCGTATTCCCGCCGGTCGGCGCATTCCCGCCGGTCGGCGCATTCCCGTCGTTGATGTTGATCGTCCCCACGCCGGGTATCTCTACCTGACAGGCTGTCAGCGGCAGCGTCATGGCCAAGGCCAGCAGCGTCGCCGCAAGAAGCCTGACCAGTTTCTTCCCATTGTTGCGCATGGGTCGCCTCCTTCCTGCGTTTTGTTGTCACTTATCCCTGTGCGGGGTTAAACATGAGAATCTCGTAGGGGATCTGCTGGATGGGGAACCCGTAGGCGCCGCCTCCGCCGCTCACATTCAGCACCGGGAAGACATCGAAGGCCGCGGGTACCTGCACAGGGAACATACCCGACACCGTGGTGGGCGGCTCGCCCTTCGTATACTGCCGGCCGCCGCTGCGGGTCATGGTCAGATCCATATGCTCTCCGCCGTCCGTCAGGGACCAGCTGCCCTCATAGATCTCCTGCGGATCGCCGTAGTCCTTGGTATACCACCATGTGAAGGTGATCTGCCCCGGCTCCGCGCCGCTGCCCTGTGTCAGGGACATGGTGGCCATGGCGGGCTGCTCTGCAAGATCACCCTGCCACGTCCAGACGTACGCGGCCAGCTGCTCCGCCGTAGGGGCCGTCCACATGCCATCGTCGCCCACATCGCCGCCATCCATGCTGTCGTTTCCGGTGTAAACGGTAAAGTCGTAACCCAGCTCACGGCCGTCCTCAGAGGAGTAGGGCAGCGCCACTATACCGTAATAGGGATACCACTTCAGCGGCTCCTCCCCGCTGTTGGTCACGATCACCTCGGTGTCGGGATCGATAGACTCCCCCATGTCGGCGCAGGCAAACACCAGGATCGGCTCACCGCTCTCGCTGCGGTAGAGCACCTCAACGTTATCATAGCCGCCAGTCTTCTCGTTCCATTGGATGCGGTTCACCGCCACAGACGCATTGGGATCACGGGGCACCACGCAGAACAGGCTGCCGCCGCTGCCCACCACCCGTTCACGGGGAATATTCCGGACGAAAGGATACTGGGTACACAGCTCCGGTGCCGCTTCACTCACCCACTCCTGTATTGGAAGCTCAAAATCGTCCGGACCGCCTGCCGCGCTGCTGATGTAGGCCACCGCGAAGATATAGTCCGGCACCTCTGCCATATTCTTCCGCAGCAAGGCAAGGGATTCATCATTGTCGCTTCCCGTATGGATCGTATTATCGCCGCCCGCATTGCCGCCTGTGCTGCCGTCGTTGATATTCACGGTTCCAATGCCGGGAATTTCTACCTGGCATGCTGTCAGCGATACCATCATCGCCAGAGCCAGCAGCAGACAGAGAATGAGGTTCTTTTTCATTGTCCCCTCCTTTCGCTGGTCGATCAGAACTTACCGCTTGTGCTGGAGCCGCCGCCGCCGGAGTGGTCACTGCTCCCGCTGTCGCTGTCCTTGGAGATCTTCCGGCTGGTCTTGGTGGTGTGGGTGTAGCGGTCATACTGCTCCGTCAGGTTCAGACCCTCGGCGGTCACATAGGTGTCCGCCTCCGCGCCCTGCCGGACGGACTTCATCTTGCTCTTGAGGAACAGGCACACGGCCAACGCCAGCACCACGCCGATGCCCAGCGCCATAGGCAGCACCTTTATCAGCGGCTTTCTGACGGGGTGGCCCTGCTCCGCCAGACTCAGGTACTCGTCGCAGGCGGACAGGTAATCCTTGAAGCCGCCCACCCAGTCGTTGTTGCCGAAGTTGTCCAGGAACACCTCCGTCATCTGATGGCGTCCATATTTGTTGACTGCGTACTCGGCAGTGCCGCCGTCACGGACGAACAGATCGTAGTCCCGGTCGTACATACTCAGCATCAACATGATGCCCTCGCGGTTTTCACCGATACCAAAGTCGTTTCCGTTATAGATATTGGCCGCCGCGTCGTAGGGGTCGCTGCCGTAGTCCTCGTAGTCTTCCACGGTGACGATATACACGGCGCATCTATACCGCCATGAGATCTCATCGGCCAACAGCTCCAGCTCCAGCCACTCGTCCTCGTTCAGCAGGCCCGCCGTGTCGTAAATGAAGATGTCATCCTCGGTCTGCTCCGCCCACGCGGGAACCATCATCGTCAGCACCGCCAGCAGGGCCAGCAGACATGTCAGAATTCTTTTTTTCATCTCAGCCGCCCTCCTTACATCAGCATCAGTATTGCCGCCGCAATGGCACTCACCGGTGCGGCAATGGCGGCGAAGATGGCCCAGAACTTACCCATATCCGTAGGCAGATCGCCCACCAGCTTTCCGGTCTGGCCGTTCATGGCAAAGAGGAAATCCTTGTCGTTCCACTTGGTGTGCAGCATCCAGACCGGCAGCAGGGCATAATGCACCTTGCCGCGGCGCAGCCGGATATCTCTGCCCTTGGTGATACAGGCGTCGTACTGCGTAGTGGTGCGGCGCAGCGCACCCTCCAGCGAGGCAGCACAGCGTCCGTCCGCCCGCTCGCAGCTCTGCTCCACTGTTACATCGTACTTATCCGCCAGAAAACCCGGCAGATACGCCGTAGAGAAGGCACGCAGTTCCTTATAATCGTAAGGCTCGATAGAGTCCATGTGGTCGTCAGGCATCTTACTGGACGCGTCCACCGGTACCTTTTCAAAGGAAATGGAGCCGCCGCGGCGCACGTCATAGTGTTCCGTCTCGGTGATCTCGTAGTCGCCGCTTTCGTAGACGTGGGTGATATGGCCCTCGTAGTCCACGGTGCCCTCTGCCTGTCCGTCAAACATCCAGAAGGGGACATACACGCCCTTGATCTCCTCAATATGATTGCCATTGGTGAACGCTTTTGGCAGCAGGGGCTTGCCCTTATAGTGGTTCTTCAGGGCGGCCACGGCGTCCTCCTTGCTGAGCTTGAAGGGCAGGACGAAGTCCGGCTTCAGCGCACCGCTGAACTGGCCCGGAACCACGGTGGGATTGCCGCAATAGGGGCAGGAGGTAGCGGCGGTGGAGGCGTCGCAGATCAGCTCCGCGCCGCAGCTGGGGCAGGAATAGACCTTCATGCCGTCGGCCTCCGCGCCCCAGTCGCTGTTGAGGCTGGAGGTATCCCAGCCCTGGGACTCCATCTCCGCTATTTTCTGGCGGTTCTGTTCCGCCTTGGCGTTAGCCTGCTCCGTGGCGGCCACGGCCTTGGCCTCTTTCTCCGCGTACAGAGCTTCGATCTGCGCCACGTCATATTTCGCACCGCAGAAATCACATTCCAGCATACCGGAGGCGCCTGCAAAGTGCAGGGGGCCGGTACATGCCGGGCATTTATAGTTGGTAATTTGGGATGCCATTATTCTCTCCTTTCCGCTACGGGAGCGGCTTTAGCCGCTCCCGTGGAAAATGGCGTTCAGATAATACGGTCAGCCAGTGTCGATCAGAGACTGAGGTTATACGCGCCGGCAGCAATCAGCTTGCCGTTGTCGCCGAAGAACAGGGACAGGCAGCACGCGTCATCCTCGGCGGCGTACCAGGTGTATACACCGCGCTGGTACTCCTCTTCATACCGGTACTCGGAGCAATCCACGCCGATATGTTCCTTCAGCTCCGCATAGGTCAGCTTTGACTGTGCATCACTTTCAGTGAAGTAGTTCAGGCCGCCCAGATAGGTGAAGAATGTCTCGTTCAGCACTTCCAGCGTTGCTCTGTCAGAGGTCACGGTCTGTGTATCCGTGGACTTCATATCAATGCCGGGCAGAGCGCCGCCCTTATCGCTGCTGCCGCCACCGCCGCAGGCAGTGAGGGACAGCGTCATCAACATGGCCAATACAAGTGCAATCGATTTTTTCATGATAGGTTTCCTTTCTTTTACATCGTCAGTTGTTATTCCGTCCAGCTATGGCAGGAAGGATCAGTGCAAAGGTGCGCCGCAGTTCTGGCAGAATTTCTCACCGTTGCTCTTCACGCCGCAGTTGGGGCAAAAAGCGGAGGTACGGGTCTCCGTCTCCGGCTGCTGAGGAACAGTCTGCTGAGGAACAGTCTGCTGAGGGGCAGGCTGCTGAGGGGCAGGCTGCTGGGGTGCCGTATACTGCTGGGGCTGCTGAGGGGCCGCATACTGCTGGGGCTGCTGGGGAGGCGCAGCATACTGAGACTGCTGGGGCTGCTGGTAGCCCTGTTGGGGCACGTTATACTGCGGCTGCTGGTAGCCCTGCTGAGGCGCGGTGCCATAGGGCCCCTGCTGGGGCTGCTGGGAATAGGGATTCTGATAGGGCTGCTGGGGCTGCTGGGAATAGCCGCCCTGCTGATAGGGATTGTTCTGATAGGGGTTGTTCTGATAAGGGGCCGCCTTGACAGGAACGCCCTGATATGTTTCTTTGCCGAAAGCCAGCAGGGGGATGAAGATGTAGGGCAGGAAAACCAGTCCCGCCGCAAAGCCGCCGCTCTTGCCGAATGCTCTGGCCAGCCGAACCTGTGTCTGGATGCCCAGAATGATGTTGTAGATGGGGATCAGCAGCAGTAGGAAGCGCATACCGCTGCCCCAGGTGATATCAAACAGCACATAGAGATTGTAGAAGGGAACAATGGCTGCCCAGCCGGGCTTACCGGCTTTCCGGAAAACGATCCACATGCACACCAGGACGAACACGCACAACGCGAGAGAGATAATGGTGGGCAGCGGGTTAAAGGTAGGGGGACTGCTGTAAGTGTAATAATCGTAGTAATCGTTCATTGTTTTCTCCTTTCCTAACGCTATCACCGGCCGGCAGTATACCTGCCGGCTGACGGTGATCTGTTGTTGTCACAGGGGTGTTCCCCAGTTCTGACAGAAGCTCTTGCCGCCGCGCTTCACGCCGCATAACGGGTAGTGATCCGCCTGCGTCTGAGGCTGCCGGGCAACGGTGCGCTTACTCCTCCTCTGCCGGAGCATATTCCCCGGACGTGCCTATAAGGAGCTCCCGCAGGAGCGTCCTCAGGGCGTCCTCATACTCGCCGTTGTATTCTGCCGTGAGGATCTCGTCCTCTCTCTGGCTGGTGATGTAGAGGTAGCTCTCCTCCCCGTCAAGGACCAGCATTCCCTCCGGCAAGGCCGTGGGCGGCTGATGCCAGTTCTCCCGCAGGCACGCCTCCACCTCCGCCCATTGCTCCGGCGTCAGGGGCGCGTCTATCCGCTCTACCCTTTCTCGGCTGCCCTCGGTGTCGATGCACCATCCGGAGACGGTATACGCACCGTCCGTCTCCTCCAGATCAAAGCGGAAGCAGTCGTCGTAGTTCGAGGAGCTCTGCGACCAGCGGATGCTCTTCAGCGTGTCGCCATCCCGAAAGGCGTTTGCAAACTCGTTCACCATACCGTCACCATCCGATATCCGGTCGGTCACAAGATAACGATAGAGCCGCACACCGCCCACCGTCAGCGCACCTGCCAACGCCAGCGCAAGAAGACCGATCATCACCTTTTTCATCGTCAGGGGCGAGGATGGCCGCAGTTGGCGCAGAACTTGCCCTTGTTGACCGTTCCGCACGCGCACGTCCACTCGTCGCTGGCAGGCTTGGGCTGGCCGCATTCAGCGCAGAATTTTCCGGTGTTCACCGCGCCGCAGGCGCACTTCCACTCGCCGGCGGGGGCGGGCTTGGGCTGGCCGCACTCGGCGCAGAACTTGCCGGTGTTGCCGCTGTGGCCGCAGGAGCAGGTCCAGCCGGCGGGAGCGGCAGGTGCGGGCTGCACCGCCTGCTGGGCCTGTTGCTGCTGGCCCATGGCAAACAGGTTCTGAGCGTTCATTCCGCCGGCCTGACCGGCCATTCCCATACCCATAAAGGCCATAGCGGGGCCGGCAGCCGTGTTGGAGGCCGCCATCTTCATGGCATCGCCCTGACTGCCCACCAGATGGGCGGCGGCGCGGGTGGGATCCATGAAGGCCGCGTTCCGCTGCAGCTCCTTCAGCATCTTCTCATCTTCCTCGTCCGCGGTCACACTGGACACGCCGAAGGAAACGATCTCGATACCACGCAGGTCACGCCACTTCTTGCTGAGTACCTCGTTCAGTGCGTCTGCCAGCTCCATGGTATGGCCGGGCAGCTGAGAGTAACGGATGCCATCCTCGCCGATCTTGGCAAAGGCGGGCTGGAGGGCGGTCAGCAGCTCGGTTTTCAGCTGGCTGTCCAGCTTGTCTCGGGTATAGGCCTCCGCCACGTTGCCACACACATTGGTATAGAACAGGGCGGGATTGCAGATGTGATAGCTGTACTCGCCGAAGCAGCGAATGCCCACATCAATATCGATACCGGCGCGCTGATCCACCACGCGGAAGGGCACGGGATTGGCGGTGCCATACTTGTTTCCGATCAATTCCTTGGTGTTGAAGTAGTAGACACGCTGATCCTTGGGAGCCTCGCCGCCGAAGGTGAAGCGGTTGGCCATGTTGTTGAACACGTTCTTGATGCCCTCGCCCAGATCGCCGGTGAAGATGGACGGCTCCGAGGACATATCGTATGTATACTCGCCGGCCACCGCGCACATATCCACGATCTTTCCCTGATCCACGATCAGCATACACTGGCCGTCCGCCACCGCGATGACGCTGCCGTTGCTGATCACGTTGTCGTCGCCCTTGGTGTTGCTGGAGCGCTTGCTCGTCTTCTTCTGGCCCTTGACCGCCAGCACATTCTCAGGGATCGCGTCGCAGTAAAAGAATTCCTTCCACTGATCTGCCATCACGCCGCCCGCACTGCCCAATGCCGCTTTAATCAGTCCCATAGTTATGTAATCTCCTTTTCTCTGTATTTATTTCCGCCTATAATGGAAAACCTTTGCTATTCCTCGATCCACCGGCCGTCCGACCGCTCGCAGCTGACGAACCATACCATGGCTGAATCCTTCACATAGCGGTACAGCTCCAGATAGTTGTTGTCGATGACGGTCACGGTGTACTCCACGTTCTCCGGGCCGCCGACCAGCTCCGCGTACCACTCCTCGTTGGCGCAGCCATAGTACATGGGTCCCTTGTGGAACACCACATTCAAATGGTCCAGCTTTTCGTAGATCTCGGCAAAGTCGTTGGTGTAGTCGTACCATGCGCCCATGCTCCATATGCCGCGCCCGTCCTCGGTCACGCCGTCAGCGCTCATGAACGTCAGCGTCAGGGACATTTCCTCATCCGCCAGCTTATACCGATCGCCCTCGATCTCGCCCTCCACGCCGGCCCACTCGCCCTCCAGATACCGCCGGTACTTTTCCATGGTGTAGTCCGTGTTGCCGCCGGAGGGATCTTCATCGCCGCCCGCCGGGTCGGTCACATCCACCGGATCGGTCACATCCACCGGGTCGGTGTTGCCGCCGGGCAGGGGCGGTGTCTCTATCGTGGTGCCGCCGTTGTTTCCCGGCGACCCACTGGGAGCAAACTCCACCTGGCAGGCCGTCAGGCTCACCGCCAGCGCCAGAAGCAGCGCCAGCGCGATCCACCGCCGCTTCACGGCTCAGGCCCAGGGGTCCTGGGCGGCCGGGATGCGGATGCCGCTGAGGGGACTGGAATACTCCCACAGGAACCATTCGCCGGTGGAGGGCTTCTGCCGCAGCTTGATGGGCCGGGGAGCATCCGCGCCGGGTGTGGCGATGAACAGGCGCAGATAGCCCGGTTCAATATCCTGCGGACGGGGGTCGGCCAGCACGTTCAGCACATAAGGCTGGGTAGGCACATAGCTGTTCTGAGGCGTGGCTCCGGCAAAATACGCCAGCGGCAGATATTCCTTGCCCCGCAGACGATCCCGCAGGAACTGGCTGTCATAGGGGGTCATAGGACGGGGCCCTCGCAGGAGGTTCATGGCCTCCACACCTTCATTGGGGTTTTTTACATACAGGTTCAACGCGCACAGGAAGCCCGCCACCACCTCGTCCGGGGTGTTCAGGGACAGGTTCCGGAACTCTGCCAGCGAAGCGGGCAGTGCGTTCAATGTCACTTGCATATCTCGTCCTTCCTTTCTCTGATTTCCGTACCGTTCGTCAGCTGTCGCCTCTCACGCTGCTGGAGAACGTGGCGGCCGTGTAGTACTCGTTGCCGTCACGCACCACGAAGTACAGCACATAGTAGTCACCCTCGCCGTTGTACCAGCCGTAGGCGTGCTTTTCACTGTTCCAGCTCTTCTCATCCATACCGGTATGGGGGATGCCGTCCTCGCCGCCCAGCATGGCCTTGATGTCGTCATAGGTCAGTTTTGAGGACTTGGAGGAGCCCATATCCCACAGCTCCTGACGCACCTTCTGCATGGTGGCCAGATCCGCCCGGCCGGTGGCATTGGGATTGGACTTGCCGTACTCGCCCTCGCCGTTGGAGGTGGTGCGCTCGAAGGGATAGTTCTCCGGCAGACCGCCGTTGTCGCCGCCATCGGGGATAGCAGCGGCGACGTCGCCGCTGCCGTCATCGGGGATCAGACTGGTGTCGATCTCATAGGTGCTGGCGATCTCCATAAAGGTCATGCCGCGATAATACTCCACGGCGCTCTCCGGCATGGGAATGTAATCCTCGTCCGTCCAGTTCTCATCGTCCAAATGCCGCAGGTTGGCCAGCAGGCTGATAGAGCCGTCCACCAGGTCGGAATCCACCTCGCAGCTGACATACAGTGCACCGGTCTCGTCCACGGACAGGATGCCGTCCTGCATCTCGCCGCCCATGAACGTACCCCGCAGCTCCAGACCGGTATCGTCATCCGGCACGACGCGTGCATACGTGTCGATAAAGTTGAAATCGTTCTCTCCCTCCAGATACATGGCCAGCCAGACCTGACAGTCTCCGTTCCCGTCGAACACCAGCCGCGCCAGGATCTCATGGGCGGTATCGTTCAGCTCCTCGAATGCGCCGGTGGCATCCGTGAGACCCGCCATGCCGTGCCAGTCGCCGCCGTATACCTCGGCAAAGTCGTCAATGCTCAGTTCCGTGCTGTCGGTATTGCCGGTATTGGCGCTGCCGGTACCGCCGCCTCCGCTCTTACGGAACGTCAGCTGCAAATCAAAGCCGAAGTAGTCATTCACCGTGATCAGGCCGTCCTTCAGCGTGCAGTTGCAGATCGCTCCGTCCCTGTCCAGCGTCAGGGCGCCGTCCTTATCCAGCTTCCAGTCGATCTCCGTCGGGTCACCGTCCAGCATGAAGCAGCCCGTACCGTCCTCTCTCAGCTCAATATAGTTTTCGCCCAGATCGTAAATGTCGTCCATGGGCATCCACTCATCGAAGGACAGGACCGTCTCGCCGATGTACTTGCCCACGGCGGGGTTTGTCTTGCTGCCGCCCTTACCGCCGCAGGCCGCCAGCGTCAGTGCCATCACCAGCGCCAGAAGCAGCGCCGCAGGCTTTCTCACTCTTTTCATCATGTCTCCTCCTGTTTTTTTAGTGTTTCTGTGTTATCTTTATTATGTTGGCACGTCTCACTTGAGGCGGAGGCCGCATTCGGGACAGTAGGCGGGGAGTTTTTCGTTTGCCGGCTGCCAGCCGCATCGGCGGCAGGTCAGCGGCTTCTCCATGCCGCAGCTGGTACAGTAGCCGCCCTCATTCTCTGCATGGCAGGCGGGACAGCTCCACGCCGCGGGCGGCGGTGTTTGCGGCTCGTAAGAGAAGCTCACATCCTCCTCGCTGCACGCAGCGCCGTCTCTCGTCAGCCATTTCAAGCCGCTGTCGTCACTGTACCGGATGCAGAAAGCGTTTTCCTTGTGATTGAACGTCAGGCCGCTGAACGTCCCCGTCATGAGAATACTCTTGTGCTCCTGCGTCAGCTTCACGCTTCCGGTTTGATACACCCACATATCGGACTCGAAATCCGGCTCGCCGTCCACAAACAGCTGTATGCGGGAGCTCTCAAACGGGTCGCTGCTCTCCACCTCCATGACGATGCTGCCGTCCCGGCTCTGCCACTTCCCCGCAAAGGGGCTCTGATCCTCCGGCGTATACATCATGCCGGGGCCGTCCACCATACCGCCGGTTACAGGGCCGCGTTTTTTCCCGCAGCCCAGCGTTCCGAAAAGCATCATGACCAGCAGCACACCTCCTATCCAGCCCTTCCATTTCATAGGCAGCTCCTCCACTTCAGCCGTGTTTTGCGAATGAGCTCTCTACCGGCTCGCCGCTCTCCTGTAAGAACGCCGCACAGTCCGTACACAGGTCAATATCCTCGCCCAGCAGGAAACACCGGTCACAAACCAGCCGCTTGCAAATGGGACACAGGCTGAAATGCTCCAGTGCTTCTGTGGCGGCCCACTCGAAGGCTTCCTCTCGCTCCCGCCGGTACAGCGCCTGAAAAATCACGCGCTTTCCTTCGCTCTCCGGCTGCATCCCCGCCTTGGAGAAGCACACCGGCTGACTTTCCCAAAGGAAGCCGCATACCGCACAGCGCAATGAAAACTGAAACCTTTCCATAGAGGATCTGTCCTCCATGGACGCTTTAATGATGCGGCGCATTCCAGTCCCTCCTTGCTTACGTCGCAGTTCTTTCCCGTACTCACGCTCAGCTATATACACACTTATATGTGGTTTTACGCAAAATTCCTATTACCCCAAGGGTGAATTTTGCCGGTAAACGTGAAAATCGCCCTTAGGCGTAGACAGAGTGCACAATCCAATGCAACTTGGATTGTGCACTCTGCTATCGTCTTTCTTACCTTTTCAGCAGCTCACCACTGCGGCCGCAGCTGGCGAACAGCTCAATATACACCTTCAGCTCATCGAACGAATCTACCTCCATCTTTCGGTACAGATTGCGGTTATGAGTCTTTACCGTGCTGGCGCTGATATGTGCCAGCTCAGGAATATCCTTGACGGTATAGCCGTCCATATAGTATTGCAGGATGGTACGTTCCATGCCGGTCAGCGTACCCGCCCTCTCCGCAAAGCCGCACAGCCGCGCCTCCACATCGGGCGGCAGCGCGCCCGCCGGCCGGGTACGGATCATGGTCAGCAGCTCGTCGATCTCCGAAATACCGGAGGCCACCACCTCCGTTGTGCCGCCTCTGACCGCCGCAAGGCTGTCGTTGATAGGCTTGACGAAGCGGCGGGACAGCACGGTTGCGGCAACCAGCATTGCCAGCAAAAAGAATACCGATCCCAAAAACCATGCGATCCGCGAGCTGCGTTCATAGCTGCGGAAGGCGTTGGCTGTCACAAGCGTCACCACAGCAAGCGGAACGCCGTCCGAGGTGACGGCGTCCAGCAGCCGGTGCCGCCCCAGATAGGACTCCTTGCCATCGGCGTAGACGGTATAGTATTTCCCCGGCTTGATATGCAGCGTACCCTCGGCCGTCAGGCGCGAGCCATTGGTAGCGCCCAGCATAGCCCCCGACAGATCGAGCTTGTCGCCGTCGATGGGCGCCAGCAGGGTCAGCATATTGCCATAGGTGCTGGACACGGTATCGTGGGAAAGGCTGAAATAGAGGTCGCTGATCTCCATGCCGCAAAATCCCCGCGCGGTGCCGCTGCCGTCCAGGATCGGCACGCACAGCAGCGTCACATATTCCCATGTATCCAGCAGTTCTGTACGCTTTACCCACAGGCTGCCCTCCGCCGGACGCTCGACCCGGCTGGCGGAAACTCTCTCGCTGCCGGGGATCAGCGCGGTATTCAGCTCCGGATTCCAGCGGTTGTGCATCTGAAGCCGTAACCCCCGCGCCGCTTCTGCCGCGCCGCGAAAGCAGACCGCATCCTGCTCCGAGGCCGCCGTAGGCTGAAGCCCTGTATAGCGCAGATACAGTCCCGCCCTGAGTACGTCCGCGTTGGGCAGCTCTGTGTTGGCGGTCACATTCAGGCAGAAGAATATCCCGCTGCACGAGGCGGCGCTCAACGTACTGCTCAGCGGCGCGTACAGCCGTTTTTCCAGCTCCGCGATGGTAGCCGGGTCATCGTTGAGCGCGTCAAAGGGAATGCCCTTGGCCGCAAGGAAGGTGTCCAGCTCCCGTCCCAGCTTTTCCGATATGGCCACGCTGTGGGCTGTCAGCTCATCCATCTGCGCATCCAGTGCCGCATATGTATTTTTCTGCTGAATGTCGAGGGCGCTGGCCAGCTGCCGTGCAGGATGGGACAGCACGCCCGTGGCCATCAGGATAGACAGGATGGCCGCTACCAGCAGCAGCGCCATTATGAACCAATACAGCACCAGCCGCACAGCCATACTGCGGCTGGCTGCATACGAATTTTGAATCGCATTCCGAATCGATCGCATGTGCCTTCCTCTTTCATGTGCCGTAATCCAGCTTAAAACCCTCTAAAGTCTCCCAGATCAGGGCGTCCAGCGTATTGCTGCCCTCCAGATACTGTGTCCGGCCTGCCGTCAGCTTCAGCCGTGCCAGATTCTCAAACCGCGTCTCCAGATCCAGATAATTCTCCATCTGCGGCGGGTAGTAGAAGGTATACGCCTCCTGCGTTTGCAGATATGTCTCATAAAGCGACACATACAGTGGATCGCTCAATTTTTCCACGGCATCGGGCAGATATTTCTCAAATGCCTCCTGCGTCACCGGCATGTAGCCCAGGCTGGTGACGAATTCCACGTTGCACGCCGGCTCGGTCAGCCATTTAAGGAACGTGATGCACGCCTGCTCCCGTTCCGGGGTAGACTTCACGGTACACATTCCCACGCCGCGCTGCATCACCAGCTTGTCGCCCCCTTCAAACACTGGGCAGGGCATGGAGGTGATCGTCACCTTTTCCGAGGTGTTGTCCGGATACGTCACCGTGTCGGAATAGTAGAGCACGCTGGCGGAAGATGCCACAGATACCACCACATCTCCGGTGCGAAGCGGTTCCGTGGCGTACCCGTCGTACAGCCACAAACCGCCTGTCAGACCTGCCCGGGCATACGGCTCCCAGGCCCGTTCGAATCCAGGGCCAAACCTGACGCCGTCATTCTGAAAAAAGTCCTCGCCCAGAGACTCCACGCCCACCTGAAAATAATTGAAGTGGTAATCGTGGACAAAGAAGCATTTGCCGGTATCCGCGGCGTACTGCTCTGCCAGCGCGTAAACGCCCTCCCATGTAGTCAAATCGTCATAGCTGGCGCCGGACTGGGCTGCCCACCGGTCAAACAGCGTCCGGTTGACAAACAGCACCTCCGTGGATTTGGCAAGGGGCAAAATCGCCTGCCGCCCGCCGATCATCCCCTCCTCACGAAAGGCAGGGATAAACGCCGCCATCTCCTCCTCGCTGAAATAATCCCGATAGTCCACCAATATGCTCTGATCCGGCAGAGCCAGCACCGTCTTGGGATAGGATACGAACATATCCGGCAGCGACGGTGCGCCCGGGTCGCTGTTGGCGGCGGCCAGCACGCTTTTATGAATAATGCCGCTGTTGCTGACCAGCTCCACCTTCACGCGGATGTTCTGCTTTGCGCCCACGGTGCTGTTGAACCGCTCGATCAGGCCGTTCAGCGGGGAATCCACCTCGCCGCCATAGACGTGCCACAGCGTTACGGTCAGTGGTTCCGCTTCCTTTTCCTGCGTGCATCCTGTTACCAGCAGGAGCGCCAGCGCCAACAGACACAAAACGATTCTTCTTTTCATGTTAGAGTCTCACCCTTTCGTGAAAAATACCGCGGAATAAGGTGTCCCGGCCGCCTGCGCCGTCAAAGCACACCCGGCGCACCATCTCTGCAGGCGGCCGGGCGAAACGATCCCTGCCGCCTGCGGAAGGCGAATTTTACTTCTCTCCTCTGCGCTTTTTGCCAACGCCCCATCCGCTGCCGCTCAGCGCCAGCAGGGACAGTCCTGCATACAGCGCGATACCCGCATCGCCCGTCTTGGGGGATTTGGCTGCGCCCGTCGTACCGGGCGTAGTCGTGCCGCCGGGCTCGGTCGTGCCGCTGCCGGGCTTGTTGCCGGGCTCGGTCGTACCGCCGCCGGGCAGCACGGGGATCACCGTATTCTCGCTGCGCTCAAAGCCGCAGACGGTACACTCCTCGTGCTTCGATCCGGTTTCAGTGGCGGTGGCCGCCTTGTCTACCTTCCACACGAAGGTGTGGGGCTTCAGATCCGTTGTGCTGCCGCTCGGATCCGGGCAGTCCGTATCGGTGCACTGATGCCAATGGCTCGTCGCGTCCGCGTACCACTTGCTGCCGGCGCAGGTATGGGTGTGAGGACCCTCATACCGCCCCACGGTGATCTTCTGATCGACCTTGATACCGCTATTGGCGCTGCCATCGTCATACTGGATCGTCACATCCGCCTGCCCCTGAACGAGCTTATCCCCGCGGAATATGATGTAGTTGGTAATGGGTTCGCTGGTACCATCTTCGTAAACCGCAGTGACCACCATGCCCGTCGGGTCGAACTTGTCGCCGGCCATGTACTCGGTCTTGGTAGGCTGTTTTGTGATCTCGATGCGTTCCACCGTCTTGACGACCTTCAGCACCTCAAGCTCGTGGAACACCCGCATATCGCCAGTCGATGGATTCTCAAAGACGCTTACCTCTTTCCCGTTTACGGTCACCTTATCCTCTGTAAGCCCGGTGTAATTGCACCCTGCAACTTTGCCGAGGAATATCTCGATTGCATACTTCGTATCGGCCTGAAAAGTCCCGGAAGTCAGATCATCCCAACTGCCCGCAGCATCATTATACTGTTTGATTTTAGATGATTGGATATCAATCCCCGTCTCCATTTTCGTGACCGTGACAGCGGATACATCTGCATCCAGTGCATACCCGGCAACCGTCAGAGGCAGTGAGGTGATCGTTGAATTTGCCAATTCTTCAAAGCCGTTGTTCACGTAAATCGGTACAGATACAGTATTTGCATCCACCTGCACCATCTTGCTTTCGTTGTAACCTCCGCCGGGGTACGTCACATAATCCCACCGATAGTCGTCTATGTCATCATGTGCGGTTTCCACCACGAGATACTGGTACCCACTGGTAACCTCCATCAAGCCTTCACCGGTTCTCCCATCCGCTCCGATGGTGATGACCAGGGGCGTAGACAGATATGCGATCCCACCCGGTAATTTCATACCAACCTTGAAGGTAAACGTCTTTCCTTCCGCGCTGACGCTATCAGGCAGGCCTATCACCTTCGTGATAACTTTCAGCGTACCCGTTTCACCCTCTGCTGCTCGCGCCGTGGCGGGCGCCATGCACAGCACCATGCAGAGAACCAATATCATGCTGAGCCACTGCTTTTTCATGATTTCTGCCTCCTAAATACTTTTATCCGTTAAACGCGGCAAGGGCCGCGTCTGCCCGGCGGATCCACTCGCTGCGGTCGCCGTAGACCGCCGCGTCCAGCGAGTTGATGGCGGCGGCCGCCTTCTCCCCGGCGTCCTCCTCGCCCCGCATGGCTGCGCTGAGCCCCGAGGCCATATCCTTGATGGCGGTCATCTGCTGCTTCCACGTGTTGGCGGCGTTGCCCAGCGTCTTCTGCACGCCGAACAGCGTGTCGAAATACTTGCTGAGCTTTTCATACTCCTTGAAGTTGTTCACCTCAAGGTTGAAGGCGTTCATGCCCTCGGTGTTGATGAACACCAGCCGCACGGTGGACTTCTTCTCCGTCTTATCGCCGTTCTTCACCATCTGTTCCTCATACTTATAGTTCCGCAGATCGGCGATGCGGTACACACAGGCGCGGGTGGTCTTGCCGAATATCAGGATCTTGTAGTCCACCTGCGTAAAGGCCACCAGTCCGATGTCCTCCGCCACATACAGGTGCGCGCCGAAGCGTGTCAGCTTCTGGTTCTTATCCTTGGTCTTCAGCCGCGGCACAAAGTAGTGCTCCCACAACTTCGTCCCCCGCTCCACCTGTGCCAGATGCGCCTTCACGCCGGGCAGGTTGCCATGCACATAGTCGTACACCTTGAAGCCCCTGCTCCTGCAATTCTTGCGGCAGATGCAGTTGCCGTCCGCCAGCTTCTGGGTCTGCATCAGGTTGATGTCCGCTCCGCAAATTCCACACTTGTTCGCCATGATCCATTTCTCCTTTCAGTCGGTGCCGGTCCCCCGGCAGGTTCCTATGGTTTTGATGGTTTCTATGGTTCCCTGTTGAATCTCCCGTGTTGGGGTTATTCCCGTTATGGTTTGGCCGCGCTGCCTCCGTCACATGGCGTAGATCTGATCCATCAGGTACTCAGCAGGCATGGAGCCGTAGAAAAACTGATCGATCAGCCCGTCCTTCTTGGCGTCCCGGATGTCCTTTGCCGTCTGCCGTTCGGTGTTGGCATCCACTATCAGCGCGATCTTGCAGTTGGGACACAGCGCCTTTACCTCGCCGCGCAGTCTCAGTCTTTCGCCGAGCTTCCACGGGGCATACCCTGTCACCTCCATCACAAGCACAAAGGGCTCGTATATCTGGCACAGCTCCACGGTGTCCCTTGGGGACTCTGCACGGATCACCTCGATATCGTAGTCAGAGCTTTTGAAAGCGGCCGCCACAGCGTCGGCAAACAGATAATTCTGCATATCGATCACAATTTTACGCATTGAGCCATCCCTCTTCCCTTTCCTGTATATCCGCCGGGTTTGCCGCGTCCCATTCTATGCCGCTATTGTAGCACGGAAAAGCGGCCCTGTCTGTCCACAAAAGTGAGGACAGACAGGGCCGCTGATTGCGGATAATGCTGTGAATACACGTATTCCTGTTCAGTTTTCTTCCGCCGTGCCGAACAGGCTCCCCGGCACCACCAGCCGCTTGCTGACAGCGGCAACCATCAGCCGGTTGCGGTTGGGGTATCCGGTTTTCTCCAGCATCCGGTTGATATAGGTACGCACTGTGGATTCCGCCACGTTCATCCCCGCGGCGATCTCGGCGTTGGTCTGCCCCTCACAGAGCAGGCGCAGCGTCTCCAGTTCCTGATCGGACAGGCCGCAGGAAAGGGTGTTCCCCAGCTGCACTGCCGGCGTGCTGTCCGGCCAATAGCTCTTTCCGGAAAGCGTCCCCTCGATCACGCCGACAAGATCGCCGGAGGGGGAATCCTTATACCAGAAGCTGTCGGCGCCGATTTTTCTTGCCCGCGCCAGGAACCGCCCCTCCAGCATGGAGGTCACCATCACGATTTTGATCCGGGGATAGATCTTCTTGATCTCCTCAGCGGCGGTTAAGCCGTCCGAGTCGTTTTCGGTGCAGATATCCATTAAAATCAGGTCGATATGACTGTCGCCGCACCGCCGGAGCGCCGCATCAGCACGACTCAGCGTGCCCGCCACCCGGCAGTCTGCGCATTTTTCCACGCAGGAGCATAGATACATCCTGGCAAGCGCCTGATCCTCAACGATCAATATGTCTCTGACAGCCATTCGTTCCCCTCCTCCAAATTCTCCCGATTTGGTATTCCTATCACCAGCGCGAACTCCGGCAGGCTCTGCACCGTCATGGTCCCGCCGATCCTTTCGATCCTGCGGCGCAGATTGGACAGACCGCCGCCCTCTGTGATGGTCTTTTCCGGCGGCTTTCCGTTATTTCGGATCAGGACGGTATATCTGTCGCCGTCCTCCCAGATGTTGGCGATCAGTTCGGTTGCCTGCGCGTACTGTATGGCGTTGCTCAGGCAGACCTGCATGGCGGCATACATCAGATCCGCCGCGCCTCCCGCCGGCTCTGTACCTCTTATTCTGATGGCCACGCCGCTGCCGGCCGCGCTTTCATACAGCGCCTCCCTTGCCGGCAAGCGTTCTGCGTCACGAAAGACGATGCTTTTTTCCCATTCCCGCAGCACAACGTCTGCGTTGATGCCGCCAAGATCTCCGGCCAGATATTGCTTCGTGACGGTAATACAGGCGGCAAGGCTATCGTGCATGGCGGATTTGGCGGCAAGCTGTTCCCTCTCCCGCGCCACCGCCGCCACGTTTTCCGAAAGACGCCGCAGCTTTTCCGCGTCCTGTTCAAGCCTTCGGTTATCCTCGGCCAGCTGCTCCAGCGCCCGGTGCAGCGCCGTAACATCTGCGGCGGTCAGCTGTATATACGTCTCCCCATATCGGTCGGTCACGGCCGCCTTCTCAAATTTCCATACCAGCCCGTCCGGAAAGCGGTAGGTATTCTCCGTGCTGGCAATAGGCATTATGCCCTTTGGCGGAGAGGCCAGCGCCTTTTGAAGCTCCTCCAGATACTGCAGATCGCTGTTCAGCAGATACTGGCTCAGCCGATACATCTGCCGGTTGCACAGCACGATGCCGCCCGAGCGGTCAAAAAAGCATACGGCGGTGGGCAGCCGGTCAAAGCTCTCCTTGATGGCGTTAAACCCGAAGCGTCTCAGCTTATGCATCCTCCCGCCCCCTTATCCCTGTGCGGATCAGCCACAAGCCGTCCTCCTGCCGCACCGTCACCTCCGGGGAGGCGATCGCCGACAGATCGGCGGCGCACTCCACCGACAGATCCATCGCGCTGTCGGAAACGGAGATAAACAGTGAGCGCAGATCGTCTACCGTGGTCTCTGCGACGATTTCCAGCAGATCGAACAGACGCACGACCTCAGAGGCGCGTATCGGCTCTGTTGTGCGATAGATCACGCCGCACTCCGTGCCGCAGGCGGTCAAGGCCCGCACGGCTTCGTCGACCGTCAGCCGCAGCTCCTGCTGCGGCAGCCACTGGTACTCGCTGCTGAGGAAGTACAAATTGGCGCTGCGCTTGATGTAGGTGCCCAGCAGCAGCACCTTCTTCAGCAGGCTTCGCCTCTCGGCGGGTCCGGATCTCTCGCATTGGGCAAGCATCTGCCGCATCTGGGCTGCCTGCCTGCTGTGCTTTGCCTCCAGTTCATTGTATATGCGGTTCTTTTCGGTCAGCTCATGCAGACTTTTCTGAACAAGATAGGCGTCCTTCAGCTTCTTCTTGTTGCGTTCCATTTCCTCCTTGTTCGCATTCAGCCGGGTGCGCAGCTCCGCCAGCTGGCGCACATTGTCCTGCCAAACGGCGTAGCCGCCGCTGATGGGCGCCGAGGAAATGCGCATGCCATCGGGCCGAACGATCCGCTGCCCCTCTTGCGGGCAGGTCATATCCTCACCTGCGGCACGGGAGCGCAGGACGATCCGGCCGCTGCGATCTGCGATACAGGCCGCCAGCGTTGATGCCTCAAACAGTTCCACATATCCCGTGTTGGACGGTATCATACGGCAGCGGATACAGCTTTCATAGATGGCGGCATACATCAGGCAGAACATCACGTTCATATCGCCGAACCACCACCGAACAGCCGGAATACCCGACAGATAGAGAATACTGTACAGGAGCATCGCACAGCCCAGCACAAACGGTGTTATCCGCTTTCCTTCACCACTTGGGATACGGCTCTTCCGGAACAGGCAGACAAGGGAAAAAGCCATACAGACCACCATCCAGCCAAGACAGATAAAATACAGCGGGCGGTAGGAATATGTGCCGGAAACCGGCAATCCGGGGACACCGCTTTTGAAGGCAAATACCTGCTGATGCAGGTCGTTGGTGATCACCAACAGAAACAGTGCCGCAGGGATGATCGACAGCATACCGGTCCCTCGGCTCAGGCGGTAGTCCTCTGACTTTCCCATGGACAGGGCGATATACACACACAGCAGAGGGAGGAACAGCATCGGCAGATAGTAGAGATACCATATGTACCGCCCCGCCGCCGGACCGGTAATAACGCTGTATTTCAGCGTCCGCAGTATGAGCCACAGCAGCATCAGCGCCGCCGTCAGCCGCAGGCAGTGCAGCGCCTGCCGCTGGATAATGCGCCGGCCAAGGGAAAAGCCCCACAGGGTGAAAAGCAGCAGATAGAGCGCTGTCCGGATATGGTTCACGGCGGGGCCGCCGATGTCGAATTTCGCCAGCATCCGACAGGCATAGGCTATGGCGATTGCCGCAAACACGAAGACCGTCGGCAGCAGATGCTTGGTGGTCGCTTTCAAGAGACAATGCCCTCGCTTTCTTCAGGCTGTATCCGCAGACACATCTTAATATATTTTAATATATAGCATAAAACGCCGCCCGCCGCAACTCTTTCCTGCCGGACGGGAAAGGAAGCGGGAGGACGCTCCTGAGAGCGTCCTCCCGCAGCAGGCCCGTCAAGATATCCTTTATGGCGGCGGGAGGCTCGCTCCTTACGCAAGAGGCGGGGCATCATGACGCAGAGGAGAACTCATAGCTCGCCCTTTTCCTTCCGCGCCATAAGCCAGACTGCCATGTCCCGCAAAGTCTCCCCCATGGGGCGCGGCTGATACGCGAAGCGTTCCGATGCGGCGGCATGGCTGAATTGCCCGTTTGAAGCGAGGACGGCAACGGAATAGGGGGTGAAAAACAGCGGCTTTCGATCCTTCAGACTCCGGCGTTCGCAGTATGGAGCTGCCAACCTTGCAAGGGCCAATGGCAGACAGACGGGGCGATATTTCACCTTTGCGGCCTTTCCGACAAGCTGAAGCATCTTGCGAATTGTAATATAGTGGCCGGACAGAATGTAGCCCTTGCCGGGCTCTCCGCTTTCGGAGCAGGCCAGAATGCCTTTTGCCACATCCCGTACATCCACAAAATTATACCCGCCGCGAACGGCAAAGGGCAACTTCCCGGCCAGAAAAGACTTTGCCATTGAGGTGAAGCTCCCTCCCTGTATGTCGCCTGGCCCGATGATGCCGGAGGGAAAGACAATGCTGGCATTCAGCCCACGCTCTGCCGCATCGAAGACCAGTTCGGTTGCGGCCGCCTTGCTCTTTGCGTAATCGCCGTCTACAAGACCCGGGGAGAAGTCACAGCTTTCCGTGATAACGCAGCCCTCCGGTTTTTCCGGTATGGCATGGACGGAGCTGACATAAATGAATCTTCCCACATCGTGCTCTAAGCATTGCCGAAGGATGCTCCATGTTCCGCCCACATTGACCTGATAGAGCTTCGGGCCGGGTCTGGACGCGACGGAGACGATGCCTGCGCAGTGGATCACACAGGTACGGCTGTCGGCGTCCGCAAAAAAGTCCGCAAGAGAGCTTTTATCACACACATCGCCGGCGACGGTACGAACTTCCTTTGGGAGCAGGCTGATATAGGGGTCGTTATGCAGCACAAGCGCACGCACCTGAGCATCGTGGCGTACCAGTTCCGCCGCAACGGCTCTGCCGAGGAAGCCGGTAGCGCCTGTAATTAGATATTTATCAAACATTCAAAAAGCCTCCTCTCAAAATAATTGCACAGGTGTTGATTATCTTTCACAAGTATAGTATACTTGAAGTGAAAAACAGAAACAATCAGCACTTACTGTACAGCTGAAATTAAATCAACACAGCCCGCCGGTGTGTTGAGGAACGTGATGATCTTTTTGAGGGAGATTTCCGGATGGCGAAACTGGATGCGAGGAAACGCTATACACAGATGATACTCAAGCAGTCTTTTTTGAAGCTGCTGAAGGAGAAACCGGTCAATAAAATCACGGTAAAGGAGCTCTGCCAACTATCCCAGATCAACCGGGCTACTTTCTATACCCATTACAGCGACTGCTTTGCACTGCTGGAGAGCATTGAGAATGAGCTCATTGACGAGTTTGAGAAATCCCTCCGATATGTCAATTCCTTTGATGTGGCGGCTCTGATCGAAGCCCTCTATGCCATGGTCGATCAAAATCAGGAAGCCTGCCGGACACTCATTCTGGGGAATACCAGTTCGGCTGTCATTGCGAAAATGATCGCTTTGGCAAAAACCGACAGCCTTGCTTATTGGCACAGGGAATTGCCAAAGGCCAGTGAAACCGAGTTGGAGATGATGTATACGCATCTTTCCAACGGCTTGATGCATGTTATTGTAGAGGGCTATGACAAGTACAGTAAGGAGGAGATGATCCACTTCGTCAGCCAGGTAGTGAAGGTTACCCTTTTGCTGTTCCGATAAAAGAAGGCGCGCAAGAAAGAAGGCCTCAAGACTGCTACACCGTGGATGCTGAAAAAAGACGCAGTATCAGCTCAGCCGCCATCTGCTCGCTATGGTGGGCCTTTGTCTGGTGCCTCGGAGGGTAAAATTAAAAAGGGAGGGCAACAAGCAAATGGTAAGAACAGAATTCCGAGCGGTACTTTGTAATGATCCATATGAGATACAGCTCATGCAGAACCTCTATGATTCCGCTGTAAAGCAGCTGTCGCTGAAATTTGAAATACTGAACAATGAGTTCAAGGTGCTCTATGCGAGGAACCCCATCCACCACATTGAAGGACGCGTAAAGTCTGTGGAAAGCCTTACGGCCAAGCTGCTGAATAAAGGGCTGCCGCTGACCATTGAGGCAGCGCGGGAGCACATCAATGATATCGCCGGTGTCAGGGTAGTGTGCAGTTATATCGACGATGTGTACCGGGTGGCGGAGATGCTGGAGCTGCAGAAGGATGTCAAGATCATCAAAAGGCAAGACTATATCCGCACGCCAAACTATAACGGATACCGCTCATTACATCTGGATATCCGGGTGCCGGTGTATCTGTCAGACAGGACGGAGCAGGTAACTGCGGAAATTCAGATCCGCACGATTGCTATGGACTTTTGGGCCAGTTTAGAGCACGATATCCGGTATAAGGTAGATAAGACAAAGCTGCCGGAGGGCATCAATGAGGAGATGCTTGCATGCGCGGGCAAGATCGCCGAAATTGACCGGCAGATGCAGGAGATGTATCGGAGGATCAAATCCGCGCAGGGAAATACGGATTGTTAGGGGATATCAGATCCTTCATAAACGGCATATTCAAAAGGCGCTGCGCCTTTTCACCGCAGTACGGGGCGTGATGATATCCGGAAGCACCGCCTTCAACGGCGGCCGCTCCGCCAGAAGCAGAAACAGGGATAACATATCCGGATAAAAGCATATGGAAAAGAGAGGGAGTGCAGCTGCACTCCCTCTCTTTTCCGGCTCATATCAGCATCTTTTTCAGAAAGCGATTTCTCCTGACATTATTCCGCCGCATAGATGACCGGATCAAGTATCCCGGTTTGCACATAGTATTGGTGACATTTGACACGCGCAATGTGCGAAGCGTCTACATATACGCCCGAAATCGCGCATAGAGTGAACCATCAAGCTCTCCGGGAAGGGGGACAGCGGTGGAAGTATTTCTGATTTTTCCCAAATCACAGCAGGCAAAGCAGGAGCTTGCACGGGAGCTGGCAAAGTTCCAGTCCGGTCAGGTGCTGAAAAATGTCCGGAAGCTGCCCTGCTCCACGGAGCAGAAGCTGGAACTGGTAGACGCCGCCGTGAAGCACCTGAAAGCGCAGAAGTAATACATAGACCATTTTGTCTCAAAAAGGTTCATGGCTTTTCCACCTCAATCGCCGATTGTTCCTCTGCGATAGTATAGCATTTTCAATACATCGGCTGGCGTAGGTCGCCAGGCGGATGCCCTTGTCTGGCCGGAACGTGTTCACCGCCTTGATCAGCCCAATGGTCCCGATGGAGATCAGGTCCTCCTGATCGTCCGCCTGAGTGTAGTACTTTTTGATAATGTGCGCCACCAGCCGCAGGTTGTGCTCCACCAACAGGTTCCGGGCCTCCATATCCCCCTCCCCGCACCGCCGCAGGTACTCCCGCTCCTGTGCGGCGGTCAGCGGCTTGGGGAACGACCCCGCGCCCCCGGACAGGTGCAGCGACAAAAACAGGCTGTTGCACAGCAGCAGCAAAAACGCCGAGATCATACGCGCATACCTCCCTTTTCTCTGAACCTATGCCCCCGCGGCAAGTCCCTATGCACGCGCATTTCCCGTTGCAGCCCGCCGTCGGATGTGCTACACTAAACCTACAAAACCACACAAGGAGGACTTCGCCATGGAAACGGCACGTTCCCGCTTTCTTCGCTATGTGACCTACTACACCACCTCGGACGAGCATACCGGCACCTCCCCCTCCACGGAGCGGCAGAAGGACCTGGGCCGCGTCCTGCTGGCGGAGCTGACGGCGCTGGGTCTCACCGGCGCCCGTATGGACGGTGCCGGCAACGTCATCGCCACCCTGCCCGCCTCGGAGGGCGCCACCGCCCCCGTGCTGGCCCTCATCGCCCACATGGACACGTCTCCCGACGCTCCCGGTGAAAACGTGCAGCCCCGCGTGGTGCTGTATCAGGGCGGCGACCTGCCCCTGTCCGACACCGTCTCTCTGACGGAGTCCCTGTGCCCCGGCCTGTCCGCCCACGCCGGCGAGGAGCTGATCGTCACCGACGGCATCACCCTGCTGGGCGCCGACGACAAGGCCGGCATTGCCGAGATCATGGCTGCCGTGGAGCTGCTGCAGGCCCGCCCCCACGGCGAGGTGCGGGTGGTGTTCACCACCGACGAGGAGATCGGCTGCGGCGTGGACGGTCTGGACGTGGCGGAGCTGGCCTGCGACTACGGCTACACCGTGGACGGCGGCCCGCTGGGCGAGATCGAGTACGAGAACTTCAACGCCGCCTCCGGCGATGTGACGTTCCGCGGCGTGGGCGTCCACCCCGGCAGCGCCAAGGACGTGATGGTCAACGCCGCCACCGCGGCTATGGCGTTCCACGCCATGCTCCCGGCGGACGAGGTGCCGGAAAAGACCGACGGCTATCAGGGCTTCTTCCACCTGCACGCCATGTCCGGCGACGTGACGGAGGCCGCCCTGCACTATATCATCCGCGACCACGACCGTGCCGGCTTCGAGGCCCGCAAGGCCCTGTTTCACCGGTGCGCCGACGCTGTCAACGCCCTGTACGGCCCCGGCACGGCCACCGCCGTCACCACCGACAGCTACTACAACATGAAGGAGAAGATCCTGCCCCACATGGAGCTGATCCACCGTGCGGAGGACGCCTTCCGGCAGAACGGCGTCGCGCCGCTGTGCGTCCCCATCCGGGGCGGCACCGACGGGGCGCGGCTGTCCTGGGACGGCCTGCCCTGCCCCAACCTGTCCACCGGCGGCTACAACTACCACGGTGTGCGGGAGTGGATCCCCGCCGCCAGTCTGGACGCCATGGCCGCCGTGCTGGCCGATCTGGTGTCCGGCTTCGTCCGGTAACAGCCCTCATCCCATCACAAACATGAAGGAGGTTTTCCCATGATCTCAATGGATATGCTCCGCGACGCCCAGCGGGTGCTGGCCCCCGTCATCAACCGCACCCCCGTGGTGCCCACCAAGGGCATGGTCCCCGGCTGCGACTTCTACCTGAAGGCCGACTGTCTGCAAAAGACCGGCGCGTTCAAGCTCCGGGGCGCGTACTACAAGATCGCCACCCTTTCCGACGAGGAGAAGGCCCGTGGCGTCATCGCCTGCTCCGCCGGCAACCACGCCCAGGGCGTGGCCTTCGCCGCCCGGGACATGGGCATCAAGGCCACCATCTGCATCCCCGAGGGCGCACCCATCTCCAAGATTGAGGCGACGCGGAGCTACGGTGCCAACGTGGTGCTGGTGCCCGGCGTGTACGACGACGCATACGCCGAAGCCGTGCGCCTGCGGGACGAGCAGGGCCTGACCTTCATCCACCCCTTCAACGACTACCGCATCATGGCCGGTCAGGGCACCATCGGTCTGGAAATTCTGGAGCAGCTGCCCGACGTGGACGTGATCTTCGTGCCCATCGGCGGTGGCGGGCTCATCGCGGGCCTCGCCTACGCCGTGAAGAACCTGAAGCCCGACTGCCGCGTCATCGGCGTCCAGGCCGCCGGCGCCCCCAGCATGGTGGAGTCCCTGAAGCGGGGTGAGATCATCACCCTCTCCAGCGTGGACACCGTAGCCGACGGCATCAAGGTCAAGACCCCCGGCGACCTGACGTTCGATATGTGCCGGGAGTATGTGGACGAGGTGGTGACGGTGACGGAGGGTGAGATCGCCAGCGCCATCCTGACGGTGCTGGAAAAGCAGAAGCTGGTGGCCGAGGGTGCGGGCGCCGTGGGCATCGCCGCCGCCATGTACCACAAGGTGAACATCGAGGGCAAGACCGTCTGCGCCCTGCTGTCCGGCGGCAACGTGGACGTGACCATGCTGGAGCGCATCCTCACCCGGGGCCTTGCCAAGGAGGGCCGCACCGTCACGTTCTCCACCGTACTGCCCGACCAGCCCCACGCGCTGGCGTCGTTCCTGACTGTCGTGTCGTCCATGGGCGCCAATGTGCTGGACGTGAACCACGAGCGCCGCAACACCCGTGCCGCCATCGGCTCCTGCGTGGTGCAGCTGTCGCTGGAGACCCGGGACAAGGCCCACATCCAGGAAATTCTTTCCTCTCTCCGCCGCAAGGGCTACGAGGTGGAGGAGCGCTCCTGACCTCCGTGCCGAACCGTCAAAAGCCAGAAAAGCCGCCCTCCGGGCGGCTTTTTTCCGCGTCCCCCTTGACAAACAGGGGCATTTTGTTATAATAACGGGTGTTCCGTTTGCGAGCGTGCTGGAATCGGCAGACAGGCAAGCTTGAGGTGCTTGTGTCCGTAAGGTCGTGTGGGTTCAAGTCCCATCGCTCGCACCAGAAAAACCACCCCATCGGGGTGGTTTTTCTCATACTCCCATGTTATAATTGCGCCAGCACCTGCCCGATAGGCCCGTCCACCGTGACGGCGGCGCCCAGACCGCTGCCGGCCCCGCCCTTGTTGATCACCGCCAGCTTGCTGCCCCGGTAGTAGGTAACAAGCCCCGCCGCCGGGTACACCACCAGTGACGTGCCGCCGATGAGCAGCACATCCGCCTGCCGGATGTAGCGGACGGCCCGCGCCATCACGTCCTCGTCCAGCGCCTCCTCATACAGCACCACATCGGGCTTGATGACGCCGCCGCAGGCGCAGCGGGGCACGCCGGTGCTGTTCACGATGTGCTCCACGCCGTAAAATTTCCCGCACTGGGTGCAGTGGTTGCGCAGTACGCTGCCGTGCAGCTCCAGCACCTCCCGGCTGCCCGCCTTCTGGTGCAGGCCGTCGATGTTCTGGGTGATGACCGCCTTCAGCCGCCCCTCCTGCTCCCATTGGGCCAGCTTCCGGTGGGCCTCGTTGGGCTGGGCATCCAGCGCCAGCATCTTGGCCCGGTAGAAATCGAAAAACTCCTGGGTGTGCTTTTCAAAAAACGTATGACTCAGCATGGTCTCCGGCGGATACCGGAACTTCTGGTGGTACAGTCCGTCCACACTGCGGAAATCGGGGATGCCCGACTCCGTGGATACCCCGGCCCCGCCGAAAAACACGATGTTGTCGGAGCCGTCCAGCAATTCCTTCAGCTTACGGATGCTCTCATCCATGGCAAACCCTCCATTTCACTCACAAGGAGCCGTCTATGAATATTCAGATCTTCGGAAAATCCAAGTCCTTCGACACGAAAAAGGCGGAGCGCTGGTTCAAGGAGCGCCGCATCAAATACCAGTACATCGACCTTGTCACCAAGGGCGTCTCCCCCGGCGAATACCGCTCCATCAGAGCCGCCGTGGGCAGCTTCGACGCGCTGCTGGACAAGACCTGCCGCGCCTACGAGGAGCAGTACATGGCCTACATCACGCCCCAGGCGGCGGAGGAAAAGCTGCTGGAATACCCGGAGCTTTTCGCCGCCCCTATCGTCCGCAACGGCCGCCAGGCCACCGTGGGCTACTGCCCCGACATCTGGCAGACCTGGGAATAACGCCCCGTCCCGCACCCGCCGGTGCGGGATGTTTTTTATTCCGTGTAGCTGTGCTCCACCGTCACCACGGCGAAATAGGTGCTGTCCAGTGCCTTCACCAGCCCGCGTATCTCCCGGGCCGCCTGCTCCGGCGTCTTGCCGGAGGAAAACGGCAGCACCGCGTCGAAGATGAGGTTCGTGTGGGTGGTGCCCCGCACCAGCCGGAAGTCGTGGATGGTCATGCCGGGATCCACCTGCTTCACCACCTCAGCCACCTGCCGGCGCAGCGCCCCCACCAACGCGTCGTCGGTGACGATGGGATCCATGTGGATCACCGCCTGACAGTGCAGCTTCTCCGCCAGCTCCTTTTCGATGTTGTCGATGACGTCGTGCATCTCCATGATGTCCCCGTGGGCTGGCACCTCCGCATGGAGGGAGATCATGCACCGCCCCGGGCCGTAGTCATGTACCACCAGATCGTGGACACCCTGCACGGTGTCGTGGGCCATGACGATGTCCCGTATCTCCCGCACCAGCTCCGGGTCGGGAGCCTGCCCCAGCAAGGGCGACAGCGTCTCCTTCGCCGCCTTGCAGGCGGAGAACAGGATGAACAGCGCCACTACAAGACCCACATAGCCGTCCACCGCCAGCCCCGTCCATTTGCCGACCAGCATGGCCAACAGCACCGCCGCCGTGGCGGCGGTATCGGACAGGCTGTCCATGGCCGTGGCCTCCATGGCCGCCGACCGTATCTTCTTCCCGATGCTCCGGTTGTACAGCCACATGTACAGCTTCACGCACACCGACGCCGCCAGGATGCCCAGCGCCAGCACCGAAAACATCACCTCCTCCGGATGGAGGATCTTGTCAAAGGACGACTTTGCCAGCTCCACGCCCATCAGCAGGATGAGGCCCGCCACCGCAAGGCCGGAGATGTACTCGATGCGCCCGTGCCCGAAGGGGTGGTCGGTATCCGGCTCCCGGCCCGCCAGCCGGAAGCCCAGCAGCGTCACCGCCGAGGACCCGGCATCCGACAGGTTGTTGAAGGCGTCCGCCGTCACGGCGATGGAGCCGGACAGCCGCCCGGCGAAAAGCTTTCCCGCGAACAGCAGGATGTTCAGCGCGATGCCCACGGCGCCGCACAGCGTGCCGTAGGCCCGCCGCACCGCCGGGGATGTCACATTCTCCCGGTCAGGAATGCACCACCGGGCCAGCAGTCGTATCATAATACCTCTTTCTCCTTTCGCGGCGTACCGCACCTTACCGCTCCGTGCCCCGGATGGTCAGCTTCATCTGGCAGCACAGGTCGTCCAGATCCCGGTCGGTGGCAGCGCCCAGCCGCAGCCTGCCGCCGCAGTCCGCGCAGATGATGTCCACCGCGCCCCGCCGCACCGCAAAGCTGTACCTGTGACTGCCGCAGGTGCAGGAGATGCCGTCCCGCGCGGCGATGTCCTTCAGCTCCGACAGCACCTCGTACATGACGACGTTGTCGGTAAAGGCCTCCTGGCCGCCGGCCTTCTCCTTCTCCACCCGCAGGGCCAGCTCCTCCATGGCCCGGCGCACCTGCTGCTCCTGGCCGATATAGCAGCAAAGCTCCTGCTTTTCCGGGCAGGCCAGGCCGATGCCCCGGCCGTGCAGCACCGCGTCGGCGCCGCACTCCGCCTGATGGTGCCCGCCGCACACGCCGCAGGGCACCCAGAACCGGAATTTCGTGCCGTCCGTCTCCGCCTCCAGTGCCTCCTGCCCGCATGCGCACTCCATCCGGGCCGCGGCGGCGGACAGGGCGAACACGCTGCGCTGGTGCAGCACCGCCTTGCCGCAGTGGGGGCATATATAGCCAAAGCTGCGCATTTCCTCCATCGGTACACGCTCCTTCTCCTGTGTAAAGTTCTTATATTATACGCTGTCATCGCTCCTTTTTCCAGAGGTTTTTCCCGTTTCCCGGGGTTTTTTCCTCTTGCGCTCCCCGTCTTTTTCCGCTATAATGCCGCCATGTTCCATGGGAGGTGGTCGTTTTGCCCCGCAAGTCCTTTCCCGCCGCGCTGAAGGCGGCGTTCCCCCACACGGTGCCCATCCTCACCGGCTATCTGGCGGTGGGCCTTGCCTACGGCGTGCTGATGGCCTCCAAGGGCTACAATTTCCTGTGGTCGGGCTTTGTCAGCGCCTTCGCCTTCTGCGGCAGCATGCAGTATGTGGCCATCACCCTGCTGACCACGGCCTTCGACCCCCTCAGCGCCTTTTTTCTCAGCCTGATGGTCAACGCCCGGCACCTGTTCTTCTCGCTGGCGCTGCTGCCCAAGTACCGGGGACTGGGACGGCTGCGGTATTTCCTGATCTACACCCTCAGCGACGAGAACTTCTCCCTCAGCTCCACGGTGGAGCCGCCGGAGGACACGGACCCCACGCTGTTCTACTTCGCCATGAGTTTCCTGACGTGGCTGTACTGGGTGGTGTTCTCCATGCTGGGCGGCCTCATCGGCAGCCTCATCACCTTTGACATCACCGGCATCGACTTCGCCCTGACGGCGCTGTTCGTGGTGCTGTTCATCGAGCAGGTCATCAAGCGGGAGAACCGCCCCGCCGGCTTTATGGGCCTTGCCTGCTCCGTGGCGGGCCTTGCCGTGTTCGGCGCGGACAATATGGTCATCCCGGCCATGGTCCTGACGCTCATCGCACTTCTGCTGGGGAGGAAAAAGCTATGCGCCTGAATTTCATCCAGTCCCTCGTCATCATCTCCATGGTGGCGCTGGCCACCCAGATCACCCGCTGGACGCCGTTTCTGGTGTTCTCCGGCGGTCGTAAGCTCCCCCGCGTGGTGGAGGATCTGGGCCGCCTGCTGCCCCCGGCCATGATGGGCCTGCTGGTGGTGTACAGCCTGCGGAACACCGACCTCCTCACCGGCAGCCACGGCCTGCCGGAGGCCATCGCCGTAGCTGTCACCGCCGGGCTCCATCTGTGGCGGCGCAGCACGCTGCTGTCCATTCTGGCGGGCACCGCCGTATATATGCTGCTGGTGCAGCTGGTATTCGTGTAAGAGCCGCATATATCTGCAAAAGGACGTCCTGCCGGGCGTCCTTTTCATATTTTTCCGCTTCCCGCGCACACTAAGGGCAATACCGCACAATGCGAATAAAGCGCGAGGTGGAACACTATGGACATCAAACGACTGAGCCGCCAGACCTGCCGATTCCTCCGGCCGCCCGGCGTGGTGAGCTGGGCCAATGTAGGCGGCCGTCTGGAACGGCAGGGCCCGCTGGGTTCTTATTTTGACGTAACGGACGACGACTCCTTCTTCGGCAAAAAAACGTGGGAGCAGGGGGAGGCAGAGATGCAGGCCATCGCCCTGCGCCGCGCCCTGCAAAAGGGCGGCCTGACGCCGGAGGACGTGGACTGCGTCTTCGCCGGTGATCTGCTGAACCAGAACATCGGCGCAACCTTCTCCCTGCGGGACTTCGCCATCCCCTTCTACGGCGTGTACGGCGCCTGCTCCACCATGGGAGAGAGCCTGTCGCTGGCGGCTATGGCGGTGGCCGGGGGCTTTGCCCGTCTCGCCGCCGCCCAGACCTCCTCCCACTTCTGCACCGCCGAGCGGCAATACCGCGCCCCGGTGCCATACGGCAGCCAGCGGGCCCCCACCGCCCAGTGGACGGCCACCGCCGCCGGCTGCTGCGTGGTGGGCGCGCAGTCCGAGGGGCCGTATATCACCCACACCGTCCGGGGCCGCATCGTGGATCTGGGCGTCACGGACGTGGCCAACATGGGCGCGGCCATGGCTCCCGCCGCCCACGACACCCTGAACGCCCTGTTCCGCGACACCGGCACATCGCCCCAGGACTACGACCTCATCGTCACCGGCGACCTGGGCTATCTGGGCCACGCCCTGCTGGTGGAGCTGTTCCGCCGGGACGGCGTGGTGCTGGGGGACAACTGCACCGACTGCGGCATCCTGCTGTACGACCGGATCCGGCAGGATATGCACGCCGGCGGCTCCGGCTGCGGCTGCTCCGCCGCCGTGCTCAACGGCTATCTCCTGCAGGGCCTGCGCATGGGCAAATGGCAGCGCATGGTCTTTGCCCCCACCGGCGCGCTGCTCAGCCCCACCAGTTCCTTTCAGGGCGAGAGCGTGCCCGGCATCTGCCACGCGGTGGTACTTTCCCATACCAAGGAGGCGCAATAACATGGAGTATCTCAACGCATTCCTCTGCGGCGGACTGCTGTGCGCCGTGGGCCAGATCATCCTGGACAGGACCAACCTCACCCCCGCCCGCATCCTGACGGGCTATGTGGTCTGCGGCGTGCTGCTGCAGGCCGTAGGCGTGTATCAGTATGTGGTGGACTGGGGCGGCGCCGGCGCCACCGTCCCCCTCACCGGCTTCGGCTACTCGCTGGCCAGGGGCGTTGCAAAGGCCGTGGCGGAAAAGGGGCTGCTGGGCGTCATCACCGGCGGGCTCACCGCCACCGCCGGCGGCATCGCCGCCGCCGTGGTGTTCGGCCTTCTGATGGCCGTGCTGTTCCGCCCCAAAGAAAAGCGTTGACAAATACCCCCACGGGGTATATAATGCCACCGTCAAAATATACCCCCGGGAGGTATCCGATATGAACGAATGCTGCTGCCATAAGACAAAACACCGCTCCCCGCAGGAGCAGAAGCAGCTGGCCAACCGCCTCAGCCGCATCGAAGGGCAGGTACGGGGCCTGCGGGACATGCTGCAGGCTGACGCCTACTGTCCCGACATTCTGGTGCAGGTGTCCGCCGTCAGTGCCGCGCTGAACAGCTTCAGCAAGGAGCTGCTGGCCACCCACATCCGCACCTGCGTGGCCGACGGGATCCGGCAGGGCGATGACGAGGTCATCGACGAGCTGGTGACCACGCTGCAAAAGATGATGAAATAAAGGAGGAAAATGTGATGACCGAAAAATTTGTCGTCACCGGCATGACCTGCGCCGCCTGCGCCGCCCATGTGGAAAAAGCGGCCAACTCGCTGGACGGCGTGGACAGTGCCGCTGTCAACCTGATGCTGGGCACGCTGGTGTGCTCCTACGACGCCGATAAGGTCTCGCCCCAGGCCATCATCACCGCCGTGGAGGCGGCGGGCTACGGAGCCGCCCCGGCGGACGACGCCAAGCGCGACCTCCGCCGTGAGCAGGAGGCCTCGGCAAAAGCCATGGGCCGCCGGCTTTTGTGGTCTGTGGTGTGCCTTGTGCCCCTATTCTATCTCAGCATGGGCCACATGATGGGCCTGCCGGTGCCCGGCTTCATGCACCACCAGCCGCTGCTGGCGGCGCTGGTGCAGCTGGCGCTGTGCCTGCCCATCCTCATCCTCAACCGCGCCTACTTCACCGTGGGCTTCTCCCGCCTGTTCCAGGGCAGTCCCAACATGGACTCCCTGGTGGCGCTGGGCGCCGCGGCGGGACTGGTGTACAGCCTCATCGAGATGGGCCTGCTGGCCGCCGGGCAGATCACCGGCATGCCCGACCTCTACTTCGAGTCCGCCGGCATGATCCTGGCCCTTGTTACCGTGGGCAAGTATCTGGAGGAGCGCTCCAAGGGCAAGACCACCGGTGCCATCACGGCGCTGCTGGCGCTGGCCCCGGACGTGGCGGTGGTGCGCCGCAACGGCACGGAGGTCACCGTGGCCACCGACCAGATCAAGGCCGGTGAGACGGTCATCATCCGGCAGGGCGGCCGCATCCCCGTGGACGGCACCGTCACCAAGGGCAGCGGCTCCGTGGACGAATCCGCCCTCACCGGCGAGAGCATGCCCGTGGAAAAGGCCCCCGGCAGCAAGGCCGTGTCCGCCACCATCCTCACCAGCGGCTATCTGGAGATGACCGCTGACCGGGTGGGCGCGGACACCACCCTGTCCCAGATCATCCAGCTCATGGAGCAGGCCGCCTCCACCAAGGCCCCCATCAGCCGTCTGGCCGATAAGATCAGCGCCGTGTTCGTGCCGGTGGTCATCTCCATTGCCGTTGTGGCTGCCGTGCTGTGGGCCACCGTGGGCGGCATGGGCGTCCGCTTCTGCCTGTCCATCGGCATCGCCGTGCTGGTGATCTCCTGCCCCTGCGCCCTGGGTCTGGCCACCCCCGTGGCCATCACCGTGGCCACCGGCAAGGCCGCCGAAAAAGGCATCCTCATCAAATCCGCCGCCAGTCTTGAGCTGATGGGCCGCGTCAACACCGTGGTACTGGACAAGACCGGCACCGTTACCGAGGGCAAGCCCCAGGTCACCGATGTGCTGTGCGCCGGCGGCGTCACCGAGGAGGAGCTGCTGTGCGCCGCCGCCTCGCTGGAAAAGCCCTCCGGCCACCCGCTGGCCGACGCCATCGTGCAGGAGGCCGAGCGCCGGAACATCCCTCTGTGCGCCGTGTCCGATTTTACCGCCGTGGCCGGCGGCGGCGTACAGGCCGTGCTGGACGGCAAGACCCTCTATGCCGGCAATGACCGCTACATGACCCTTATCGGCGCAGGCACCTCCGCCCTGGCGGACGCGGCGGCGCAGCTGGCCGCGCAGGGCAAAACGCCCCTGTACTTCGCCGAGGAGCACCGTCTGCTGGGCGTCATCGCCGTGGCGGACGTGGTGAAGCCCGACAGTGCCGCCGCCATCGCCGCCCTGCGCCGCAGTGGCTGCGAGGTGGTGCTGCTCACCGGCGACAACCAGCGCACCGCCGAGGCCATCGCCCGTCAGGTGGGCGTGGACCGCGTCATCGCCCAGGTGCTGCCCCAGGACAAGGCCCGCTGCATCGAGGCGCTCCAGAAGGAGGGCCGGCTGGTGGCCATGGTGGGCGACGGCGTCAACGACGCCCCGGCGCTGGTGACGGCGGACGTGGGCCTTGCCATCGGCGCCGGCACCGACGTGGCCATCGAGTCGGCGGACGTGGTGCTGATGCGCAGCAGCCTTATGGACATCGTGGACGCGGCGGCGCTGTCCCGCGCCACCCTGCGGAACATCCGCCAGAACCTGTTCTGGGCGTTCTTCTACAACTCCATCGGCATCCCCGTGGCCGCCGGCGTGCTGTACCCCGCCTTCCAGATCACCCTGAATCCCATGATCGCCGCGGCCGCCATGAGCCTCAGCTCCGTGTGCGTGGTGTCCAACGCCCTGCGGCTCCGGGGCTGGAAAGGCTCCCGGCCTGACAGCCGCGTTTCCCTTGACAAGTCCGCCGCCCTGACGGACAATACAGATGTGAATACCGCCGCACCCGCGGCGCAGCAGGAGGAACCTACTATGCAGAAGACCCTTACCATCGAGGGCATGATGTGTGCCCACTGCGTGGCCCATGTGGAAAAGGCGCTCAACGCCCTGCCCGGCGTCACCGCCGCCGTGGACCTGGACAGCAAGACCGCCGTTGTCACCGGCGACGCCAGCGACGAGGCTCTGAAAAAGGCCGTGGCCGACGCCGGCTATCAGGTCACCGGCATCCGCTGACCCCCGCGGCAGCGCAGCAGAAAAGGACGGCGCACCCCCTCCGGTGCGCCGTCCTTTTTTACGCTCTGCCATGCGGCGTGCCCCCTCAGACGCGCCGTATGTCCGTCCTCTATGCCTGCCGCTTCTTCAGCTTCAGCTGAAGACGGTCGGCGATCATGGCGATGAACTCACTGTTGGTGGGCTTGCCCTTGGCGGAGTTCACCGTGTACCCGAAGTACTTCTGCAGCGTCTCCAGATCGCCCCGGTCCCACGCCACCTCAATGGCGTGCCGGATGGCCCTCTCCACCCGGCTGGGCGTGGTGCTGAAGCGCTTGGCCACCTCGGGATACAGCACCTTGGTCACCGCGTTGATGACCTCCATGTCGTCCACCGTGATGATAATGGCCTCCCGCAGGTACTGGTAGCCCTTGATGTGGGCCGGCACGCCGATCTCGTGGATGATGGCCGTGACCATGCCCTCCAGCTGGGGCGCCGGCTCCCGCTGGGCCGGCGGCGCCACCGCCCGCCGCATGTGCTCCATCAGCGATGCCTCGCTGACGGGCTTCGGCAGGAAAAAGTACGCCCCCAGATCCACCGCCTCGTGGATCATCCTGTCGTTGTAAAAGGCGGACAGCACGATGGTGCGGGGCCGCTCCTCCCTCTCCCGGAGCTGCCGCAGCACGCCGATGCCGTCCAGTACCGGCAGCATGGTGTCCATCAGCAGGATCTGCGGATGCGTCTCCGCCACCATCGCCGCCACCTGGCCGCCGTCCCCCGTTTCGCCTACCACCTGGAACTCTCCGGTCTCCTCCAGAGCCTCCCGCAGCAATAGTCGGAACTCTCCGCTGGCGTCGGCCAGCATGACTCGTATTTTGGTGTCCATTTTCTTCCCCCGTCCTTTTCGATTCGCATTTGAGCCACCGTTTCGCAGTTATCCAACAATTCTCGGTGACCCGCTATAAAAATTAGCACAATGAGACATCGTATGCAAGGGTTTTCTGTCGATTATTCCTATGTTTTACTTAGAATTTTCCGATAAAGTTGTAGCTTTTACACAGAATTAACGCTTTCTCTTGGTTTCGACGTCCTCTGTCTTTTCCTGACTTTTTTCGCACAGCGAAATTTTCCGCTTTTTGCACCCTGTGCTTGCCAGCCCCCGGTCTTTGTGCTATTCTATAAGGTATGCAAACGGAGGGAGGCGGAAAAATGTCTCTTGCGGACAAGCGGCTGTTCCTGCTGGACATGGACGGCACGCTCTATCTGGACGACCGGCTGTTCCACAGGGTGCCGGAATTTCTGTCCCACATCCGCCGCATCGGCGGACGCTATCTGTTCCTGACCAACAACTCCTCCCGGGGCGTGGAGGGCTACATCGAAAAGCTCTCCCGCATGGGCATCCCCACCGGGCGGGAGGATTACCTCACCTCCGTGGATGCCGCCATCGACCATCTGCGCCGCTGCCACCCCGGCAAGAGGTGCTATGTGTTCGGCACCCGCTCGTTCCTCTCCCAGCTGCGGGAGGCCGGCATCCCCGTCACCGACCGGCTGGAGGACGGCATCGACATCCTGCTGTGCGGCTTCGACCGGGAGCTGACGTTTCAGAAGCTGGAGGATGCCTGCATCCTGCTGAACCGGGGCGTCACGTGGCTGGCCACCAATCCCGACTGGGTCTGCCCCACCTGGTACGGCTCCGTCCCCGACTGCGGCAGCGTCTGCCGCATGCTGACCACCGCCACCGGCCGTGAGCCGCTGTTCCTGGGCAAGCCCCGGCCCGCCATGGCGGAGCTGGCCCTGCGCCGCACCGGCTTTGCGCCGGAGCAGGCTGTCATCATCGGCGACCGGCTGTACACCGACATCGCCTGCGGCGTCAACGCCGGCATCGACAGCATCTTCGTGCTGTCCGGCGAGGGCACGGAGGCGGACATCGCCCAATACGGCATCCATCCCACGTGGATCTTTTCTGATATCGCGGCCCTGTACCGCCAACTGGAGGAAACGCTATGAAACTCAACTACAAGCGCACCATCATGGTAGGCTTCGCCTTCTTCCTCATCTGCGCCTTCTGGCAGGCCTATGACAACACCATCCCCCTGATCCTGACCAACAAGTTCGGCATGAGCCAGACCTGGTCCGGCGTCATCATGGCGCTGGACAACGTGCTGGCGCTGTTCCTGCTGCCCCTGTTCGGCCACATCTCCGACAAGTGCACCAGCCGCCATGGCCGCCGGACGCCCTTCATCGTCATCGGTACCCTCATCGCCGCGGTGGCGCTGGTCTGCCTGTCCTTCGTGGACAACGCCCAGCTGAAGAACCTGCGGGATGTGTCCGCCATCGACGATCCCGCCGCCCTGACCGCCATCTATCGGGAGGAGAAGGACGCCACACTGCTGACTCCCTCCGGCGAGAAGTTCATCCTCGCCCAGAAGTTCACGGAGGAGGAGTTCACCGCCATCCGCAGCCAGATCGTCAGCGGCGAGTCCACCGTCACCAACCCGGACTACACCAACTATGTGGTGCCCGCCCGGCAGGCCTTCGCGTGGCAGATGACGGCGGAGCATCCCTCCACGCTGATCTTCTTCGTGGTGCTGCTGCTTATCATCCTCGTATCCATGGCCACGTTCCGCTCCCCCGCCGTGGCGCTGATGCCCGACGTGACCCTCAAGCCCCTGCGCTCCAAGGCCAACGCCGTCATCAACCTCATGGGCTCCGCCGGCGGCATTCTGGTGCTGGCGCTGGGCATGGTGTTCGCCACCTCCGCCGTCCGCAACAGCCTCATGAGCTACACCGGCTACTTCGGCGTCATCGCGGCGCTGATGCTGGCGGCGCTGGTGATCTTCCTGCTCACCGTCCGCGAGCCGGAGTGGGCCGCGGAGATGCAGCAGCAGGCCGTGGCCGCCGGACTGGAAGATCAGTCCGAGGCCGACGACCCCACCGCCAGCCGCAAGCTGTCCGCCGACGAGGTCAGGAGTCTGATCTTCATCCTGCTGTCCATCGTGCTGTGGTTCTTCGGCTACAACGCCGTCACCAGCAAATACTCCGTCTACGCCAGCAACATCCTGCACAAGGACTATAACCTGACCCTCATCATCGCCCAGGCCGCCGCCATCGTGGCCTACCTGCCCGTGGGCTTCATCGCCAGCAAGGTGGGCCGCAAAAAGACCATCCTGGCCGGCGTGGTCATGCTCACCGCCGCGTTCACCGTGGCCGCCTTCCTCAATGCCGACAGCCCCACCATGCTGATGAACGCCATGTTCGCGCTGGCCGGCATCGGCTGGGCCACCATCAACGTCAACTCCTTCCCCATGGTGGTGGAGCTGGCCTCCGGCGGCGACGTGGGCAAGTACACCGGCTTCTACTACACCGCCTCCATGGCGGCGCAGGTGGCCACCCCCATGGTGTCCGGCCTGCTGATGGACCAGTTCGGCATGCACGTTCTGTTCCCCTACGCCGCCGTGTTCACGGCGCTGGCCTTCTTCACCATGCTCATGGTGAAGCACGGCGACAGCAAGCCCGAGGCAAAGGTCGGCATCGAAGTTCTGGAAGATCTGGAGGCGGACTGATATGACCATCGTATATATTCTCCTGGGCCTGCTGGTGCTGCTGTGCCTGCTGTATGTCCTGTGCCTGCGCTGCCGGCGCCGTAAGGACTGGGCGCGCTTCCGCAAATGGCGCTTCGCCCACCGCGGCTTCCACGACAAGCCCCGCATCCCCGAAAACTCCATCCCCGCCTTCCGCCGTGCCGTCCAGTGCGGCTTCGGCGCGGAGCTGGATGTCCATCTCATGAAGGACGGCCATCTGGCCGTCATCCACGACGCCTCCCTGCTGCGCACCGCCGGCGCGGACGTGCTGGTGGAGGACCTGACGGCGGAGGATCTGAAAAACTACACGCTGGAGGGCACGGAGCACCACATCCCCCTGCTGGAGGAGGTGCTGCCCATCTTCGCCGGCAAGGCCCCCCTCATCGTGGAGCTGAAGGCCGAGCGTGGCAACGCCGACGCGCTGGCCGCCGCTGCCTGCAAACTGCTGGATAAGTACCATGTCACCTACTGCATCGAGTCCTTTGACCCCCGATGCCTTATGTGGCTGTGGGCCAACCATCCCGACGTGGTGCGGGGCCAGCTGTCCGAGAACTTCCAGCGCCACGGCGACGCGCAGGACCTGCCCGGCGCGGTGCGCTGGGTGCTGAGCAATCTGCTGCTGAACGCCCGCACCCGTCCCGACTTCATCGCCTACCGCTTCGAGGACCGGAAGGCCCTGTCCCTCCGTCTGTGCCGCGGGCTGTACGGCGCACAGGAGTTCAGCTGGACCATCCGCTCCAAAGCGGACATGGACGCCGCCGAGCAGGACGGCGCGCTGGTCATCTTTGAATGCTTCGATCCAAGGGGGTAACTACCGATGAGAGTCATCACCGGCTCTGCCCGTGGCAGAGTGCTAAAGGAGCTGCAGGGCATGGAGACGCGCCCCACCACCGGCAAGGTGAAGGAGAGCCTGTTTTCCATCATCCAGTTCGACATTGAGGGCCGCCGCGTGCTGGACCTGTTTGCCGGCACCGGCCAGCTGGGCATCGAGGCCCTGAGCCGCGGCGCGGCGGAGTGCGTGTTCATCGACCGCCGCCCCGACGCCGTCAAGCTCATTCAAGAGAATCTGGCCCTGTGCCGGCTGGCGGACCGTGCCCGGGTCCGGCAGGGCGACGCCCTGCCTTATCTCCGCAGCGGCGAAAAGTTTGATCTGGTGTTTCTGGATCCTCCCTACGCCTCCGGCCTGCTGGAACAGGCGCTGACGGATATCGCAGCGTTTGACATTTGCCGCCAGCATGGTATAATCGTAGCGGAAAGTGCCGCGGACACGGTTTTGCCCGCACTTCCGGCCCCCTATCGGCTGTACCGCGAGTACCGGTACGGCAAGATCAAGCTGACGGTGTTCCATCGCGGCGGAAACGAGGACTGACCATGAAGATCGCCATTTATCCCGGCAGCTTTGACCCCATCACACTGGGCCATCTGGACATCATCCGCCGGGGCGCGGCCTGCTTTGACAAGCTGTATGTCTGCGTCATGGTCAACTGCGAGAAGAAGCTGCCCATGTTCACGCCGGAGCGCCGGCTGGAGCTGATCCGCCGCAGCGTGGCGGACATCCCCAACGTGGAGGTGGAGAACTGGAGCGGCCTGCTGGCGGACTACGCCCGTGAAAAGGGCGCCCACATCCTGCTCAAGGGCGTGCGCAACGCCACGGACTGGGACATGGAGCTGCAGATGGCCCGCATCAACCAGGGCATCCTGCCGGGTCTGGAGACGCTGCTGCTGCCCGCCAGCGCGGCATACGAGCATTTCAGCTCCACCATGGCCCGCGAGATGATCCGCTACGGCCAGCCGCTGGAAAAGTATCTGCCGGCGCCCATCGCCGAGGAATTGGAAAAAACGCGGGGCTGACGTCCTGCCAGAAACTTAGAAAGGAACCAGGGATATGGAAGAAAAGGATGTGCAGCGACTGCTGGATATGCTCTACGGCATGATCGACGAGGCCAAGAGCGCCGCCTTCAGCTCCGACAAATGCATCATCAACCGCGATGAGGCGCTGGATCTGCTGGACGAGATCCGCGCCAAGCTCCCGCTGGAGCTGAAAAAGGCACGGGAGCTGATCGCCGCCCGCACCGAGTATGTGGCCGGCGCCAAAAAGGAAGTGGAGAAGATGCTGCGTCAGGCGGAGCTGGACGCCAAGGTCATCGTCTCCGAGAGCGAGACCATCCAGCTGGCCCGCCAGAAGAGCAGCGAGATCGTCCGCCGCGCCGAGGAGCGCACCCGCGAGCTGTATCATGTGGCCAACACCTACACCGAGGACGCCCTGCGCCGCACAGAGGAGGCCATCCAGATGGCCCTCACCGAGGTACAGGAATCCCGTGTCCGTTTCCGCGCCGCCAGCCAGGAGCAGATGCAGGCCCAGCGCGCCGAGCTGAACCGCACCGCCGCCGGCGAGGACGCCCCCAAGACGGAGGACAGCGCCCAGTAACGCCCCCTCTGTTCCCTTTGTTAAAAATCACCGAATATTCTCCGAGCATTTCTACATTTCCCACAATCGAATAACATCTTGTGGCACTTCAAACCGGTAGACACTATATTTTGTGTCTACCGGTTTTTTGCGCCTCTGTCCCTCGAACATGCGTTTTAACTCGCACCCGTTTTCCCCTGTTTTCTGGAAAAAACTGGCGCTTTTCCAGCCTCCGCCGGGGGAAACTTCTGCTTGCAATTTCATAACGCATTATGTATACTAATCCCGTGAGTGGTGGATTGTGGGGGAAGTGCCCCTTTTTGTGGGGGATCATCCCACGGTTTTCCACCGATCGCCCGATTTCACACGAGAGGAGGCGGCCCCATGACCGGTCAGTTCAGCCACAATATCGACGCCAAGGGCCGCCTGTTCATTCCGGCCTCCCTCCGCAAGGAGCTGGGCCAGACGTTCCATGTCACCGTGGGACAGGATCACTGCCTGTCCGTCTACTCCGACGAGAGCTGGGCCGCCTTCATGGCCCGGCTGAAGGAGCTGTCCTACAACGAGGTGAAAAAGCTCCGCGCCCTGTTCGCCTACGCGGCGGACTGCGAGCCGGACTCCCAGGGCCGCATCCTCATCCCCGCCAAGCTGCGGGAGTACGCGGGCCTGACCAAGGAGGTCGTGGTGGTGGGCAGCTTCGACCGCGCCGAGATCTGGAGCGCCGAGCGCTGGGCCGCCATCGAGGACGAGGCCTTCTCCTCCGGCGCGCTGGAGCAGGCCATGGCGGAAATGGGGCTGTGACCCATGTCTGACTGCATCAACGAAAAGGATTACGGCCACAAGCCGGTCCTCCTTCAGGAATGTCTGGACGCGCTGGCCATCCGGCCTGACGGCGTCTATGTGGACGGCACGCTGGGCCGCGCCGGCCACTCGCTGGAGATCGTCCGCCGCCT
>UMKV01045304.1_pt1 | contig 53713 bp, 43 predicted proteins | sample 1966381 | NCBI WGS metagenome assembly UMKV01 (sample SAMEA4836182, study PRJEB28245) | human gut metagenome | biome: gut microbiome; material: fecal sample | place: Denmark | collected 2008
GCCGATCCGAATGCGGGCGCAGGTACGCTCGGCGGTACGATTTCCGACCTGAGCGCAGACCGCATCGTGGTTCTTTCGGACGACGGCGATTCCTACTACTTCTCCATGTACGGCGCGGATATCAACCTGGTAAATGGCATGCAGGAAGGAAACTATGTCACTGTGGAATACAACGGAGACATTTACGGACCGGATATCGTGCCGGCGACCAGCATTTCGGACAACAGCGCGGCAAACGGCGAGACAGCGGTGGCTCCGGGATCACCGGCAGGCGATTATTCCTATGTGAGCGGTACCGTTGAGGACTGCGGCGTAAGTGCGATTACGATCACAGACGACGAGGGCGTTACCCTGTCGATCGATACGTCGGGAGCAACCTGGTACCTGATGGACGGCATTGCATCAGGCGCATATGTGACCATCGCGTACACCGGTACACTGAGCGGCACCGATACCACAGGGGTAAAGGGTGTTGCTGTATATGATACGGCCGGAAGCACAGGAAATGCAGATACCACGGCAAATGATGGCACGACGGCAGACAACGGCACGACGGCAGACGACGGCACAGTAGCAGATGACGGAATGGTGACGGATGACGGCGTGGTTTCGGACGATGGGGCGATCACAGACGACGGCGCAGGCGCGGACGACGGCGCAGAGGTGTAACAGAAGTTTTGGGTAGTTACCTAAAAAGTGAGGGCTGGCACAAATTATTGTGTCGGCCCTCTTGTATTCTGGAAGGATTTGCATTAAACTAAAAGAGGACAGCCAGCCTGTCCGAATAGCATACAGAGAGGAATTTAAAATGAAGAAAATAGCGGTAGTTACAGACAGCAACAGCGGTATTACACAGAAGGAAGCAGAGCAGATGGGCATTTTTGTGCTGCCGATGCCGTTTTTTATTAATGATGAGTTATACCTGGAGGGCATCACGCTCACACAGGAAGAGTTTTACGCGCGTTTGAAGGAGGATGCTAATATCAACACCTCGCAGCCGTCTCCGGGCAGCGTCACGGAGCTGTGGGACAAGGTGCTGGAGGAGTACGAGACTCTGGTACACATTCCGATGTCGAGCGGGCTTTCCGCTTCCTGCGAATCTGCGCAGGCGCTGGCGCGCGACTATGAGGGCAGGGTGTATGTGATCGATAACCAGAGAATTTCCATCACGCAGCGCCAGTCGGTCAGGGACGCGCTAGTGCTGATCGAGCAGGGTAAGAGTGCGGCACAGATTAAGGAAATACTGGAAAAAATGAAGCTGGAGGCGAGCATCTACATCACGCTGGAGACGCTCAAATATCTCAAAAAGGGAGGCAGGATCACTCCGGCGGCAGCGGCGCTCGGCACGATTCTGAATCTGAAGCCGGTGCTGCAGATACAGGGAGAAAAGCTGGACGCTTTCTCCAAAGCGCGCGGCAAGCAGAAAGCGAAAAAAATCATGCTCGACGCGATGCATAAGGACTTCGAAACGCGCTTTGCAAAAGAAGTGGCGAACGGAGAAATCGTATTGGCGGCGGCATACGGCGGAAACGAGGAGGAAGCGCAGGAGTGGCTTGAGGAGATCCGGGCAAGCTTTCCGGGTATGGAGGTCAACATGGATCCGCTCTCACTCAGCGTTGCCTGTCACATCGGTTATGGTCCGCTTGCGATCGGATGCTCGCGAAAAGTAGTGTAGAGTCTGGGGCGGTTTAAATTGGGGAGAAGAGTATGAAAAGCTGGAAAAGGATATCTTTCAGTCTGTGCGCGCTGATGCTGATGCTTATGACAATGGCGGTTCCGGCGCAGGCAAAGACGACAAATGTGGCAACGACAAGCCTGGTGGATGTGCGCAAGGCAGTGAAGCCGAAGGGCAAATGGGTAAAGAAAGCGAAGGGCTATGTATTTTACCTGTCAGGCAGCGGAAAAGCTGTAAAAAACAAATGGATCAGCGTAAATGGGAAGGTATATTATGTAAATAAAAACGGCTATCGTGTGACCGGATGGATCAAATACCGCGGAAAGTTCTATTATATGGAGAAAAGCGGTGTGATGCACACTGGGTGGCTGACGCTGAGCGGGAAAAAGTATTATATGAGGAGCAACGGCGTGGCGGTGAAAAAGCTGCGCAGGATCGGAGACGCCACATACTATTTCAACCCGTCAGACGCCTCGATGAAAAAGGGCTGGGTGACGATCGGAAAGGATAAGTATTATTTCAGTAAGATCGACGGCAGGATGCGCACCTCTACCTGGGTGCCGGGCGGCGGTAAATACAGATGGGTGGCAGAAGATGGAAAGCTGAAGACGTCGTGCTGGATAATTAACGGGAAAAATAAGTATTATGTGGATTCAGACGGCGTGCGTGTCACAGGCACACAGTACATTGGAAACAAGGGCTATTATTTTAAATCAAACGGTGTCTACGATCCTTCCGTGAAGGTAAAAATGGAGGTCAACCCCAACAAAAAGATGGTGGCGCTGACATTCGATGACGGGCCGGGTCCGTATACGACCAGACTGCTCAACTGCCTGCAGAAAAACGGTGCCAAGGCAACCTTCTTTATGGTCGGCTCCAGCGTGCCAAATTACAAGAGCGCTGTAAAGAAGATGGCGAGCATGGGCTGCGAGCTGGGAAACCATTCCTACAGTCATCCGGCGTTTACAACCCTGTCCTACAGCAGCCGCAGATCGCAGGTTACAAAGACAAGCAACAACATTTACAAGGCGTGCGGCAAGTACCCGACGGTGTTCCGGCTGCCGTATGGAGACGGCCACAACAACAGCGCAGTGCTTTCCTCACTTGGTCTGCCGTCCGTCTACTGGTCGATCGATACCAGAGACTGGGCGAATACCGGAAATCCGCAGCACACGGTCAACGCTGTGCTGAACAATGTGAAAAACGGCGATATCGTACTGATGCATGATATCCATCGTTCCACTGTGCAGGCGGCGGAGACTATCATCCCGGCGCTGAAAAAGAGGGGCTTCCAGATGGTGACGGTAAGCCAGCTTGCAAAATACAAAGGAAAGACCACGCTGAGAAGCGGGAAGACCTATTATAGTTTTAAGTAATATAATTTTGCTGTGGAATTCGGTGGCATATAACGCCGGATTCCCGGCGAAGGTTTTGGCGGATTTTAATGAAATCCCATTTGCGAAGCGAATTTTATATGGATTTGCGAACGGAGTGAGCAGTGACGCTTTAGGAGATTTTGATGTATACGATAGCAGTGATTGATGATGATATTTATATAGGCGATATGCTGCAGCGGCTCTTGGAGGAGGCAGGCTACGGGGTGCTCCGCGCGTATTCCGGGACGGAAGCGCTGATGCTTCTGGAGCGGCGGCTCCCGGATTTAATTCTGCTGGACTTGATGCTTCCGGGAATCTCCGGCGAGGAAGTGCTTGCAAAGACGCAGGGTATTCCGGTGATTGTGGTGAGCGCGAAGAACGGGATACAGGAGAAGGTCAGTGTCCTTCTGGATGGCGCGGTGGATTATCTGACGAAGCCGTTTGATGTACGGGAGCTGCTGGCGCGTATCGCGGTGCAGCTCAGGCAGAGGGAGCAGGGCGCAGGCGGACAGTCTGGCTGTGGTGCGAATCAGAATGCAGACGGGCAGCCGGGGCGTGGTGCGTATCAGAGCGCAGGCGGGCAGTCGGGGCATGGCGTGCATCCGGGCGTAGCCGGGCATCTGGCGTGCGGTGATCTGGCTCTTGACTGTGACCTGCGGGAGGCGCGCGTGGGGGAGCAGGCGGTGCGGCTGACGCGGACGGAATATGCCATTTTAAAGCTGCTGATTGCAAATCCCGGCAGGGTACTTACCAAATCCGCAATGCTGGAATGCATCAGCGCGGACACGCCCGACTGCACGGAAAGCTCCCTGAAGGTGCATGTGAGTAATCTCAGAAGGAAGCTGATGCAGGCGGGCGGAAAGGATTACATTGAATCGGTGTGGGGCATCGGTTTTAAATTGCAGGAATAATCTTTACCATTTCTTTACGGTTTTCTTAACCGGATTCTTAACGTTTATCCGCTATACTGTCCATATCTGAAGAAAGAGGAGGTACCCAGATGGAATATGTGTTAAGCACAGAGAACCTTTCGAAAAAATACGGACAGTATAAGGCGCTGGATAATCTTTCCATGCATGTGCCGAAGGGCGCGATTTACGGACTTGTCGGAAAAAACGGGGCGGGCAAGACGACGCTGATACGGGTTATCTGCGGTCTGCAGAAGCCGACGGACGGAAGCTATGCCATTTACGGGATTTCGGGCGCGGACCGCGCAGTCTGCCAGGCGCGCAGAAGAATGGGCGCGGTGGTGGAGACTCCGTCCGTATATCTTGACATGACGGCGGAGGACAATTTAAAGCAGCAGTATACGATTATCGGACGCCCGTCGTTTGACGGTATCCGGGAGCTTCTGCGGCTGGTTGGTCTGGAGAACACCGGGAAGAAAAAGGCGAAGAATTTTTCGCTCGGAATGCGCCAGCGGCTCGGCATAGCCATTGCGCTTGCCGGGAGCCCCGACTTTCTTTTGCTGGATGAGCCGGTAAACGGACTGGACCCGCAGGGGATTGTCGAAATGCGGGAGCTGATATTAAAGCTGAATCGCGAGCGGCAGATTACCGTACTGATTTCCAGTCATATTCTGGACGAGCTGGCGCGTCTTGCCACTCATTACGGCTTTATTGATAACGGGCATCTGGTGAAGGAGTTGTCGGCGCAGGAGCTGGAGAGAGCCTGCCGCAAGTGCATCCGCACGGAAGTGAGCGATACACGGCCTCTGGCGCATGTGCTGGATAAGCTGCAGCTTGAATATGCCATTCTCTCCGATACGCAGGCGGAAATCTACGGGGAGGTCGGCGTGACGGAGCTGACGCTTCTGCTGGCGGAGGAAAACTGCAGCGTCCGTTCTATGACAGAATGCGATGAAAATCTGGAAAGCTACTATATCCGGCTGGTGGGAGGTGGCAGAAATGAGCAGACTTTTTCGTGCTGATTTGAGAAGACTGAAAAAAAGCAGAATCTTCTGGGGAATGCTGCTCGCAGAAGTGCTGTTTATGGTTATGCTATGTGTGTCACAGTACCGGAGCATGGTGAAGTGGGAGGAAACGTATACGCTGGATGGCGTGCTGTTTTCTGTCGTACATCCGCCCGGCATTCTGCTGGCGGTAATCTGCGCGCTGTTTATCGGGACGGAGTACAGCGACGGCACTATCCGCAACAAAATCATCACCGGTCAGACGCGCGGCGGTATTTATTTTGCAGGGCTTTTTAGCTGTGCGGCGGCGGCAGCGGCGATGCTGGCGGTGGGATTTCTGACAATCGCGGTGCTTGGCATACCGATGTTTGACAAAATGGAAATGAGCGGCGCCATGTTCGCCTGCCTGCTGGCGGAGAGCATTCTGAATGTGCTTGTCTACGCGTCGCTGTATCATATGATTGCCATACTCTGCGACCGCAAATCGTATACCGCCATTATCTGTATGGTGCTTGCCTTTGCGGTGCTGGCGGCAGGCGTATGGGTAATCGCGCGGCTGTCGGAGCCGGAGTATATACAGGGGATGCTGATGACGGTCGACGGCGTGCAGGACGCCATGATGGAACCGAATCCCAACTATCTGAGCGGCACGCTGCGGGAGGTATTTTACTGGCTGCTTGATTTGATCCCGTACGGGCAATGCCTGGAGATTGCACAGCGGATGGTGGTGAATCCGGTGCGCATGGCGGCGATTTCCGTGGGCTGGATTCTGGTGATTAATTTTGCGGGCTTCTGGTGCTTTAAAAATAAGGATATCAGGTGATGAAAGTGCTTTATATTGTGTGCATGATTCTGGGAATGATGGTAATGCTTCTGGCGGCGAGGCTGATTTTTCTGCACAGGGCGGTGGACGGACTCTGCCGGGAATTTGAAGAGCGCCTGCGGCAGGATACGAATGGCGGGCTGCGGGTTTCCACATCGGACCGGTATGTGCGGCGGCTGGCGGCGCAGATGGATGTGCAGGTTCGGAATCTGCGCAGGCAGGAGCTGCGCTATCGGCAGGGCAACCAGGAGCTGCAGACTGCCATTACAAATATGTCACACGATTTGCGTACGCCGCTGACGGCAATCTGCGGGTATCTGGAGCTGCTGAAGCGGGAGGAAATGTCGAAAACTGCGCGGGAATATCTGCTGATTGTGGAAAACCGCGCGGCGGCTTTAAAGGAGCTGATGGAGGAGCTGTTCCGTTACTCGGTGATCGCGGCGGAGGATTCCGGAAGGGAAGCGGAGATTTCCTTAAATGCTGCGCTGGAGGAATGCATTGCCGGTTATTACGGCGCGCTGAAGGAAAAGGGGATAGAGCCGCGGATACAGATGCCCGAAGAGCCGGTAAAACGCATCCTGGACGGGCGCGCACTGGCGCGTGTGCTGTCCAATATTGTAAGCAATGCCGCGAAATACAGCGACGGCGATTTGGCAGTCACGCTTTATGAGAATGGCGAAATTGTTTTTAAAAATCACGCCTCCGGTCTGGACGGGCTGCAGGCGGAGCACCTGTCGGAGCGCTTCTATACCGTGCGGAGCGGCAGAGAAGCGACCGGACTTGGTCTTTCCATCGCAAAGACGCTGACAGAAGAAATGAAAGGAACCCTCCGCACGGATTATGCGGAGGGCTGCCTGCGTGTTACAGTGAAGCTGTAGGTACGCCCGGTTTTCGTCCGGTTTACTGTTAAAGCGTCCCGAAAGGCTGCCCTTGTTAAGAAAGCTGATATTGCATGAAGTTACCATTATGTATGAATCCAAAATCTGTATACAATTTAACACCCATATCAGATGCTGTAATCTGTATCGTTCCACATCCATATTCCCTGGCATCCTTTACAACACGGGATAACAGTTCCTTTGCAATACCTTTTCTTCTATATTCCGGATCAGTAAACATACTGGATAACAATCCTATTTTTCCACTTGGACATCCAAAATAGGGCGGTTTTTCCACAAATGACATCCCGCTTGTCCCGACAATTTTTTCTCCATCAAAAGCAAGCCAGGATACAAATGTTCCATCTGCCATATGGCGAGTATAATATTCCTTCAATGCGGGAACCAGATCGATTTCTTCTTCAGCCCCTTCTTCTCTAAGTTGTTTTATCCTCATGTCAATAAAAGTATTCAGTTCTTTTTCTGTAAGTGTTTTATATTCAATATTCATTTACATAATCTCCTCGTTTATGCACTAATTTCTATGATGCAACCCAATTCGTGTTGGGGAATTTGACCCAGGATATCTTAGCAAATAGTCAGCGCTCAGTTTGCCGCAGAGGACAATGAGTAAAGGATGGTGTGGAAAATTAACGGGGCGGACGCCACGCCTTACAGCCGGATTACAAATGCCGGGATGGGCGGATTATTCGGGCGGTTATAATACTGCGTCAGCAATACCAGATATTTCCGGGAATCCAGCGTCCGCAGCCAGGAGAGCACGGCGTCTCTTTCCGCGAAGCCGGTGTCGCCGCCGCTGTAAATGCAGATGCAGAGAAGTCCGTCCTTTTTCAGAAGCGCGAGGCTTTTTTCCAGCGCGGTGAGGGTGGAGCCGGGCTTTGTGGCAAGCATATGGTCGCCGCCCGGAAGGTAGCCGAGGTTAAAGGCAATGCAGTCGGCGCTCTCCGGCGCCGCGTAGGCGTCCAGGCGCTCGTGGGAATCCAGAATTAACTGATAATTACAGTAGGGAAGTGCCTGTGCAAGGCGCTCCTTTGTATGTTCCAGCGCGGCGGGCTGGATGTCGAAGGCGAGCACGCTTCCGTTTCTGCCCGCCTGGGTGCAGAGAAACTGCGTGTCATTTCCGTTTCCCATCGTTGCGTCGATGCAGAGGGAACCCTGGTGTATATGCTCCCGCATCATGCGCTGGCACCATGCGGTAATCTGATAGTTTTGTTTTTGTGACATAAGCTGCTCCTGTTTAATGGGATGAAAACGGACAGGCAGCGATACCTGTCCGTAAATGCTGCAACAGTGGTATTGCAGCTCTATTGTGCAGAGTTTTTTCTGAAATGTCAAGAGAGGTAAAATGCTATTTTTATGCATCCGCGGAGCAGTTTAATGCTGCCTCTATAAATCCCTTAAATAGCGGGTGCGGACGGTTCGGGCGGGATTTCAGCTCCGGGTGAGCCTGCGTCGCCAGGAAAAACGGATGCGATTTCAGCTCGATCATTTCTACGATGCGTCCGTCCGGGGAGAGACCGGAGAGCGTCAGACCGTGGTCTGTCAAAACCTTGCGGTAGTCGTTGTTTACCTCATAGCGGTGCCTGTGGCGCTCGTGAATGGTTTCCTCCCCATAAAGCGCGTATGCCTTCGTTGTCTTATCCAGCACGCAGGGATAGGAACCGAGACGGAGAGTGCCGCCGATATCTTCCACCCCGTCCTGATCCGGCATCAGCGCGATCACCGGGTGGGTGGTGGCAGGATTCAGCTCGATGCTGTGCGCGTCCTTTAACCCGGCAACATTGCGGGCGTATTCCACGATGGCAAGCTGCATACCAAGACACAGCCCCAGGAAGGGAATGCCGTGTGTGCGCGCATAATGGATCGCAACGATTTTTCCGTCGATGCCGCGATCGCCGAAGCCGCCGGGGACGAGGACGCCGCGCACATCGCCGAGCATTTCATCCACATTTTCTTCGTTTAATAATTCCGAATCTATCCATTTAATATGAACGGTTGCGCTGTTGGCAATGCCGCCGTGCTTGAGCGCCTCCACCACGCTGATGTAGGCGTCGTGAAGCTGCGTATATTTTCCGACCAGTGCCACCGTGATGTCCTTCGTCGGGTGACGGAGCGCTTCCACCATGGAGATCCAGTCGGAAAGCTCCGGCTCGGGACAGGGCAGATTCAGACACTCGCATGCAACCTGCGCCAGATGCTCTGCCTCCATAGCGAGAGGCGCTTCGTAGAGGTATTCCACATCGAGGTTCTGCAGAACATGGGAAACCGGAACATTGCAGAACAGAGCAATTTTTTCTTTGATGCCCGGCTCCAGCGGAAGCTCGGAGCGGCAGACAAGGATATCAGGCCAGATGCCCATACCCTGGAGCTGCTTGACGCTGGTCTGCGTCGGCTTCGTTTTCATTTCACCGGATGCCTTGATGTACGGGATCAGGGAAACATGAATCAGAATAGCATTTTCCCGTCCGACGTCATGCTGGAACTGGCGGATCGCCTCCAGAAACGGCTGGCTCTCGATATCGCCGACTGTGCCGCCTACCTCAATGATCGCGATGTGCATGTCATCGGAGGTATAGTTGCGGTAAAAACGGCTCTTGATCTCATTTGTGATATGCGGGATCACCTGCACGGTGCCGCCGCCGAAGTCGCCGCGGCGTTCCTTCTGAAGAACCGACCAGTAAATCTTTCCGGTGGTGACGTTCGAATTTTTTGTGAGGCTTTCGTCGATAAATCGCTCGTAGTGTCCGAGGTCAAGGTCTGTCTCAGCGCCGTCGTCTGTGACAAAAACCTCGCCGTGCTGGATTGGATTCATGGTGCCGGGGTCAATGTTGATGTATGGGTCAAATTTCTGCATGGTGACCTTGTAGCCGCGTGCCTTCAGAAGGCGTCCGAGAGATGCCGCGGTGATGCCTTTTCCAAGCCCGGATACGACGCCGCCCGTGACAAATACATATTTTACTGACATGTTCTTTTCCTCCTTAAATCCTGTGATATCTGCAATATGCGGTTTTTCCGGCGCTTTTCCTGGCAGCCCCGGAAGCGGTGCCGCAAAAAAAGGGTGCGTCTCCCAGCGTATGGAAGACACACCTCTTTGTGTACAAATAAATCCGATTGCATTATAACCGATTTTCCTGTAAATGAAAACTTTTTTTTCGCGGTTTTTAATGAGCAGTTCTGATTAAACTAATCAATTTTTTAAATAGGAGCGTTTGTTTTCGTAAACAGGCTCGGAGGTAAGCTGAACGGAAAGCCGCTTGAAGGTCTTGATGTCAACTGCGGACAGAATAACGGTGGTATGCACCTGGCATCCGGCGAGCTTTGGAATCTGTTCCAGCGCGAGCTGTGCCGTTTTGCTGGTGGCTGCGCTGATGGAAAGCGCGATCAGCACCTCGTCCGTGTGCAGGCGCGGATTTTTACTGCCAAGATATGCCGTTTTCAGCCGCTGGATCGGCTCGATCGCAACCGGGGAAATCACATGCTCCTCGTGGGGGATACCGGCAAGCTCTTTGAGGGCGTTCAGGAGGAGCGCAGCGGAAGCTCCGAGAAGCTCCGAGGTTTTTCCGGTGACGATTTTTCCGTCGGCAAGCTCCATCGCAGCAGCAGGAGCGCCTGTTTGCTCCGCGCGTGCAAGAGCAGCGCCCACCACGCGGCGATCGCCCTTTGAAATACCCGCCTGGTTCATGATCAGTTCGATTTTAATTGCTTCATCCTCTGTCTTGGAGCCGCTGGCAATCTCGCCAAGCGCCTGGTAGTAGCGGCGAATGATCTCCTGCCGGGAGGCCTCGCGGCAGACCTCGTCGTTGCAGATGCAGTTTCCAGCCATGTTGACGCCCATATCCGTCGGGGATTTGTAGGGGCTGACGCCGGAAATTTTTTCAAAGATCGCGTTCAGCACCGGGAATATTTCTACGTCGCGGTTGTAGTTTACGGTGGTCTGACCGTACGCTTCGAGGTGGAACGGGTCGATCATGTTGACGTCGTTCAGATCGGCGGTAGCCGCCTCGTAAGCAAGGTTTACCGGGTGCTTCAGCGGAATATTCCAGATCGGGAACGTCTCGAATTTTGCGTAGCCCGCGCGGATACCGCGCTTGTGCTCGTGGTAGAGCTGGGAGAGGCAGGTCGCCATTTTTCCGCTGCCCGGCCCCGGAGCTGTCACGACGACAAGCGGACGGGAGGTTTCGATGTAATCGTTTCTGCCGTAGCCTTCGTCGCTGACGATCAGCGGGATATTGCTCGGATAACCCGGAATGACGTAGTGTGTGTAAACGCGGATGCCGAGCTTCTGCAGACGGCTGCGGAACAGATCTGCGCCGCTCTGTCCGGCGTACTGTGTGATCACAACGCTGCCGACGTACAGACCGCGCTCTTCAAACACGCTGATCAGACGGAGCACGTCGGAATCATATGTGATGCCGAGGTCTCCGCGGATTTTATTTTTTTCGATATCTCCGGCGCTGATCGCGATCACGATCTCCGCCTGGTCGGAAAGCTGCATGAGCATCCGCAGCTTGCTGTCCGGCTCAAAGCCCGGAAGCACGCGCGAAGCGTGATAGTCGTCGTAGAGCTTGCCGCCAAATTCCAGATAAAGCTTGTTGCCGAACTGACTGATGCGCTCCTTGATGTGCTCCGACTGCATCGTCAGGTATTTATTGTTGTCAAATCCAATGTTCATAATCGCTGTATTCCCTCATCATTCTAGTAAAATTATGTGAATCCGCTGCTCTCGCGGGATGCCGACGCCGTGCAGGCTCGAAAAATCTGCGATTTTTCCCGCTCACGGGCTGGCGCCTTATGAATCCAACGTCATCTGCAGCCGCCTGCCTGCAAGCATGCGCGTCTGCCCCTGCCGTTGTCTTCACACGGCTTACTGCCTACCTGAACATGATATATCATATCGCGTTACTTTTCCAGCTCTTTTTGTCGGATTTTTAGAAATATTTTAGAAATTGAAGAATCTTTTTTGAAAGTGAATATTGATTTCTGGGCGGAGAATCCTTATACTTATGTGGGAAGATTTAAATAAAGCAGAGCTTCAGGCTTTTGTATACAAGGAGGAAAAGATGGATAATAACCAGAATCGCGGCAATGGTCCGGGCGGCGGTCCGAACAACGGCAACAAACCGCCGAAAAATAACCAGACCATTATGATTTTTTTGATCGTGACGGTTGTCACGCTGATTATTATAGGTATCTTCAATTCTCTGTCGAGAAGCACGACGACACAGGAAATTACCTATAATCAATTTATAGAAATGCTGGAGAACGATCAGATCAAGAGTGTGGAGATTCAGTCCGGGCAGTATGTGATCACACCGAAGGTGCGCGGCATCACATATTATACCGGAGCTGTCAGCGATCCGAAGCTGGCGGACAGGCTTCTGGAGGCGGGAGTGGACTTTAATAAAGAAATTCCCGATATGACAGCCGATATCATTTACAGCATTCTGACGTTTATGCTTCCGCTTGTCTTCATCTGGCTGATCATGGGCTTTGCCATGCGCAAGATGAGCGGCAGCGGCAGCGTGATGGGTATTGGAAAGAACAAATCGCGTGTGTATGCGCAGAAGGAGACCGGCGTGACGTTTAAAGACGTTGCCGGGCAGGACGAGGCGAAGGAGTCGCTGCAGGAGGTCGTTGATTTCCTGGAAAACCCCGGAAAGTATTCCAAGATCGGCGCGAAGCTTCCAAAAGGCGCGCTGCTTGTGGGACCTCCGGGTACCGGAAAAACGCTGCTTGCAAAAGCGGTTGCCGGGGAAGCGCACGCGCCGTTTTTCTCCCTCTCCGGTTCGGAGTTTGTGGAGATGTTTGTCGGCGTCGGCGCGTCGCGTGTGCGTGAGCTGTTTGAGGAAGCGAAGAAAAACGCTCCCTGTATCATTTTCATTGATGAGATCGATGCCATCGGTAAGAGCCGCGACAGCCATTTCGGCGGAAACGATGAGCGTGAGCAGACGCTGAACCAGCTCCTTGCGGAGATGGATGGTTTCGATTCTGCGTCCGGGCTTCTGATCCTGGCGGCAACCAACCGTCCGGAGGTTCTGGATCAGGCGCTTCTGCGTCCGGGACGTTTTGATCGCCGTATTGTTGTTGACAAGCCGGATCTGAAGGGGCGCGTGGATGTGCTGAAGGTTCATGCGAAAAATGTGTCGATGGATGACACCGTGGATCTGGAAGCGATCGCGCTTGCCACATCGGGCGCAGTTGGTTCTGATCTTGCAAATATGATCAACGAGGCTGCGATCCTTGCCGTAAAGAACGGCAGAAACGCCGTCAGCCAGAAGGATCTGTTTGAATCTGTGGAGGTCGTTCTGGTAGGTAAGGAAAAGAAAAACAAGATCCTCAGCCAGGAGGAACGCCGCATTGTCTCCTATCATGAGGTGGGACATGCGCTTGTCAGCGCACTGCAGAAGGATTCCGAGCCGGTACAGAAGATTACGATCGTGCCTCGTACCATGGGTGCGCTCGGTTATGTCATGAACGTGCCGGAGGAAGAGAAATTCCTGAATTCGGAGGCGGAGATCCGGGCGCGCATTGTAGAGTGCGTGGGCGGACGCGCCGCAGAGGAAATCGTGTTCAACAGCGTGACGACCGGCGCGGCAAACGACATCGAGCAGGCGACCAGACTGGCGCGCGCGATGATCACGCAGTACGGTATGTCTGAGAAATTTGGTATGGTCGGGCTGGAATCCCCGGCAAACCAATATCTGGACGGCAGAAATGTTTTGAACTGCAGTGACCGGACGGCGGCGGAGATCGACCAGGAGGTTATGCGCGTTATAAAGGAAGCCTACCAGGAGGCACTGCGTCTGCTGCGTGAGCACAGAGAGGCGCTTGACCGGATCGCAGATTTCCTCATCGAGAAGGAAACGATCACCGGAAAAGAATTTATGGAGATTTTCCACCGGGTAGAGCAGGAAGCTGCAGAGCGCAGGGCTGCCGGAGTAACGCCGATTTATGATACGCCGGCGCTGGAGGCCCCGAAAACGGATGCAGTGAAAGCAGAAGCCCCGGAGATGGATGGAGCAAAAGCGGAAGCCCCGGAAACGGATGCGGTGAAAGCAGAAGCTCCGGAAACGCCGGAAGGAAAAGCGCAGGATCCGGAAGCGGCAGAACAGAGCGCCGCTGCGGATAACACCGTGATCAGTCTTGGCGGACCGGTTGCGGAGGATGCGCCGGAAAATACAGATATTTAAAAGATATTTAAATTTTAAGACACCCTTTTATGTCTTGCATTTCAGACCAAAAACTGCTATGCTTGGTTCTGAAAAGCGCACGGCACGAGGGTGTCTTGCTTTTTGTAACGCCTAAGTGTCCGGCAGGGTTTTCGGAAGCCGGATGCGGCTATATTGCTTAGATGTGAGGAGAGAGAGTATGGAACAATTATTTGCTTTGTCGGTTTGCCTGCTTGCAGGGTTGTTTATGTCACGTATTATTAAGCGTTTGAAGCTTCCGGCTGTTACTGCCTATCTGATCGGCGGTATCCTGATCGGACCGTATTGCCTTGGGCGTCTTGGAATCCGGGGGCTTGGCTTTGTATCGCATGAAAATGTGGTCGAGTACAAGCTTATATCGGAGGTGGCGCTCGGATTTATCGCGTTCTCCATAGGAAACGAATTCCGGCTTTCGCAGCTGAAAAAGACCGGAAGACAGGCAACGGTGGTTGCTTTTTTTGAGGCCCTGGCAGCAACTTTTCTTGTGACGATCGTGATGATCGCGCTGCATATGATACTCGGCGATAAATTTCCGCTTCCGTCGGCGCTCCTTCTTGGTGCGATCGCCACGGCGACTGCACCGGCAGCAACACTGATGGTTGTGCGCCAGTATAAGGCGAAGGGAAGTCTCACGGATATTCTTCTGCCGATCGTTGCGCTGGATGATGCGATCGCGCTTGCTGTCTTTGCGATTTTCAGCGGTATTGCGGGAGCGATCAATCTCGGACATCTCGATATAGCGTCCGTTTTGCTTGCTCCGCTTCTGGAGATCGTGCTGTCGCTGCTGCTCGGAGCGGCGCTTGGAGCAGCGCTTACCTTCTGCGAGAAGTTTTTCTTCTCAAACAGCAAACGTCTCTCCATCTGTCTGACCTTTGTATTGTTTGCTTCCGGGCTGGCAATGACGGAGATTCAGATCGGCGGACTGACGGTCGGCTTTTCCAGTCTGCTTGTCTGCATGATGCTTGGTACGGTATTCTGCAATACCTGTAAATTCTCGGAAGAAATGATGAGCAAGACGGACCAGTGGACGGCGCCTATCTTTATCCTGTTTTTCGTGCTCAGCGGCGCGGAGCTGGAATTCAGTGTGTTCGCGGATATTGCGATCGTGGGCGCGGGCGTTGTATATATACTGACGAGGTCTCTCGGAAAATATATTGGTGCGTCCGTCGGCTCCAGGCTGATGAAGTGCGACGATAAGATCGTAAAATACCTTGGCATTACGCTGCTTCCGCAGGCGGGCGTGGCGCTTGGCATGTCTCTGGCAGCTACCGAGAGCATGGGAGAGCAGGGACTGCTCGTGCGGAACATTACACTGTTTGCGGTTCTCATCTATGAGCTGGTAGGACCGATGCTCACCAAGATCGCGCTTACAAAGGCCGGAGAGATTTCCGCAAAGCCGGAGGTTGTAAAACGGGTAAATACGGGAAGAGAGCGGCATGAGCGCTAAGGAAGGATAACATATTAATATGAAAGAATATGAAGTAGTATGGGAGATTTTTAATCTCTGCTCCAACAATCAGATGCGCGACGTCTTTATCGAAGAGGCGGAGATCGCGGACACGGAGCAGTATGTGAAAAACAAGTTTGCGGGCAAAGAGGTTACTTATGAAAAAAGTGTCCTGGAAAACGGCACCGTCATCTATGACATTATGACCTCCGGCATCCATCAGCGGATGTCATTTACGGAAATATAGGAGAAAGTGATGAGTGATATATTTGATTTATACCGCGAGCAGGGCGTCAGCGAGGGGCTTTTGAAGGATATTGCAGCGTTTCGGGAACGTTATGCGGTAGATGCGTCAGCAACGGACAGAGTGATGCGACCGGAGATCCGTTTCTATGGAAAAGAAATTTTTGAGATGGCGGCTACGGCGCTGCTGCAGGGTGAAAACATCCTGCTGTCCGGCACCAAAGCGACAGGAAAAAACGTGCTGGCGGAAAACCTTGCCTGGGTTTTCGGACGTCCGGCCTACAACATTTCCTTCAATATAAATACGGACAGCACCACGCTGATCGGTACCGATACCTTCCGCAACAATGAGGTCTGCCTGCGGCGCGGGCCGGTGTATGATTGCGCGGTGTACGGCGGCTTCGGGATTTTTGATGAGATCAATATGGCCAAAAACGACGCCGTCTCCGTATTGCATGCGGCGCTCGATTACCGGCGCATGATCGACGTGCCGGGCTATGAGAAGATCGGGCTGCACGATGCGGCGCGCTTTATCGGCACAATGAATTACGGCTACGCCGGGACGAAGGAGCTGAATGAGGCGCTGGTTTCCCGTTTTATGGTAATCGACATGCCGCCGGTGACAGAGGAGACGCTGCTGGATATCCTGACGGATATTTTCCCGGATGCAAAGAAAGAAGGGCTTTTACAGCTTGGTGGTTTCTTTATGGATCTGCAGCTGAAAGCGTCACACAATGAGATTTCCACAAAGCCGCTGGATCTGCGCGGCCTGATCGGCGCGATCCGGACTATCCGCGCCGGGCTTTCGCCGATGGCAGCGCTGCGCATGGGTATCGTAAACAAGAGCTTTGATGTATTTGAACGCGAAATGATAGAAGACATTCTGGAGACGCGCATCCCGGAGGGCTGGGATAGCAGTGAGATTTTTGAAAACGCACGCTAAATTGCAGAATCGGAAAGGAAGCGAAACGCATACTGAACCGCAGAGTCGGAAAGGCGGCGAGATGCATACTGAGCCGTAGCAGCAGGAAAGCGGGGAGGCTTTTGATGGCATACGGGAAACAGGACAGTGAGAAATAATATGGTCTATGATATTGAGGAACATCGGGTGGAGATCGAGAACCGCATCAAAAACATGATGTGGACGGTGAGCGGTGATTATTCGCTGAAGGTGAAGCCAGATGTGGAGGCGTTTGCAAAAAATAAATATATTGCGTTGTACGATGCGATCAAACAGGGTGCTTTTGCGCGTTATTTTGACGCGGACGCACTCGGCACGTATCTGCTGAAGAAGCGATATTACGGCGCCGAGGAGGTTCCGCTGATGAGCATTGCGCAGCTATGCGCGGATGCGGCGTCCTATCCGGCGATTTCGGCGGAACGCCCGGGTGTGCGCCAGGTGCGCAAAAAGGCGTTTGAAGCAATGCTGGAGCACGAGTTTCACCGTATGAACCAGTCCTTTGCAGGCAGAGTAAAGATTTCCTATATCCGTGATTTTTTAAATGGCAGAAGACGCGATGAAAAGCGTGTGCAGGATGTGAAGGACGCGCTTTATGAGCTGGAGCATGTTTCCGACACCATGGAGATTATCCGGAAGATCGACTGGATCTACAATCATTTTATTGATAAGGGCTTTGAGCGAAAGCACGGGGATCTTGCGCACGTGCTTTCGGTGGAGCTGGAGGAGATCGTGCAGGATGGTTGGCAGGATTTTCTGGATGAAGACACTTATGAAGCTGTGATGGAGCAGTTTCTGGAGAATGTAAACCGGCAGGTCACTTCTCTGGAGGAACTGCAGGAAGAGCAGGAAAAGAAGGCTGGAAACGGCAGAAAAATTGTCGTGCTGGATGAGAAAGCGATCGCCCGGATGCACAGTTATATGGAATTGAATTTCGGACGTTCCTATTTAAATGAAGCGCAGCAGGAGCGTCTGAACCGGAGACTCTGCACGGGTGCGCATACGGACTGCAGCCTTTACTATACGGACGGCATACTGGAAAATCCGGTGCTTGTCAATGCGCAGTATGTAAATGCGAAGAAGCAGGCGGACCGCAATCGGCTGCTCCTGCATAACAGCGCGAGCGTGGTAAGGCATAATATCGATGTGATGACAGCGAGCCTGAAACGCGCGCTGACGCTGCGCGCCGAGAAGGATATCATTCCCTCGGAGTTCGGGCGTGTGGTGCCTGGCCGTCTCTGGCGGATCGGGCGAACGGAAGGCGGCAGGCTGTTTGACCGGGAGATCAGACAGAATAATTCGGAGTATGTAGTGGATGTGCTGATCGACGCCAGCGGCTCGCAGCGTGACCGGCAAAGTCAGGTGGCGCTCCAGGCGTATATTATCAGCCGCGCGCTCAGCAACGTCAATATTCCGCACCGCGTGATGGGTTTCTGCACCTTCTGGGATTACACGGTCATGCAGCGTTACCGGGAATACGATGCGCCCGCGAAGGAGGATGAAAGGATTTTTTCCTATACTACTTCTGCAAATAACCGCGACGGGCTTGCGATCCGTGCGGCGGCGGATTCCCTGATGCAGCGGGAGGAAGAAAATAAGATTTTGATCATATTAAGCGACGGCAGACCGAATGATGTGATCGTGAACCGTCCGAACAGCCGCAACCCGCGGATCTATTGCGGAGATTATGCGGTGCAGGATACGGCGCTGGAGGTGCGCAGGCTGCGAAATGCCGGGATATATGTGCTCGGCGTGTTCGCCGGAAAGGAAAAAGATCTTGCCGCAGAGAAGAAAATTTTCGGAAAAGATTTTGCGTACATCCGCGATATCCGTAATTTTTCGGCGGTTGTCAGCCGGTATCTGCAGAAGCTGCTGGACGAGTAGGGCGTTTTAAAAACGATGCCTGGAAAAGAGACGGATAATATAGGCTGGGAAATATTACAAAATTGTATTCTGTGTGAAAAATGAAAGTGATCCGGGAAAATCCTTTGTTTATAAGGGAAAATTCCCGGATTTTAATTTTCTTAAAAAATTTTTAATCGGGTGTTGACATGATTTGTAATATATGTTAAGATGTGAACGTAATAAATTTAACAATTTCGTAATAAGTTGGAGATACATTTGGAGGTTGAGCGAGTAATGAATAAGGGTATGAAAAAACATGTGATGAAAGCGGCGGCTTGTTTCCTGGCAGGAAGCATGACGGTCGGGGCGCTTGGTGCAGGCGCTATGGCAGCCGGTGAATCACTGGTCGGCATTGGAGCTGTTTCCCTGGACAGCGTGGAAGACACGGAAGAAGTACAGGAGACAGAGACCGGGGCAGACACGATAGAAGAAACGGAGGCAGCTGCGGAGGAGGCTCCTGTGGAAGAAACAGAAGCGGCAGAGAATTTGATAAATACGATCGCAGTTGCACAGCTTGGGGAGGATTCTTATATAAATATCCGCACAGAGCCGAGTACAGAGTCCGACATCGTCGGAAAGCTGTACGACAGCAATGCGGCAACGATCCTTGCAGATGAGGGCGAGTGGTACCTTATTCAGTCCGGAAACTGCCAGGGTTATGTTGCAAAATACCTGCTCACGACCGGAGAGGCGGCTGCACAGGTGGTTGCAGAGATCGGCACGCCGGTTGCGCAGGTAAACACAGAGGCGCTTATGGTGCGTGCGGATGCTTCCGAGGATGCGGAAGTCGTTGATATGGTTACGGCAGATCAGATCGTATATCTGGAAGAGGATCTTGGCGGATGGGCAAAGGTTTCCACTGCAAACGGCACGGGTTATGTGAGCGCAGACTATGTAAGCTACGCTACTTACCTGCCGCAGGCAGAGTCCGTTGAGGAAGAGGCGGCAAGGATCGAAGCAGAGAATGCGGCATGGGAAGCATATGTAGCAGAGCAGGAAGCGGCTTATGCGGCATATGTGGCACAGCAGGAAGCCGAGTATCAGGCATACCTTGAACAGCAGCAGGCTGAGTGGGAAGCACAGAATCAGGCCTGGATTGAGTATCTGGAGAGCCAGGGACAGTACGCAGATGATGCACAGGCAGCGGCAGATCAGGCGGCAGCAGATCAGGCATATTACGATCAGGTAGCAGCGGATGCACAGGCAGCAGCAGATGAAGCGGCATGGTCGGGCGATGAAGAAGCAGCGGCAGCGGCGCAGGCGGCGGCAGATCAGGCGGCAGCAGACGCAGCGGCAGCGGCAGACACCGCTTACCAGGCGCAGGCAGAGGCAGATGCAGCAGTGCAGGATGTACTTGACAATGCAGGCATTGACGCATCACAGGTTACCACAGACGGCACCTCTTCTCTGAGACAGCAGGTTGTTGACTACGCACTGCAGTTCGTTGGAAATCCGTACGTATGGGGCGGTACAAGCCTTACGAGCGGCGCTGATTGCTCCGGCTTCACACAGTCGGTTCTGGCGGATAACGGTGTCAGTGTCAGCCGTACAGCAGGACAGCAGTCACAGGGCGGTACTTCCGTAGACCTTGACAGTATCCAGCCGGGCGATCTGTTATTCTACGAAGGAAGCGGCGACTACGGCATCGGACATGTATCCATGTACATTGGCAATGGTCAGGTCGTACACGCAAGCAACTCTACTGATGGTATCATCGTATCGGATGTAGATTACCGCACACCGGTATCTGCAAAGAGCTATCTGGATTAATAAAATTGAAATATGGGGCTGTCGCGAAAGCGGCAGCTCTTTTTTGCTGTATGCAGAACGATGGAATAAATGCATTCTTTCTTGCATTTTCTCCGCGAATGAGCTATTATTTGATATGAGTTTACGGGCAGAGCCGCATTCCTGTGCTTCTGCCCCTTTTTAGAGAGTGGAGGATATATGAGCGAATATGTGAGTGCTGCCGAGCTGTTCGGCGAAAATGTGTTTAACGACAAGGTGATGCAGGAGAAGTTGCCGAAGAAGGTTTATAAGGAACTGCACAAGACGATCGACGATGGAAAAGAGCTGGACCCGATGATAGCCGAGGTGGTGGCGGGAGCCATGAAGGAGTGGGCGATTGAAAAGGGCGCCACGCACTATACGCACTGGTTCCAGCCGCTGACGGGATTTACGGCGGAGAAGCATGATGCGTTTATCACGGCGCCGTCGAAGGACGGTTCCGTGCAGCTTGAGTTTTCCGGGAAAGAGCTGATCAAGGGCGAGCCGGACGCGTCCTCTTTTCCCTCCGGCGGTCTGCGCGCGACCTTCGAGGCGAGGGGCTATACTGCCTGGGACTGCACTTCCCCGGCATTCGTGCGCCAGGATGAGGGGGGAGCAATTCTTTGCATTCCGACGGCGTTTTGCTCTTATACCGGAGAGGCGCTGGATCAGAAAACACCGCTGCTGCGTTCTATGGAGGCTATCCAGACGCAGACGCTTCGCCTGCTCCGTCTGATGGGCAACACCACGTCAAAGAAGGTAAAGCCGTCGGTCGGCGTAGAGCAGGAATATTTTATTGTAGACCGCGAGAAATATTTAAAGCGCAAAGATCTGATCTTTACCGGGCGAACGCTGTTCGGAGCGATGCCGCCGAAGGGACAGGAACTGGACGATCATTATTTCGGCGTTATCCGTCCGCGGATCGCATCGTTTATGCATGATGTAAATGAGGAATTGTGGAAGCTCGGCGTTTCCGCAAAGACGCAGCACAATGAGGTTGCCCCTGCACAGCACGAGCTTGCGCCGATCTATGCGGAGTGCAACGTGGCGGCGGACCATAACCAGATTATCATGGAGACGTTAAAGCGCGTGGCGGAGGAGCACGGGCTGCAGTGCCTGCTCCACGAAAAACCGTTTGCGGGCGTAAACGGTTCCGGCAAGCACAATAACTGGTCGCTGACGACGGACGACGGCATCAATCTGCTCGACCCTGGCAAGACGCCGCATGAGAATATCCAGTTCCTGCTGATTCTCACCTGCATTCTGCGTGCAGTGGATCGTCATGCGGATCTTCTGCGCGAGTCTGCGGCGGATGTGGGAAACGACCATCGTCTCGGTGCGAACGAAGCGCCGCCTGCGATCATTTCTGTATTTCTGGGCGAGCAGCTTGAGGATGTGCTGGCGCAGCTTATCAGCACGGGCGAGGCAACGCACAGCATTAAGGGCGGTACCCTGCACACCGGCGTAAAGACGCTGCCGGATTTTGCGAAGGATGCCACGGACCGCAACCGCACGTCTCCGTTTGCGTTCACCGGAAATAAATTCGAGTTCCGTATGGTCGGTTCCAGAGATTCCGTTGCGGAGTGCAATGTCGTGATCAACACGATCGTTGCGGAGGCGTTTTCTGACGCCTGCGATGTGCTGGAGGCAGCGGATGATGTGCAGATGGCGGTTCATGACTTAATTAAGCAGTATGCGAGCGAGCATCATCGGATCGTGTTTAATGGTAACGGTTACTCCCAGGAGTGGGTGGAGGAGGCCGAGCGGCGCGGACTGCCGAACATCAAGTCGATGGTGGAGGCGATCCCGGCGCTCGTAACCGATAAAGCAATCGCACTGTTTGGAAAATTCGGCGTGTTCACGGAGGCGGAGCTGCGCTCCCGTGTGGAAATACAATATGAGGGCTATGCGAAGGCGCTGAATATCGAGGCGCGCGCCATGATTGATATTGCAAGCAAGCACATTATCCCGGCCGTGCTGCGCTTTAACCGCAATCTCTCCGATACGGTAAATACCATGAAAGAAGCGGGCGTTGAGGTTCATGTGCCGCTGGAAATGTTGCGTCAGTCGAGCCGTCTGCTCGCCGCAGCAAAGACCTCTCTCACAAAGCTGGAGGAGGTGACCGACAAGGCGGCAAAAATGCAGCCGGGTCAGGAACAGGCAACTTATTATTATGAGGTGGTTTCCAAAGCGATGGAAGAGCTGCGCGTGCCGGTAGATCAGCTTGAAATGATTGTTGATAAGGAAGAATGGCCGATGCCGTCCTACGGTGATCTGCTGTTTGAGGTATAGAACCGGGCTGAAAAAATGTTAAGAGGAAGCAGATGCGTGAAGGCGTGTCTGCTTTTTTCTGTTGCCATGCACAAAAAAGAAGATGATTTTCACCGGAAAAGAAGCTATAATGAATAAAAGACGTCTGATTTTCCGGAAAGCGAGGGACGGCAGGGTGAGTGAGGCAACTGTTGCAGAAAAGAAAAAGAAAGCGGCGCAAAGAAAGCCGCGGTTTCAGCATAAAGTGCTGGTGAGTATTCTGGTACCGGTGGTGGTTTTCTGCATCGTGACCAATCTGACCATCGGCGCGCTGTTCGGGCATGAGCTTATGATGAAGAAAGTCGATACCGAACGGGGATACCTGTCCGTGATTTACTCGTATCTGGAGGATGCGAAGAACAATCTGGACACGCTGGCGCTGTATGCGGAGGGAAGTTTGGCGGTGCGCGGCGCTCTGAAGAACAGCAGTCTGGAGAGTGTGCGGGCAAAGAGATATGCGCTGGACGCGCAGGAAAAGCTGGCTACCGCGCTGAGCGCAAGTCCGGTGGAGCGTTATGTGGACAATATGTTCCTGATTAACAGAGCCGGCGTTAAGATTGTGGTTACGTCGGGCACGGGTGTGGTTCTGACGGACCAGATTCTGGAAAGCCCGCTGTTTGAAAAGGCGGAAAAGGGAAGAAATGCGGTTGCGGAGATTACGGAGTCGGTGGTGGATAAGGGAGAGCGAAAGCTTTCTTACCTGTATCCGCTCGATATGGAGCAGAATAGCTTTCTTTATATAGAAGTAAGCGACCGCATGATTACGGATTTGCTGGCGCCCTATGCTGATGCGGCGGAGATTGTGATTCAGAGCACGGACGCCGGCGATGCGTGGTATTCGTCGCCGGAAATGGAAGAGCACATAAAGGATAGAAGCATAACGTCGCGGTATTATGAAGAGAAAACAGAGTTTACGCCCTTCGCCCTGTCCGTCGCGGTGCTGATTGACGCGGGAATCTATTCAATGGAGAACCGATACGTATTCTGGGTGCTGCTGACAACGGTGATCCTGGTCATCTGCATGGGACTGGCGGTATCCAGGCTGATTTCCAGAAGGATTACCCAGCCGCTCGGCAGACTGAGCAGCCATATCAATTATCTGGCGGAGACGAAGCTGCTCACTGTGGACGAGACGATTGAAAAGGGTGAGGACGAGGTGGCGGAAATCGGACGGGAGTTTAATCATCTGGTGCGGCGCATCAATCACCTGATCGAGCAGCAGCGGGAAATGTACGAGCAGAAGCAGAAGCTGAGCATGGATGCCCTGCAGGCGCAGATTAATCCGCATTTTCTTTATAATACGCTGGATTCCGTGCGGTGGATGGCAGTGATACAGAACGCGGATAATATTGCCAATACGGTGATGAGCCTGGAAAATCTGCTGCGGAATATGGCGAAGGGAAGCGGCGATAAGGTTACGCTGCGGGAGGAGCTGTCGCTGGTGCAGGATTATGTAAACCTGCAGCAGGTGCGGTATATGGAAGTTTTTGATTATATCTGTGAGGTTCCGGAGGAGTATCGGGATTATCTGATCGTGAAGATGACTATGCGGCCGATTATCGAGAACGCGATTGTCCACGGTATTGAGCCGACCGGAACCTACGGCGTGATACGGGTGTATGCGCGCGCTGAGGGCGGAGCGCTTTACATTTCCATAGAGGATAACGGGATGGGCATGGACGAAACGGAAATCCGCGAAATCCTGAAAGCGAAGAAGAACAAAAATTCCATGAGCGGGATCGGCGTGACAAATGTGGACGAGCGTCTGAAGCTGATTTACGGTCCGGATTATGGTCTGATCTTTGAGGGAGAAGAAGGGAAATTTACCAGAGTTACCATACATATACCAATGGAAACGGGAAAGGAAGAGAGCGATGTATAAGGTCATGCTCGTGGACGACGAGACGCTGATATTATCCGGGATAAAGTTTCTGATAGACTGGGAGAAAAACGGCTGCGTGATTGCGGCGACTGCGGGAAACGGGCAGGATGCGCTGGAAAAAATCCGCAGACTGCAGCCGGATATTGTGCTGGCGGATATCAATATGCCGGTTATGGACGGAATTACGCTGATGAAGAAGGTGGGCGAGGAGTTTCCGCATATTGTTTTTATTATTCTGACAAATCTGGAGGAATTTGAGCTGGCGCGGCAGGCGCTCCATTACCGGGCGGTGGGATATCTGGTGAAGAGCCAGCTTGAGGCGCCCGCTCTGGAGAAGGAGCTGGAGCATGCGAAGGAGGAGCGGGAAAAAAGAAATCAGCTGATGGTGGTGAATGCGGCGGATTATTTTGAGAAAAAGCAGCAGGAGGACGTCCTCAATAAGGCGCTTCAGGAGACGCTTTTCTTCCGCCGGGGCACGCCGGGCGAAGAATATGCGGAATTTCTGAAGGACGCGGGGGTGTTTTACCGGTACGCCTGTTTTTACATTCCGTTTGACTTTGCGGCGATGAGCAGCGGACAGCCGCCGGAAAAGGAAGAGAAGGCAAAGACGATGGAGTGGATACGGGAACTGGCGAAAAAGACGGCGGAAAAAATTTTCCGGCAGAATTATATTTTTCTGGATACGGGCGGGGTGAACAGTCTTGTCCTGTTCGTTTATGCAAGGGGAGATTCCTGGGAGCAGGAGGCGGAGTTTTTCGGGCGGAAGCTGACCAGCACCGTGAAAAATATTACCAGGGCGGAGTGCCGGGTATTCTGCACGGGGCTCTATGAGAATGAGGATGGACTGAAGCAGTGCGCCGGGGAATATCAGACCCTGATGGAGCGGTACTATCTGGGAGAGGATGAAGAAAGCGGCATTGCCACTGAGCACGACAGTGAGCATGCAGGCGGGAAGATATCTGCCGGTGAGCACGGCGGGAGTGGAAGGCTGTATGCCGGTGAGCAAGGCGGGAGCGGAAGGTTGTATGCCGGGCGGATCGGAGAGAACGTGATATCTGTGGGAAAGCACGCCGGCAACGGCGAGGGCGGATATGAATCTCTGGGACTGCAGGGGATCGGACCGCAGCTTTACCATGAGATTACGCGGAAAAATACGAAGGGGATACAGGCGCTGCTTGACAGTGCCAGGACGCGCGTGCAGAATACGAAGCACCAGAAGAGCCAAGCAATCTGGCTTTTAAATGAGCTGAACCGGGAGGCGACCGAAGCGCTGAACGGGCTGGGCATGATGGAAAATTCCTCCTACAGCCGGGTGAGCAGCGCCGCGGAAATTGAAAATATCAATACGCGCAGGCAGGTCCTGCAGTGGCTGGACATGCTGAGAAACACGCTCCTGGATATCGTGGGAAACGGTGAGAATCCCGGAAATCAGATTGCCAGGGGAGCGCGGCAATATGTGCTGGAAAATATCGAGTCCCACGTGGGACTGCAGGAGGCGGCAGATCATCTGGGCGTTTCCGCCGGGTATCTCTCCACCATCTTTAAGCGGGAGTACGGGCAGAGCTTTATCGATTTCATAAACAGTACGAAAATCGAATATGCCTGCCGCCTTCTGGAGGAAAAAGAACTGATGGTGACGGAAATCGCCTGCCGTCTCGGATATGAAAATGCCTATTACTTTTCGAAGGTATTCCGGAAATACACCGGCATGTCCCCGACCAGCTATCAAAAGCACGTGACAGAGTTTGAATAGACACCGATCCTCTGGAAAACCTTGTTTTATGGGATTTCCAGAGGATGCTTTTGCTTATTGGCTACACTTGCTATTTGGCTACCATCCGGGACGGTTGTTCCGTTGATGATATTTTCAAGTTGCTGCGCTACTTCCGCCTGTTTATTTGGATACAGATGACTGTAAGTATTTAAGGTTGTCTGTATTTTTTCATGTCCTAAACGATTTGCGTTCAGAAGCGACTGGCAGATCATCTCAATCAATAAACTAGTGTGGGAGTGACTAAGCTCGTGGAAGCGACAAATAACCATAGAAACATTGAAAAGATGTCATGAATTATGTATAATATTCGTGACATCTAGTGGGAGGTGGTTCTTTGGATAGTGGATATATGATGCAGATACATGAGCGCATTTTATCGGCAGAGGATGGAACCACTTTTGCCACTTCTGATTTCGCTGATATTACGGATTCGGCGACTGTGCGACAAAGTTTGAATCGGCTTGTTCAAGCAGGAATATTACGTCGCGTTCTTAGAGGAATTTTTGAAAAGCCGAAATATAGTAGCGTTCTCAATGAGTTTGTAGAAGTAAATCCAGATGCAGTAGCAAAAACTTTTTGAAGGAACTATTAATATGTCTATGCAAGAAATAGCAAGGAAAATGGAGAGAAAACAGCTTCTTGAGGAAGTGGACATTTTGAAAAAACTTAACGGAGAGGGACAGAAAGTAATAAGTAAAGAGGAGATACTTCGGGTTATAGAGACAAAAGAAAAAGAGCTTTTAGAAGAAATCAACTATTTAGAAAAGAAAGAGGCAGCATTGCTGGGAGGAGTATACGATTTATCTTTATTTGATAAAAATATTCTTTGCGAAAATTCCGATATAATCTTGAGAAAAGCTATTGAGGATGATAAGGAGCCATATTATCAACTGAAAAGAGAATATGCATATATGAAATCTGCTTTTTCAAAACCGGAATATAAAGATGAATTATGGCAGGAATATTTATCTGAGGAAAGCCTGTACTATACAATAGCAAAGAAGGAAGATAACATTTTTATTGGATATTGCGGAGTAAAGAATTTAAACAGGAAAGTTTGGGAGATTGCCATAGAAATTAAAAGTGAATATTGTCATAAAGGATATGGATATAGTGCTTTGAAGATGTATTTAGAAACAGTTGCGAAAATTTCTAATCGCCATGAGTTTTCAAGCAGGGTAGATACAGATAATATTGCTTCTCAAAATTTGATGGGAAAACTGGGCTTTCAACCACATGGATTATCAGAATTTCTGTTACATAAGGAAGAGGATAAACTAGCTGCGGAGGAAGAATATAAGGATAAATTGGATGCCAGATATATGGCTCTTGCAGAAAAATTCAAGGTAGAGCCAAGAAGGCTCCTGAGCCATGTTTTGGAATATCGAATTGTCGTTTGATTTGCGGATGGGGCGTGACAAGTGTGACAAAACGTAAAATTTTTGTCTCGGATGAGGATTTTATTATATGCAATATATCTGACGCAGATAGAAGTAATTATGTAGAACTGCATAGACAATTGAACGGGGAAGCCTCCCTGTATTTGAATCCAATATCAAAAGATATGATGTGGGAACAGATATTAAACAATGCGGATAGCGTTTTTTCGTTATTTACAAGAAAAGGGGATTATTGTGGGAGTATAGAATTACAGCAGCTGAATAGTAAAACACCAGAAATAGGAATTGATCTGTTGGAAAATAAAAGAAATCAGGGAATAGCGCCAAAAGCAGTTCGGTTATTTGCCAGAAGAGTATATGAGATAAGGAAGGTTGATTATTTTCTGATTCGTATTTCATCAAATAATCAGCATAGCAAATATGTGTTTGAAAAGATGGGAGCTGTTAAGATTGGAGAAGAAGAAACAGATTTTTCGAGATTTGTGGAGATATTTAGGAAAACAGCAGAAGAAGACAGATGGGATTTAGAGAAATTCAGGCATTTGTTCAGAAAAAGTGATGACGAGGTAGTATATTGTTACAGTCTGAAGCCTAATACTTTTTTATAAGAGGTCTGGGAAAAAGGCTATAGAGTATAGTAAAGAAAGCGGTGAACAAAAAATTATTTAATCGATTTTCCTGACTTTAGGAAAATCGTAAAGGCAGGTGTTTTGATGGAAAATATTGGAATAGAGACAGAGCAAATAGAATATAAGAAAACGACCGGAGAATTGAAAGAAGCTATCACGTCTATCGTTGCTATTTTAAATAAGCATGGTTCTGGTGAACTGTATTTTGGTGTTAGAAACAATGGCGATGTATTGGGACAAGTGATAAACGATGAAATGTATTCGGAAATGTTGTTAGCCAGGGGTGGAGAAAAATACAGTTGGGAAAAACAGATGTCCGAGTATACGATAGAAGATATTGATATGGCAGCATTTAAGTCGTATTTGACGAAAGCGAAGGCTGTTGGCAGAATTGAATTTGATTCAGATGATCCGGTTGTGGTTTTGGGAAAGCTGGATCTTTTCGCTAAAGATGGCATACATCTTTTAAACGCAGGAGCTGCTTTATTCTGCTCGTGTACAACAAATGATGTTCAGATGGCAAAGTTTGCTACAAATGTGAAAGCCACTTTTACAGATATACGCCGAGAGGATAAAGGTTCTATTATAGGATTAAGCAAAGTATGTGAGCAATATATCATTGATGCGATGGACTGGAAAGCGGACATAATAGGTCTTGAACGGGTAGAAACACCAGAGATTCCGGTAGAAGCTATACGGGAAGCGGTTATTAATTCTTATGGACACAGATTGTATAATAATAATCAGTGTAATGAGATTGATGTTTTTAAAGACAGGATTGAAATCCACACAACAGGCGGATTCCCGAAAGGTCATATGCCAGAGGAATTTTTAGATGGCAATAAAAAAGCAATTCGCAGAAATAAGTTAATTACAGGTGTTCTATATTATTCAAAGGATATGGAAACATTTGCTACCGGACTTAAGCGCATTAAAGATTTGTGTGATGCAACTGGATGTAAGGTAGAATTTAGAACAGAAAAAGATGATTTTGTTGTTGTATTTTACAGAAATCTTCGGGAGATATGGAAAAAAGAAAGCGAAAAGAAAGGTACAGAAAGTCCAAAACATCAAAATGATGTTTTGGGTGATGTTTTAGAGGATGTTTTGGAAAACCAAATAATACATCTCCTGACTGAAAATAATAAACTTAATCAAAAGTAAATAGCGGTCAGGACAGGAAAATCTATCGCATCGGTACAGCGTACAATGAAGAAGCTTTCTGAACAAGGAAGGATTATTCGAGAAGGCGGAAAGCGTTTTGGGCATTGGAAAGTGAAATAGAATCATATCAATATGTATTTACTAGTATTGGTATGAAAAGAATTTAATGTTGTTTTCAATAATTGTTCTTTTATAGAGTGCATTCATAGTTTACTTGTAAGCCATAATCTGCGCCCGCTGGAAGTCCTGCAAAATGAGTTTCTGATCTATACCACGGTTAATCCGAATAACTGCTACATCAAATCTGTCTATATTAAAAACACGCAGAACACAAGGCTTTCCTATCTGCGGAGCATCAAACTGGGCGGTCAGAAGGAGAAACTTTATAACGAGACAAATATCTATGAGATGGAGCTGGCGATGCGCAGGGACGGGAAGGCAGGTGTCCATGACTAAAAAGATTATCCTGCTTCTGGTAGAAGGTCCTACAGATGAAGACGCCTTCCATGTGCCGGGAACCTGTGAAGAAACCTGGAAATTTATCATGGAAGATGGAAAATCCCTTGGGAGATATTCTAATATGGCGGTGTTTTTTGAGAGACTGGGGATTACAGTGGAAGAGGAGCAAAAATATTTCAGCTCAATCAGAAGTTGAAAAAAATACAAACAGATGAAAAAAGTAACAGCCCGAAAGCCGGAGAGTAGAAAAAAGTACAAAAACTCTCCGGCTTTTTTGATTCCTTTTTTCCTGTCCGGTTTATATAATGGATTCATCAGAACAAGGGATACATAAATGAGTGTATCGGCAAAATCTAAAATCACAGGAGGATATAGTTATGAGAAAGAAACAGGTAATGGCAATGGCACTGTCTGCTGCAATGGCAGCCGGCGTACTTGGCGGAACAGGAATCATGGCGGCAGCGGAAGATACGGTTACGCTTACCTTCCCGGTATGGGATCTTGCGAGCACCCCGTATATCCAGGATGTTGTGGATGGATTTGAGGCGGAAAACCGAACATCAAAATCAATATCGTGGACATTGCGGCGGCAGATTATGTGACAAAGCTTACCACCATGCTGAACGGCGGTTCTGAGTGCGATATCGTATACATCAAGGAGGCGGACGGCACACCTTCCTATGCGGACAAGGGACAGCTTGAGGATCTGACCTCCTACATCGAGGCGGACGGAATTGATACCTCCAAATTTGTGGGATACGACGATTTCAATCTGGACGGCAAGCAGGTAGCGCTCCCGTTCAAGACCGACTACTATGTGCTGTACTACAATAAGGACATCTTTGACGCAGCGGGCGTTGACTATCCGAGCAACGATATGACCTGGACAGAGTGGGAGGAAATGTGCAAATCGCTGACGAGCGGCGAAGGAAACGACAAGATTTACGGCGGATACCTTCATACATGGCAGGCATGTGTGCAGAACTGGGCAGTGCAGGACGGTGCGAACACCATTCTCGGACCGGACTACAGCTTCATGAAACCGTACTATGAAATGGCTCTGAGAATGCAGGAAGAGGGAACCATCATGGATTATGCAACGCTGAAGACCGGCAACATCGCTTATGCTTCTCCGTTCCAGCAGGGCACCGTAGCGACGCTGCCGATGGGAACCTGGTTCTCCTCCACGATGATTGCGAAAGTAAACGCAGGCGAGACAGATGTAAACTGGGCAATCGCAACCCTTCCGCATCCGGATGGCGTAGAAGCAGGCAGCACCGTTGGTTCCACAACACCGATGGCTATCAATGCAAACTCTTCTCATAAAGAAGAAGCATGGCAGTTTATCAAATATGCGTGCACAACAGCAAACGAGATTCTGGTAAAGAACGGACAGATGCCGGCTTACCAGGATGACACTACACTGGAATCCCTAGCGGCTCTGGAAGGTATGCCGGAGGGTGCGGCAGAAGCGCTGAAGACCGTCAGCGTGGTTGCAGACAGACCGGTAAATGTTTACTCCGCAGAAGTAAACCAGATGCTGGGTGAAGAGCATTCCCTGATTATGATTGGTGAAGCGGACATCGACACGGTGCTTGCGGAAATGGCAACACGTTCCCAGGAAATCCAGGGAGAGTAAGGGGATGACGTCAGGCGTCACGGACGAAAAACAGGAAATTCATAAAATGCCGAGAGCATCATAGATTAACCGGCAGGGCGGCAGGAGTAACTGCCGCCCTGTTTTGCACTGGATTCTGACGCAGAACGGGAAAGGAGATTCAATGAATAAAACAAAAGGAAACAAAAAAGGGCTTTCGCTTGCCCTGAGGCAGAATATCGTGGGATATTCCTTCATTCTGCCCAACTTCATCGGGTTTTTCATCTTTACCTTTATTCCGGTAATTTTCTCCCTCCTTCTGAGCTTTTCCCACTGGGATGGCTTTACGGAGATGGAATTTGCGGGGCTTGACAATTTCATAAAGATATTTAAAGACAGAATTTTTGTACAGTCTATCTGGAAAACGGCATATTTTTCTATCTTCACCGTGCTGTTTTCTATGGTGGCGTCGCTGGGGCTTGCGCTGCTGTTGAATCAGAAGATAAAGGCGAGAGGATTTTTCCGCTGTGCGCTGTTCTTCCCCTATGTGGCGTCTGTTGTGGCGATTTCCGTTGTGTGGAATGCCATGCTGCAGCCGGATTACGGTCCCGTGAACGAATTTCTGAAATTTATCGGAATTGCTAATCCGCCGCGCTGGTTCGCTTCCACGGACTGGGTAATTCCCGGACTGATTATTGTGAATGTCTGGAGAAACATGGGCTATTTCATGATTATCTATCTGGCGGGGCTGCAGAACATCGATGAAAGCCTGTATGAGGCGGCGGCGCTCGACGGCGCGAAGGGCTGGACGCTGTTCCGGAAAATCACCTGGCCGCTGCTTAGTCCGAGCACCTTCTTCGTTGTCATGATGCTGGTCATCAACTCCTTCAAAGTGTTCGACCTGGTATGGCTGATGACGCAGGGCGGACCGGGAACCGCATCCACCATGCTTTCGCAGTACATCTACAACCAGGCGTTTGTTTCCTGGGATTACGGAAAATCCTCCGCTGCGGCAATGATTCTGTTTGTAATCGTAGCGCTGCTCACCGTATTCCAGTTCAAAGCAGAGAAAAAAGTGGTCAATTATTAGGAGGTGGCAAAAGTGACAAAAAAGAAAAATCTGGCAGGAAGCGTGCTGGTTTATGTACTGCTTATCGGACTGACGGTGCTCACGCTGACACCGCTTATCTGGATGCTGTCTGCCTCGCTGAAGCTTGATAAAGACGTGTTTTCCGTGCCGATTCAGTGGATTCCGGCAGACCCGCAGTGGAGCAACTACGCAAAGGTATGGGAGAAGATACCGCTTCTTACCTTCACCTTTAACTCCCTGAAGCTGACGGTGCTCATCACCATTATCCAGGTGCTCACGTCAAGCTTCGCGGCATACGGTTTTGCAAAATGTAACTTTAAGGGCAGAAATGTGCTGTTTCTCTTTTACGTGGCGACGATGGCCATTCCGTGGCAGGTATACATGCTGCCGCAGTATACGCTGATGAACAAAATGCATCTGGTGGATACGCATATTGGCTACATTTTTATGCAGGCGTCATCCCGTTCGGCGTGTTCCTTATGCGCCAGGCGTTTATCTCGATTCCCAACGAGCTGCTGGAGGCGGCAAGAATTGACGGAATGTCGGAATATGGCATTTTTGCGAAGATAGCGCTGCCCCTCAGCAAGGCGTCCGCCACAACGCTGGTTATCTTCAGCTTTGTGACCATCTGGAACGATTACATGGGACCGATGCTTTACTTCAACACGGAATCCAAAAAGACCATCCAGCTTGGTATCAAGATGTTTATGGGTCAGTATTCCACGGAGTGGGGACTGATTATGGCAGTCTCCGTGATGGCGCTGATACCGGTATTTATTATATTCCTTATCGGGCAGAAGCAGTTTGTGCAGGGCATCGCAAGCAGCGGCATAAAGGGCTGACAGAAAGGACAGAGATTATGTTATATCCGGAAACGACCTCAGGCAGAATGGCTTTTGATTTAAGCGGCATCTGGGAGTTTAAGCTGCTGGAGCCGGGACAGAAAGAGCGGGAGGAGCAGGCGGCGGGAAAATTGCTGAAAAACAGTCTTCCCATGCCGGTTCCCTCGTCGTATAATGATATTTATCCGGGGAAGAAATTTGCCGACCATATGGGCGATATGGTCTATCAGAGAAGCTTTACCGTGACAGAGACGATGCAGCGGCAGGGGCGTCTGGTGCTCCGCTTCGGCGGCGTTACCCACATGGCGTCCGTGTATCTGAACGGCGCGCATCTGGGCTGTCACAAGGGTGGCTTTCTCCCGTTCTCCTTCGATATCACAGAGAGCGCGGTGATGGGGGAAAATCTTCTGACGGTGTATGTAAATAACGTGACAGACTATTCCACGCTGCCCTGCGGCAGGGTGGTGACGGAGCAGTTTCCGGGACTTCCGGAGCAGACCAGAAATCTTCCGAACTTTGATTTCTTTAATTATTCAGGCATTATGCGTCCGGTGTGGCTGTATACGACGCCGCGCTATTACATTGAAGATATTGAGGTGTACGGCAGGATGGACGGCAGCTTTTGCTGGAACATCACATCCGCGGGAGAAGGTGCGGGAGAGACCAGGATCCGTGTACTGGACGCGGAGGGCGCGTGCGTCTTTTCCGGCAGCGGAGCGAATGGCGAAGGAAGGGTGCCGGGCGCGCGGCTCTGGAGCACGGATGACCCGTATCTCTACCGGCTGCAGGTGCGTCTGCCGGGCGCGGACGGCGGGCAGGGCGATGAGTACACGGAAAGCTTCGGCTTCCGTGAGATAGCCATCCGGGACTGCCGCATTCTCCTTAATGGAAAGCCGGTTTATCTGAAGGGCTTCGGCAAGCACGAGGAGGGCATCACCAGAGGCAGAGGAACGGATATTGCTCTGATGGTGAAGGATTTGGGACTGCTGAAATGGATCGGGGCGAATTCCTTCCGGACAAGCCACTATCCCAACAGCGAGGAAATGATGCGTCTCTGCGACAGGATGGGGATTCTTGTGATTGACGAGGCGCCGGCAGTCGGTCTGAACACGGGATTTACAGCCACCGGGCTGCTGGGAGGAAACCCGAAGGGAACCTGGGAGACGCTGGAGACGGCGGAGCATCACAGAACCGTGATGCAGGAGCTGGTAAAGCGCGATAAAAATCATCCGTGCGTCATCGCATGGTCGGTGGCGAACGAGCCTGCCAGCCAGGAGAAAGGGGCGCGGGAATACTTTGAACCGCTGATGGAAGTGACGCGGCAGAACGATATACAGAAGCGCCCGGTTACGATCGTCACCTACGAGGGCTCCACGCCGGAGACCTGCCAGGTGGCGGAGCTGTGCGATTTCCTTATGCTCAACCGCTACCGGGGCTGGTATGATACGGAGGGCAATCTTGAGGGAGCGGCGGCAAAGCTGAAGGCGGAGCTGGAGGGCTTCCACAGGCGCTGTCCCGACAAGCCGGTGATGCTGGGAGAGTATGGAGCGGATACGATCGCGGGTCTTCACGACGTAAACGGCAGGCTTTTTTCGGAGGAGTACCAGACGGCGTTTATGCGCGCGTATGGAGAGGTATTTGATTCCCTGCCCTATATTACGGGCGAGCATGTATGGGTGTTTGCGGATTTTGCCACGGCGGAAAACATCAAACGTGTGGACGGAAATAAAAAAGGTATCTTTACCAGGGACAGACGTCCCAAGCAGGCGGCTTACTTCCTGAAAGAAAGATGGAGCCGCTTATAGGAGAGGCGGAAAAAGAGCATGGAAAAGTGGATAAAAATCGCGGACCTGGAGAATTACCGGGAAGCGGACATGGATGAAGTAAGAGCGGCGATGGATATTGCGGCGGCGCAGGTGGAGCGGAATCTGGACACCTTTACGGAGAAGTTTCCCGGAGCGAACAGCTTTGACAATTTCTATAAGCCGGGTCCGAATGTGGACTGGACGACGGGCTTCTGGACAGGCGAGATCTGGCTGGCGTATGAAAATGCAAAGACGGAGGAAGAGCGGGAACGCCTAAGACGGGCGGGCGAGATACAGGTGGATTCCTTCCTGGAGAGAATCGAGAAGAGAGTGGAAGTGGACCATCACGACATGGGCTTTCTCTACAGCCTTTCCTGCGTGGCAGCATACAAGCTGACCGGCATGGAAAAGGCGAAAAAAGCGGCGCTGCTGGCAGCCGATAATCTGATCAGCCGTTTCCAGCCGGTAGGGGAATTTATCCAGGCATGGGGCGAAATGGGCGCGAAGGATAATTACCGCTTTATCATCGACTGTCTGCTGAACCTTCCGCTGTTGTACTGGGCATCTGAGGAGACGGGAGAAGAAAAATACAGGAATATAGCGGAAAAGCATATCCACACGGCGCTTGCCAATGTAATAAGAGAGGACGATTCCACCTGGCATACGTTTTTCATGGACCCGGAAACGGGAAAGCCGGACCACGGGGCAACCTGCCAGGGCTATAAGGACGGCTCCGCCTGGGCGCGCGGACAGGCGTGGGGCGTGTACGGTACGGCGGTCGGCTACCGCTATACAAAGCGGGAAGAATATATCGGATATTTTAAGCGTGTCACCCGCTATTTCCTGGAGCATCTGCCTGAGGATCTTTGCCCGTACTGGGATCTGGGCTTCGGCGACGGAGATGACGAGGCGCGCGATTCCTCCTCGGCGGTCATCGCGGTGTGCGGCATGCTGGAGATGAGCAAATATCTGGGTGAGGAGGACGCCCGCTATTACACCTCCGCTGCGCGGAAGCTGCTGCGGCAGATGATTGTGAAATACAGCGTGAAGGATCCCGAAAAGAGCAACGGTCTGCTGCTGATGGGCACCTACTCGAAGAAGAGCCCGTATAACACCTGCACGGAGGCGGGCGTAAACGAGTGCGTAATCTGGGGCGACTACTTCTATATGGAAGCACTTCACAGACTGCTTACGCCGGACTGGAAAATTTACTGGTAAGGAGAGCGCGATGAGATATACGCCGAAAGACCAGGATTATGCTGCGGTGGTTACTGTGAATAAAGAGGAAGGTGCCTTATTCGAAGTATAAATATAAAAAATTTATAAAATGCATTTGACAAATCTTAAAAAAAGATTATAATAAACTTCGTAAGAACGAAGGCGTTCCTGTGAAAAACGGGGGCGCCTTTTATGATACAGGATATCATGTATCATAGAACCCTTCGTTCGTGCAGCGGGATTTTTTCATTTCCGTCTGCATAAAATATAGAAATGCTCGGTTATCAAGGGAGATAATTGCCGAAGAGGAGCGGCGTTATCTCTCTTTTTAAGTTGGGCGAAAGAGGAGGAAAAATTATGATGGATGAAATTATGAGTGCGGTAAGCGGTGAAGTCTTTGCCGTCTGGTTCCTCATTGGCGCAGCTCTGGTGTTCTGGATGCAGGCAGGGTTCGCTATGGTGGAGGCTGGCTTTACCAGAGCAAAAAACACAGGCAACATTCTGATGAAGAACCTGATGGACTTCTGTATCGGTACGGTGGTATTTATTGTGATTGGCTTCGGACTGCTCCTGGGAGAGGATGTCGCAGGGCTGATTGGAAAACCGGGACTGGACATTTTTACGGATTTTGCAAATTTTGACTGGTCAAACTTTGTATTCAACCTGGTATTCTGTGCGACGACCGCAACGATCGTATCCGGTGCGATGGCAGAGAGAACAAAATTCCTTTCCTACTGCGTATACTCCGCAGTTATCTCCGCAGTCATCTACCCGATAGAAGCGCACTGGACCTGGGGCGGCGGCTGGCTCGCGCAGATGGGCTTCCACGATTTTGCAGGTTCCAACTGTATCCATATGGTAGGCGGTATCAGCGCACTGATCGGTGCAGCGCTTCTTGGTCCGCGTATCGGAAAATTCACGAGAGATAAAGCAGGAAAGATTACAAAGGTAAACGCTTTTCCGGGGCATAACCTTCCGATTGGCTGCCTGGGCGTGTTTATTCTGTGGCTCGGCTGGTATGGTTTCAACGGTGCGGCGGCTACCACGGTAGATGAGCTGGCATCCATTTTTGTAACGACCACGATTGCTCCCGCTATTGCAACGGTCGTATGTATGATATTCACCTGGATTAAATATGGCAAGCCGGATGTTTCCATGTGTCTGAACGCATCCCTGGCAGGTCTGGTAGCAATCACCGCTGGCTGTGATGTATGCGATGCAACCGGTTCTATCATTATCGGCGCGGTTTCCGGTGTACTGGTAGTATTCGGCGTATGGCTTCTGGATAATGTGCTTCGTATAGACGACCCGGTAGGTGCAGTTGCGGTACACTGCCTGAACGGTATCTGGGGAACCCTGGCGGTTGGTCTGTTTGCAACCGATACAGCTCCGGCATTTGCAAGAGGATTCGGCGACGGCGTTGCCTTTGGTGCAAACCAGATTGCCGGAAAAGGACTTTTCTATGGCGGCGGCTTCCAGCAGCTTGGTATCCAGTTTGTCGGAATGCTCTCTACAGCGGCATGGACGGCAGTTACGATTACTATTACGTTCCTGGCAATTAAGGCAATCTTTGGTCTTCGTGTAACAGAGGAAGAGGAAATCGTCGGACTGGATTCCTGCGAGCATGGTCTTCCGTCTGCATATGCAGGCTTCTCCATCATGGATATTTCAAACACCATGACGATGGAAGTAAACGAAAATACAAATCTTGGAACATCGGATTACGAGGCAGCTTCTCCGGTACAGAAAGCGGCGGCGGTACAGGTGGCGAAAGCACCGGATGTGGAGCCGACCGGCATTTACAAGGTGGTTATTATCTCGAAGCTGTCACGCTACGAGAAGGTAAAGAAAGCAATGAACGACCTCGGCGTAACCGGTATGACTGTTACACAGGTTATGGGCTGCGGTATTCAGAAGGGCGCAGGCGAGATGTATCGTGGAGTTGAGGTCGATGCGACTCTGCTTCCGAAGGTAAAACTGGAGGTTGTAGTCAGCCAGATTTCTGTGGAATCTGTGATTGAATCTGCAAAGAAAGCACTTTACACCGGACATATCGGTGATGGTAAGATTTTCGTATACAATGTGGATAAGGTTGTCAAGATCCGCACAGGTGAGGAAGATTTTGCAGCGCTGCAGGATGTAGAATAAAGTGTGAAAATGCTTCTCATGCGGGGGAAATTATGTTATAATCCTGTCATTAACAGCAGACGACACTAAGAGCCGGGCGAAAGCCTGCATGTGGAGGAACCGGGAATGGCAGAAGATATGAAAAAAGAAATAGCGGAGGCGGCGCGTATACTTCTGATAGAGAAGGGCGTGAAAAAACTGACGGTAAAGGATATCGTGGAGGAATGCCACATCACGCGCCAGACCTTTTACTACTACTTTGAGAATATTCCGGAGCTTTTCCGCTGGATTCTGGAAAGGAAGACAGAGGAGCTGATGAAGGAGGAGCACGGAGGAAACGACGAGGAAGCGGATCTGCGCTATTTCTTTCTGATGGCGATTAATGCGCGGGGCGGTCTGAAAAAGGTGATGGCGTCCAATTACAAAGACGAGCTGGAGGCTCTTCTGAAGCGCCATATCTGTAAAATGTTTGAACAGATTATAGAAGATAAAAATCTGTACCAGGACTGCAGCAGGTTCCAGCTGAAGTGGATCGTGCGCTATCACTGCAGCGCACTTTTGGGAATCCTGGAGGACTGGACGGACGAGGATACGAAAAATCTGGACAGAATCGTTCACGAAATATATCTGTTAATGATGGGAAAGGTATCCCCCTGAACGGACGGATTTATCATTCAAAAAGCTTATGCCGGAGTGTTTGTTTTTACACTCCGGCATTTTTGTAAGTACACACGGAAAAGAATGCCAGTTGAAAGGAGCAGGCGGCGCGGATATAATAAGGGTATAAAACGGGAAGGAGGATATGAGCTGGATGGCATATGAAATACTTTCTATAAAGATGTATGAACTGGATAAGAAAATCAGCCGGCTGCAGAGCCGCATTCAGATGAGCGAATCGGCGGACCACGACAGAATCCGCGCAGAGAAGGCGGAGCTGCAGAGAGAATGCGCGGAGAGCGAGACGGAGCTGCGCAACCGGCTGCGGCATTCCAGAAATAGCAGTGTCGCTGTGCTTGCCGAATCTTACGGCGAGATTGAAAAGTCGATTAAAACGGCGGTCGCCAGAATGGAGAATGCCGACGGCAAAGAGCCGGAAGAGAGCTTTCCGGCAGATGAGAAAATAATGTTTGCAGAATACGCACTGGATTTTGCCATGCAGGCGGTAAATCACGCGCTGCTTGTCTCGATGGAGGCCCTGGACGCCTATATGTCCCAGCAGGAGGAACAATTATGAAAGAAGTAAAAAATCCCAAAAAACCTTTGATTTATTATTATGGAATTGTACTGCTCGTACTGTTTCTGTTTAATCTGCTTGTCACGCCGCTGCTGATGCAGCGTCAGATCACGGAGGTGGATTACGGAACCTTCATGAGCATGATTGAAGAAAAGAATATCGGAAATGTGGAAGTGGACAGTTCCCGGATTCTTTTCACAGACAAGGATAATACGGTGCTGTATGAAACCGGCGCCATGAACGACCCGACGCTGGTGCAGCGTCTGTATGAATCCGGCGCGAAGTTCAGCCAGGATATGGAACAGACCACCTCGCCGCTTATGAGCTTTCTGCTTACCTTTGTGTTGCCGCTGGTCATCTTTATCGGTCTGGGGCAGTATATGACAAAGAAGATCATGTCGCAGATGGGCGGCAAGAATGCCATGAGCTTCGGCATGGGCAAGAGCAACGCGAAGGTCTATGTGCAGTCTACGGAGGGCATCCATTTTTCGGATGTAGCCGGTGAGGATGAAGCAAAGGAGAGTCTGACGGAAATCGTGGATTACCTGCACAACCCGCAGAAATATACGGAGGTCGGCGCGTCCATGCCCAAGGGACTTCTGCTTGTCGGCCCTCCCGGAACCGGTAAGACCATGCTGGCAAAGGCGGTGGCAGGAGAAGCGAATGTGCCGTTCTTCTCAATCTCCGGTTCGGAATTTGTGGAAATGTTCGTCGGTATGGGCGCCTCCAAGGTGCGTGATTTGTTTAAGCAGGCGAAGGAAAAAGCGCCCTGTATCGTCTTTATCGATGAGATTGATGCCATCGGTAAAAAGCGTGACGGACAGTTGGGCGGCAACGATGAAAGAGAACAGACGCTGAACCAGCTCCTCACGGAGATGGACGGTTTTGAAGGAAACAACGGCGTTATTATTCTGGCGGCGACCAACCGGCCGGAATCCCTTGACCCGGCGCTGACAAGACCCGGACGTTTCGACCGGCGCGTTCCGGTGGAGCTCCCCGATCTGAAGGGAAGAGAGGAAATCCTCAAGGTTCACGCAAAGAAAATCAAGCTTGCCGACGACGTGGATTTCCATACCATTGCAAGAATGGCTTCCGGCGCTTCCGGCGCGGAGCTGGCGAATATTGTAAACGAAGCGGCGCTGCGGGCAGTGCGCAGCGGGCGCAAGGTGGTAAACCAGTCGGATCTGGAGGAGAGTATCGAGGTCGTTATCGCCGGATACCAGAAAAAGAATACGGTGCTCTCGGATCACGAGAAGAAAGTGGTATCGTACCATGAAATCGGTCACGCGCTTGTCGCGGCGATGCAGAGCCATTCCGCTCCGGTGCAGAAAATTACGATTATTCCGCGTACCTCCGGTGCGCTCGGATATACCATGCAGGTGGAGGAAGGCGATAAGTACCTGATGACAAAGCAGGAAATCGAAAATAAGATTGCCACCTTTACCGGCGGGCGTGCGGCGGAGGAGGTCGTGTTCGGCGAGATTACCACCGGCGCTTCCAATGACATCGAGCAGGCGACAAAGCTGGCGCGCGCCATGATTACCAGATACGGCATGAGCGAGGAGTTTGACATGGTCGCGATGGAAACGGTGACGAACCAGTACCTGGGCGGCGACACCTCTCTGTCCTGCTCCGCGGATACCCAGAAGGAGATAGATAAAAAGGTTGTGGAGCTTGTAAAGAAGCAGCATGAAAAAGCCATCAATATTCTTCTGGAAAACAGGCAGAAGCTGGATGAACTGGCGATGTTCCTTTATGAAAAAGAAACCATCACCGGCGAGGAATTTATGGAAATTCTGAATCGGACGGGAGGTGTGGAAAAGTGAGAAGAAGGATAGACTGGTTACAGCTGATTATCGGCATTCTGCTGGTGATATTTGGAGTTTATATGCTTATCAATCCGGGCAGGACACTGAGATGGGTTATCATTCTCTACGGCGTGCTTGCAGTAATTACCGGTATTTCGGATATCGTATACTATGTAAAAGCGGAGCGCTATACCGGCTTCGGTCCGGTGGTTTCCCTGATTTCCGGTATTTTCAGTATCATGGCGGGCGTCATGCTTCTGGTATACCCGGACGCGGGAAAGTGGGTGCTGATCATGCTGATTCCCATCTGGTTTATCGCGCACTGCGTATCCAGGGTGGCGCATCTTAATACGGTCCGCTATGTTATCAACCGCAGCTATTACCATTTTTCACTGGTAATGAATATCATCGGTATCGTTCTGGGATGCATGATGATCATATGGCCCTCAATCCTGCTGTTTTCGGCAGGCGTCCTGATTGGAATCTACATGATTATCCAGGGAATTGACAGCATCGTGACGGCATTAAACGAAAACGAATATTATTAAAGCGGAAATTCTGCGTTACTGTGAATGGTATGGGCAGTAATAGTTTTCCGGCGGCATCCCGGCAGAGAAAGCAGTCCTTTGCCGGGATTCTTTTATATATTACCGGCGTGGCAAAATATGCTTTCCGGAGGCGCCTGAGGGCTGCGGGGACGTGCGAAGCACTTTTTTTGTCCGGACAGATTGCACCGGATGTCCCAAAATGTAATATTTTATGTAATATGGGGAAAAATCTGACAGAAAGCAAAAATGTCCAGTGAAAAAGGAGCCCTCATCTGGTATGCTAAACAAAACATACTTTTGAAGGAGGAATTATATTGACAGCACACGCAAAAACACGGGAAATTGTGGTACAGGAACTAAATTCCGACCAGCTACACGGACTAAGCCAGGAGCAGGCTGCGGAAAAGTACGCTTTGTATGGAGAAAATAAGCTGCGCGAAAAAAAGAAAAAGACCAATCTGCAGCGGTTTTTTGCGCAGTTTAAGGACGTCATGATACTGATTCTGCTGGCGGCAGCAGCGGTTTCCTTCGTCGTCGCCTGTCTGGAGGGTGATGCCGAAGGCTTTTTTGAACCGGTCCTGATTCTGCTGATTGTGGTTTTAAATGCCATTATGGGCGTCGTCCAGGAGAGCCGGGCGGAAAAAGCACTGGAAGCGCTGAAGGGTATGTCGGCGCCGCACGCGCGGGTAATCCGCGGCGGTGAGGAAGCGGTGATCAATGCGGCAGAGCTTGTGCCCGGCGATATTATCCGGCTGGAGGCGGGGGATTTTGTCCCGGCTGACGCCAGGCTGCTGCATAGCGTGAGCCTGAAAAGCGAGGAATCCGCCCTTACCGGAGAGTCGGTTCCTGCCGAAAAAGATGCGGAGGCTATCATAGAGGAAAAGGCGCCCCTGGGAGACCGCGTGAATATGGTGTTCTCCGGCTGCTCTATTACCTACGGTACGGCAACTGCTGTTGTCACAGCCACCGGAATGGATACGGAAATGGGAAAAATCGCAAATCTGCTGGACAGCGAGGAAGAGGGACAGACGCCGCTGCAGCAAAAGCTGGCGCAGCTTGGAAAATATCTTGGCGCTCTGGCGCTGGCAGCCTGCGCGATTATTTTTGTGGTAGGCCTGGCAAGCGGCATTCCGGCGCTGGAGATTTTCATGACTGCCGTATCCCTGGCGGTTTCGGCGATTCCGGAAGGGCTTCCCGCTATCGTGACGATTGTGCTGTCCATCGGGGTTCAGCGTCTGGTGAAAAAGAACGTCATTATCCGGCGGCTGCCAGCTGTGGAGACGCTTGGCAGTGCGTCCGTAATCTGCTCTGACAAAACAGGAACGCTGACGCAGAACCGGATGACGCTGGTAAAAGCCTGGGTGGACGGAATGGAGGAGCCGGAGCTGATTTCCGGCAAAAATTCAGAGAAAATCCGCACACTGCTGGAGCTGGGTACTCTCTGCAGCGACGGCTCGGTGATATTCCACGGGACAAAGGAGCAGCACATCGGGGATCCGACGGAGACCGCCATTGTTTTGGCGGCTTACAATAACGGGATGCCGAAGGAGCAGCTTAATATGGCATATCCGAGACTGGCGGAAATCCCGTTTGATTCCGACCGGAAGCTGATGACGACCGTCAACCGGATGAACGGGAAAAATATCGTGATCGTCAAGGGCGCCTTTGATGTGCTCTCTGACCGCTGCGTCGGCGGAAATCTGGAAAGAGCCGGACAGATTGTGGAGAGCATGAGTGAAAGCGCGCTGCGCGTGCTCGCGATTGCGTATAAGGAGATAGACCAGGTTCCGGAAAAACCGGAGAGTGAGGAGCTGGAAAGAGGACTGCAGTTTCTGGGGCTGGCTGGCATGATAGACCCGCCAAGACCGGAGGCGAAGGAGGCTGTGGCAGTCTGCCGGAAGGCGGGCATCCGCCCGGTAATGATTACCGGCGACCATATCGCCACCGCGTCGGCGATCGCAAAGGAGCTGGGGATCCAGAAAGAAGGAGGGCTGGCGATCACCGGTCCGGAGCTGGATGCGATGCCGGAGCGGGAGCTGGATGAAAAGGTGGAGAAGATTGCCGTTTACGCCCGCGTTTCGCCGGAAAACAAAATCCGTATTGTGAAGGCGTGGCAGCGGAAGGGGCAGATTGTTTCCATGACAGGCGACGGTGTAAACGACGCGCCGGCGCTTAAAGCGGCGGACATCGGCTGCGCGATGGGCATCACCGGAACGGACGTTGCCAAGGGTGCGGCGGATATGACGCTGACGGACGATAACTTTGCCACGATTGTGGAGGCTGTCCGGGAGGGGCGCGGCATCTATGCCAATATCCGCAAGGTAACAGGCTTTCTTCTTGGAACCAATATCGGCGAGGTGGTGCTGGTATTTGTCGCGATGCTGCTCTGGCACAAATCGCCGCTGATGAGTATGCAACTTTTATGGATTAACCTGGTGACGGACAGCCTGCCCGCTATCGCCCTCGGCATGGAGGCTGTGGAGCCGGATGTCATGAACCGTAAGCCCAGACCGAAAAACGAGAGCCTGTTTTCGCACGGGCTTGGAATCCGCGTAGTATTGCAGGGCATTATGTTCGGTACGCTTTCCTTAATTGCTTATTGGCTGGGAGAGACGCAGACCGCGTCCGTGGCAGGCGGACAGACAATGGCATTTATGGTGCTGGCGTTCTCGCAGGTAATCCATGCGTTTAATATGCGCTCGCATCATTCCCTGTTTAAGACCGGGGTGTTTACCAACCATAACCTTAACCGTGCGGTGCTGATTTCCGCTGCACTGGTCTGCCTGGTTCTGTTCACACCGCTGCGCACCGCCTTCGGACTGGTTCTGCTTCCGGGAAAACTGTATCTGCAGGCTGCCGGTCTGATTTTTGTACCGCTGCTGGTGATGGAGCTGTCCAAGGCGGTCGGACTGGTAAAAGAATAATTACTGAAGATAAGGAGGAAATGCCAGGATATGTTTTTTGATAACAGTGAGCAGCGCAAGCAGCTTTCGAAATGGGTTATCGGCACTGTGGCCGCCTGCATTCTTATTTTTCTCGGCGTCCGTTATATTTCAGAAATCGCTTACGCTGTTTCCTGGATGCTTGATTTACTGGAGCCGCTGCTGGCAGGCATGATCGCAGCGCTGGTTCTGAATGTCCCGCTGTGTTTCATCGAGCGGCACTTATTCAGAAAGAATCCGACGCCCCGGAAGGAGCGGGCGAGACGTCCGCTGGCGATCGTGCTTTCCCTGATTCTGGTACTGGGGATATTTATCAGCGTCGCGGTTTTGGTGATACCGGAGCTGGTCAATGCAGTGGCGGCAGTGTCCTCTGCGGTGGTCGAGCTGCTGGATGAGCTGGCGGCACTGGAGAACAGCGCCGACTTTTCGGAAATACCGTTTGGCGAATATCTTTCCCGCATCGATATTGACTGGATACGTCTGCGGGGAGATTTGGAGAACGTTTTAAAGCAGCTTGGCAATTCTATTCTCAATAAAGCCGGCGGAGCAATCAGCATTGCTGTTTCCTCTGTGGTCAACGGTATTGTCGGCTTTGTGTTTGCCATTTATATTCTGGCAAACAAAGAAAAGCTCAGCAGGCAGGTGCGCAGATTAATCCGTGTCTGGCTGCCGGAAAAAGTGGGAGCTGGAATTATACATGTGGCTTCTGTCTGCGGAGGCGTTTTTCATCTTTTTATTGCAGGACAGACAACGGAGGCAATCATTCTGGGCACACTCTGTACGATAGGGATGCTGATTCTCCGTATGCCTTACGCGCCGATGGTCGGGGCGCTTGTGAGCGTCACCGCTCTGATCCCGTACGTCGGAGGATTTATTGCCGCTTTTATCGGGGCGTTTCTGATTCTGACAGAAAGCCCGGTCAAGGCGGTGGTGTTTGTCATTTTCTTCATAGCACTGCAGCAGGTGGAAGGAAATCTGATATATCCGAGGGTAGTCGGGGCAAAAGTAAATTTGCCGAGCATGTGGGTGCTGGCGGCAATCACGATTGGCGGCAGCCTTGGCGGCCCGATTGGAATGCTTCTGGGGGTTCCTACGTTTGCGTCAGCCTATAAACTATTGAAGGAAGCGACCGATAAACGGGAGCGCAGAATGCAGCAGGCAGAGGAGGGTAAAATGAAGTATCTGCAGGAAATTCGGTGAAATAAAGCTGTGAAAAGCGGCAAAGCCGTCCTTGCATTTTCCGATGGGCGGTACTATAATATCTGTATCACACCAGTTCTGGGAGGAGTGCGGTTCGCCCGTATCGGAGGTGTCCGGTCTCACAATGATAATCCCGGTGACACGCTCCGGCTGGTGTGATTTTTTATGTTGCTGTTCATTTCGGTTATAACAGCTCTTTTGTAGTATTTTTTTTTGGTCAATTTCAATTAAATTCAGCGATAAAGAAAAGTTTTTCTTGACAGAATGCACAGGACAACCTATAATATAGCATATAGATTGCGAGACAGGCAATATATATAAGTAACTACATTAGGAGAGAAGCAGCAATGAGGTCCCCAATAAAGAAAATGTCCCTGCAATCAGAAATTACAAAATATATTCAGGACTATATAAAAGATGAAGGTTTGAAGTCCGGTGAAAAGCTGCCGTCGCAGGGCGAACTTGTGGAGATGATGGGCGTCAGCAGAACTTCTCTGCGGGAAGCGATACGCAGCATGGAAGGCCAGGGATTTTTGGAGGTCCGCAATGGAAAGGGCGTTTATGTGGGTGAGCGCTACCAGCAGGACAGGATCCAGATGACGATTTCTTTTCATCAGGAAAAGGAAAAGCTTCTGGAGATTCTGGAGGTTCGTGCCGTACTGGAAAAAGAGATTTTGAAGATGGTGGTTCACCGTATCACAGATGAGGAAATTGGGAAGCTGGGCGAGCTGACGGAGATCCTCATGGATAAATTTTATGCCAAAGAGCCGAAAGCGGCGGAGGATAAGGCGTTTCATGGGTATATTTACAGCTGCTGCCATAATGATGTGATGTCGAGTGTGCTGAGTTCGATCAGCGGCTGGTTAGATGAGTTTTGGGCAGGACATCCGCTGGGAATCGAGGAACCGTTTGAAAAAGGATTGCCGTTTCACGAAAAACTGTATCTGGCGATCCGGGAGCGGGATTATAAAAAAGCCTGGCAGGCAAATGAGGCGATTCTCGATGATCTCCGCGAGGAGATAGAGTATGCAATGATAAAATAAGCGTTTGAAAAAACGCTTTATAGTACATCAACCTATATTATAGCATATAGATATATAGCTTATAGCAATGAAAAAGAGGCTATAGAGCACGGGAAAGAGACAGGGAGGCAGGAACGATGAGAGAGGGATATGATTTTTCCAGCGATCCCCGATTGATCGGGACACACTTTGCAGAACATAATGAGCATTACTACAATGCAGTTGTTCCGCCGGTTTTTATGAATTCGCTGAATACATTTCAGACGATGGATGCGTATTTTGACGCCGATACAGAGGATCCGAACACGTATGTGTACGGCCGTGTACAGAATCCCACGGTAAGGATCCTGGAGGACAAGATTGCGGCTTTGGAGCATGGAACCCGCGCTTATGCATTTGCTTCCGGGATGGCAGCGGCAGCGACTGCAGTAATGACAGTATGCAGGGCCGGGGACCATATTGTCTGCATCCGCAATGTCTATGGTCCATTGAAGAAATTCACCAACGAATACTGCCGGGAATATTTTCAGATGGATGTTACGTTTGTGATGGGCGACGACATACAGGAAATCGAGGAGGCGGTCACAGACCGGACCGCACTGGTGATTTTAGAAAGTCCGGCATCTATCATGATGCGCCTGCAGGATATCCGCGCTGTTGTGGGGATCGCCAAAAAGCATGGAGCGATGGTCTATATTGATAATACATACTGTACACCGATTTTTCAGAATCCTCTGGATCTGGGCGTGGATATTGTTATGCATACGCTGTCCAAATATATTGGAGGACACAGTGATATTATCGGCGGCGTGCTGGTGGCGAAAGACAAAAAACTGCTGCAGAAGATCTCACATCACCGCGAGCTGTACGGCGGGATTTTGGGACCGATGGAGGCATGGCTTGCCCTGCGCGGCCTGCGCACGCTGGAGGTAAGGCTGCGTCAGCATGAAAAGACAGCGATGGCAGTGGCGGAGTTTCTGGAAGGACATGAGAAAATTGCCTGTGTACATTATCCGGGGCTGGCGTCTTTTCCGCAATATGAGCTGATGAAGCGGCAGCAGCGCGGCAACAGCGGATTGATGAGCTTTGAGATAGACGGAAACGTGGAGCAGGCAAAGAAACTGTGCGAATTGCTGCAGGTATTTCAGATAGGAGTTTCCTGGGGAGGCTTTGAAAGCCTGGCAGAGGTACCGTATGCACGGATGACAGAGGAAGAGACTGCGTGGCTGGGCGCGCAGGCGAATGTGATCCGTATCCATTGTGGTTTGGAAGGTGAAGATATCCTGATCGCAGATCTGGAACAGGCACTTTCTCAAATATAAAAAAGGAGGAAAAGAAATGAAGAGAACAAGAAGAACGGTTAGTTTACTGATGTCTGTTGCTATGTGTGCAACGCTGCTTCCGGGTAATGCAGTCAGCGTGGCGGCTGCAGACGGGGAGGATATTACCATTACCATGGTGGAATCCCTGACAAGCGCGGAAAGAACGGCGATCATCCGTGAGATTGCCGACAAGTATGAGGAGGAGCATCCGAATATTACCATCGAGATCATTTCTCCTCCTCTTGAGAATGCGGACAACAAAATTACGCAGATGCTGATGAGCGGTTCCGGCTGCGATATCGTGGAAGCGCGTGATCTTACGATTACTCAGTACGTGAACAATCAGTGGATCCAGCCGATGGATTCGTATCTGGATGCATGGGAGGAGAAGGACACGCTGACGGAGGCTGCACAGCAGGCGATCTATAATACCGGGGATGCAGCTTACATGATGCCGTATGGTTTCCTCTGGCGCGGACTGTATGTGCACACAGACTGGTTAGAGGAAGCCGGAATTGAGACGCCTTCTACCTGGCAGGAAATCTATGACGCGGGCGTGGCGCTGACGGATACCGATGCGAACCGTTACGGCTTTGCCTTCCGCGGAGCGACGCTTGGCTATATGTATGCCGATACCGTGATCTGGAGCTGGCTTGGTACCGATCAGCTGGCAAGCACAGATGCCGGATATTTCTTAAAGGATGGCAATGGCGCGACGATCTTCACTTTGCCGGAAACCAAAGAGGCACTGGAGTTTTACAAGAGCCTGTTTACCGATTGCTCACCGGCAGACTCTATCGCATGGGGATTTGCGGAAATGGTACAGGGCTTTATCGGCGGTACGGCGGCAATGCTGATCCAGGATCCGGAGGTAATCTCTTCCTGTGAAGCAGACCTTGAAGAGGGCACATGGGATCTGGTTCCGTTCCCGACAGGTCCGTCCGGACAGGCTGTATTCCCGAATGGTTTCAGCGGATGGAGCATGACCTCTTTCACGGAGCATCCTGATGAGGTGGCGGATTTTATTCTCTATCTGTCGAACGCGGAGAATAATACATATTTCTGCAAAAACTATGCGACGATCCCGATCCATACGACAGCGGCGGAGATGGACAGCTATTTCGAAGAAAGCCATTTTTCGATCTACATGGATATGGCAAATGACGGCGATACCTATCGTACCTGCTCCGCACCGATGAAGTATAATGCGTTTGCCGCTTACAAGAGCGAGGTAGATACCATGTACCAGAAGTGGCTGACAGATGAGATTACGACAGATGAGCTGCTTACCTGGCTGGACGATTACTGGACGCAGGCGTATGCAGATGAGGGAGAGAAATTCTAAAGAGAAATCCGGGATTATAAAAAAGTTTCATTAAGGAAAAAGCTTTAAGAGATATGGGGAAGGGGCATGGTTCCTCTTCCCCGTTTTGCAGTGGTAGAAGAAGGTCGCAGCCATTTTTGCCGGCATTTCGCTTATGCCGCTGCCTGTGGGAATAAAGGAGGAGAATATGAAGCGTAATGCATTGACCAGAAAAAGAAAAAGATTTTGTTTCCTGATGGTACTTCCTGCGATTATTCTGCCGCTGTTGTTTACTTATTACCCGATGCTGAAGGGCAGCATGATGGCTTTTCAGAGCTACAATCTGATGGATGTGAGCAATATAAAATGGATTGGGCTGGATAATTTTAAGAAGCTGTTTACCCAGGGAATCGGCAATAACTTTTATCAGATTTTAGAAAATACGGCCAAATGGGTGCTGATATCCCTCTTTTTTCAGCTGACGATTGGCTTTGGCATGGCGCTGCTGCTGAAGAAGAAGTTCCGGGGTTCCAGTATTTATCAGGGATTGATCTTCTTCCCCTGGGCAGTATCAGGCTTTGTGATCGGTATTATGTGGCGGTGGATGTTTAACGGGACGTCCGGCGTTATCAATGACATTCTTATGCGCCTGGGACTTATAGAATCTTCCGTAGGATGGCTTGCGAGCAAGGATACGGCGCTGCTGTCTTGTATTGTGGCAAATATCTGGTATGGAATACCGTATTTTACGATCATGATCACGGCGGCTCTGCGCGGGATCGATGCGGAATTGTATGAGGCGGCGGAGGTGGACGGAGCGAATGCCTTTGATAAATTCTTTCATGTGACGGTTCCCTCGATTAAATCCGTACTGCTTCTTACCGTTCTGATGCGGTGCATCTGGATCTTTAACTTCCCGGATCTGATTTATTCTATGACACAGGGCGGTCCGGCAGGTTCCTCGCATATTGTGACATCCTATATGATGCAGCTCGTCCAGAGCCTGGATTATGGTCTGGCATCTGCCGTGGGAGTATTGTCGATTTTGTTTTTGGCATTATTTGCCACTATTTATCTGCTGGTTTCCAATCGTTTGACAAGGGAGGACTGATCATATGGATATGAAACAGAAAAGATTGATCGGCAAGGTCGTCAAATTTATGATACTGGGGCTGTTTTTGATCGTTGTGATGTTTCCGTTTTACTGGATGCTTGTCACATCCCTGAAGGGTTCGCAGGCGGAGATTTATGCTTTTCCGGTTAAGTATCTTCCGGAGAAAATCAGCTGGGTGAATTACGTGGAAATACTCTGGAAAGGAAATTTTATCGTCTACATGAGAAATTCTCTGGTGGTTTCCACGATCGCGGCATTTTTCGCGAGTATTATAGGGATCTGCGCGGGATATGTGCTTTCCAGGTTTAAGTTCCGCATGAAAAATCTTCTGCTGCTGTTTTTCCTGATCACACAGATGGTTCCGACTTTTATTATGCTGCCTGCGCTGTATCAAATGCTGTCCAGTCTCCATATGACTAATAACATCTGGACAATGGCGCTGCTTTATACGAATATGATGATCCCGTTCTCGGTTGTGACGCTCCGCAGCTTTTTTGACGGAATACCGAACGTATTGGAGGAAGCGGCATGGATCGACGGCTGCGGATACGGACAGGGCCTGGTAAAGATTATCGTGCCGCTGATGAAGCCGGGAATAGCAGCGACGTTTATTTTTGCATTTATTAATTCCTGGAATGAGCTTTTCATGGCGATCATGTTTATTGACAAGGATTCCCTGAAGACGATTCCGGTTGGATTAAACGGTTTGATCCTGAAATATGATATTAAGTGGGGGGGGAGATGGCGGCGGGAACCATCCTTGCCCTGATCCCCACGATCATTCTGTTTTCTTTTGCACAAAAGTATATGATAGAAGGTTTGACGGCAGGTTCCGTGAAGGGATGATGCGTTATAAAAAATAAAAAAGACGGGAGAGGAATGCATGCTGGAAAAAAAGATGAAGATGGCAAATCTTGATGCCGTAACGGTAAAGGATGGATTTTGGAAAAATTATATGGAATTGGTGCGCTGCAGGATGATTCCTTACGAGTGGGAGGCGCTCAATGACAGAGTGGAAGGGGCCGAGCCCAGCTATGGAATGGCAAATTTCCGCGCGGCAGCCGCGGGCGGCGGAACTTTTCGCGGCAGGGTTTTTCAGGACAGCGACGTCTATAAATGGCTGGAAGCAGTGGCATATTCTTTGATGTGGCATCCGGATGCCCAAATGGAAGCCACTGCGGATGAAGCGATCGAGATCATTGCTGCAGCACAGCAGCCGGACGGGTATCTGGACACCTATTATATCCTGACGGGAATTGAGAAGCGATTTACCAATGTGATGGATAACCATGAGCTTTATATTCTTGGGCATATGACGGAGGCGGCGGTGGCTTATTACCGTGCCACCGGCAAGCGGAAGCTTCTGGATACGGCAATTCGCTATGTGGATTGCGCAGACCGTAATTTTGGACGCGAGGAAGGCAAGCTTCGCGGATATCCGGGACATGAGGTGGCGGAGATGGCGCTGGTGGAGCTGTATGGGGTTACGGGAGAAGAACGCCACCTGAAGCTTGCGCAGTATTTTATTGACGAGCGGGGGCAGAAACCGTTGTTTTTTGCCGAAGAGCGGGAACGCTTCCATAACGAATATAAATGGAAGGAAAGCTATTTTCAGGATCAGTATTATCAGGCCGGCAAACCGGTGCGGGATCAGGAAAGAGCGGAAGGACATGCGGTGCGTGCCGTATATCTTTATTCCGGTATGGCGGAAGTGGCAGCAATGACGGAGGATCAGGAGCTGTTTGCGGCTTGCGAGAGGCTTTGGAAAAGCATTGTTGAGAAGCAGATGTACCTTACCGGAGCGATCGGCTCTTCGGAGTATGGCGAGGCGTTTACTTTTGACTATGATCTGCCAAATGATACGCTGTATGCGGAAACCTGCGCGTCGATCGGGCTGGTGTTTTTTGCCAGAAGGATGTTTGAGATTACCAGGGACGGTCAATATACGGATATCATGGAGCGCTGCCTTTATAACAGCATCATCAGCGGTATGTCGCTGGACGGACAAAAGTTCTTTTATGTCAATCCGCTGGAAGTACAGCCGGAGGCGTCCAGGAAGGATTTCTACAAACGCCATGTGGATGTGCAGCGCCAGAAGTGGTTTGCCTGCGCGTGCTGCCCGCCGAATATCGCAAGACTTTTGGCGTCGCTGGGCGGATATATGTTTGAACAGAGCGAAGATACGGTGTTTGTAAATCTCTTTGCAGCCGCAGAGCTGCGCACCGGGGTTGGCGGACATCTAAGCACGCTTCATCTGGAAACGGAGTATCCGTGGGATGAAGACATCCGCATTCGCATTGAAAATGAGCAGCCGACAGAATTTACCGTGGCAGTGCGCATACCGGCGTGGTGTGAGAACTGGACAGCTTCGGTAAACGGGAGCCGCTGTCAGGAAACGCCGGAGAAAGGCTATCTGTATTTGCAGCGGACATGGCGGACAGGTGATACCATCGGGATTCATCTGGAAATGCCGGTGAGATGTATGGCAGCTAATCCGAGGGTGCGTGACGACGTCGGGAAGATGGCGGTGATGCGGGGGCCTTTGGTGTACTGTCTGGAGGAAGCGGATAACGGCGATCAACTGCAGGAGCTTTACCTGTCGGAGGATGCCGCGTTTACGTTAAAGCGGGAGCCGGAATTTCTGGGCGGTACAGTGACGATCGCGACAGAAGGATGGCGATTGTCGGAAAATGAGTGGGATGAGCACACG
>UMKV01015720.1_pt1 | contig 53479 bp, 41 predicted proteins | sample 1966381 | NCBI WGS metagenome assembly UMKV01 (sample SAMEA4836182, study PRJEB28245) | human gut metagenome | biome: gut microbiome; material: fecal sample | place: Denmark | collected 2008
TAGCAAAATATATGGAACCCTTGTCTGTTTTGCTTCCCTGTTTGGAAGACGCATCAGAAAAACCTCCGGACGTTTTTCTTTTTGTTCCTCCGGGTTGTTCCCCCTCACCCGCGCCTGCAGTTTCATGTTCTTTGTGGTATTTTCCACTATTGTTCATCCATTCGATCTTCTGCCGGTCCTCATAATTTAATCTGCGGTTTCCTTTTCTCATGTTTGCATATGCCCCCTTTCGTAAAAATGAAAAATGCGCCAAGATTTCAACTCTTGACGCATTTCATACATTTTGTTATTATTCACACAAAAATAGAACGCGATAGAGTTTTAATAACTCTTGTCGCGTTCTATTTTACAATGAAGCAAAAGATGCGCTCTTATATTTTACAAAAGATGCGCTCTTAATTCCTCGCCGCTCTTCGGGGAGAGATACGCCGGTGCAATGTCGAACACCGTCTTGCATCCACATGCGCCCTCGTCCGCCAGACGCTTTGCCGCGCGCGCATACGCCACCAGCACGCTGGAGGTAAATTCCGGATTGGAATCCAGCTTCAGACGGTACTCAATGATATGCTTGTTGGTTCCGTCGCCGGTCGCTCCGCTGCGAATGACAAAACCGCCGTGCGGGATCCCCTTATGATTTTTATCAAGCTCCTCCTGGCTGATAAACGTCACCGTTGTATCATAATCTGCAAAATAATTCGGCATATTTTTGATCTCCGACTCGATGCGCGCCAGATCCGCGCCCTCCTCGGCAACTACAAAGCACTCTCTGGTGTGCTTCTGTCTGGTCGTCAGATCCGGATTTTCTCCGTTTCGCACTGCTTCCACTGCGCTTTCCACCGGAACCGTGTACTGTCTTGCATCCAGCACACCCTCCACTCTGCGGATCGCGTCGGAATGCCCCTGACTGACGCCTCTTCCCCAGAAGGTATAATCCTTTCCGTCCGGCAAGATCGCATTGCCGTACAGACGATTAAGGGAAAACAGTCCCGGATCCCAGCCAACGGAAATAATGCCGACATGACCGCTCTCTTTTGCCGCCGCATCCACATTTGCAAAATGCTCCGGGATTCTTGCGTGCGTATCAAAGCTGTCGATGACGTTGAACAGCTTTGCGATCTCCGGCGTCTGCTTCGGAAGATCCGTCGCGCTGCCGCCGCAGATGATGCAAACATCGATGTCATCCTTCTTCGACGCCAGTTCGTCATAAGCATAGACCTTTGCGCCCTCCGTAGAAATCTTCACCGAAGCCGGGTCACGGCGTGTGAACACGCCCGCCAGCTCGCAGTCCTCGTTCTGTTTGATAGCGGCTTCCACGCTGCGTCCGATATTGCCGTAGCCTACAATTCCAATTCTGATCTTGTTCATATCCTTAAATCTCCTTTTTTCCAGCCGGAAACTATGTATCCGGCTTTTCATCCTTATCCCACGATAGTTTAACACGTTCCCGGCGCTGCGTCAAATTCATATAACTATATGCTGCAATGCATATTTTGCATATACCTTAATATGCCCGCGTCTCCCGGATACTCTCCAGATCCATCGTGGTGTCGAAGTACGCCTCTTCCATATACTGGATCTTGTCCACATGCTTTCCCGCCGCCAGGGAATTGATGATTTCCTGCAGCTTCGGTCCGTGCAGCGGATTGCACTCAAACACCGCGTTGATGTCGCCTGCTATCATCGCGTCAAAGGCTGCTTTCACCGCGTCAAAGGAGAGGATGATGATGTCTCCGTCCGGTCCACAGGTTCTGCCTGCCTCCTTGATCGCGTCGACCGCGCCGAACGCCATGTTGTCGTTTTCACAGACTACCACATCGATATCCGCATATTTTTCGAGCAGCGTCTCCATGACCTCCTGCCCCTTCGCCTGTGTGAAATCGCCGTCCAGCATCTCCAGCATTTCCCAGTTATCGTGCCGTCTGAGAACCTTGTCAAAGCCATTTGTGCGTCCAATCTGCGCCGTCGCTCCCGTAGTTCCCTGTATCGTGACAATCCGTATCTTTTCCTCAGCTCTTCCTTCTTTCTCCAGATAAGCCTCCAGCCACAGCCCGGCATCCTCGCCCTCTTTTTCCGCATTGGTTCCGAGCCAGCAAGTGTAGAGTTCCTCGTCCACATCCGCCATACGGTCATCCATAATCACCGGTATTCCGGCATCCTTCGCCTCCTGCAGAACCGCTTCCCATCCAGTCTCCACGATCGGTGCAAGTACAATATAATCCACTTCCTGCAGAATAAAGCTGCGCAGCGCCTTAATCTGGTTTTCCTGCTTTTGCTGCGCATCCTCAAAAATCAGATAAAACCCGTTTTCTTCTGTCAGCGCCTCCTTCACGGACTGCGTATGAGCATTGCGCCAGTCCGATTCCGAACCCACCTGTGAAAACCCTACTACAATCAGATTTTCGTCAACCTCCGTAATCTCCTGCATTCCCGTATACTGCTGTTTTTGCTGCATATTCCCCGCCGCGCATCCTCCGCACAGCAGCAATGCCGCTCCTGCCACGATTCCTCTTTTCATCCGCATCCTTTTCCTAAAATCCTTCCTGTTTCGCATTTTCTCCATCATAACATATCCCGATAAGGGTGTCAAAAAATCATATTTCCAGACTTACAGGCAGTTTACGAAAAAGTTACTGTTCACATCGTTCACAGTAACATTCGCAAATCCATTTAAAATTCGCTCCGCGAATGGGATTTGCTCACACCTGTATCACTTTCTTACCTTCAAAAAGAGGAACCGCTAACCGCGGTTCCTCGCCCAAAAATTTTCATATGTTATTTCTTGCTGTCCTTAATTTTCGCAAAAACACTCTGCAAAATGATAAAGAAGCAAAGCAGGATTGCCGTAATAATATTCGACCACGAGCTAATCAGCTTACCGTTCGTCTTAACCAGCGACGAAATGGTACCGTTAATCAGCACACCCACAAGAGAACCGAACACGTTTCCGACACCGCCCGTCAGCAGCGTACCGCCGATAACCGCCGAGGAAATCGCGCTCATCTCCAGACCCTGCGCCTGCTGCGTAGTACCGGCCATCGTATTCAGACAATAGCAGATTCCGCCAATCGAAGTGAGGAAGCTGGAAAGAACATATGCCTTCAGCTTTGTTTTCTTTACGTTCAGTCCCATCAGTGTAGCGGACTGCTGGTTGCCGCCGATTGCATAGATGCTGCGTCCGAACTTTGTATATTTCAGCATCAGGTAAACAAGTACCACCACAATCAGTGCAACGATAACCGTTACACGCAGATACGGCATCTGCATGATACCCTTCTTATTCTCATAGCCGCCAAACGGAAGCTCAATCTTCAGACTTGACAGCGTGGTAAAAATCTTATCCGAAACAATACTTACCTGGTTTCTGCAGATTACTGCCGTCATACCTCTGGCAAAGAACATACCCGCCATCGTAACGATGAACGGCTGGATATCCAGATAAGCGATACAGAAGCCCTGTACCAGACCGAAAACCAGACCGATTGCCAGAACAAGCAGCATCAGCGCCGGGCTGCTCCAGCCCCACTGCTCAATGCCGACCGCCAGAATCATACAGTCCATCGCAACCAGAGAACCAACCGAGATATCAATACCTCCCGTCAGCATGACGCAGGTCATACCACTGGCGACGCAGATAAGTCCGGCATTGTTAATCAGAATATTGAGGAACGTCTGCAAATGGGTAAATCCCTTGGACGCATAAACGATACAGCCCGCTGCGTACATCACTATAAACAGCACAACGGTAATCAGCAGCAACAGACTATTGCTGTTTATCTTTTTCTTCATGCCTGTGTCGCCCCCTTTGCCATTTCTCTCTTTTTGCCCAGTCTCTTAAAGAAATCCTTTGCCGGTTCCGACTGGATAACAACGATCAGAATTACGACGATTGCCTTAAATACCGGGGACTGCGCCGTGGATACGCCGAGCGCCAGCAGCGTCGTATCAATTGCCTGAATCGTGTAGGCACCGATCAGAGAGCCCGCCAGGTTAAATTTACCGCCGCCAAGGCTGTTGCCGCCGAGTGCAACTGCCAGAATCGCATCCAACTCCATATTCAGACCGATGTTATTTGTATCGGCGGAATAAATGCGGGAGGTTGCCACCATACCTGCCAGACCTGCACAGAGACCGCAGATAACATAACAGAGAAGAATAATCTTTGCAGAATTAAATCCGGCGATACGGGAAGCCTTCTTATTGATGCCGACGCTCTGGATATACGTGCCAAGCGCTGTAAATTTCAGTACCAGCGCCGCGACCAGAATACATGCCGCCGCAATAATAATCGGGGTTGGCATAAATCCCACGTAACCGCCGATTCTCTGGAAGGACGGCACACGCACATACACAATCTGGCTGTTACACAGAAGCAGACCGATGGCTCGCCCTGCCGACCATAGTATCAGCGTCGCCACCATAGGCTGGATATTCATATAGGCAACCAGAAATCCGTTAAACAGACCGCAGACACAGGCAGTTAAAAGACCTGCACCAATACCGACAATCAGCGGAACCGCATAATTGGAAACATTGGTATTTCCGTATCCTGCCAGCAGCATACAGCACATACCGCCGTACAGACTCATAACGGAACCTACCGAAATATCTGTTCCTGCAGAAGAAGATACTACCAGCGTCATACCGATTGCCAGGATCGCCGCTTCCGTTCCGCGGTTCAGGATATCGATCAGACGGCCGTACAGCACTCCGTTTTTAATGGTAATCGTAAAGAAATTAAGCGGCGGGTTTCCACATGCCACATCGTAGACCACGTTAATCAGCATAACGAGAATCATACTGAAAATCGGAAGAAACAGACGCTTCTGCGTTATCTTTTTCAAACTACTCATTACTGTCACCTCCTGCAATCGCTTTCATGACATTCATCTGGTTCATATCCCTTTCCTCAATCTCTCCTACCTTGGCGCCATCGCGCAGAACCGCCATACGGTTGCAGGTACGGAGCATTTCTTCAATTTCCGATGAGATGAAAATCAGGCTCTTTCCTTCGTCCGCCAGCTTCAGAACCAGCTTCTGGATTTCCGTCTTTGTTCCGATATCAATACCGCGGGTAGGTTCGTCCAGAATAAGGAAATCCGGATCCGTCGCCAGCCAGCGCGCCAGAATTACCTTCTGCTGATTACCGCCGGAGAGCTGCTTGATCAGCGTTTCACGGCTTGCTGTCTTAATCTGCAGCAGATCGATATACTTATCCGCAATTTCAATCTGCTTCGCCATCGGAATGCGCTTCATGATGCCCGCCTTCGCCTGGAGCGCCAGAATGATATTTTCACGCACAGACAAATCTCCGATAATGCCCTCCGCTTTTCTGTCATCCGGGAGAAGTCCCATGCCCAGATTCATGGCGTCAATTGGATTTTTAATCTTTACTTCTTTTCCATTTACCTTCAGCGTACCGGTCTGGTTTCTGTCCGCGCCGTAGATAACGCGCGCCAGTTCGCTGCGCCCGGAGCCCAGAAGACCAGTCAGACCGATAACCTCTCCTTTATGGATATCCAGGTCAAACGGTTTAATCGTTCCGGCATGGCTCATTCCCCTCGCCTCGATTACCAGAGGTTCTTTATGTTTGTCGCCGCTTCCCTCTTTCTTAATGGAGGCAAGGTCATCAAAGTCTTTACCCATCATCGCCGCTACCAGCTTTACACGCGGCAGATCTGCAATGTCATACTCACCGACAAGCTGTCCGTTTCTGAGCACCGTGATTGCGTCGCACACTGCATACACCTGCTCGAGGAAATGGGTAACGAAGATGATGCCCACCCCTTTTGCTTTCAGACGGCGCATCATCACAAACAGCTTTTCCACTTCACGGTCATCAAGAGAAGAAGTCGGCTCATCCAGGATCAGCACCTTGCTGTCCATATCCACCGCACGCGCGATTGCGATCATCTGCTGCAGCGCCAGTGAATAATCTTCCAGATTTCTCGTCACATCAACGTCAAGCTCCAGCTCTTTCATGAGCTCTTCCGCCTGCTTGTTCATTGCCTTTCTGTTTACCGTACCGATTTTTGTCAGCGGCTCTCTGCCGATATAAAGATTTTCCGCAACAGAAAGGTTCGGACACAGGTTTACTTCCTGGTACACGGTCGCGATTCCTTTATTCTGTGCATCCATCGTGTCCTTATTTACAATCGGCTTATCAAAACCGTCCAGATAAATCTCTCCGGCTTCAAATTTATTTACACCGGTCAGACACTTGATAAGCGTCGATTTGCCGGCTCCGTTTTCACCCATCAGTGCACGTATTTCGCCTTTCCTCAAAGTAAGGCAGGCGTGGTCAAGCGCTTTTACGCCAGGGAATGTCATGCAGATTCCCTGCATTTTTAATACTACACCAGCTTCCAACACACTTCCTCCTTCCTACACCATAAAAAAGAGGGGAGGTACCCATTTACTGGGATGCTCTCCCCTCCCGTTTCTTTCACTTAATCTGAATCAGTCAGCAGAAATTAGTATGCACGACCTGCCAGGATCTCTTCTGTCATCGTTGTTGCGAATTCGCTCTCGATACCCGGTGCACAGAAAGCTTCATCTGTGATAAGTGTGGTTGCTTCGAACTCTTCGCCAGCTTCCATCTGCTCGATAACGCCCTTAACTGTTTCAGCCTGAATCGGGTTGCACTCTACGTCAAGGTTGATCTTGCCGTCCAGTGTGTACTGAAGTCCGTCATGTGTAGCATCGTAGGAGATAAGGATAACATCGCCGCCAACACCATATGTAATACCTGCAGCATCCATTGCATCCATTGCGCCGTATGCTTCGTTATCATTCTGGCAAACAACTACGTTGAACTGTCCTTCATAGGTCTTGATGAAGGATTCCATAACAGCCTGTCCGCCGTCCTGTGTGAAATCACCGGACTGAGAATCCAGCAGCTCCCACTCGGAATGCTCTGCCATAACCTCTGCGAAACCATCTGTACGTCCGATCGCTGCGGATGCGCCTACAGAACCTTCAATCTGAAGAATCTTTGCTTCTGCGCCGTCAAGCTGTTCTGCCAGCCAGTTTCCTGCTGTAACGCCCTCATCATACGGAGCGGTTCCAACCCATGCGTCATACATGGAAGCGTCTGCTTCGATCTCACGGTCAGCGATGATAACCGGGATACCTGCATCCTGTGCTTCCTGAAGTACCGTATCCCATCCTGCGGACTGGATCGGAGCGATAACGATGTAGTCCATTCCCTGTGTGATGAAGTTACGAACTGCTTCCAGCTGCTTTGCGTTGTCATTGTCGCAGTCAATCAGAGACAGCTCATATCCGTTTTCCTCTGAGAAAACATCCTCATAATTCTTGGTGTTTGCTGTACGCCAGTCAGACTCATGTCCTACCTGTGCGTAACCGATCGTAATCAGGTCGCCCTCTGCGGATACACCAACTGCCATAGAAGCAACAACTGCTGTGCAAGCTAACATACCTAAAACCTTTTTGTTCATTTGAAAAATCCTCCTGTTCTTTTTTTTCGTTCTCCAGCCCTTCCGGCTATGATAGTAGTTTACACCGTCCGGCTAAAAAAAGAAACAGAAGGATTTTCTAAATTCGTACAATATTTTTTGGTGATTTTGTATGTTTTTTCTTCCAAAGTTGGTTTTTTTTAGATAAAAGTTAGTTTTTTATAGCGGGAAGCTCCACGCGCACCTCGGTTCCTTCCATAAAAGTGCTGGAAATCCAGATGCCGTATTGTGCACCATAGTTGAGCTTGATGCGCTGGACCACGTTGAACAGCCCGAAGCCGGAGGGATCGCCGTTGTCCGCCTCGTTTTTGTTCATCTCGCGCTGCACCTGCGCCAGGCGCTCGCCCGTCATCCCCTGCCCATTGTCCTGCACGAGAAACACCATCCTGCCAGATTCCAGATAGCCGGTCACCAGGATGCGTCCCTTGCCGCGTTTGTTTTTGATGCCGTGATAGAGCGCGTTTTCCACAAGCGGCTGCAGCGTCAGCTTTAAAATCTGATAATGGTACATTTCCTCCGGAATATCGATCTCGTAGTCCAGAATATCCTGATAGCGGAACTGCTGGATCTTCAGATAGCTGCGGATGTGCGACTCCTCTTCCTGCACCGTGATGTAGTCGCGCCCCTTGCTCAAAGTCGTGCGGAAGAAATCGGAGAGCGCCGTCACCATCATGACCACCTGCTCCGTCTGGTTCGCCTCCGCCAGCCAGACGATCGTATCCAGCGTATTGTAGAGAAAATGCGGATTGATCTGCGCCTGCAGAAGCTTCTGCTCTGTGGCCCGCAAATTGAGCTGCTCCACACGGATATCCTCCACCAGATTGCCGATGCGCTCGACCATCTGATTGAAGCCCTCGCCCAGCTCCGCCAGCTCCTCATCGCTCTCTTCAAGCTCAGCGCGTACGGTAAAGTCCCCGCGCCCCGCCTTTCTCGTCACCGTGCGGAGCTGCTGGATGCCATTCGTGAGGTGATGGGTGATCTTACTGCCCAGAAACAGCGCGCCAATAAGCACCGCCGCGCAGATGACAATGCTGATCTGCACCGCCCGCGACACATCCGCGCGCACGCCCTCTCGCAGCGCCTCCAGGTTCGTCGCCTCGTAGTAGATGTACTCCTGCACCTGCTCCTGTATAAGCTGCGTGAGGATGCGGATATCCAGATCCAGACGCTCCATATTTTTATCATACATGCCGCTGATCTGCGCGTCCTGCTTGATCTCCACCACCCGGTCCTCCAGAATATCCAGCGACTTCACGATCCTGCCGAGCTGATTTCTGGCATAGTCGCCGTCCGCCTTTTCCGCCAGATCCTGAAACGCCTCCCGCGCCTGTGTGATCAGGCGGTTCGGAAGCTCCGTATCCACAAGCTCCGCCGCTCGCTCGGAGTTCGCCACGATAACGTACATTGTGTAATCCACATCCTCCTTGAAGCTGATGTTGTACACATTTGCCTGCGTGATATTCGCTACGATCGCGTCGTAGCGGTCGGAAAAGCGCAGCACAAGAGACAGCAGATACACTGCCACGATCGTCAGCGGCACAAAGCAGACCGCCAGCAGCACATTGATGCGTTTGTTGAGTGAAGAGCCTTTGTGCGTCATAATTCCTACTCTTTTCTGCGGTTTTTATAATCCTTCGGGCTGCAGCCCACGATTTTCTTGAAAATGTAGCTGAAATAATGAGAGTCCTTGTAGCCTACCTCGTAGCCGATCTCCGCCGTGCGCATACTGGAGCACATCAGCAGCTCCTTCGCCTTATCGAGACGCACCTGCGTCAGATATTCCACAAAGGTCTGCCCCGTCTCCGCGCTGAAAATCGCGCTGAAGTAGCTGGGGCTGATATTCACCTGGGACGCCACCGTGTTGAGGGACATATCCTCCCGCTGATAATTTTCCTGGATGAATTTACGCGCCTCCTCCAGCACGGCACTGTATTTTTTCATGGAATGGTGATCACGCAGCTTTAAGGTTTCCACAAATAAGCGGCTCACCTGTTCGCGCATACTCTCCGGCGAGGTTGCCACTGCCACAACCTCATTGATATCCCGGCAGCTTTCCGGCATATCATCCGTGCTGATGTTCAGCCCCGCCAGAAAATCCGTTGTCATAAAATAAAGATCCATCACCACATACTGGCGGTAGAGCATCGACTGGTAATTCTGCTCGCCGATGTCCAGGAAGTACTCGTCCAGGAAGTTGCCGACCTCCTCCAGCGTACCGCTGCGCAGGAATTTATCGACCAGCTCCCGCTCTTTTTTCTTTGAGCGCATATTGCTGATGTCGATCCGGTTTTCCTCCCCGCTGTGCAGACGGACAACGTCGGCGGAGTATAATATCTGGTTCGGCTCTGTGAAAAAGCGGCTGGCAAACGCTTTTCCTGCCTCCCGATACGAGAGCGGAATATCGCCGAGACGCCGCACCACCGTGCCGATACCGCCGAAATATTCCAGATCCGGATAGCCTCCCACCAGCTCCGTCAGCTCTCTTCTACACGTTTCCAGGCACTCCTGTGCTTCCTCCTCCGAGTGCGCCTTGATGAGGAACACCCAGCCCTCCGAGCTTCGCTCAAAGGTGAGTACATTTTCCCACCCGGCACTCATCTCCAGAATCTTATCCGACACCTCGATAGTATCCTTCGAACAGCTGGTGGAGTCCCCGCCCTGCATAATCTTAAAGAGGAATACCAGATAGGCCGACGCTGTGAAATCCATCCCGACCTTCTGACCGCCCTCCAAAAGCTCCGCTGTCGTCAGCTTGTTTGCTACCAGCGCATTCCAGAGCTTCTGCTGCTCCAGATGGACGTTTTCCTCCATCTCCTTTTTGTAGCGCTCCATCATGCGGTCGTACTCGCGCTCCTTGTCGATAAGCGCGCCGACCTCCTTCACCGCCTCCAGAAGCTTTGCGGAGCTGATCGGCTTTAAGAGATACTGCGTGACGCCGATGTTGATCGCCTGTTTTGCATAGTCAAATTCATTGTAGCCGCTGAGGATCAGAATTTTGATCTGCGGCATCTCTTTTTTGACAATGCGGCTGAGCTCCAGTCCGTCCATAAACGGCATTTTAATATCGGTGATCAGTATGTCCGGTTTTTCCTTCTTTATAAGCGGATAGGCCAGCTCTCCGTCGCTGGCCTCTCCTACAAATTCGAATCCTTCTTTTTCCCACGGAATGTTATTTTTAATGCCATTCCGCATAACTACCTCGTCTTCTACCAAAAATACCTTTAACATCTGTTATTTTCCCTGTCCGTAATACGCGTTTGCCCCATGCTTTCTGTAGTAATGCTTGTCCTGCAGATCCTGCGGAGCCGGCTGTACCTGCGGATTGATCATCTCACAGCGCGCCGCCATCTTTGCCACTTCCTCCAGAACTACGGCATTGTGCACCGCCTCGTGACCATCCTTGCCCCAGGTGAACGGTCCGTGATTTTTACAGAGTACCGCGGGAACCGCTTCGTAATCCTTATCCTTGAAGAAATCCACGATCAGCAGACCGGTATTTTTTTCATACTCCTTAAATTCATCCCCGGTGAGGCAGCGCGCGCATGGCACCTCTCCGTAAATGTAATCCGCATGCGTCGTGCCGTAGCATGGAATACTCCGTCCCGCCTGCGCCCAGCTCGTCGCCCATGCGGAGTGCGTATGTACCACGCCGCCGATCTTTTCAAACGCCTTGTAAAGCTCCAGGTGCGTCGGCGTGTCAGAGGAGGGATTATATTTTCCCTCCACCTTATTTCCATTTAAATCCATCAGAACCATATCGTCCGGCGTCAGCTTGTCATAATCCACGCCGCTCGGCTTGATCGCGAAAATCCCCATCTCGCGGTCGATCTCGCTGACATTTCCCCAGGTAAAAGTCACCAGTCCATATTTCGGAAGCAGCATATTTGCTTCATATACCCTTTTTTTCAGTTCCTCTAACATTTTTCCACCTCATCTGAATTTTTATACCGTCTCCACTGCCGCGCGCTCTACTGCCAGCGCTTTGGTGTAGTTTTCAATAAACTTGTTGAAGCCTTCCACATCCGCCGGATCCGGGCTCAATGTCTCGCCCTTCTGCCCCGCGAATACCTTGTTGTTCAGATAAGCGTCCAGCGTCTCGCCCTCTTCTTTATTCTTCATGTAGGCAGCCAGAAGCGCGATACCCCATGCACCGCCCTCGCCTGCCGTCTCCATGCAGGTAACCGGAACGTTTGCCGCAGCCGCCATGATGCTCTGGCCGACGCCCTTTGTCTTGAACAAACCGCCGTGTCCCATCAGTTCATCCAGCGCAACATGCTCCTGTTCAAAGAGGATATCCATACCGATTTTCAGCGCTGCCAGCGAGCTGTACAGGTGCGTGCGCATAAAGTTCGCCAGATTAAATTTCGCATCCGGCGTGCGCACAAACAGCGGACGTCCCTCGTCGAAGCCGGTTACCGGCTCGCCGGAGAAGTAGCACCAGGACAGCAGACCGCCGCAGTCCTTGTCTCCCTCCAGCGCCTTGTTGTACAGCGTGCCGAATAATTTGTTCATATCCACTTCCATTCCGCAAGCTTCCATAAATTCACGGAAAATGCCTACCCACGCATTCAGATCGGAGGTACAGTTGTTGCAGTGCACCATCGCCACCAGGCTGCCGTCCGGCGTGGTAACAAGGTCCAGCTCCGGATATGCCCTGGAAAGCTCCTTTTCCAGAACGACCATCGCAAACACAGAGGTACCTGCAGAAACATTTCCGGTACGCTGCTTTACGCTGTTGGTTGCCGCCATGCCAGTGCCTGCGTCGCCCTCCGCCGGGCAAACCGGAATGCCTGCCTGCAGCTTTCCGCTCACGTCCAGACGCTTTGCGCCTTCCTCGGTCAGCACGCCTGCGTTTTCACCGGCAACTAAAACCTTCGGCAGAATATCGCGCAGCTTCCACGGGAAGTTTTTCTCCGCCACCAGCGCGTCGAATTTCTGCACCATCGTCTCGTCATAATCCTTTGTTTTCGGGTCGATCGGGAACATACCGGAAGCATCGCCCACGCCGAGCGCTTTTTCGCCGGTCATCTGCCAGTGAATATAGCCGGCCAGCGTCGTGAGGTAGGTGATATCCTTCACATGCTCCTCGCCGTTTAAGATCGCCTGATAGAGATGCGCAATGCTCCATCTCTGCGGAATGTTGTAGTTGAACAGGTCAAACAGCTTTCCTGCCGCTTCGCCCGTCATCGTATTTCTCCAGGTGCGGAACGGCACCAGCAGCTCGTCCTTCTCATTGAACGCCATATAGCCGTGCATCATCGCGGAAAAGCCGATCGCACCGATGTTTGTCAGCTCCAGATCATACTGCTTCTTCACATCCGCCGCCATGTCTGCGTAGGCGTCCTGCAGACCTGTCCAGATGTCATCCAGCGTGTAGGTCCAGATATTGTTCTCCAGACGGTTCTCCCACTCGTGGCTGCCTGCCGCGATCGGATTGCTCTCAGAGTCGATCAGCACCGCCTTGATCCTGGTGGAGCCAAATTCGATACCGAGCGCTGTCTTTGCGTTTTGTATATCTTCTTTAATCAGATTGATTTCTCTGCTCATGTTCGTTTCCTCCTATCTATACACGATACTGCCAAGCTGCAGGTCGCGCTTGAAATTGCGGATGGTGGTATCCTTGTCGATGTAAACCGCCTCAATACCCATCGCGTTTGCCCAGTCGCCCATCTGCTCCGCTGTCAGATCGTAGCTGAACGCGGTGTGATGCGCGCCGCCTGCAAGGATCCATGCCTCTGCGCCGGTCTTTAAGTTCGGCTGCGGCGTCCAGAATGCGGTTGCAACCGGAAGCTTCGGCATCGGCTTTTCCACCTTCTTGCACTCTACTTCATTGATGATCAGACGGAAGCGGTTGCCGAGATCAATGAGTGATGTTGCGATCGCCGGACCGGTCTTGGAGGTATACACAAGACGCGCCGGATCCTCACGGTCGCCCATGGAAAGCGGGCACACCTTAATGCCGATCGGACCATCCGCAACAGACGGGCAAACCTCCAGCATATGCGCCTGCAGGATGCCTTCCTTGCCCGGCACCAGATTGTATGTATAGTCTTCCATGAAGGAGGTACCCTTCGGATTCTTCACGCCCGCCGTCATGATCTTCATCAGGCGAACCATTGCCGCGGTCTTCCAGTCGCCCTCGCCGCCAAAGCCATATCCTTTTTCCATCAAACGCTGGATAGCAAGTCCCGGAAGCTGCTTCAGCGCGCCAAGATCGCCGAAGTGCGTAACGATCGCCTGATAGTTTTTCTCCTCCAGGAATTTTTCAAAACCGATCTCGATGCCTGCCTGCACCGCTACATGCTCCCGGAATTCCTTCGGATCTCTGCCCTCCAGGATGATGTCGTATTTGCTGTAGTATTCCTCAACCAGCGCGTCGATCTCGTTCTGCGGTACCGCCGCCACATATTCTGCGATCTCGTTCACCGGATAAGCGTCGATCTCCCAGCCAAATTTGATCTGCGCCTCTACCTTATCGCCCTCCGTCACGGCAACATTTCTCATATTGTCTGCGATACGGCACACGCGGATGTGGCTGCTCTCCATGATACCGATCGCCGTCAGCATCCATGACGCGATCTGCTCCTGCACGTCGCGGTCTTCCCAGTAGCCCATGATCACCTTGCGCTCGATTCCCATGCGGGATACGATGTGACCGTACTCGCGGTCGCCGTGCGCGGACTGGTTCTCGTTCATGAAATCCATGTCGATCGTGTCGTACGGGATTTCACGGTTAAACTGCGTGTGGAAATGCATGAGCGGTTTACGGAACTCCTGCAGTCCCAGGATCCAGGACTTCGCCGGGGAGAACGTGTGCATCCAGGTGATAACGCCCGCACAGCTCTCATCCGCATTCGCCTCGTTGAACGTCTTGCGGATCAGTTCGTTGGTGATCAGCGTCGGCTTCCAGACGATCTCATACGGAAGCACCCCCGATTTGTTTAATGCATCTACGATAATTCTGGAGTGCTCCGCCACATGTGCAAGGCACTCATCGCCATAAAGATCCTGTGAACCTGTACAAAACCAAAACTTGTAATCCTTTGCCGCTTTCATTTTAACCCTCCTGTAAGCATAATTTGATATCATCCAGTATACACCAAAAGGAGTGCAAAGGACAAGTTGTGTTTTATAGATTTTTGTTGAATATTTTTGTATTTATAAAACCACGCACCAGTTTTCTGCATATGATCCCTCCTCCTGTACTGTCCACATACCTTGTAACAGTTTTGTTACTGATAGATTAACATGTAAAAATGCTTTTCGCAAAACACGCAAAAAACTGCCCGGGCAAGTTGACTTGTCAAAGGCAGCTTTTGGGCAGCAGATTTGTTTCATTCAAAATAGGACATTTATATTATTTATTGAAATTCATTTCAGCATATGTTATAATTTTCCTGTTACCGCCTCCGATACCAGGTACGGGAGGGAGGTGCTTTGCATGGAGTTTGCTTTATCTTTTATTATTGCCGTTACGGCTGGCGTAGTTTGCCACTATGTCATCAAATGGTTAGACGGCGATAAATAGTCGGTAACTAGCCTATGGTCTAAGCCGCCATTAAAAAGGAATAGAAAATCCTCCGGATAGCCGTCCGGGGGATTTTCGTCTGTCACTCTGCATGGAGTAACGCTTTATCTTTTTGCCTGCTGGCATTATAGCATATACCGTTTTAAAATGCAATATTCCTCAAATATCTTTTTTCACATTTTCAGTCCCAAAGTGTTACTGCTTATTCAATTGTCACACTGCTTCCGGTACCTTCCGCACCGCGTTTCTTGGTAATGATAATCTTTTTGTCGATCCGTTCTTTTAATTCTGCCACATGGGAAATAATTCCTACCATACGATTTCCTTCCGAAAGCTCTCCAAGCGCTTTCATCGCCTGATCCAGAGCCTCCTCGTCCAAGGAACCAAACCCTTCATCCACGAACATGGAATCCAGCCGGATCCCTCCTGCATAAGACTGGATCTCATCGGACAACCCCAGCGCCAGTGACAGAGATGCCTGAAAGGATTCGCCGCCGGAAAGGGTTTTGACGCTTCGCTCCGATCCATTGTAATGATCGATAACATTCAGCTCCAATCCGGCTTTCTCCTTTTTATTTTCGCCATCCTCCTGCCGTTTCAGCTCATACTGTCCGCCGCTCATCGTCATCAGCCGCAGGTTTGCCCTGCGTAAGATCCTGTCCAGATACGCCATCTGCACATAGGTTTCCAGCTCGATCTTTCGTTTGCCTCCAAGATTCCCGTTTGCCGTATCTGACAGCGATTTTACCCACATGTACTCCTGTTCCACCGCTATCATAGTTTCCTGCCTGCCCTGAACTTCCTGTAAAATTCTCTGATTATTCCGGATTGCAGCATCCTGTGCTGTGCGCTTTTCCGTAAACATCGTCTTTTTCTCAAGACGCTGCTGCCTTCTTTCGGAAATCGCCTTCTCATCCAGCCGCTCCGCTGTCTCAAGCTGACCCAAAAGAGTGTTTTCTGCGGCGCGAAGCTGCGTCTCTTTTGTCTTGCCCTCCCGCCAGCTTTCCTCCGCCGCTCCGGCCTCCTCCTCGATCTGCTTTTTCTGTTTTTCCAGCGCCGTAATCTGCTGCTCTGTCTCCTCTTTCGAACGCCCGTCAAGAGCACAGAGAAGCTCCTCACGCTGCTGCACAAGCTTTTCATGATCTGCTCTCAGACCGGCCAGAGTAAGACCGAGCTGCTGGATAGCATCTCCAAGCTCTGCGATTTTCCGCTCTCTGGCAGGAATCTGCTGCTCCAGCTCTTCCTTTTGCTGAAGCTTCCGCTCATTTATACCGATTTCTGCCTCTGTCTCCTGCAAAGCCTCGCCAAGCATCCGGACTGCCTGCATCATCCACTGCGCCTGCTGCTCCTCCGGTTCCGAAGCTGCCATCTGAAACGCATCCTTCCAGGGCATGTCCCTTCGCATAAGACAGCGTACCTGTTTCCGTTTCTCTTCTGCCTTTTTGCTTTTTTGAACCTCCAGGGAACTAAGCAGCTCCTGCAGTCTCTCTCTGCAGCCGGAAAGACGTTTTTCCGATGCCGCTTTTCTTTCTTCCGCCTGCTTGCGAAGCCCGATTTCCTTCTCCGTTTCCCTCTGCTGTCTTTCATTTTCCTGTATCAGGGACGCAAGCCCAAGCAGGGCATTTTCTGTTGTTCCGGCAGAATCTGCCGGCTCCCCGATATGCGTTTCCGCCTGTGCAAAGGCATCCCGAATCTCGTCCAAATGCAGAATCCGTTCTGCCTCTTTACACATCTGCTGCTCAAGCGCCCGGCTTCTGCCTGCCAGATCGTCCGCTTCCCGGCGGATTTCTGTGTTTTCCTTCTCTGCCTGCTCCAGTTCCTTCTTAAGCTTCTGCTCCTGCTTTTTCCACGCTTCCTGATTTCGTCTTCTTTCTTCCGCCTCCTTGAGGTTATTGGAAAGCTGCACTTCATAATTATCCAGCTTCTGTCCGATTCTCTGAAGAAGCCCTTTTTCCGGTACGGCTTCCCCGCTGCTTTCAAAAACAGCAAGCTCTTCCTCAAATCCCGCCTCCTTCGCCGGAAGCTCCAGGGCTGCTTTTTTTAGCTGCGACAGCTTTTCCAGCTTCTGTCCGTCTGCACTTGCCTGCTCTTCCCGTTTTTGCTGAAGCATCTGCCGGAGGTTTTGTATTTCCGCTTCTTCCTGTTCAAGCAGCGCCGTTAATTCCTGCTCTCTGTTTTTTTCCGCATCCGCTTTTTCCTGCGCAAGGACAAGCTTCTGTTCTTCCTGCGTCAGCGCCTCTTTTTTCGCAGCAATTTCTGTGCGAATCTGTTCCAGTGAAATGCGCTCCCAAAAGGCCTTTGCTGCTTCCTGAATTTCTGCCTTTGCATCATCAATCTGCTCCCTTTTATGACCTGCATCACTGCTCAGACGATGGGTTGCTTCCTCCGAAACGGAAAGCACTTTCTTTTTGACCTCCAGCTCTTCCTCCTTCAGTGCTTCCCCGGATAATCGGGCAGGGGATGGATGATGAACGGCTCCGCACACAGGGCATGGTTCTCCTTCCTTCAGGTGCTGTGCCAGCACCCCGGCCCGTTCATCTAAAAACTGTTTTTCCAGACCGTGATACTCTGCTCTCAATTCCTCTGTTTTTTGGAAAGCCTGTTCGTACCGGGCCAGCACCTGCTGATATTGTGTTTCCGATTCAGATAGCTTTTTTACTTTCCGCTCCAGTTCCTGCAGCTTTTCCTTTTTTTGTTCAACAGAGTCCTGCTCCCTGGAAAGATGCAGCAGCCGGAGGTCCGCACCCTTCACACTCTCCCATTCTTCCTTATGTTTCTGATGTTCCTTCCGACATGCCTCCTCCTGCACAGAAAGCCTTTCCATTTCTTCCGCTGCTTTTTTTGAAGCTTTCTCCAAAGTCATCAGCGCCTTTGCAAAGCCTTTGTACTCACTGCTTTTGCCCTCCAGCTCTGTAAGACGATGACTGCATTCCAGCTCCGCCTCACCGGCGCCTTCCACTTCCAGAAGCTTTTCCCCAAGCTCCTCCAACGCCTTTTTCAAAGCAGAAATGTCCTTCTCCGAAGCATCAAATGCTTTTTTCCGGTTCCGATACTGCCCTGCTGCCGACGACCAGTCTGATTGGTACTGTTCCAGGTTGTTCTTCCAGGAAAGATACCTTTCCCGTTTACTCTGCAGGGAAATTAGAACAGCATCGTGATCCTTTCGCTGTGCCATCTCCCCCTCCAGCCTGCGGATCTCCTCCCGAAGCTCCGTTTCCGTCTGCTTCTCCTTTTCAAGCTCCTTCCTTTGTCTTTCTTCCGTTTGCGCAATATCCGCCAGCGTTTGCTCTGCGCCCGCAAGCTCCTTTTGGCATTCCTCCAGCTTTTCCCTGCGGTAAAAGAGCCTTGTTTTCTCTTCCCCTGCATTCTGCAGGGCGGCAAGACTCTGCTTTGCTTCTTCAAGCTGCCGTCCCTGCTCCTGTTTTTCCTTTTCCGTTTCTTCTCTGGAGCTGCAAAGGTTGTCTATACGCTGCTGTGCATCTTTGATAAGCTTCTGCGTTTCCTCCAGTTTTTTGTATTTTTCCATTTTTTCGCTGCAGGAGCGGAGCTGTTCATCCAATTGCCCTGTTTTCTTCAAAGCGGACTTTGCAGCTTCCCATAAAGCTTCCTTTTCTTTTAGCTCTGGCAGCAATGCCGCTAACTCTTCTCTGCACTTTTCCAGTTCTTCCTGACGCTGGCGGTTCTGGCTTGCTTTTCCGAGAAGCTGGTCGTCGCCCGCGATTTCTTTTTCGAGACTGCTGATCTCCTGATTCAGCTCTTCGAGCGCCTGCTTCTCCTGCTGCAAAAGCTCAGCCAAAAGCTCCAGCCCGCGCGCTACATTTCCCTCGAACCGTTCCTGTTTTAGACGCTCCAGCTCCGGAAGGAAGGGAGAATCTTCTTCACATGTCACACTGTTTAAAGACTGGTTAATGCTCCTGCGTATCTCGTCATAATCCCTCCAGCGATTTTTCACCTCATCCCGCAGACAATTCTGCAGCTCCTGAAACATTCCCGTGTGAAAAATCTGCCGGAAAATTTCGCTGCGCTGCGCCGTTCCCGCCAGAAGCACCTTTAAAAAATCCCCCTGGGCGATCATGGCGATCTGAGTAAACTGACGATAATCCAGCCCGATCAATTCCGTTACCGCTTTTGTCACCTCTCTGGACTTTGTAACCGGCTGGCGGTCGTCCGGATAGACAAGCCGGGCATCGCTCTTCTGCATGGTGAATCCGGTACCCCTTCCCTTTGGGCGCAGATATTCCGGATTGCGCACCACCGTATAGGATTTCCCCTGATACAAAAAGCGCAGTTCCACGTAGGTCTGCGTCTCAGGCTTTGCATATTTGCTGCGGAACATTCCGGAATCGCGGACCTCGCCGCTGGCTTCTCCATAAAGGGCAAACGTAATGGCATCAAAGATCGTAGTCTTTCCTGCTCCCGTATCTCCGGTAATGAGAAAAAGGCCATGATCTCCCAGCTTTTCAAAATCAATCTCTGTCGTTCCCGCATAGGGACCGAAAGCGCTGATAATCAGCTTTTGTGGTTTCATATCGTTCCTCCCTTACTTTTCAAAGCCCTTTTCCTGAAGCTTTTGAATCAGCTTTTTGACAAAAATATGCTGCTGTTCACTCATAGGCCGGTTATTCTGCAGCTCAAAAAATTCCGCAAAGAGCTCTGCTTCCGACTTCTGCTCTACAGCCTCAGCAGCCTCTACGCTGCGGTTTTCCCGGGTTCTTTGATTGTCATATTCCAACCTCATAAGATTGGGATAAATAATGCGAAGCTTCTGCATTCCGTCCGGAATATCTTCCTCATCGGTCAGGGTAATCTGTAAGTAGTCCTCTGTGTTTGTCCCCTCATAAAACGCTTTTTCCGTTACCTGAAGATAGGTTCCCCGGATTTTGCGCATATCCCGAAGGGGCTTTAAGGGAATGGTTCTGATTTCGATATTTCCTTTTTCCTTCAATTCTGCAATAGTAACGGATTTTTCCTGTTCTGCCTCGGAAAAGGAATATTTTAACGGTGTTCCGCAGTAGCGGACCGTCTCTCTGCCTACCCTCTGGGGACTGTGGAGATGCCCAAGCGCCGCATAGTCAAAGCGGTCAAAAAGAGATGCCTCGACCTGATCCAGCCCGCCCACCAGAACCTCCTCTGACTCACACCTGCTGGCGCCTGTCACAAACTGATGCGCTACAATGACATTGCGCCTGCTTTTGTCAACTTCGATTTCTCCGATCGCTTTTTTCAGAGCGTCCTGATAGGTGGAAATCTCCGCCTCTTCAAATACATGCCGCACGGAAGCGGGTTTTAAAAACGGAAGCAGATAAATGCATACCTCTCCGTATTGATCTGTAAGAACAATGTTTTGCACCTTTCCGCCGTATACCTGAGAAATATAGATGCCTTCCCCCTCCATAAGCTGTGCCCCGAAGGACACCCGCTCCACGGAATCATGATTTCCGCTGATGACAAAAACAGGGAGCCTCCGCTTTGCAAGCCTGGTGAGAAAGCTGTCAAATAACTGCACGGCCTCTACAGAAGGGATAGGCTTATCGTAAATATCTCCCGCCAGGATCACTCCGTCCGCTCCCTCTCTGTCCAGCAAAGAGATGATTTGCGATAATATATATTTCTGATCCTCGATCATGGAAAACTCATTTACACGCTTTCCAAGATGAAGGTCTGATAAATGCATCAGTTTCATGCCCTGCCTCCTTTTTTCTGTCCCGGATAGTTTTTTTTACAGTATAACATACGGATATCAGAGGCTCAATGGATTTCTGCTGTCTGCCTCACAGAGCTTCTCTTTTCATAAAACAATCAAAAAACTGCCCGCGCAGTTTTTCCTGCGAAAGGCAGTTTCTTTTCATAATCTACCGCGGCCACCGGTCTTCCTTCGGCGGCAGCTTTGGAAACGGATTATGCGGCTCCGACTGATACCAGTATGCCACGCTCGACACATCATCCTGACGCTCGAAAAGTCCCTTATGGCACACGCCAATCTGCTGGATCGTAACCCGGATATCCTCGTCAAACAGGACAGGGTCCATAATATGCCAGCGATAAAAACCACGCTCCGTCGGCTTATCATTCATATGATATTGATTAAACACCGTGTTATCCTCACGCGAGAAATAGGGATATCCCATAAAAGGCGTGTTATATGTATGCTCCACCGTCACACCATTTTCCACAGAAGCAAAGCTCCAGGAGCCTCCAAAATAATCCTCTGTTCCGGTACCGCAGATGGTAGGATACTGTTCATCCCCATCCAGATAAATTTTCAGCTCTCCTTCTCCCCACCAATAGCGTTCGAGCGTAGCGAGCGCCATATAGGTTCCGACATAATGCCCCTTTCCCTTCACGCCATCCAGAATCGTGTAGTCCTTTCGAAGCTCCGTGATTTTCTCCCGTCGCCATTGTGCATGAAAATATGCGATGTTCTCCGGCAATTCTTCATACAGTGTATAATCTATCTGATAAAAGAATGCCCCCAGCTCCGCCTCATGCTGGTTTTCAATCGTAATCCGTGCTTTTTTCCGGAAGGGCATCGGAAAATAGCTATTGAATCCCCTCGCCGGATTCACCACAACCGGCATGGAATTTACTATGCAGTCCCGCCCGAAGCCGCAGCAGAAAAAATCTCCCAGAGGACTCTCCACCGACGGCTCCTCTTCATCATCCCAGTACATCCTAAGGACTAAATCCCGCAAGACAAAATAATCCCTGTCTGTCCGATCTGCCACCGTAATCCAGATATGCTGGATTATGCCGCAGCCTTCTATTTCCGCCAGCACTCTCGTCTCTCCCGGTTTTACCCCGCGCATACACGGCGAGCCTTTTCTGCCTGGTCCCAGAGGGCTTGCCGCCCTTCCGCCATTTCCTTTCTCTCCGGAGGGATTCTCCTGATTAATCGCCCTGCTCTGTCCCTTCTTCTGAAACATCAGTGTACTCATATTATTGATAAAATCATTCACGCTTTTACTCCTCCCACCATAATGCCTTCCATAATCTGTTTTTCGAAAACTGCCACAAAAATAATGATTGGCAGCAAAATAATCCAGCCCATAGCGCTGACCAGGTCCCACGGAACCGCATACATATTATTGCGCAGCGGAAGCTGTACAATGGCTACCGACAGCACCTGAATATTATTCGCAAAAAACAAAGGTGTAAAAAAGTTATTCAGACATGTAATAAAGTTAATAATACATACGGTTGCTATCGCCGGCTTCATCAGCGGAATTATAACATAAAATACCCGCTGCAGTCAAGTCGCCCCGTCTATGGCGGCCGCCTCCTCCAGCGCCTCCGGGATTTCTCCGACAAAATTGCGGAGGATCAGCACAGTAAAGGGAATGACCGCACTGATATACAGGATAATCAGACCCGGATATGTATCATACAGCTTTGCCCCCTGCATAAAGGTATATAAAGGACGCGCAAGTACAATATCCGGTATCAGCATCGTTGCGATTATAAATCCAAAAGCCAGGGAAACCATCCTGGATTGAAATCTGGAGAAAGCATACGCTGCCAGTACGCACAAAACTGTACTCACCAGAATCGTCAGCCCTACAATAATAACCGTATTCCCTACCTTTTCCAACAGCCCGACGTTTTCAAGCAGATACTTGTAATTTTCCAGTGTCGGATGATCCGGCAGATAATCTATCGGCGACTGAAACAGCTCCGCAGATGGTGTGATTGACGAAATAAATATCCAGTATAATGGAAGAAGAATGATAAATGACACCACAAAAATCAGCAGCCCTCTCATCACTGTACCAAATACCTTTTTATAAATCAGCTCCTTATTCACAGCGTCTCCTCCTAACTCTCCATTTTACTAACCAGCTTCATATTCAGCGCACTGAATATAAGCATAACAATCAGCAGCATTATCGCGAGAGCCGATGCATACCCGATATTCAGATTCGTAAAGGCTTCCGTTGTGATCCGGTAAGCAATCAGCGCCGTATCCTCGCCCGGTCCTCCCGAGGTCATGGCATACACAAGGTCAAACATGGTAAGACGCCACATGGTGAACGGAATACAAAGCGTCACGACATTCTTTAAAATCAATGGCAATGTAATCTTAAAAAAGCTCTGCACCTTTGTCGCTCCATCCACTCTGGCTGCTTCATATATTTCTCCGGAAATAAACTGCATTCCGGAAAGTACCAGAATGGCAAAATAAGGCAGGTCTTTCCATAAATCTACCAGAATAACAGCAATTCTTGCCGTGTCCGTATTGACAAGCCAGCTCAGGGAAAAGTCATCCGCAAACCGCCGGATGACGTCATTAACCAGTCCGTACTTATCATTAAACGCCCACTTCGCCGCCATACCAATCACGACCGTAGGCATTGCCCAGGGAATCAGAACGATCGTCCGCAAAAAGCGCTGCAGCTTCGTCTTCATATTCAGAATCAGTGCAAGTCCAACTCCGAACACAACATGTCCAATCATCGATACAACCACAAAAATCAAAGTAAATTCAATGGAAGTGATTACTTTTTTATCACTGAATGCGCGAATATAATTCCCAAGTCCTGCAAATTCATTGACTCCCTTCAGAATCTTAATATCATAAAAGCTGTTTCTCAGCGTACTGAGAAACGGATATACTGTGGTAAATCCCCGGATTAATAACACTGGCAGTATAAAAATCCAGGCAACCCACATTTTTTGTTTTTTTGCTCCCATAGCTCCTCCATTCTCCGCAGGACGCGGTTTTTATAAAAAGACTGCCGCCTGAACATCTGCGGCAGTCTTTCAAGGCTCTGTTACTGATTTGCCTCTACAGCCTCCTGCGCCTGTGCGCAGAAATCATCAAGTGAAATTTCTCCCTGTACATACTGCTGGAACAATGTTCCCATCTCGGAAATAAACTCCATTGTCTGCGGAAGCATCGGACGTCCGTGTACCTCAAGCTCCTCCGCATATGTTGCATACATTGCTTTCACATCATTGTCCTCCGGAACGACTGTCTCCGCCACGTCGCTTCTTGCCGGATAACGGTCAAAGCAATTATAACTAGCAGCTTCCCCGTCTTCACTTGCAATCCATTTCAGGAAGGTATATGCCGCCTCTTTATTTTCGGATGCACTGTTCAGCACGTAGCTCCAGGAATCTGTAAAAATGCTGCCCTTCTCAAAGGTAGGAACCTTATACATGTGAATCTTATCATCACCCTTCATACCCGCATCTGCATATTCGCTTCCGGTTCCCCAGTAAAATACTACTCCATAATCACCATCAATGAACTTCTGGTTCATCTGTTCGTACTTATCTGCAAGCTGATCCAGGCTCGTCCAGCCGTTATCTACCATTTCCTTCATAAATTCCAGCGCCTTCCGGTTGCCCTCATTTGACCAGTCATAATAATCTCCGCCAAACATATTGACAAACTGAGCTATTTCATTGAAAACATATGTTTTCTCCCAGGAGCCGCCGTAGCCATAACGTCCTTCTTTTTCGGATGCTGCCGCCAGAAACGCTTTAAAATCATCCAGGGTATCAATGGATTCGATTCCTACCTCATCCATGATTTCCTGATTTACCCACATGGACAGATATCCGCAGTAGCCCGGCACACCCACAATCTGACCATCAGCCGAAGTAATCATATCTTCGATATATCCGACAGCAAAGTTATCCAGAATATCCTCTGTCATTACTGTATCATTCAGCCCCTCCAGCCAGCCTGTGTTTTTAAAGGCTGTTGACATCTCATCATTAATCTGTATAACATCAACGGATGTATCGCCCGTTGATAAAATTGTGGTGATTTTCTGCTGACGGGTATCCGTGTCCGTCGGAGCTGCCACTACATTAATATTCAATCCGGTGGCCTCCTCTGCCGCCGCCAGCCAGGTATCAAAATCCGGGTCTGTCGTTTCAATAGAATACACTGTCAAATCGTACTCTTCCGATGCCTGTGCCGGTATAAGCGCCCCGCACGCCACCGATGCCATCAATACCGCTCCAACCATTTTTTTGTTCATAAAAATTACCCTCCTTTTTTTGCGCCCCTGCGCTATTTGTTGTTTCTAAGGATACAGAAAAACAGGGCAAATTAAAATATATTATTTTTTCAATGATTTATAAGATTTTTTATTTTTGGATATTTTGTTCTATTTTCCCTCCGTTTATTTTAAAATAATATCGCTTTTAACTGTTATTTTTTTCGATTCCGGGAGGAGATATATCATTATGTCCAAAAAGCTTTTTCACATTAAAAATAAGCTGTCCCACTGTCTGATACGCAACAGTTTTCCGCAGAAGCTGACCTTTGCTTTTCTGACAGCTACCATTGTGCCGTTGTTTCTGATTAGCGTCATTTTCTACCGGATTAACACGCAAAATTCCTATGATAAGGTAATGAACGCCACCTCACTTACCAACAGACAGCTTGTGGACCAGATCGAATCCCGTTTTACCCAGATGAACCAGGTAGCCGCCACACTCCGCTCGTATATGTATACATATCCCGAAAAGAACGGCTCCATCAGCACAGAACAACTTCAGACCTTTTATACTCTGCGCACAAATATCCAGACCCTGGTATCCGCTTTTGACTTTGGATATATCTGTATTTTTCTGGATTCCGATTATATTTTTACAAATGAGGGCTTAATGTTCTACAGTCTGGATTCACTCTCCGCTTTTGGTTTCCGCGCAGGAGCTGCTGGAAAGCAATACAGATTCCGTCTGGCTTTTTGTGGAAAATCAGTCCTATCCCTTTATGCTGAATAAAAAATATACGTCCTTTAATGCCATTAATTGTGTTCATATGCTGCGCGACGGACTGGACGGCACGCTGCGTTATGTCTTTTTCATCAGTATTAACGCTGATGAATTTACCGAGCTTCTGACTGCCTTCTACGCCGATTCCGGAATTACCGGATATCTGCTTGACAACAACAGTCAGCTTGTTGCTTTTTCTGGTACAGAAGAAACAAAAACACTTGTGTGTGACCTTTTTTCAGACAAGCCGGAGCTGCTGCCGCAGATTTCTCCAACCAGCCGGATGCTCTGTACTATATCAACGCCCTCAGCAACGGCTGGACCTATGTGACAAGGGTATCACAGGATTATTTGAGAGCCAGCGCCTCTGCTTATGTAGGCAGCTTTCTTCTGATTCTCGCCCTGATTGTTCCCTGCATGGTCGTTTTTATAATTCTTCTGGCAAACAATTTTACGAAGCGGATCACTCTGCTGTCTAATTCCGCAAAACAGGTAAATTTCAGTGAAAATCAGTTTCATGGCTCCTTCATTGAATATGTAAAAGTTAAGCCCGAAAAAAATTATGACGAAGTGGACAAGCTTGCCATTACTTATAACCGGATGATGCAAACACTGCAGGAAAACATTGATTCGATTATGGTCTGCAACAATATGGGGAAACCGGAGCTTGCAAATAAGCTCATCATGAATCTTACCCGTTTTTACCGCATGACATTGCGCAAATCCAATGAACTGATTACAATCCGGGACGAGCTCGAAATCGCCCAGTTATATATGGAGCTTGAATCTATCTGCCGGGGCGGAAATTTTACATGGAGTATCGAGACAGACGAAGCAATTGAGAATTTTATGATTTGTAAATTTACCCTGCAGCCATTCATTGAAAACAGTATCCATCACGGTATGCAGGGGAGCAGCCAGAAGCTGCATATTCAAATCGAAATACGCTATGGAGATGATACCATCCTCATTTTTATCCGCGATAACGGAAACGGCATTTCCCCCGACAGGCTTGAAGAGCTGCGGGAATCTCTGCGTACACGTATTGTGGATACCAGCCGTCACTTTGGCATCTGCAACGTCAACGCCCGGATTTCCAGCGAGCTTTTCGGACATGGCTTCATCGAAATCGACAGCGAGTATACGGCAGGAACAACTGTAAAAATTGAATTTCAGCAGATATTGCCCTGAAGATTCTCCGGGCAGAAAGGATGTTTTGTATGTATATGAATGTTTTATTAGTCGATGATAATTATATCTGCGTAGAAGGTATTATGCACGCCATCTCCTGGGACAGTCCGGGAATCTCTTCTGTACATACCGTATACGACGGCGTTTCCGCACTGGATTATCTTAAAAATCACCCTGTGCATATTCTGATTTCCGATATTTCCATGCCAGGTATGAGCGGACTTGCGCTTTCCGAAAAAGCGCTCGCCCTTAATCCCTCTATTAAAATTATTTTGATCAGCGCCTACGACGAATTTGAATACGCCAGACAGGCTGTGCGTCTGGGCGCCTTTGACTATATCGAAAAGCCTGTCAATTACAGTTATCTCACGGAAATTCTCGAAAAGGTAATCGCTGAAATCAAGATGGAAGTAAAAAATCTGGAAATTCTGAAAAAGAGCCGTCCTGCTATAGCAGAGCAGTTTTTCCGTTCCCTGATCCAGCAGGGAAACCGGGAATCCGCACAGATTCTGGAGCTATATGCCCATTACCTCGATTTAAAGCTGAACTGCCGTTATTATATCGTTCTGCATATTTCTGCCGCAGATTCCGACCTTCTCAAACAGAAGCTCGGCATTGAAGAATATTGTGTGCGTTCTATGAATCTGGAGCATTGTGTCCGCAAAATCTGCAGCACATTTACCTTCCACTATGTTCTGAAAGACCTGACCAATTTTATTTGTATTATTGGCGAAAATATTGCATCCGCACATAAATTCCTGGAGCTGATACAGGCCCGCTTTCAGAAAGCGGCAGAACATTTTTCCAGCCGTCTGGGGGTTGTTATCGGACTTGGCAATATTACCGACAGCATCTGGGAGCTGAATTCCTCCTATGCAAGTGCCCAGAAAGCGCTGGAATACCGATTTTTCTTTCCAGAGCAGACGTTCCTGGAGGCGGACGCAATTTCCCGGTACGGCAGTAAAGTTTTGCCTGATGCGGACGTGTCAGAGGAGAATCTTATTCAATGCATATGCAAAAAAGACATGAATGGTATCACAGACTGGATTCACGCTTTTATCCATTCATTTCCGGGAAACTGTGATTCTAAAATCGTTGTTTATTCCCAGCTATACACGATTGTTGCCCGGTTATTAAAATTTTGCTATGAATTAAATATCATGACTCCTGAATTCGAAAAAGAAATTACATTTATTTTTACCAATCCGGATTATTTTAAAACGATTGCCATGATTTCCGACTGGCTTCTCAATACATGCCGGGAAATCTGCCAGAGACTTCAGGAATCCGTATCAAAATACCACGAAAGTCTCTGTGAGACCGCTGTAAAATATATTTTAAAGAATTACAGCAACAGCGACCTGGGGTTAAATGAAATCGCCGAATCTCTCCAGATTTCCCCTGCATACCTCAGCACCCTCTTTAAACGATGCCGGAACCAGAATATCAGTACCTTCCTCACTGATACCCGCATAGATGCCGCCTGTCAGCTTCTGCTGAACACCTCGCTGTCCCTGAAGGTTATCAGTACCCAGGTAGGATATTCGAACCAATACTATTTCAGCTCCTGTTTCAAGAAAAAGACAGGGAAAACTCCCAGTGCCTACAGGGAAGAGTATCAAAAACAATGAATATCCGCTACCTTTATGCATTCTCCTGTCGCTTCATACACACCAGCCGCTGGCTGACGGTATCGGAGTACAGCTCCAGCCCGTCCGTTTTCGCAACGTGGATGATGCCGGCATAAGATGTTTCTACGAAGTCTGCAATGCAGTTTTCTTTCTCCAGGACATAGCTTTCGTTGAATATCACATCCTTATCTTTTTCAAAGACGGCGGCATAGAATACGCCGGATTCGACAAGGTCCTGGAAGAAGTGGCTTCCGTAGGACAGCTCCGGCATCAGATTGCCCTCCTGGTACGCCACCTCGCAGATAGCGCTCATATGACAGATCTCGGTAAAGTGTACGGGCACGCCGAGCGAAGTGGTCGAGGTACCCCAGCGCCCCGGGCCCGCCAGCAATACGTGATGTTCCTTTAAAATCTGGTTCAGCTTTCCGATGACGCGCGCCACCGTGTAGCGCTCCTGCTCCGGCAGCGCCAGATATGCCTTCGCCTTTACAAAAATCACATACTGGATCGGAATGCGCACGTTTCCGCCCATGAAATTTCCGTGCGTCGCAAAGAAGCAGTCCGTTTCTTTTGTAATTTCCGGTATCTCCACGGTCTTTCCCAGTCCGCGTGTCTGAAGCGGCCGGCACTGCAGCAGATTGATCTTATAATTTCCCTCTTTATCAAAATTTGCCGCAAACTCGATATCCACCGGATAGTCGTAAACAGTGGAAAGCCGCTTTAAAATACGTCTCATATTGTCCGGAAAATCCGTATATTTCAGCAGTCGGCTGAAATTTAATATGTAAAGATTCCGCGTTTTTCTGCCCATCTCCTGCAGCCAGCGCATGGTATCAAAATCAAGCGACGAAAACAGATTTTTATTTGTTTTAATATCCATCGCAAGAATCTCGTCCACATCCTTATGTGTCCACTCGTTCGTGCCGGTATCCAGCAGATCCACATAATGCTGTGAGAATTTCCGCTCGTCGCCGTAAGAAATCAGCGGCGGACGTCCCGGATCATCCAGGCAGACAATCCGCGGATAATCACCCTCGATACGGTCTACCGCCCGCGTGCCAAGCCCGAATACCAGGCGCACCATACCGGCATCCATATCGATTGACGGATCCCAGACATAAAGATTCGAGGAATTTCCCACACCCGCCACATGCGGGAAGAAGTATTTTCCATAATAATCGCCGGACACGCGCTGGATCAGAAGCGCCATCTGCTCATCCTTATCCCACAGACCGCGGTTCATACGGTAATTCAGCGCGTCCTCATTCATCGTACTCGCATAAACCTGCTTCACCGCTTTTTCAAACGCCTCGTAGCGCTCCTCTAAGGTTCCCTGGTTCACACAGAATACGCTGTCGTATTTTCCGGCAAAAGCATTTCCGAAATTATCCTCCTGCAGAGAGCTGGAGCGCACAATGATCGGCGACTGTCCGAAATGCTCCAGCATCGCCTTGAATTTTTCCACCAGATACTCCGGAAAGCTTCCCGCACGCATCTTTTCCTGCAGCGGCTTTGCGTATTCATAGTAGCCCTCCTTCGATTTCTGCAGGGTGCGCAGGCGCCAGCAGTCGTTGTGTACAATATAAGTATAGAAAACGTCCGCTCCCATGTAAAAGGAATCATGGACCTCCAGCAGCCGCGAAAAATTATATTCCGTATCCTTTTCCAGAATTTTGCGCGCAAGGAACATGCCGACTGCTTTTCCGCCTATGCGCCCGGTGCCAAGCTCGCGCGATTTAACGTCCAGCAGGTCGCGCAATGAGAGATATTCCCGGCACAGGCCCACGATCGGATTGTCCTCCCCGATAAGCAGCCGCAGAAGAAGCTCCTTTGCCGTATTCTGCTCCTCCACCGAGCCGGAGAGCTTCATGGAAGCCTCCTGGAACACCACGTCCCAATAATCTGTGCGGTTCCGGTCCAGGCTAAAATGAGAAAACAGTGCCGCCGTTTCCGAGCTTGACGTGATCGTCTTCGCCGTCTCCCCGGAAATCAGATGCGGCAGGAACATCGTCTCCGATTTGCGCTGCCAGACCTTTAAGGGATGCAGATAATAATTTCCGCCCACATTATATAAGTCAAGGAGTACCTGCGTGGTATCACGGATACGCGAAATCGTGTGCTCCGTGTGCGAATCCCGAATCAACGCAAAATACGCTACCGTATTCAGCTCGTACAGATACGGACAGGTCACACGGAAAAAGTTTCCGATCATCAGATCTGAATACCAGTATTTCACAAGATCTGTCAGACAGTCGAAAATATAGAACGCATCCACACCGATTTCTTTAATAATATGATGCACCTTCATCGCAAAGTGCTCGAAGCCAAGCTCCGCGTGGATCCGGTGCACCTGCACGCCCTCCGTCTCCTGAATGACCGGCTCATGCGCGCCGAAGCGCATATAGTGAATCTCGCGCCCGTCCACCTTCGCCTGCTCCAGATATTGCGCTACCACACGCCGGTAGTCCGACACCGCATCCACCTGCCATACCACATTATCGCCCATGCGCAGCATGTCGATCACGTCATCCATACCCCTGTTTCCCGTGCTCACACGGTCTGCCTCTGTGTAAATCCTCATAAAAATCCCCCTTTCACCTATGGGACCTGCCACTGGCAGCTCCCTTCGGATGCATTGCAACCTACAAAACCTGTCATCGGCAGCTTCCTTCGAATGCATCGCAACGCAAAAAGGACCGCGCAGATCTCCTTTGATCCGCCTGGTCCTTCCTGTATATTTTGAGTTGCCCGATAAATGAGCCTCCTCATAGCTCATATTTTATATTACTGATTATCTTGCAAGCATCATCCTCACTGCTTGCCGGTTCGCAGAAATCCTGCCGCAAATATTATTTGCAAAGCTCCGCAACAACCTGATTGATCACCTTGCCGTCCGCTTTGCCCTTCAGCTCCGCCATGACCGTTTTCATGATCATTCCCTTGTTCTTCGTCGCAAGCAGATCCGCAAATTTCTCCTGCAGAATCGTCTTCACTTCCTCCGCGGAAAGCATCTTCGGCGCATAAGCGGAAATTACGTCGTAGCGGAACTGATACTCTGCCTTCAGCTCGGCTCTCTGCTCCGGGCAGGTGTCGATCTGCTCCTTCACTGTCTTCATTTCCTTTAAGATTACCTGATCTACCATCGACTCCGGTATGTCCTCGCGGCAGCCAGCATCAATGCCCGCCTTTTTCACCGCTGATACAAGCGCGGAAATCGCATCCTTGTGCGGCTTATCCTTCGCTTTCATCGCCGCGATCATATCCTTCTGTAACACTGCCAATTCCATCTTTTCATACACCTCTTTCTTTGATTACTGCATCTATTTTACTACGTAACACGTTATTTTGCAACGCCAACTCCTGCCGTTCTTCTTATTTTGCGACGCCAGCTCCTGCTGTTCTTCTTATTTTGCGACGTTAACGTTACTGCTCACTCCGTTCACAGTACCCTTCGCAAATCCATTTTAAATTCGCTCCACGAATGGGGCTTGCCGCTACAGCTTCACCACCGTGTACGTATGATGTACGGCCGGCAGAAATTTCTCCCAGATATCCGCCGCCCTTGCCCTGATGCTGCTTGTGTTAATGCAGGGGTGGAAGCCCACATATTCATCATGAAAAACGTCCTCGTCTATCAGGAGGCGCACACGATTTTGTGTATCATTCATCAGACCCATGATACTGACAGAGCCGGGCGTGATATCAAGAAACTCCTCCATGTGCCCCTCGTCAGCAAAAGAAAGCCGCGCCACGCCAAGCTGCTTACTTAAATCCTTTGTCTTAAACGGCTTCCTTCCGGGCATCATCAGCAGATAAAAATCCGTCTGCTGGCGGTTACACAAAAAGAGATTTTTGCAGATCTGGATACCCAGGATTTTATCGACATTGTGACAATCATCGATTGACATTGCAGCCGGATGATCCACTCGCTCATATTTGATGCCAAGCGCATCCAGCAGCCGGTACACCGCCATCTCCTTTGGAAGGCGCCCGTCCGTGGGCGCCTCTGTGTATATGATTCCTTCCATAATCCATTACTCCTCATATCGCATTGTGTTATGTGACATTTTTCCAGATCTCACAATGCCTCTTTCATTGTGCGGATATACTCTTTCACATACGGCACGCAATCCTTCCCATATTGGCCGCAAATGCGTACAATCGCGCTTCCCACTATCGCTCCATCAGACAGCGCCGCCATTTTCTCTGCCTGTTCCGGTGTGGAAATTCCAAAGCCGACCGCGCATGGAATCTCCTTCGTCTCCTTCACAAGTTTCACCATGCTTCCCACATCCGAAGTGATCTCCGCGCGCACTCCCGTCACGCCCATCGACGATACACAGTACACAAACCCGCTGGCTTCCGCCGCAATCTGCCGGATACGCTCATGCGAAGTCGGCGCGATTAAGGAGATGAGATCCAGACCATATTTCTTACATACAGTATCAAATTCTTCCTTTTCCTCAAAAGGTACGTCCGGCAGAATCAGACCGTCCATACCGATTTCCGCGGCTGTGCGGATAAAGCGCTCTGTACCGGATTCCATGCGGCTTAAACGTTCCAGTCCACCCAGCTCTGCGTGACCGGCGCATGCCGACCCGTCCTTCTGTTTTTTATGTGACATTTGTCCATATCCATAGGAAAATACTACATTCGCGTAAGTCATAAACACCATCGGAATATCCGTCTTTTTTCGGATACGGCGCACCATCTCAAAAATATCGTCCGTCGTCACCCCATTTGTCAGCGCCCGCAGGTTCGCCGCCTGGATAACCGGTCCCTCCGCCGTCGGATCGGAAAACGGAATGCCAAGCTCAATTAAATCCGCGCCCGCTTCTTCCGCCCCGTACACAAGCTGCTCGGTGACATCCAGCGACGGATCGCCGCAGGTAATGAACGGAATAAACGCCTTGCCATTTTCAAATGCTTTCTGAATGTTACTCATGAATATCCTCCCCTCTGTATCTGGCGATTGCCGCGCAGTCCTTATCTCCTCTGCCGGACAGGTTAATGACGATGATCTGATCCTTTCGCATCGTCGGCGCCAGCCTGCGCGCATAGGCAACTGCATGAGCGCTCTCGATTGCCGGGATCACGCCTTCCATCTTCGCCAGATATTCAAAGGCGTCCACCGCCTCGTCGTCGGTAATCGCAACATATTGCGCGCGTCCTTTATCGTAGAGATCGGCGTGCTCCGGTCCGATGCCCGGATAATCCAGCCCGGCGGAAATGGAGTATACCGGCGCGATCTGGCCGTACTCATCCTGGCAGAAATACGACTTCATTCCATGGAAAATGCCGAGCCTGCCGGTGGCGATCGTCGCCGCAGTCTCCGCGGTATCAACGCCGCGCCCCGCAGCCTCACAGCCGATCAACTGCACTTCTTTATCCTCAATAAAATGATAAAACGCGCCGATCGCATTGGAGCCTCCGCCCACACAGGCAAGCACCGCATCCGGCAGCTTCCCTTCTTTTTCAAGCATCTGCTGTTTGATTTCTTTGGAGATGACCGCCTGGAAATCCCGCACGATCGTCGGGAACGGATGCGGTCCCATGCAGGAACCGAGTACATAATGCGTGTCCTCCACACGGTTCGTCCACTCGCGCATCGTCTCTGAAACCGCATCCTTCAGGGTTCCTGTCCCCGATGTGACCGCATGGACCTTCGAGCCAAGCAGACGCATACGGTACACATTGAGCGCCTGACGCTTCGTGTCCTCCTCGCCCATAAACACCTCGCACTCCATTCCCATCAGCGCCGCCGCTGTTGCCGTGGCAACTCCGTGCTGTCCGGCTCCCGTCTCCGCGATCACACGGGTCTTTCCCATCTTCTTTGCGAGCAGCACCTGCCCAAGCACGTTATTGATCTTGTGTGCGCCCGTATGGTTCAGATCCTCCCGTTTCAGATAAATCTTCGCTCCGCCAAGATCCTTCGTCATGCGCTCCGCAAAATACAGCCGCGATGGTCTGCCCGCGTAGTCATTCAGAAGCTGTGTCAGCTCCTGCTGAAAATCCGGATCGTTTTTATAATGATTGTAGGCTTCTTCCAGCTCCAGAACCGCATTCATCAGCGTCTCCGGAATATACTGCCCGCCGTGTATTCCAAATCTTCCTGTGCTCATCTTTTTCTCCTTTATCATATTTCCCTATTTCTGTCACATCATTATATCTCATGCTGCCCCATATACACTGCATTTCAATCTCTCACATTACCCAGTGCACAGTACAACAGATTTCACATGCCGCTTTCCAAATTTTATCTCAGTGTCCGAATCCCGGCAACCGCCGCAAGTATTTTATCGCGATCCTTATATCCGTCCGTCTCCACGCCGCTCGACAGGTCGAGCGCCCACGGATGAAGCGTTTCCGCCGCATGTCTCATATTGTCCGGCGTAAGCCCGCCTGCCAGTATCCACGGACGCGAAGTTTCCCGAACCAGACTCCAGTCGAAACTCTTCCCGGTACCTTTTCCATTATCCAGCAGAATATAATCCGCCGCGCTTCTCATCGCCTGCTTTGCATCCGCTTCGCTGCGGATCGTAAACGCCTGTATCAGCTCTCTGTCCGTAAGTGTCCGCAATCGCCGGATATATGTTTCGTCCTCGCTTCCATGAAGCTGCGCCATGGAAATAATTCCTTCATTTAAAAGCTGTGCAACCAGCTCCGGCTTTTCATTTACAAACACGCCGACCGGAAGTACCGTCTCCGCCAGATTTTCGCGCAGCCGCGACAGCTGCAGAGGCGTCACGCTCCGGCGGCTTTTCGGATAATTCACCACAAATCCGGCAAAATCCGGCTGCGCCTCATTTACATATGTGATATCACAAGCCCGGCTAAGACCGCAGATTTTTATTTTCATCACATCACTCCCCGCAGCGTATCCAGCATTGCTTTTTTGTCCTTCGCCCGCATCAGCGCCTCTCCGATCAGCACGGCGTCGGTGCCGTTTTTTCGCAGCGCCGCAATATCCTCCGGCGTCTTTATGCCGCTCTCGGAAACAAACAGCACATCCTCCGGCACCATCGCGCGAAGCCTCCTGCTCTGCGCGATGTCCACCTGGAAGTTTTTCAGATTGCGGTTATTCACGCCGAGGATTCTTGCATCCGCCGCCAGCGCGCGGGATATTTCCTCCTCAGTGTGCGCCTCGACCAGAGCCGACATGCCCAGCTCCTCTGCAAGCTGACCATATGCTCTTAACTGTTCATCATCCAGGATCGCGCAGATCAGCAAAACCGCGGAAGCTCCCAATGCTTTTGCCTGATAGATCATATATTCATCTACGGTAAAATCCTTGCGCAGCACCGGAATACGCACCTGCGATGCGATCTCCTGCAGGTAAACATCCTTTCCAAGAAACCAGTATGGCTCCGTCAGGCAGGAAATAGCGGCAGCTCCAGCCGCCTCATATTCTTTTGCGATCTGCAGATACGGAAACTCCTGCGCGATAATTCCCTTAGAGGGGGAAGCCTTTTTTACTTCACATATAAATGAGATGCCTTCCGCGGCAAGAGCCGCCTCAAACGCGGGGCGCTCCCTGCGTGGCGTATTCTCTGCCGAGGGGCGCTCCCTGCATGGCGCATCCTCCACCGCCAGGCGCTCTCTGCGCAGCGCATCCTCTGCCGCCCGGCACTCCCTACATGGCGCATCTTCCGCCGCCTGGCGCTCCCTGCGCAGCGCATCCTCTGCCGCCCGGCGCATCGTCTCAGTGGAAACATGGCGCTTTTCCTCTGCGATCCGCTCTCTCGTTTTCGCCGCAATCTCTTCTAAAATATTCATGAATTTCTCACATCCTATACGTTGCTTTCCTTAAATGCCACTTTTTCCATATGCTGCATTTTCACGCGTTGCTCTTTTCCACAAATTCCTCCAGCTTTTTCAATGCCGCTCCGCTGTCGATCAGCTGCTCCGCCATGCGCACGCCCTCTTCCATTGTCTGTGTCTTCCCGGCAATGTAAAGCGCTGCTCCGGCGTTTAAGCATACCGCACAGCGCTTTGCGCCGCGCTCGCTTCCGCTTAAAATATCTTTTGTGATCTGCGCATTTTCCTGCGGGGTGCCGCCTGTCAGCGCATCCTTGTCGCAGCGCGTATAGCCAAACTGCTCCGGCGTGATCTCGTAGGACTGGAACCAGCCGTCGCGGATCTCGCACACGCTGGTCGGCGCGCACATGGAAATCTCATCGAGCTTTTCCTGCCCGTACACCACCATGCCCTTTTTTACTCCCAGCTTTGCCATAACCTGTGCCAGCGGCTCCACCAGAGCTTCATCATAAACACCCATCAGTTCCATATTCGCGCCCGCCGGATTGGAGAGCGGTCCAAGAATATTAAACACGGTGCGGATACCAAGCTCGCGGCGGATCGGCGCGACATATTTCATTGCAATGTGATAATTTTGCGCAAACAGGAAGCAGATCCCGATCTCCTTTAAAAGCTCCGCGCTCTTCTCCGGTGAAATTGTGATATTCACGCCAAGCGCCTCCAGCACATCCGCCGCTCCCGACTTTGACGACGCCGCGCGGTTGCCGTGCTTTGCCACCGGCACACCGCCCGCTGCGATCACAAGCGAGGCTGTGGTGGAAATATTGAAGGAATTCGAACCGTCGCCGCCCGTTCCGACGATTTCCAGCACATCAAGGTCATGAAGCAGCTTGATGCAGTGTGCCCGCATTCCCGCCGCCGACGCCGTGATCTCGTCGATCGTCTCGCCCTTCAGTGAGAGCGCAGTCAGATACGCCGCCTTCTGTACATCAGTCGCCTCGCCGCTCATGATCTCGTTCATCACAGCTTCCGCCTGCTCATACGTCAGGTCCTGTTTTTTCGATAATGCGATAATTGCCTCTTTAATCATGCCTGTTTCCTCCCTTTCGCTATGTTCACAAAATTTTGTATGATTTTCAATCCGTCCGGCGTCAGAACCGACTCCGGATGGAACTGCACTCCGTAAACCGGATACTCCCGGTGCTGCACTGCCATGATCTCTCCGTCCGCCGTCTGCGCGGTAATCATAAGCTCCGGCGGCAGACTGTCTTTTTCCGCCGCAAGCGAATGGTACCTCGCCACTTTTATGTGACCTTTCAGCCCAGCAAACAGCGGCGAATCGCCGATCAGCTCTGCCTGTGAGGTTTTTCCGTGCATCAGCTCTTTTGCGTAGGAAACTACGCCGCCAAAAGCTTCGCAGATTGCCTGATGCCCGAGGCAGACGCCCAGGATCGGCACCTTATCTTTAAAATAGCGGATCACTTCTATACAGATGCCCGCATCCGCCGGGCGTCCCGGTCCCGGTGAGATCACGATTGCCTCTGGCTGCATCGCCTCGATTTCCGCGATACTGCAGGCATCGTTGCGGATCACCCTCATATCCGGCTCTGCGCTTCCGATATACTGCACGAGATTGTAAGAAAAACTGTCGTAATTATCAATCAGTAAGATCATTCCAGCCCCTCCTGCGCCGTCAGAACTGCCTGCACCACTGCCTTTGCCTTGTTGCAGCATTCCTGGTATTCTTTCTCCGGCACGCTGTCCGCCACGATTCCCGCCCCGGACTGCACACAGATTTTTCCGTTTTTCTTGTATACCAGCCGGATACCAATGCAGGTATCCAGATTTCCGGTAAAGTCGAGATAGCCGACCGCGCCGCCGTAGATGCCGCGTTTCCTGCCCTCCAGCTCCTGTATGATCTGGCAGGCACGGATCTTCGGCGCTCCCGACAGCGTGCCTGCCGGAAGAATAGAATCCACAGCGTCCACACAGTCCCTGTCCCCGCGAATCTGCCCGGATACGGTGGAGCCAATGTGCATCACGCAGGAAAACCGCTCGATACTGCAGTACTTTTCCACCTTTACACTTCCGAGCCTGCTGATCCGTCCAATATCGTTTCTGCCAAGATCCACCAGCATGTTGTGCTCCGCGAGCTCCTTTTCGTCCTGCAGAAGCTCCTTTTCAAGGCTCTCATCTTCCTCCTCTGTCCTGCCCCGCGGCCTTGTTCCGGCAAGCGGAAAGGTGTACAGCTTTCCGTCCTCCAGCTTCACCAGCGTCTCCGGCGACGCCCCTGCGATCTCCACATCATCGCTGGAAAAATAAAACATATACGGCGACGGATTGCTTGTGCGAAGCACCCGGTAGCTGTCAAAGAGACTTCCCTCCGCCCTCGCGGTCTGCGGATTGGAGAGTACCACCTGGAAAATATCGCCCTCATGAATGTAGTGCTTTGCGCGCTCCACCATCTGCGTGTACCGCTCTCTGGAAAAATCCGGCTTCAGCTCTTCTTTTAGTTTCAGCGGGCGGAACCTTGCCTTTGCCCCGCTGTTCAGAAGCGCCGCCATCTCCGCAAGCTCATTCTCTGCATTTTGATAAGAGACATCAATATCTTTTGTATCCACTCCGGTGATCAGTACCAGCTTCTGCCGGTAATGGTCAAACACCAGCGCTTTCGTAAACAGCATCAGATCCATGTCACGGAAATCTTCGCCCTCCGCAGAGGAAAGCTGCAAAGTCGGCTCCGCATATTTTAAATAATCATAAGAGAAGTATCCGACCATTCCGCCGGTAAACGGCGGCATTCCGGCTATTTTCGGACTTTTATATTTTGCAAGGATCTCCCGGATAAATTTCCCCGGATGCGCCGCTGTGTATTCCTCGCAGAGATCAAACTCCTCCGACGACTCCCCTCCCGCATTTTCCGGAGATAATTCCTTTATGTCCGCCTCGCCGCCGATGCTTTCTGTCTCCGTTCGGTTTCTGCGGATACGTACCTTTCCGTCCGTACAGGTTATTTCCAATACCGGCTCATAGCCCAGTATAGAATATCTGCCCCACTTCTGATCGTTCTCCGCGCTCTCCAGCAGATAGCAGTGCCGGCTTGCCGCCCGCAGCGTCCGCATCACCTCCACCGGGGTAAATCGGTCAGCGTACAGCTCCCGGCTCACCGGGATCCGCCGGTAATCACCTGATGCGGCGATTTCTTTTACTTTTTCCAGGGTAGGATACATCATAATAAGCTCCTTTCTCACTTTTCTCCCGTATCTGCCTGATATATGTCTCTCTCCTCAGGCTCGCAGAGTTTCTCTGCTCGCTGTCGCGATATTCGCCGGACAGAAACTTCTCTGAGCGTTATTTTCCCGCTGCCGGAATACTTCCATTCCGGTGGACATAGCAGATATCTGTCTGAAATGCAAGCATTTCTCCCGATATCTGCTATGCCCACGAGAACGCAGGCGTTCTCGTCAGCGGCCAGATACCTCCAGATTGTTTCTGCCCGGCTCATTATCCGCGCAAAAAACCCGCCCATGACAGAATCTTCTTCTGTCAAGGACGGGTACAATCTCATTTCTTCCCGCGGTGCCACCTTGATTCACGGCTTGCCCATGCGCTCTGCAAGATACGAACATATCTCCGGCAACTAACGTATGCCCTCACGTCGCAGAATACTCGGATTACTCCTTTCCCTGCGCCCTCGGCGGTCCATTTGGCAGCCTGCATTTCCACCCGGCTCTCACCTGCCCGGACTCTCTGTGCGCGCACAACTGCTTTGATCTCCGCTTCAGCGGTTTAAAGTATTAATTTCTTGTAGTATATGCTTTCAAAATGCATTTGTCAAGAGTTTTTTCAGCTAATCACTGGCAGAGTTTTTTCAGCTAATCACTGGCACTAATCGCTACTAATCACTGGCAGGGCGTATGAGCGGAGCCTTTTCTCCTGCCTTAACCATCTCCTCTATTAACTGCCCGGCAAGCTCCGCCCGGATTTCTTTATATGCCGGATCCCGGATCAGATTATGCAGTTCATACGGATCCTTTTTCAGATCATAAAGAAAATCATCCTCATAATAATCGCTGCTTCCCTCGCTCCATCCGTCCGAATCCGGCGCATACACACTGTACAGATAATCCTCCGTGCGGATACACCTGCCCGTCCGGCTTTCGCTGATCTGAGCAAAAATACGGTTGATCCGCCCTTCTGTCTCACCGTCCGCCACTTTTTTCAGATTTTCTCCGATCATGGCATCTCCCACATCCACGCCTGCCATAGCCAGAAAGCTCTTCGGCAGGCTGCCGGTGCTTACCAGATCGGTAATCCTCTTTCCTCCCCGGAATCCGGGACCGCTGATCACCAATGGCACCTTCAGACATCCGGAATGACAGGACCTCTTATAATCGTCACCGCCCCTTAAATGGCTGTCATGGTTTCTTGTCCGGAAATGCGATCCATGATCCGACGCATAGACAATAACCGTATTCTCATATAACCCTTTTTCCTTCAGTTTTTTTACAACACGGCCAAGATTATCGTCCAGACTCCGGCAGCATCCCAGATAATCCGGATACATCTCGCGGTAATCTCCATCCAGCGCTTCCAGATCCCCCGGCAGCTTATAATTTTTAAACCGTTCCTTTGAACCTTCCGGCCCTTCGTAACAGTTATGGTCATTCTGATGGTGCGGTTCAATATGAGAAATTGTCATAAAAAACGGTTTTTCCCCCGTATACTGATCCAGGAATTCCAGTGCAAAATCCGTAATGCAGTCCGCCCGGTATCCTTTAAATTCGCACTTCTGCATATTTTCATCAAAAACATAGCCGTCATATCCATGAGAAGTAAATTCCAGAATATCCGCCGCGCGCCAGAAGCCCTTATATCCGCCTCTTCTCTCGGGCGGAATTGCTTTTGTCTCATAATCAGGCTCCGGCGGCATATCATAGGTTCCCCTGCTGCTTGCCAGATGCCATTTTCCCACATATGCCGTTTCATATCCATTTTCATGAAAGTAATCGGCTATCGTTTTTACATTCAGCGGCAGCGCCTGTGAATTCCTGTAACAGTTTATTTCCGTCGGATACCTGCCGGTCTGGAACAGCGCCCTGCAGGGGCCGCATACCGGCTGCGCTGTGTAGGCCTCCTCAAATAATACGCCTTCCCTGGCGATCTGATCCAGATTCGGACTGATCTCCAGCTCCTGTCCATAGCAGCCCAGCGTATCCGCTCTCTGCTGGTCCGTAAAATAAAACAGAATATTCGGTCTGCTCATAGTCCCTCTCCTCTCTTTTCTATTTCAATCCCGAGGTCACGATCCCCTCCACAAAATATTTCTGACAGCACAGAAACAGAATTACCATCGGCAATGCAACCAGCACAGACGCCGCCATCAGCTGGTTCCACTGAATGGAGGTATCAACTTTAAACATTGTCAGCGCCAGCTGTACCGTCTTGCGGTTATCCGAATTTGTCATAACCAGCGGCCACAGATAATCATTCCACACGGAAACGCTCTTCATCAGTCCCAGCGTAGCCAGGATCGCCTTTGAATTTGGGATGTAGATCGTAAAAAACGTCTTCCATTTATTTGCTCCGTCAATCTCAGCCGCCTCATCCAGCGACCGCGGAAAATTCTCATAAAACTGCTTGCACAAAAATACACCGTAAGATCCGGAAACTAAGGGAATGATCAGACCCGCAAATGTATTGATCAACCCTTTTCCGCCCACACCCAGAATATTATTTCCTCCCGCCAGCGGGAATCTTGCCATGATCAGAAAGGTAGGAAGCATGGTAACCTGCGCCGGCATCATCAGGCCTACCATCAGAAGTCCGAAAAGCGCTCCCGAGCCGCGAAACTTCAGCCTTGCAAACGCATATCCGGCAATCGAATTAAACAATAAGGAAAAGGCGACTGCCAACAGCGTAATTAGCAGGGAATTGCGGAAATATACCGGCCAGTTTCCGTTTGACATAGCCATAATATAATTATCAAGAGAAATCTTCTCCGGCAAAAAACTGAAAACTGCCGACCGGATCTCATCCATCGTCTTAAAAGACGTCGTAACCATCATAAGGATCGGCGTCAGCATAATCAGCGAAGCAAGCGTCATAGCCGCTGCCCACATCACATGATAAATCTTTTTTTTCTTCATTGTGCCCTCCTATGATACATCAACATCCTGCCCGCGGCTTCCAAATTTGAATACCAGAGCCGTGACAACAATGGAAAACAGGAGCAGCACTACGGACATCGCGCTCGCATATCCCATCTTGAATTCCAGAAAAGCTCTCCTGTATATCTGATGAACAATTGTCGTTGTACGGTTCAGCGGGCCGCCGCTCGTCATAATATTAATCTGTTCAAAAACTGCAAAGCTGTTTACGATTCCTGTCACGAGCAGGAAAAACGTTGTGGGGCGCAGCATCGGCCAGGTGATTTTCACGAATTTCTGCAGGGCATTGGCGCCGTCCAGAGACGCTGCTTCGTATAAAGAATCCGGAATGGACGTCAGTCCCGAAAGGAAAATGACCATCGAATATCCACAGTTTTTCCATATTCCCATAATGATCACGCAGGGCATTGCCATATTGGGATCCTGCAGCCACTGTTTGGCAGACACGCCGAACATTTTTAAAATCGAGTTTAAAAGGCCAAAGGTCGGATCATAAATCCACAGCCATACCATGGACATACATACCATGGACATCACATTCGGCAAATAGAACGCCGTCCGGAATATCGGGATCAGCCGCGACTTCCGATACAGGATCACAGCGACAAATAAGCCAAGAGCCAGCTGCGGAAACAGCGTAAATATACTGTAGAACAGCGTATTTTTTACCGCACTGAAAAAGTCGTCATCTTTCAGCAAATTGATATAATTTTTCAGGCCCACCAGATCCGGCGCCGTATAAAGATTATAATTCGTGACGCTGTAATACAGAACCATGCCGATTGGAATTAAGATAAACACAGTAAACACAAAATATGCCGGAAAAATCATGGCATACGCACAATTATCATATTTTTTCTTTTTTCTTATCTTTACCCGGTCCACTTTTACCCTCCTTCACACTCTCCATACTTTTTAATGGCGGGATGCACAGCTATCCATCCCGCCATCAAATCACTGATTATCTATTTCTTCCTGAATCTTTTCCGCCGCATCATTCAATGCCTGTTCCGGCTCTGCCGCATCATACATGATCTGTTCCATTGCCTGTCCGATAATATTATATACGGAGTTCGCATAGGCAACCTTCGGCGAACCTGTGCCGCAGGCGATCGATGTATAAATTGCCTCATGTTTTTCAGGATCCTCCGCGATATATTCCTCTTTCAGAGATTCTCTCAGGACTGCGGTTCCAAGATCCTCATAGCGCGTCCACATATTTTCCGCAGAAGAAACATATTCGATGAATTTCCATACCTCTTCTTTGTGCTCGGTTTCCCCGCTCATGAACATAAAGTTCATTCCGCAGAATGTCGCCTGCTGTGTGCCGGAAATCGGATCCGCCATTGCGATCTTTCCTTCCAGATCACCTGTATTCCAGTTGGCGAAATTGCTGTCACTTGCAAATGTCATCGCCGCTTTTCCGGTTATAAACGGGTTTTCATCCGCATTGTCGGCATTCCAGAAAATCACGCCCTTATCTGCCAGCTCCTTCATAAACTCCGCCGCCTCGATCGCTTCCGGCGTATTGCACAGAATCGTGTTATTGTCGTCATCAACCAGGTTCTTCACACCGTTCTGCTCGATAAAGATGGAAAACCAGTGCTGTGTGTTGGTTCCTGATGTCGGAAGTCCCAGGCCCGTCTGCACGACCGTATCTCCATCCTTTTTGATCAGGGCTTTATGCGCTTCTCTGAGCTCATCCCATGTCGTCGGCGGAGATTCCGGATCCAGGCCTGCTTCCTCAAACATTTCTTTGTTATAAATCAAAATACGCGGATCGGCAATTACCGGGATCCCATACTGTGTCCCGTTAATATTTCCAAGAGAAAGCGCGCTCTCCATGAAATCCTCTTTTCCGTCCCACCCTTCCATATACTCATCCAGCGAAGCATACTGTCCGAGAGGTACGCGGGTTCCCATGGAGGCCAGCGTGAAATTGATAATATCCGGCGCTGTCCCGGAGGCAAAGCCTGTATTCAGTTTCGTCTCAAAATCATCTCCTGCCGGCGCCTCCTGATATTCGATTTCAATATTCGGATTTTCCTCCATAAAACCGTCTACCATTTTCTCCCAGTACGCTTTTTTCTCCGGCTCCGTACCAACGCGCAAAAAAACAAGTTTCACTTCCTCTTCGCTTGTCTCTTCCGCCACCAGTTCTTCATTTCCATCGAATCCGCACCCGATCGTACCGAAAACCGACGTCATCCCCATTACCGCTACACAGAACATTGCTAATTTTCTTTTCATTGCTTACGTCCTCCTTTATTTGATAAATTTATTATAAAAAAACGAAATGCAAAAAAACAGGTTTCTGTTTCTCAAAAATTTGCATTTCGTTTTATCGTTTCAAAATCTGAAGTTAAGTTTCCTCTTCTTTTCAGAGAAATTTGTAAAAATTTAATTTCTTTTTGTATTATTTTGTTTTCTGTACTCAGCCGGAGAACACCCATAACTTTCCTTAAAAGCCCGGCTAAAATGCGCTGCATCAAAAAATCCTGTTTTTTCCGCAATTTCCTGAATCGGCAGCTTTGTATTTTTCAGGAGAACACAGGCATTCTCCAAACGGATCCGCTGCAGATAATCACTGAATTTCTCTCCTGTTTCCTTTTTAAACAATACGGAAATGTACGTCCGGCTCAGATGTATTTTTTCCGCAATGTCCTCCATCAGAATTTTTTCGCCGTAATGCAGCTCCACATAATTCATAACCTCCTGAATCGGTTCCGAATAGTGTTTTGTCTCCCATTTCCGCTGCAGTAAAGAAGAAAGATATGTTTGCGCCTGTTCCACTCTCTGACGTAAGATCTGATACTTCCCGCAGTTTTCTCCCAGCAGCAGGTCGATCATCCCTACCTTCTTCTGTTCCTGTGTATCAAGCGTATACCTCCATAGCCTGTGAATATACGCGGTGAGAATTTCATCGCATATTGATTTCACATATTGCGGCGGAAGAAACACCGCATCGCTTAGTTTTTTCAGCAAAAATTCTATTTTCTCATCCGCCTCGCCGTATTGCTCCTTTTCAATCAGCCCGATGATTTCTTTCATATCGCGTCTGCAGTACAATTCTCCTTCGTCATCCTCTGCCAGAACACTCATTTCCTCATACCTCTGATATCCCGGAACGTCAAAGAAAACACGATTTTTTCTGGCCTGACAGGCCTGCCGGTATAGATCCCTGATCTGACAGAATCCGTCTTTTTTACAGCTGATTCCCACAAAAAGCCTTTCTCCCAGATGTGTCTGCAAGATCTCGTACAATTCCCCGGCAATCTCCGACCGGAGCCAGTCGTTTCTGTGATTATAGATGATCGTATACTCCTGCAGCGCGTTCGGGAAGCCATAACCGGTAAGATGCTTTTCTTCCATATACAGCTCAAAAATTTCTCCCGCTTTTTCCATAATTTCCGTTTTCTCGAAAAAAATATTTATGACGACCAGATTACGGGGATCCAGATCTATATGGTTTTCTTTTATGATATCACATAATTTCTCCTCCGATACACCATCTGTCGCTTCGATCAGGTATCTGAGAGTTTTATCCGTCTGTTCCCCATCCCGCTTATCATTCCTCTGGCCGGAAAGATAGATCCGCGCCTCCTCAAGAATTTTCTCAACTCCCTCCCCGGTGATCTCCGGTTTCAGCACAAATTCATGTACGCCCAGCTTCAGCGCCTGCCGCGCATACTGAAACTCATCATATGCGCTGAGAATGACCGTATAGGGATACTTCCCCAATTCCTGAATATTTTTCAGCAATTCCATACCGTCCATGCCGGACATGCGGATATCAGTGAAAATAACATCCACTTCATGTTCTCTGCAATACTCCAGCGCCTGGCGGCCATTGGCGAATTCCCCTGCAACCAGATAGTTCGAACCCAGTTTTTCTATTTTCTTTTTCATCCACTGCCTGGTAATACTCTCATCGTCAACTATAATTATTCTTATCATCTTACATCTCCCGTCAGGCTTTCCCTTGCCTCAGCTTCCCGCTCTTTCTGCGCCGGCATACATAATTCCACGCAAACGCCTCCTTCTTCCGTCTGACTGACGCTCAGACCGTATTCCTCTCCAAAAAACAGCTGAAGTCTTTCCTGAACATTTTTAAGTCCGATGCTGCTCACCTGTTCCCTGCACTTGCTTTCAGAAGGCTCCTCCAAAATCCGTTTGATCTTTTCCACATCTGCGCCCTCGCCGTCATCCAATACGCGGATCACAAGGTTCTGCTCCTGCCGCCGGCCCTCGATCCTGATATGTCCCATCCCTTTCTTTTCGCTGAACCCATGCGATATGGAATTTTCCACAAGTGGCTGTATGGAAATCCTTGGGATCAGACACTCCATAACCTCTTCATCCACATCTATTTTCCATTCAAAGGTATCCTGGTAACGGTTTCCCATCAATACAAGATATGTCTCCAGCGCCTGCAGCTCTTCCCGAATCGGAATCAGTTTGCGATAATCCGAAAATGTTCTCCTCAGAAGCTTTACCAGCGCCATTAATGACTGGCCCGCCTTATCTTCCATTCCCATCTCCATCTGAAAACGTATGGACGCCAGTGTATTATAGAGAAAATGCGGGTTGATCTGCGCCTGCAGGGCCTGAAGCTCCAGGACACGCTTTTCCTCATCCTTTTCCTTCAGCTGCTCGATCAGCTGCTCGATTCTCTCGATCATCATATTAAACTGCTGACTGAGCTCACCGAACTCATCCATGTTTTCCACTTCCGTGCGGACGCTGAGATCCCCTTTATAGACATTGCGCATATCACGTTTGAGTTTCTGTACCGGCCGGCTGATATATCTGGAATCAACGATAGACATGATAATTTCCAAAGCGAAAAAAACGAGCAGTGCCAGTATGATCCACACGTAGCTCTGATTTGTGCTCCAGACCATCCCCTGTCTTTTCTCGTACATGATGATTTTCCACTGTGTGGATGGGCTGGTCACAAAATATACCTGAGAGTTGCTTCCATTCACTTTCGCCTGAAAGTAGCCATGGTCGTACCCGGTGAGTTTCTCTAAGTAATTCTCTGAGGTGATCTTCCTCCCGATCATCTCCTGGTTTGTGGACGTAATAATAGTCCCGGTATCATCCATCAGCATAACCTCCTGGTTATCCTGCTCGATTCCTGCTGCAAAAATATTAAGGATATCCGTATGCGTAATATTTACGTCAAAAATCCCCACGCAGCGTCCGCTGTTAAAATTTTTAATCAGACGGATGGCTCTGACAGCGCTGTCTTCCCCCAGCGCCTGAAATTCCTCGCTCTGATAGGTCGGAATATAGCGGATCCTGCTCTTTCCGTCCAGCACGGCAAACCATTCCTCTTCTTTTAATTTTTCAAGATCCGGATACCGGGTTGCGATCTGGTTTACATTTTCAGAAATAGAATAATTGACGCCGTTTTCCCCGAGAATTTTCAAATCACATTTTTTATTCGTCCCGGAATATTTATTCTGCTGCATGAATTCGGTTATTGTTCTTCTGGTTGTTACGCGCTCATACTCGCTTTGAAATTTTTCTTTCGAGATCAGACGGTTTATCTCATAATTTCCCATAAAATTTTCCGAATACATAACAATGCTGTTCAGATAATACTCCATACTGGTATTGATCTGATTCAGGATCACGATTCTGGACTGATTTAAGCGCCTGTTGCTCTCTGTGTTGATCACCGAAATAATACCCACGCACAAGATCAGGCAGGGCAGCACAAAAAAGCACATATTTGTCACCAGGATCCTGTGCTGTAATCGCATCGGCTTTCTTTTTATCTTCATAATCGCATCAGCCCCCGAAATATCCCTGTTTTTCACATTGTACAAAGTTATGAACTCATTTTGCCTTTAAATCACTAGCATCAGGAATGGTATCACGATTGGTCTCAATGGTATCACGATTAGTATCGCTGATACCATTCTTTCCGCTGATTTGTGAACATTGCCGCAGTGTTTGAATTCAACTGCAACTATCCCTATCTATAAGCATTTTGAAAAGCTTTTTATAAGATACTGCCATACCTGATGCCCCATTATTCATGTACTTTTTATCTTCTCATGTTACGTATATCATTGTAGCATAGAATTCTTTCTCTGGGTATCGAAAAAAATAGTGTAATGCTATCCTCTTACGGGATTACCTCCTTCAATCGTTTATAATTACATTTTATATACAGAACCAACTGAGTTGGTCGCATACCAGGCGACATTTTAAATAAAAAAGAGAGACTACCCCATAAAAGGCAATCTCTCCCATATCCTGTCTTTGTGCCAACATATTTATCAAGCCACATAATCATTCTAAGGTTGTCCTTTTCTGAAACCATAATTATTTTATGCAAGCTCAACCCCTTTTCTCCATTGTTTTTTCGTTCTGTAAAGTGGGGCTATCATTCCCGACAGCCCCACTTTCAAACAGTTTTTATATCATCTGACAATCTTTCACACCTGTGAATGAATCTGACGATATGAAAAAACTCAGAATATACACTTAGATTAAATACTTCCCTGCAATTTCCTTCAGCGCCTCCGGCTTTTTCGCGAACCACTCATCAAACGTCGTTCCTCCCGCCTGAACAGCCTGGCCCAGCTCTACAAAGAATGCCGGCATGTTTTTCTGCAGCATCATGCCCCACTGCTCGCCAAAGCGCTCCTCTCCTTCCGCGTCGCTTCCGTTTACATGGAAGGTGAACGCCGGCTCCATCACGCCGTCCACGCGCTTTGCCCCGCCGTGGAAGCCAAGCGTGCCGATCTGATGCGTACCGCAGGAGGAGGTACAGCCTGAAATGTGGATTCTCGGCAGCACACCGTCCGCAAAATCGTGCTTTCTCACTTCCTCAATAATCTGGCGCAGCGCTCCCTGGGAATCACGCAGCCCGATCTGACAGATCGTTGCTCCGATACAGGATACCGACGTCTCAAAAAGATTCTGCGCACCATCGTCCGTCACTGCGAGAACCGCCTTTGCCTCGTCGCCGTTCAGATTGATGATATAAATCGTCTCGTCCGGCGCAATGCGCACCTCGACCGCTTCCATATCTTTGATCGTCTCATAAAGCTGTGCAAACTTCGTCACCACCGGAACGCCGCCGATCGGATGGTAAGCAACCGCATAAAGCCCGTCCTGCTTCTGGGCGATCGCGCGTTTATCCGAAACTGTCGTGCCGTTTCCGCTCTTTGCGACCGCTTCCGCCGTTACGTCGATATCCAGCGTTTCACTCTTCTTCACTTCCGCCAGCTTTTCCAGGTAAGCCGCCTTATAGCCGTCCACACCCAGACTCTCCTGCATGTAGCGTGTTCTTGCCTTACCGCGGTTTTCATAATTTCCGTGCGCCACAAAGGTATTCACCATCGCTTTGATGTAATACAGGATCTCCGTCGGCAAAACATCCTCCGCCACCTTCACACCCATGCGCGGATTGTTGCCAAGACCGCCCGCGCTGTACACGTCAAAGGCGCCGTTTTCCTTCGCGACAAAGCCAAGGTCGCGGAAGGTAGCGTGCGTTTCGTTCGCCGGAGAATTGGAGAAGCCGACCTTCAGCTTACGCGGCATCTTCACAGTCTTGATAAAACCCATCAGATAGTCAGAGGCCGCCTCTGCATAGGGCAGCACATCAAAATGCTCTCCCTGCTCCACTCCGGACAGCGGCGATACCATCACGTTTCGCGGGAAATCTCCGCCGCCTCCCCTGGTGACGATCCCTACATCCATCGCCTTTTCCATGATCGCACAGACAGCCTCTGCGTCAAGGTCGTGGAACTGGATCGTCTGGCAGGTCGTAAAGTGCGCCTTTTTCACGTCGTACTGCGCAATCGCCTCCGCAACGAATTTCAGCTTTTCCTTTGTCAGCCTTCCGCCCGGCATCCGAAGCCGGAGCATACTCGCCTCTCCGCCCTTCTGCGCATAGCTCCCGAAACCGCCGGAAAAGCCCTTGTACTCCTTCATGCTCACTTCTTTTGCATAAAATTTTTCTGTCATGTCCCGGAACTGTGCCAGGTCTTCTTTAAATTCCTGCATTAAACTTTCCATGTCATTCTCTCCCAAAAGAATTATTTTCTTTTATTATAATGAAATTGTCGGGAAATATCAATGTAATCTGCTCCAAAAGTTTTTTCAATAAAATTTCCAGAAAAATCAATACCGTTGACCACCTTTCCAAACATCTTGCAAAAGGTACCTCAAAAAATGCTCTGAAAGCTTACCCGATACAGGTGTGAAGTCTCCTGCAGCACATCCACACTCTGATTGATATTTCCGATAAATACCATAGATGCATATGTTTTACACTATTCACACCCTCTTCGATGATTTCTTCATCATCCGAGCTGCAATACTGACCGAGAAGAAACTCCAACACGTACACCGGTACATTTGCTCCTTCTTTGATATGTTTTGTCAGATCCTTGCGGACAACCTTGCCATCAAAATACTGGCGTAATTTTTCTTTAATTACGGATCGTTTATCATCTGTCTCCATAAATTCGTCCATAGTCTCTCCTCTCTGGTATAGAGTTTATTTCTGTATCTTCCACTGACCAGAACGCCTGCTTCCATTTCTTGTAAGCACGCCTTTTTCCTGTAATCTTGGAAGTATTCGCTTAATTGTTCCTAATGAAATTCCTGTTGCTTCGTGGAGTTTCTTTTGTGTGATTCGAGGATTCTTCTTTATCACAGATAAAATCTTTTTTTCATCTTCAATCAATTCAAGTTCAGTCGCACTTTTAGTCGCATTAGTCTCATCAGTCGCACTTTTAGTCGCATTAGTCGGCATTTTATCGGCACAAATCGGCACTTTATCGGCACTTTCAGTCTCATTTGCCAAGCGATTAGTATCACTGATGCCACTCTCTGACTTCACCGAACCAAAATCAAAGGAGTATTCATCATCCAGCGGCACAATAATTCGGAACACATCGCCTTCTATAAACTGCGGTTCCTGTCCGGAATAGAATTTACTATACTTGAACAAATTGCGGACACCAGAACCAAGCTGATCCGCATATCCTATATTTCGAAAAAATGAAGCTATAATCGGATTCTTCGGATTCGGCTCCATATTATCCACTGTAATATAACCTTCCTTCCATGCGCGGTTTGCATTTTCCACATACATACGTTCTTTTTCAATGACAAACTTTGCCGTATAACTGCTGGAAAATTCCCGGTGCATCAAAGTATTGCTAATCATTTCTCTTACAATCGTATTTCTCAGGCTCTTATTTACAGTATCTTCCAAAAAGAACTTGTCCGGCAAATGCTTTCTTCCAAATTCAAGAAGCCTGTCGTAACTTTCAATCAAATTTGTTTTAATAATCTCACGGTCATCATACCGGTCCACATTTACCTTGCGAACGAGTGCATCTGTCACATAAGCCGGTGCCACATTCAGAATCACATCGTCTTTCCCCAACAACATAATTGCAGCAAGATTATAGCCCTCTTCTCCGGTTGCAATATCACGACCATATAATCCTGCACTTTTCAGTAATTCCTGATCATCCATAGTTGTCCACGGATGCTGTCCGCCTGCATGATTCTGTGCCATTATCCGGATTTTAGGCAACAAATCCAATCGCAAATCTTCCATTTTCGCATATGGATATATTTTCTTTTCTGTAAAGATGTTCTGCTTGCGAATGTACATCTGTGCAATCGCACCAGTAGCAGTCACCTTCACATCCGCATCATCTACACGGTCATAAATAACTTTTTTATAACTATGCACTTCCGCACTCGGTGGGATATGCACATGAATAATCGTATGTTTTTCATCGTATTTGATAATTTCAGGTGCAAGATATACCGTAGGGGAAAACAGCAACGGGTTACTCACAACCTTTATAAAATTCTTCACCATATCAGGAGCTGATTTTTCTGGTACCCCCAAAACTGTACCATCATCCAAAACCCCCATGAAAATGTCTCCGCCAAAACGATTCAAGAAGGAACATACCGTTTCATAAGTATCTGAATCAATTCCGTTGCCGCAGCGTTTAAATTCAACTGCAACAGTTTCTCCTATTGTGAGGACGGATTGTAAGATATTCAAATCCATTTTGGCACCTCCCGTATTAAAAAATTTCTTAAACCAATTATTTGTCTGAAATAACTTTCAAATAATCTCTTCCCAAAGAAGTAATAGCATAGGAAGTAGAGCGATTTGGTTTCCTGATATTGGGTAAACGTACACCTTTAGGCTTACTCTTCTTTTGATCTTTGTCCACTTTATTCAAATAATCAACGATTTCATCTATATTTTTATCTCGTTGTTCATCATTTTTGCAATACACTAGACCCAGGCGTTCTAATTTTTCTTTAATCACTGTTACCTGCTCTGTTTTTAAATTATATCTATCACATAAACTTATAATATTTTCTTGCGTATCTCTGCAATATAATGATAAGACATCAATGTCAAGTTGCGTAAGTTGATTGATGGTATCAAAAAACATCAGCATAAGATTATCATTTGCTTCGTTGCTCATTAAATTGATAAAACCATTTACATGATATGGAACTTTTTCCTGTTGTTTTTCTATTTCTAAATTATCTAACAGCCACTCTACATATTGTCCTCTGAATTTTTCTTGTACTTCTTCTGTCAATGCGACATAATTTTCCTCCATTGCATCAATTCTTTTCGCCATTAAAGTCAGAGCACTCTTAACCCGTGTTTCAAAACGATTTTGTTTATAACTTAATCGAATTCCATTTATTCTTGGTGCACAAGCTCCTATAAGAGTCCCTATTATTTCAGCAATACCTTCAGATACTACAATATCTGCGATTTCTTCCACAGCTGCAGGAAGCATATCACTTTCGACTACCGAATCAACTATCTCTTCTTTCGATGCACTTAAAAAGTCTTTCACTTTCCCCTTTTTCATTATTTTTCCCTCTTAAAATCCAAGGTAGTGTCAAAAACTACCTGTTTTTTTGTTTCAAAAACTTACTAAATTTCTGATTATCTTTTCATAAGTTGGT
>UMKV01028879.1_pt1 | contig 52858 bp, 48 predicted proteins | sample 1966381 | NCBI WGS metagenome assembly UMKV01 (sample SAMEA4836182, study PRJEB28245) | human gut metagenome | biome: gut microbiome; material: fecal sample | place: Denmark | collected 2008
AGCATACGGCAGGTACGTTCAATCGCCGCCGGATCGGTGGTAAGCCTGCCTTCCTCATCATAACCGCCTGCCACCGGAAGCTTTTTCCCTGCCAGACGGGTTGTTTCCAGCTTTCCATAGCTGAACTGGCTGAGCGCGCAGTCCACCATGATATGCTCTCCGTCAGATTTCGGCACCGCCAGGATCAACGGATTGTTGCCGATGTGATTATCCTTTGCACCCCACGCCGGCATGTTCGGGCAGGTATTCGACCAGCAGATGCCTATGCAGCCGGCGTCCGCCGCCTGCCAGCCGTATGTGCCGCCGCGCATCCAGTGATTATTATTGCCAAGCGCCACCATGCCGATGCCGAACTGCTTCGCCAGGGAAACGGCACGATCCATCGCCCGTTTCGCGTTCAGCGGGCCAAAGCCGCGCTGACCATCCCAGCGTTCCATCGCGCCAAAGCTCGCAGTGCAGACTGCTTCTGCCTTCGGATCAATCCCGCCCTTGCGCAGATAGTCTACCACCACCGGAAAACGGTTTAGTCCATGACTGAAAACGCCCGCCAGAGAATTCTGCGCAAAAATCTCCGCGGAGTCATGCGCCTTGTCCTGGGTAAATCCATATTTTTTCAGTACACGCTCAAATTCTGATAACATTGTTTCATAAGGTACACGCATAAATTTTCCTCCCTCTCCGACACCGTTTACAGGCTGTCTACACGAATTTTTAATACAATTTTCTTCACTTCCTCCGGCCCGTTCATCATACAGCAGGGGCGATGAACGTCTTCCGGAAAAAATACTGCATAGCATCCGTCTGTCATAGGCAGCATGATTTCATGATCATCCTCCCGCTCCTGATAAAACAGCACGGCATTCGAATCCAGATTGTCCTCCAGGACAGCGCCGTCCCCGCAGTCCGGATAAAACCCGATCAGTTCGTGCCCATGAACCATATACTGCACATCAATATAGTCTCTGTGGACCTCCGGACGCTTTGTGTTCTTCGGACCAGTGGTCACCTCATTAATCTGCAGAATCAGCCTGTCCCCCTCCAACGGATATTTTCCATGATGCAAATTTGTTACATCTGTAGTGCGCAGGATTTCCAGCGCCTTGCGGATAACAGACGTATAGGCTGTTTCCGTTTCCTTTGCATGAATGTTTCCGTATATCATTGTTTTCCTCCTTGTTTTGCAATCGGTTGCAATTCGATCTGGTACTATATTAACAGTATATTTTGCCAATTTCAATCCGTATAATAGCCAAATTTTCGGTATTTATTTTGTGGAAAACTACTAATTTATTATCTTTGTATGTCATTTATCTGCAACCGGTTGCTTTTTCTGAAAAAGAAAAAGAATGCGCTATGCGCATTCTCCCTTCAGGCGCTTTCGCGTCTGATAATCTCTGTAAAAAGCATCAGCTTCTGATTCACCGTTCTGCCATCCAGTACATCCAGCAGCATACGGGCAGCCGATAAACTAACCTGCGCCATCTTGTTATCCAGCGTAGTCAACGCCGGCGTACAAAGCTGACCATAAAGCGTATTATCGATGCCTATCAGAGAAACCTGCCCAGGCACTGCGATCCCTCGCTTCTGCAGCTCCTGCAGACATCCGATCGCCAGTAAATCCGTGGCGCAGATAATCCCGTCCACCTCCGGCACCGACTCAAGAAGCCGGCAGGTTCCCTGGCGCCCGCGTCTGATAGAGCCGCCCGGACTGGTATCCGCATCCGGTGCTGTAAAAATGTAATCTTCCCCCGCCTCCAGACCACAGCGGAGCAGTCCCGTGCAGAATCCCCTCTGTTTTTTTATATTGGAAGGAGTCGTCACGTCCATCAGATATACCAGCCGTCTGCAGCCTTTTTCGACCAGCATCTTTACGCATTCCTCTGTCCCGCGTTCCTCATCAATCAGGACACTGTAAACATTTGGCAAATCCATTTCACCGTTCACCAGCATAACCGGAATATCTGCCAGACAACGCTCCAGACTCCGGCGCACTTCGTCATTCGCAAACATGGAACCAATCAGAATGACGCCTTCCACACGCCGCTGCTCCAGAATCTGAATATACTTCGCCTTGCTGGAGGAGTCCGGTCCCGTGCTGAAGGTAATGCAGGTATATCCCCGCCGTGTCATCTCCTGTTCAATCACGTATGCCGATTCTGTGTGGTGTGAAACGCGGATATCTTCAATCAAAATGCCAATAAACCGCGTTGCCTGCGTCGCAAGCCCTCTGGCGGCAATATCCGGCGTATAATCATACTCTTCCAGCAGCTTCTGAATACGCCTGCGGGTTTCTTCCCTGATTCCCGGCTTATGATTGATAACCCGTGAGACTGTACTGGCAGATACCCCTGCCTCCCGTGCAATATCATAAATCGTCACGCGTATTCCCCCTTTTCATTTTCTGCACCTATTCTATTATAGCAGGCAGCTTCAAAAAGGGCAAGCTGCACCGTTTTCATCGTGCTTTTACGTACTTTCTCTTATCACCAAACTCACCGGGAAGACACTTCTTGCCGGGACCATCTCGCCTGCCGCAGAACGCACCACCGCCGAAATGGCCGCCTCCGCCATCTCCTTCACCGGCTGACGGATCGTCGTGATGCCGGGCGACATCAGGGACGCGATCATCACATCATCGTACCCGACGATCTTCATCTGCCCCGGAACCTCCATGTTTCTCTCGCAGCATACCTTAATCGCCTGCGCCGCGATCACGTCTGAGCTGGCGAAAATACCGTCCGTGTGCGGATACTGCTCCAGTGCACTTCTGATAACCGGATAATAGTTCATATCATCATAAAATGCCTGCCCCGGGTCGACCGCATAATGCTCGACGCCGTGCCGCCTGCACACCTCCTCAAAAGCTGCCTTTCTGCTGTCCGCGGGCATTGGCTGCTCATTGACGCCGCCGATATGCAGCAGGCACTTACACCCCCTGCCGATCAGATGCTCCGCCGCCAGCACGCCGCCGCTGTAGTTGTCGCATTCGATGCCGGCAGTGCCCGCATCCAGAAAACGCTCAATTGTAATCAGCGGAAATCCGAGATTTTTGAATTTCTCCGTGCTGAAGGAACCGCTGCACAGGATCACTCCCGCCACCCGGTTGCTCTTGCACGCCTCTATGTATTCCTCCTCTTTTTCCTCCTTTTCTTTGGAATTGAAAAGAAGTATCCGGTACTGACTGTTATACGCCGCCTGCTCCAGATTGCTGATCACCTTTGAGAAAAACGGATGAACAATGTGCGGAACGATCACGCCGATGGTATTGCTTTTCTGCTTGGAAAGCGAACGCGCCATCTCGTTCGGCTGATAATTCAGCCTCTTCATCACATCGTATACCTTTTCTCTTGTCTGCCCGCTGATATACCCCCTGTTGTTGAGCACTCTTGACACGGTGCCGACGGTCAGCCCCGCCTCCCGCGCAACATCCTTTAAAGTCGCCACTGTTTCACCTTCTCTGTCGTTTTCTTTCCTTAAATATACCATTTTTCCGACAATGTGTCAACCGCTAAACATATTAAGGACAGCCTGCCCATAACAGCCCTGTCAAGGCGCTCTGTTAAGACTACTCTTCCGGCACCGGCTCCATCAGGCGCATACCCAGCGCGCTCGTAACAGGCAGGGAAAATATAATGGTTCGCGCCTTGCTCTCCAGCCCCGCTTCGTCCATAATCGCCCGCATCACGCTGTTTTTATCGACGCTTTTCACCACAATAAGCACGATTTCCTTTTCCTCCGCCAGAGATACGCCGAGGAACTTCTTTGCACCCTCCATTCCGGTTCCCTTGGCGTGAACCACGGTTCCGCCGCCCGCGCCCGCACCGCGCGCCGCATCCATGACAAGCTCCGTGTACCCCTGGTTTGAAATGGCAATCAGAAGTTCGTATTTTGTATCCTTCAAGCTGCTCTCCTCCCCCTTCACAAAATTCTGGCGCTCCGTCAGAAACCGGAGCTGTTTTTCCCCTCCGATGCTGCTCACCGGGATGATAAAGACAATTCCCGTACCGGGCACTTCAATATTCAGCTTCTCGCGCAGCCCCTTTTTTACATCACCCCAGGTTTCACGCGTAACCAACGAAATCAACACTACCTTTGTCGATTCCTCCAGACCAAAATAATCCAGGATCTCACCGGCGGCGGTTCCCCGCGCCATCATCCACATTATCACGCTGATGCCCTGCTGCCCGTAGAACTCCGAAATTTTCTTCACCTTATATTTATTTAAAACAGATACCATCATATACAGTTCGCTCATATTTTCCTCCCACGCCCGGCACACATCCGGCAGCTTCCTTCACACCGGATGCCATACTCACACAGCTTTCGTCTGTGCCGTTACAGTTCGATAATCGCATCGTCGTCCAGCTCTCCCGTCTCTGCGATCTCCGGCTGTTTCGCTGTAAGGTGTGAGAACAGTCCGAGGAGCTGGATGGTAATCGGCGGCGTCATCGCTACCATCGCCACTACGCCAAAAGCGTCCGTGACAAGATTTCCGCCAAGCGCAATGCAGGCGCCCTGCGCCAGCGGCAGCAGAAAGGTAGCTGTCATCGGTCCCGACGCCACGCCGCCGGAGTCAAATGCTATCGCCGTGTAGATTTTCGGAACAAAAAAGGAAATCCCCAGCGCGATCGCATATCCCGGAATCACAAACCACAAAATGGAAATACCGGTAAGCACACGTATCATGGCAATCCCGACGGATACCGATACCCCAATGGAAAGAGCGGTTCCCATTGTCCCCGCCGAAATCATGCCGTCCGTAATCTCCTCCACCTGCTTATTCAGCACGTAGACCGCCGGCTCGGCGCGCACGATAAAGAAGCCAATCAGCATACCGATCGGCACCAGGATCCAGGGATGATTCAGGCTCGCCAGCACCTGCCCCAGATAATTTCCGGCAGGCATAAAGCCCACATTCGCTCCCGTGAGAAACAGCACCAGCCCGATATATGTATAGACAAGCCCGACAAGAATCCTCACCAGATTTTTCTTTGACAGCTTCAGAAACAGAATCTGGAAAATTCCGAAGAATACCACGATCGGCAGCACCGACAGGGCAATCTCCCGGAAATATTCCGGAAAGCCCTCGCCGAACAGCGCCCACAGCTCCTTCGAATCCGCAATTTCCGGGATTTCCTGCAGCGCATAAGCGCCCTCCTGCGGATGATAAATCATGCCAAGCAGCAGCACCGCAATAATCGGTCCCACCGAGCAGAGCGAAACCAGACCAAAGCTGTCGTCCGCCGCATGGCGGTCACTCCGGATGGAAGCGATGCCGACGCCGAGCGCCATGATAAAGGGCACGGTCATCGGTCCCGTCGTCACACCGCCGGAGTCAAATGCAATGCTCTGGAAGCTCTCCGGCACAAAAAATACCAGCACGAAAACCATCAGATATAACACAATCAGCATCCGGGAAAGCTCAATGCCGAACAGCATACGCAGAATTGCCGCCACAAGTAGCAGTCCGACACCGCACGCCACCGCTATAATCAGCACCATATTCGGCACCGACGGCACCTGCTGCGCAAGCACCTGCAGATCCGGCTCCGATATGGTAATGACAAAGCCGAGCAGGAATGCGATCACAACAACCATCCCCAGCTTCTGCGTCTTTGCCATACACACACCCATACGTTCACCCATCGGCGACATGGCAAGCTCCGCACCAAGCGTAAAAAACATCATCCCGATAATGACCAGAATAGAACCTATTAAAAAACAAAGGAGAATGCTTGGGGAAATCGGCGTAATAGTAAACGACAGTATCAGCACGATTGCAACAATCGGCATAACCGCCTGCAGCGCTTCCTTCAGCTTCTCCTTTAATTTTTCCTTTAGCTTTTCTCTCGTACCCGGTGTATACAGCAATCGGCACTTCCTCCCCGCACAAATCTTTATACCATCCCAGTATACCGGAAAACTTTTTTCAAGACAAGCGTTATCCCCATAAAAAAAGTATTAACTTTTCTGTGCAGACGCTATAGGAGCAGATTCGCGATCAGTCCCAGTACGAGCAGGTGCAGCGGATAAAAGGCGTAGAATACGTATTTGGAGAATTTGTCTTTGCGCACGCCGTTGTAGCACCAGATAGGATAGAAAGAGAGCGGTCCGGTGACATACAAAAGGCTCACGATCGCGCCGAGTATCATTTTCAGCACGTTTTTCGTGTAGAAAATATAGAAGATCGCCACAAGCAGCACCATGCAGAGTCCATACGCCGAACGGAACAACGTCACCCAGGCGACCGCGCACAGCACGATGAGCGCCTGCAGGAATCCGCCCGCCGCGCCGCCTTTCTCTTTTCCCATGCGCAGGAAGTAGAGCATCAGCAGGCAGATGCACATTGTCACCAGCGCATTCTGGGACGACCAGTCGATGACCTTCTGGCTGACAGCGTAGTCGTAGGGTATCTCACTGAGCAGCGCAAAGATGACCATGCCAAGCAAATAATTGCGATAGCTGGAGGTATTTAAAAAGCCCTCCACCAGCAGAAACGCAAACACCGGCACCGCCAGTCCTCCTATAAGCTGCAGGACGGAGCCGACGCCTGCCTGCGTCATCAGCGCGGAGTCCGCCGCCATCGCCTGCGACAGCTCCTCCTGCGTATAGCTGCCCAGATGAATGATTCCGTTCTGCACGATCGTGATCCCGATCGTCTGCAGCAGCATTGCCGCGCAGGCAAACATTTTCAGCCCAAAGGACGTTATCTCCGGCGTCTTCCAGACTACGTTTCTTCTTCCTGTCATACCAGCCATTTCCTGTTCTTCTCCTTTCCCGTTCTGCCCGGCAGCATTTCCCTTTTGCCGCCGAACGCTTTCTTCCGTTTTGTTTTCCGTGCGAAAGCCTGCACTTTCGTCCGTTTTTCCTGTGAAAACCGGCAGGCGCTCCGTCTGCTTTTCGCTCAAATTCCGGCAGACTGCCTTCCGCTCTCCTTTTACACTCCTGCGGTCTCCCCGTCGTCCCCGGCATTCTGCGCAAAGCCGCGGATTACCTCCAGCGCCGGAAGCGCATTTCCATCGTAATCAAAGAGCGCCTGATTCGCCCACTCGTTTCCGCCGGGACCTTTCTCTCCCATATAGGCGCATGCCTTTTCCGTCGCCCAGCCGCTTCCCGGCACCGGGATCCACGCCGGTTCCCAGTAGAAAAATCCCCTGCCGCGACCGTCCGGCACCTCGCGGATAAGCCTTAAAATGTCTCTCATAAAGTCCGCCTGCCCCTGCTCCGTCATCTGGTAAGCAATCTTTTCCGCCAGCTCTTTCCGCGTGGCCATGCCCTTGCGCTGCGCGTCAGGCAGCTTTTCATATTCCTTGTAGTCCTCCATCGTATGTCCCATGGACACCTCAGCGACGATCAGATCCTTGCCGTAGCGCCGCGCGATGTCGTTCATATTTTCCCGCAGCATTTCCATCGTCCCGTGCCAGAACGGATAGTAGGAAAGCCCGATATACGTGAAGTCCTCCCCGCCCTCCGCAAAATACCGGTCGAACCAGTTCCGGTAAAGCGCATTGTTTCCGCCATTATCCAGATGGAGCATCACCGGAAGCCCCGGAGCTGTTTCGTGCACCGCACGGATGCCTGCATTGATAAACCTTACAATATTCTTAAAGTCCGGCACTCTGCCGTAAGGCCAGAGCAGTCCGTTTGTCAGCTCATTACCGACCGCAACCATCTGCGGCAGGATATCCTCCTTCCCACAGTGCTGCAGCACCTCCGCGGTGTAATCATACACCGCCGCGGTAAGCTCATCCTCGTTCATGCCCTGCCACGCCTTCGGCGGGATCTGCTTTCCGGGGTCCGCCCAGAAATCGCTGTAATGGAAATCCAGCAGCCAGCCGATTCCCTTTTCCTTCGCGCGCTTTGCCAGCGCAAGTGTCGTCTCTATATCATTGCCGCCCGCCCCGTAGGAATTCCCGTCCTCATCAAACGGATCGTTCCACAGGCGCAGCCGCACCATATTCATCCCATGATCCTTCAAAATATCCATCGCATCCCGGCAGACACTCTTCTCAAAAAATTTTCCGCCGCAGCGCTCCACCTCCAACAGGGTGGACAGATCCATACCTGTTATCCATTTTTCCATAATTATACCTCACAAGCAAAATACCGTGCAAGCCTGTACTCTCACGCAGACCTGCACGGTTGTTACTGTTCACTTCGTTTACAGTAACCTATTCAGTGCCTTTCTGGTTACGATAAAAATCCATTTACAATCAGCTTCGCTAATGGGATCTTACACTCACGAATCACTTTCTTACGACCTCGGCAGCAAGTGCTTCGGTCTGTGCCAGACAGATTCTAAAAGTTTTCAAAATCCTCTTCAGTAAATCTTGTCATCATATCGCCGTACCTGAAACGCGCCATCTGATTCTTTGCCAGGACGTCCTCCTCCGTGCCTCTGTACTGGCAGCGCAGGCAGTAATACTCTTTTTTGTCCTTGTCGTAAAACATATCGAGGTCCAGGTCACGCACAAAGCACGACGGACAACGGTAATTTAATTTGCCTTTTCCAGATTGAGCCATGTCGTGAAGACCTCCTTGTCAGCTAATTTTCCGTTGTACCCAATAGTAAACATCGGGCTGAACGCATATCCTTCTTTGAAATAGCCTTCCTTTTCCCTGCCCTCGCAGTTCATGGAAACCACCGTGTCGATCGGCGGGAGCGTGCAGCTTACCTTCTCGGCCGCCGCCATGGAAACCTCGCGGCACTTATACTCGTAAGCAAGCGTTTCTTTTTCCCCGTCCTTTTCGACCGCCAGCGTCAGGCTGCTCATGTCCTCCGTGTACTCGGTCGTTCCGTAGCAGCCGACCATGTACTCGTTGATCGTCACCTCTGCCGTCGGATCGCTCATCTCCAGCACGCGGCGCTCGATCTTGATGGTGCCCGCTGCCTCGATAAACGTCATCACCGTCTGCAGCTTCACGGTCAGATCCGCAAACTCGATATCCACCGGATCGAGCGTCAGCACGCGGTTTTTGCCCTCCTGTGAAAAATGCGCCTTTGTGCGGCACAGGCAGAGGTCGACTTCCTCACCGTTGTGGCAGATTTTTGCGCTGCGCACGGTTCCCTCGCCGGCATAATGTGTGAAGTAGCCCGCACGGTACTTTTCCTGGATGAGAAACGGATAGCTCGCATCCTGGATATGCGGCGTGCCGATGCCTACCGGCCAGTTGAGCTTCGCCGCATACGGACGCAGATCGACGATCGCGCCGCCCTGGTCCATATTTACGCCCACACGCATGTACGGGTCGCAGTACCAGAACACCTGCTTCTTGCTTCCGTACAGAATATCTCTCCACAGCGCGCACTCCGGCTCCGTGTAGCTCTTCTTCTGACGGTAGAAATCCGCGAACTCGCTCATCGTCATATCGATCAGCTTGCCCTCTTTTTTCAGCTTTCCGTAGTACGCGCAGCCCTCCTCGTAGGATTTCAGCAGCAGCTCGTACGGCGCCTCCCAGCGTCCCATCTTGTTCATCCAGCCCGGTCCCACAAACATCATATTGTAAGCATAGCCATTGTTAAATTTCGCCTGGTAGCGGAACTGATCGATGAGATTGTAAAGATACGGGAACTCCCATGTCTCAGTGTCATAGATCATACCGCGCAGAACGTTCTGCGGGTGCGTGCCGAAATTGGAGCCGTTGCCGTCGTAGCAGGCGATCAGATCGCGGCTTAAATGCGGGATCGCCACCACGCCGGAATCCTCCTCCTCATTTGCCGCCGGTGCGTGCGTGTTCTGCTTCGACGGGATCCACGGCGCCCAGGGACCGCCGTCCATAAAGGTGTACCAGCTATTGTTGCAGGTATGATATGCCTTCGGGCCTTCCTCCCAGCAGGTTGCCACCTCACATTTTACGGAAGGGTACTGCTCCTTGATATAATTTGTCAGCTCCGCATCCATATAGTAGGAACCGGTCGATTCCGGATAAAAACCAAAACGCTCATAAAACTTCCCAAAGACGTCCTTTACGATCGCCTTCTTGTCCTCCATCGAGAACATCCAGATGCAGAAATCCTTTGTTTTGTACTTCTCGCGGAATTCCTTGCACGGAAGCCCCAGAAGCGACAGCGCGATCTCATCACCGTATTTCTCATGATGCTCCTTTGCAAGCGCCACCGCCTCGTCGTTGAAAAGGCTGGCATATGTCATCTGGATCGTTGTTTTCAAACCGTTTTTGTGCGCGCATTCCTGCTGTGTCTTAAAAATATCGAGACTTTCCGTGAGCAGCGCCTTGCGCCCGATATCCTCCGCCTGTCCGTGCCCGGTTACTTTCTCCGCATACTCCGGCACCATCTCCGGACGGTGGATAATATTTACAACAAACTGTTCCATAATAGATAATTTCCTTTCGTGTTCCTTTTTTTAGCCCTTTACAGCGCCGCCCGTGATACCCTCTACATAGAATTTCTGCATAATCATGAACAGAATTGAGATCGGGATGGATACCAGCACGCCGCCTGCGCAGAACATGGTAAAGTAGCTGTTGATAAGGCTCTTATCCAGCATCTTATAAAGACCGATCGCAACAGTATACTTCTCCGAGATACCCGCGTTCAGGATCATCTTCGCATAAACGAAGTCCATCCACGGAACCAGGAAGCTGCTGATAACCGTATAAACAATGATCGGACGGCTCATCGGAATGACGATCTGCCAGAAAATACGCGCCTCGCTGCATCCGTCAATGCGCGCCGCCTCGCAGAGCGCACGCGGAACCGTGTCGAAAAAGCCCTTCGCGATCAGATAGCCCAGACCGGCAGAACCAGAATATACCATGATCAGTCCGGCATAGCTGTTGGTCAGATTAAAGCTCTTCAAGGTGAAGTACACCGCGATCATCGCCAGCATACCCGGAAACAGATTTAAAATAACGAAGAAATTCATCAGCGGCTTGCGCGCCTTGAAGCGCATCACCGACATCGCATATGCCACCATCAGCACAAACGCTGTGGAAATGACGCAGGTAACGCACGCGATGATAAAGGTGTTCATAAACCACTGCGGGAACTGCGCCACCGTATCCGGCTGGAACAGCTTGACGTAGTGGATAACGCTCCACTCCTTCGGGAAAAAGGTGCTGGTGTTCATTCCGGAGTAGGAACTAAACGATGTGCAGACAAGCCACACGATCGGAATCAGCCAGATGAACGCCAGAACCGCGATCAGTAAATTGTGGAGTACAATAGATGATGTACGATTTCCTTTCATCTTTTTCATTATTGATAGTCCTCCTCCTTTCCGTTTCCTACCATGCGGTTAAAGGCTGCCAGCGTGAATACCGCACAGATGATAAATACGATGATACCGATCGCCGATGCCATCTTGTAGTTGTAGTAATCCTGCGTTAATCGGAACAGCCAGGTTACCAGAAGGTCGACCTCCTTTGCCTGCGAATTTGCCATCGCCTGATTGGTGGTCGTGTATACATCCTGCGTCAGCAGGTAGATTACATTGAAGTTGTTGATGTTCTTTACAAAGTCCGTAACCAGCGCCGGTCCCGTGACGAATAGCATGTACGGCATCGTGATCTTGCGGAAGATCTGGAACGGCTTTGCGCCGTCCACGCGCGCACTCTCAAGCTGGTCCGCCGGAAGGTTCATCAGCACGCCGGTTGCGATCAGCATCTGATACGGTACGCCGATCCAGATGTTGATGAGAATGATCATCACGTGCGCCCAGCCCGGAGCCGACAGGAACGGGATGTAGCTGGTCGAAACCAGACCGATATCACGCAAAAAACCGGTCAGACCGATGTTCGCACAGATCGTATTGACGATACCGCCGTTTGAGAAGAAGTTTCGAACGAGCAGCAGCGATACGAACTGCGGCACGGCAATTGTGATGATAAACAGAAGACGCCAGAATTTCGGCGCTTTTGTCTTTTTGCTGTTCAGAAGCAGAGACAGCAGGATACCGCCGATGTAGGTGGTGAAGGTTGCAAAGAATGCCCATACCAGCGTCCATCCGAGTACGCGCACGAAAGCGTAGCTGAAGGTGCTGGTGAGACCGCCGCCGCCAAACAGACTCAAAAAGTTTGTAAATCCTACCCAGCTAAACAGCTCTGTGGGCGGCATATGCTGCTGATCGTAATTCGTGAATGCCACGAAGATCAAAAGCAAAATCGGGATTGCCGTAAATACCACGATACCGAGCACCGGAAGGGTGAGCAGGGTGATATGGAATTTCTCTTCAATATAAGAGTGCAGATCCTCTTTAAAGGTGTTGATGTGCTCGCCCGTTTCCTCCATCATCTGAAGCTTGTAGGCGTTCACAATATTTCTCATCCAGACAACAATGAATGCTCCCCAGACTACAAAGCTGAACAGGGAAAACAGCAGGATCTGGAAAGAGTTATCGTAGTCGTTAAATTCACTCTTCATGGTCTGCATATTGAAGACCTTTTCCATCTTTACCGTTCCCAGTGTTCCGAATTTCGGCACATACTGCATTGCAAACGTAAGGGTAAATGCGATCACAGCAACCTCAAGGATTGTCATGATGATCGCCTTCACATACTGCTTGCGGCGCGCATAGCCTGCCCCCATCCACAGTGCAGACAGCTTTACAAACGCATCACCCTTTGCAAATGCCGTTCCAAATTCGGAGAAGTAATTGCCAATTGCTTTGAAGAAACCGCCGACTGCCGCGGCAGCTCCCTTTTTCTCACTTGCCATAATGACTTCCTCCCGAAAAAAGAGCCACTGCGAGCATACGCCCTGTTGCGCGGGCGTGGTGTCTCGCAGCAGCCCATGTCTGTTCTTTCCTGATTATTTTACGCCGTGCCGCCGTGCGCTTCTCGCAAATCCTACGGCTTTGCTCGCACGCGGGCTTACGCCCTATGAAGCCCCTGACCTCCCAGTCCGTCTGCATGCACGGACTGTTCTGCCAGTGTCTTCGCACGGCTTAATGCCTTCGCGCTTACTCGATCGGAGCGGTTACACCTTCCACGAGGGTATCCAGTGCTGCCTGGATGCCTGCGTCGTCGTCAGCTTTCAGTGTGCCCTGTGCGATCAGCTCGCCGAAGGTCTGTGCCGGATCCCAGTACTTTCCGCCAACTTTCTGTGTCTTACCGAACTCAGCCTGCTCTGCAAGCGCTGCAATTGCTACGTTTTCTTTTACAGCATCGGAATTGATGATGTTGTTGTTGCTCGGACCGCTCTCGCGCTGGTCGAAGAACTTCTGCTGAGATGTCTCGTTTGTGATGAAGTCAGCCAGAAGAACTGCCCATCCTGCGTTCTCCGCATAGCCGTTTACGCCAACAAACTTATAGCCGGCTACAGAACCCTGCTGAACCTGCGCATCGCCAACCGTGAAGGTCGGGAGCTTGGTTGCCGCATAGCCGTCGCCGAATGCTTCCTGTGCAGTGATGCTGTCCCATGTTCCGGAAACTGCTGCGCAGAGACCGCCTGCTGCAAGCTGGTTGGAGATATCGCCGTCAGCGATTGCCATGAATGCCGGGCTGGATGCGATGCTCAGCATACCCTTTACAACATCAACACCTGTGTAGCCGTCAGCACTTGTGCCGTTCCAGTCGATCGCGGTGGTTCCATCCTCATTCAGATCGGTTGTGAAGCCTGCGCCGTAGAAGAAGGAAGCGTTATACCAGCCGGATGCCAGCGTCATGCCAACCTTTTTGCCTGCCGCTTCCGCTGCCGCAAGAAGACTGTCCCAGGATGCAACGTCCTCTTCGGACAGCACGCTGGAATCATAGTACAGGAAGTAGCCGTTGTCCGCTGCGCGCGGGAAAGCATAGAGTTTTCCGTCTACGGTTGCTGCCTCGATGGAACCTGCAACGTTTGCAGCCTTTACGTCATCCAGCGTCTTTCCTGCCATGGTGAGCGCTTCTGCATACTCATCCAGGTCGATCAGCGCGCCTGCGTTTACCAGATCATAGATCTGGTCGCTTGCGAAGGAATATACATCCGCAGCCGCCTCTACGTCTGTCAGAATAGTATCCTTTGCGGTAGATTCAGATTCTACGCCGATCTGGATGTCGAAGGTGACATCCGGATATGCCGCCTTAAATTCCTCTACCAGTTCGCCGAGAAGAGTCTGATCCTCCTCTGCTCCCCACAGGGTAAGTGTGATGGTTTCCTCTGCATTTACGAGTACGGCTGAAGACAGAACTGTCGCAGCAGCAAGGGTAGATGCTAATACTTTTTTGAGCTTCATGTTAATCCTCCTTTAAATATGTTTTGTAGGGTTGTTGCGCAATTTGCGCAACCGTTTGCTCGTATCTTTAGTATATACCCTCTTCTTTTTCTAGTCAATTATTACATTTTACCGAAAAATGCCCTTTATTTTTGTATGATTTTAACAGCATTTTTGTTTTGGTGCAACCCATTTGCGCAATCGGTTGCTCATCAAGTAAAAGACATTTCCATATTACTGTTCACAGCAACCTTCGCAAATCCATTTAAAATTCTCTGCGATATGCAAAAAAGTGCAATCAACTGTTGCATTTTCTGATTTTTGCGTTATAATATTTGCATATGGAAGCATAGCTCAGCCGGGATGAGCGTTCGCCTCACACGCGAAAGGTCAGGAGTTCGAGCCTCCTTGCTTCCATTTTTTTATTCCCGCGAGCAATGAGCCAGGTGCCGTGCTTGCAGCGGGGTATTTGATTTAAGCGGGGCATTGGCGCAGCTGGGAGCGCGCCACACTGGCAGTGTGGAGGTCACGGGTTCGAATCCCGTATGCTCCATTTCTCAGAATTGGCATATTTGCAGGAAAAATTGAGAAGAATTTATTCCTGGACAGTTATGTATTCGTGTCGTTTTTTCTTTTTCATTTTCTTCACCTCTTATTGCCCTTGCGGAAAATAAAAGCGGGAATCTGATTTCAGAACAAGAAAGGATGTGACTTTATGCCATTACCAGAAGAAAAACTCTATACTGCTGAAGATTACTGGAATCTCCCGGAGGGACAACGTGCCGAACTCATCGATGGGCAGCTTTACGCTATGGCTCCGCCCAGTTATATTCATCAGAAATTAATCAGTGCTTTTACCGTGATTTTTTCCAATCACATAAAATCCAGCGGCGGTTCCTGCGATGTAATTCCGGCTCCATTTGCAGTAAATTTAAATGCAGATGATAAAACTTATGTAGAACCGGATATCAGCATTATCTGTGATAAAAATAAAATATCAGACCGCGGATGTGAAGGTGCTCCGGATTTTATTATAGAAGTCGTTTCCCCTGGCAGCCGCCGGATGGATTATAATATCAAAAATGCCAAATATGCTGAGGCTGGTGTCCGCGAATACTGGATTGTAGACCCAGCCAAAGAACGTACTACTGTTTATCGATATGAAGAAGATGCCGCTCCCATGATTATTCCTTTTGAGCAGCCGGTTATTGTCGGAATTTACAGTGGCCTCCGGATAACAATATCAGATTTATTAAAATAGACGCATGGCACCGGACAACAGCCGTATTTTGAAAGGAGTACGATTGAAATATGATTATCGGATTTATCATATGGAGTATAGTCGCCGCTGTCTTTTTCGGAATCGGAATCAGCTGCCTCAGGTCAACTGAGGCCGTGGGTTTTTTCACGTTTGTGAATCCGCCGGAAATAAAAGATGTAGCGCATTATAATAAGGCGGTATCTGTATTATGGCTTACAGCGGCAGCTGTATTTGAAATCATTGGTATTCCTGTTTTGTTTTTAGAGCAAAATTCTCCTTTTTTTGTTCTCGTGATATTCGCGGTAATGATTTTGCTCATCGGAATGATGATCACATATCTGAAAATCGAAGCAAAATACAGAAAATAAGCTCTTATCATCAACCTGTTCAGCAAAAAGCCCCGGTGTTCCAGCACCGGGGTTTTTCTATTCTCATTCTGGAGCGGCAGGGCATATAATGTTTTTTCCGCCGAAAGTGACACAGGATGTTCTCCTTACGATAAAAACCTCGGAAGTCGCTGTGAAGTTCGTCGGCAACTACGCCCCTTGTGGACTTACACCACAGACTGACGGCATGCCCGTCATACAAAGGAAGAACGCTTCCAGGTATTATGCCTGAAAGCGTTCTTTTTTCATGGGCCTTTTTCACAGCCCCTTTTATTTTGATACTTACTCTGCCAAAAATTATTCAACAACCAGTGTAAACCGTACCGATGCGAAATTTAACGCACAATTTCTTTCGTTTCTTAATTCAAACGGATATCCGCTCATAAGCGCAATTACTTCGTATTCTCCAGGATTTTGCGGCGCCTTAAATTCTATCAGTCCGCAATTTGTACGCTGGTGTTGATTCTCTGTAAATGCATACGGTTTTCCATTGATGTCCGTTTGCTTCCAGTCTACCAGAAGCAGAAATAAAATATCAGATGAGTCCTCGTAGCCGGAAGCCCGGTAAACCAACGTTACTGTTTCGTCCGGCGCTGCGTCAAGCACATCCGGCGGGAAGTAAACTTCATTATCATCCTTCAACTCCATATCCCGGTTTAACATAATTCCAGAAAACGGAATCTCATAAAATTCAGCTTGCCAGTTATGCTTCAATACAGATTGCTGCTCAGATTGTTTTGACGCCCCTGTCAGGGTAAAATCGGCAGAATAAGAATCTCTTTCTGTCGATACGATACCGGCTTCCGGTGCGCCCGCGGGTCTTTAAACATAGCAACTGTAATCGTGTGTGACTGATTTAAATCAATTTTATTTTCGGGCAGAAAAAATTCTATCGCAAATCCTTCTGTTGCATCGGCCGTAAAATAATATTCTTCATATGTTTCGCCATCAATCTTAAATTCCGATTCTATATAATCCACAAAGATTTTCAGCACATATTCCGCTTTACTTCCGTTTGCAAAATCAAAGATTAAAAACAGACTGTCTTTTTCGCTTTCCAAAAGTACCGTATTATTCAGCGTAGGTTCTTTCCCATTTGAAAGCCCGATGCTCATAATATCGTACCATGAATCTGCCAGTGCCGAAGATTCTTCACGTGCTCGCTGAATTTCCTCCCGAATAAATTCCGGAACATCAGAATTTCCAACAGAATCATCTGCTGATATCGGCGATGACAAGATTAAAAAGCAACATAGAACAAGACTTATCCAACGAAAAAAAAGCGTTTTTTTAGCAAATCCATTCATAAATACTGTTAATTATAAGATTTGCTTAAAGTTCCTGCCACTAAATTACTACTTGAAGTGTGTTTACTCTGCCCTTCGCCTGTATAAGTACAAACGTTGGTAGTAGCATATACATAATTACTGGATGCAGCAGTTGCATTGTATTGCGTAGTCCAACCACTTGTAGCAACTGTTTGTCCATTATTATTTACAGTGCATTGCGCTTTATGAAAATACGCTGTGATGTCTGAATAAGATTTGCAATACATCCCACTGCGATCTCCATACAAAGCGGCGTAAGCATTATATGTAGCAAACGGCGCAACAGCATCAGATCGATGTTCGACAGCTCGCTGAGGCACTACTCCCAGACACATTTCAGAAGCCTGTACTCCAATAGGTGTGCATCCTACTACAAGAGTTAACAAAATAGCTACTAATTTCGAAGTGCGTTTTGTTCTCTTCTTCATAACAATTCTCCTTTCCATATTTGGAAGAATACTATTCACTTCATGATGGTATCCAAAGCATTCTAAAATGTTCATTAGGGAGGAATTTTTATGAATAATTCTTTTGAGCGATATTTACATGATGTCCGTTCTGTTTTTCCTGTTTTTCAAAAATCCGAGCAAAGATTTTTTCAAGATTTTTCATCTGCGATACAGGAATATCAGAACACACATCCAGACTGTACATTCGAAGAATTAAAAGAAAATTTCGGCTCACCAGAAGACATCATTACAGAATATTACGATAATATCGGTTCTGGTGCTTACGTGAAAACTATGCGAAAATCATATTACTTAAAAATTATAACTATAGCTGTCATTATTCTGTCCATGTGTATTGTCTCCCGAATATATTACATATATAAAGAATGGGATAATACGCAAATATCCTCTGAACAGACCATTATTATCTATAATTAAAAAATTTTTATAAGAAGTATAAATGTATGAAATTATTTAAATATTGTTTTCTTACAATTTGTCTGCTTTTTATGTTTTCTCTTCCGTCATCAGCAAATACTGGTAATGTAACTGCAAACACAGGAATTGAATATCTTTCCAATGGTGATTATCTGGAAACTGTCATTACACAAACCTTCTCGACACGTTCTTCTCTAAGTGGAACAAAAACTACAAACTATAAGAACTCCGCCGGTTCTATAATGTGGTCAGTGTCTGTTAATGCAACTTTTTCCTATACATACGGTAAATCATCTTCATGCACAAGTGTCAACGGCAGTTCCGCTTCTTACTCTTCTGCATGGTCTGTTTCCGATGCAACTACCAGCAAAAGCGGAAATCATGCTACCGCGTCAGCAACCGGATACCATTATGTAGCCGGTATATTAACAGACTCTCTTTCCCGCTCTGTCACACTCTATTGCGACAGCTACGGTAATTTATCTTAAAGTCTACTATATATACAAAAAAGGTGCCGCATCCAGAGATTTTTCTCAAATGCGGCACTCTTTTTAAAACCCTTTTATCTCTATTTTTTCCGTCTTTTCTGAAATGACGCTGATATTTTTTCTCTGCGATGTTCCTGTAAACATGTTTCCGTCACAGTCCCTTCGCTTTCTTTACGCACGCTCTCTGCGCCTCGATCACCGCACTGCGCAGCCCTTTCTCTTCGAGCACACGCACCGCCTCGATAGTGGTTCCTGCCGGGGAGCAGACCATGTCCTTTAAAACGCCGGGATGTTCGCCGGTCTCCAGCATCAGCTTCGCGCTCCCCATCACCGCCTGCGCAGCGAATTTATACGCCTGCGCGCGCGGCATCCCGTCTGCCACCGCAGCGTCCGCCATTGCCTCCAGAAACAGAAAGACGTAGGCGGGCGAGCTTCCGGACACGCCGACCACCACATCGATCAGGCTTTCCGGCACTATTTCCGTCTTGCCAAAGCTGTCGCAAAGCCTGCACACCATCTCCGCTTCCTCATGTGTCACAAGTTCGTTTTTGCAAAGCCCGGTCATACCTGCACCCACCATCGCCGGGGTGTTCGGCATCGTGCGGATGATCTTCACACTGTCTCCCAGGCGTTCCTGCAGCCATGCGAGCGTTTTCCCCGGAGCAATGGACACAAAAATCTGTTTGCTCACAGAGGGACGGATTTCCGTAAGCACCTCTTCAAAATACTGCGGCTTCACCGCCAGAAACACGACGTCCGCAAACTCCACCGCCTCGCGGTTACTCTCTGCCGCACGGATGCCAAGCTGCTCCCTTATTTTGTTTCTGGTCGCCTCTGTCTTTGCCGACGCCATTATATTTTCTTTCGGTGCCTGCCCGCTTGAAAGAATTCCGTTTATCATTGCCTTCGCCATATTTCCACAGCCAATAAATCCTATCTTCATATCTATCTTTTCCTCCATTTTCACAATCTGTCCCATGCAAAATCGATCCATGCAGATACCTTACATCCGCCGGAAATCTCTATTCTATTTTGTCGATTGACGCAAGATCACCTGATAATTTAATACCGCCTCATCCTCCGCCACTTCCTCGCCGAGCTGCCGCAAAAGCGTCATACAGGCATTTTCTCCCAGCCCTTTTGTGTTGTAGTGCAGACTGGTGACGGTCGGTCTGAAAAGTTCAAGCTGCGGATTGTCGTAAAAGCTTGCAATCTTCATATCCTCCGGTACCCGGATATTCCGCTCGCGCAGGCAGCCGATCAGCATACTGGTGATAAAATCATCCATACACAAAATGCCGTCTGCGCCCCTTGCCAGAATTTCCTCCAGCGCAGCCGACGTCGCCGTATAATTTTCAATATCAAAGAATATCAGCGACTCGTCCACCGGCACCTTCTGCTCGCGATGCGCCTCCAGAAAGCCCTGCAGTCGGCTTTCCGTCACAAGATGCCCACGATTTCCGCCCAGCAGCGCCAGCCGCCGGATCCCTTTCAAAAGAAGAATGCCTGTCAGCTCGCAGCTTCCCTCCCGGTTCTGATTATCCACCCAGACGATGCCCTCTTCGTCCGCCGGTCCCACCACGACAAACGGCACCTGTTTTTCCTTCAGATAACGCTGCATTGCAGAATTATCCACCGTAGACCGGCTCAGGATCATTCCGTCTATCTTGCGGTTCTCTACCATGCGGCGGCTCCCGGAAAAGTCCTTGGCGTCCGCGATCGTGATCACAATGTCATAATTATGTCTGGACGCCGCTTCAATAATCCCATTCATGCACTCCTTAAAAAACGGAAAATCCATCACTGAATAATCCGCCGGGAGCACAAGCCCCAGATTGTATGTTCTGCTCTGCGCAAGCGCGCGCGCCACCACGTTCGGTCGGTAGTCATGCTCCTCAATAAAAGCAAATACCCGTTCCCTCGTCTCCTTGCTGATGCGCCCCTTTCCCGAGATCGCCCGCGATACCGTCGTCTTGCTCACGCCAAGCTCCCTGGCGATATCGTCAATCGTGTAAATTTTATCCTTCTCCATAATTCTTCACCACCCTGCATCCTCCGGCTGCCGCCTGCGCCCTGTTCCGTTTTCCCCGGCACAGAAAACAGTCTGTCATGTCGTCCTGCTGCAAAAAGCGGCTCCCTGTTACTCTCCGCCACAGAAAGCAGCGTCTTCTGTCTGCGCAACCGTTTTCTTCTAGCATAGCAGACCCCGTCGCCGCCTGCAAGCATTATTTCCGGAAGATATCCACAGGCTCAGCAGACTGCCTTTTCTGCAGCGTTCCCTGCCCGATTTCCAGCACTTCATCCGCCTCGTCTGCCAGTTGCCTGCTGTGCGTCACCACAATAACGCATCTGCCCGATTCATGGGCGGTCTTTTTCAGCAGCCGGATAATGCCGCCGGCTGTCTCTTCGTCCAGATTCCCGGTCGGTTCGTCCGCGAGCAGCACCTTCGCATCGCCTGCCAGAGCGCGGGCGATCGCTACCCGCTGCTGCTGACCGCCGGAAAGCTGCAGCACATTTCTTTTCCAGTCCCCGCAAAGGATGCCGACCTTTTGCAAAAGTTCTCCCGCGTCCCTGGTGCCGCCCAGCTTCACATTCTCTTCGGCAGTAAGATAATCAATCAGATTATAGTTCTGGAATACCAGAGAGACATGATGCCTGCGATGGTAATTCAGCCCTTTTTTGCGGATATCCTCCCCTTCATAAAGAATCCTTCCCTCCGCCGGGTTATCCAGCCCCGCCAGCAGGGAAAGAAACGTCGTTTTCCCAGAGCCGCTGGGACCGGTAACCGCATAGAACACCGCCTCTTCAAAAGCGGCGGACACATTTTCCAGAACCATTTTGTCACGCCTTGATTTATAAAAATACCGGATATTTTCCGCTTCCAGAATCATAGTTATTCCCCCTTTAAAATATCTGCCGGCTTTCTGCGCAGAATCAGCACACCGGCGACGCCTGTCGATAAAAGAATCAGAGCGCCCACACAGAGACCATCCGTCAGCAGCATCGCCGGCGTGAGCTCTGTTTCCACATCCGTTACCGTCAGCTCCGGCGCCTGGTACTCCGTGGCGGTTCCGCCCGCATCCAGCTCCGCCTGCAGTTCGTCCTGCTGCGCCTGCCAGTCTGTCAGATAGCCCGCGGCGGCGTCCGATACCGCCGGAGCCGCCAGAAAGGAAAGTGCCAGCGCCAGCGCGCCGCCCAGGAAAGCCTCCGCTGCAATCTGCAGAAGAATCTTCCCTCTGGCAATTCCAAGCGACAGCAGTATCCCAATTTCATGCGTCCTGCTCCTGAGCCAGAAAATAAAAATGAAAAACAGAATCATAAAACCGGCTCCGGCAACCACCAGCAGCAGCGTATTGTTGATTTTTTCCAAATCATGAAAGTTCGCCGCCATCGTTTCCAGACTGCCGTTATTGTCAATCAAATCGTATCTCTGCCAGTCGATATCCGCCGCCGCGATTGCTTCCCGCACCGCATCGTATTCGTTGACATCCGCCACCTTAAAATACGCCTTCTCATACAGCGGGTCGTCCTGCTCCACCTTTTCCGGAAAATGCAGGTCCGTGAAAATCACATTCTCGGAGCGGTACGTATCGCCGGACATATAAGGCTCCATCCGCTCTTTTACCTGATAAATGCCCACAATTACCGCCTCCTGTACCGGCTCCTCCTCCTTCACCGGGCAGAACCTCAGACTGTCGCCCACCTCCAGATGGTTTTTCTCTGCCAGCTCCTCCGATATCACGCAGACGTTACTGTCCTCTGCCGTTGTCATCCTTCCTTCTTTGATGGTGACGTTTCCGCCAAGAACATTGTCATCCATCGTCATATCCAGATTTCCGACCAGCGCCACTCCCTGCAGATCGCCGGTCTGGTCCGTACCTGCATCCTCAATCCGCTCAAAGCCGACCGGCAGGACCGCCGTGGGAACCGTCGTGATATTATAATCGGAAATCCCCTCCACAGCGGCGATTTTTTCAATATCTTCCATTTTCAGTGATTCAAAAGAATTATCCGTCCAGCTCTGCCATACTTCATTGCCGTTTACCGTAATCTTCTGCTGATGGTAGCCATCGTATTCTCCCTGCCCGTCCGCGGACAACTCCTCTATCTTCCGGCTGGCTTCCTCTATCCGCCTGCTGCGGTTCTCCGGATTCTCCTCCAGCAAAAACCCGGCGCCGATTGCCTGTCTTGTACTGTCCTTTACAGCGATATTTGCCGAGCGCCCCGCCATGCCGGATAAAAACAGCAGGCTGACCAGAAACACGACCAGCAAAAGCAGAATACTCCGGACCGGCTTTCTGAGGCAGGAGCGGATTGCTCTCTGAAATAAATTCATGGTATCATTCCTCCATTTCTGACAAAATATCTTTCGGATTTGTCTTGAGTACCGGCAGCACTGACAGCAGAACAGCCGCCAGCACCACCAGAATGCCGCTTCCCGCCAGAAGGGCGATATCGGCTGTCCGCACGGATATCTGCGCGGATACCTCCGTCTTTGCAAAAGTCATCAGAAACGCCTGCAGCTTCCCCGCCGCCAGATTTCCAAGGATGCAGGCGGCGCACAGGGCAGCCGCAAATACGGCAGCCGATTCCAGAAATGCCTGCAGAAAAATAAACAGCTTCCGTTCGCCCATGCTCAGAAATACCGCCATTTCCTTCTTTCTTCCGCGCATCCACATGCAGAGCAGCAGGGAGACGACCGTGATGCCGGTCAGAAAAGCAAGTATCCTCATCAGCCCCACCATCCCGGTCATCTGCGTAAGCGGCGCTTTCATCTGCCGGTAAAGGACGTCCGATGTGGTAATCTCCGCTTTTCCCTGCAGAATTTCCTCTATCTCCTCCGCCAGCGTATCCAGAAGCTCCGGCTGCCCGGTGCAGACGGTCACCTGGTAAAATCCGCCGCCGGTCAGCTCCAGATACGTCGTGCTGTCGATATAAATGCGGTTCTCCAGCCGGTAAAGGGCGGGAGTGTCGTTTTCCTGCCGGCTTTCATTCCCGGCAAGGTACACTCCGGTCACTTCTACGGTCACGACATTCCCGTCCTCTGCTTCCAGCGAAATCGTATCGCCGACCGAAAGACCGTTTGCATCCGCAAATCCGGCGTTCACCAAAACACCGCGGCGGGTTTGGGCATCAATCAGGCTGCCCTCCGTAAGCCGGAAGGACTGCTCCGCAAAAGGTCCTTCGCTTTCCAGGTCGTCATATGCGTACAGACTGACCTGCCGGTTCTCAGGCTCCCCGGAATCGCTGGCGGTGACCGGCGTAAGGCTGACCGCGTATGCCGCCTGCTGCCCCATCCGGTTGACGGATGTTACCGCTTCCAGGCTCCGGATGCTTTCCGCCTCCTGCTCCGTAACCGGATGCGCAGTATCCGAAGCCTCGCAGATGACACTGGCTTTCGTTTTTTCCCGCATTGACACTTCCGTGGCTTCTGCGGCTTCCAGCAGCATCGTCGTGCCCAGAATCATGCCGCTGACAAAAAGAAATACCAGAAACAAAAGAGCCGTCTTCGCACAGTTCCTTCTCAGATAAAGGAACCCTCTCCGATAAAAAGGCATCGCTTTCTCCCTCCCGTCACTGATAGCGGGTAATCAGCACCTTTACGGCATGAATTTCCCCGTTTTCCTGTGTATCTCCGTAGACGGCGACACCGGTGGATTTTTTCACGTCCGCCGCGCTGGCGTCCTTAAGCGTAATTTCCCCGGTGGTGGTGCTGATACTGGCAATCTGAAAAAGGCAGTCCTCCCCATAAGAAACAGTGGTGCTGTCCATACCGCTCTCATAACCGGCTGCCGCCTGGATTGCCGTATCTTCTGTGCTCTGCTCCGGAACCACCTGGAAGCTCCCGTCCTGGAAATCAGATACGCTTCCAATCAGGGCTGCAGACGCCTGCATTTCATCCAGATTCTGCGGATTCTGATTTTCCTCCTGGCTCTGCGCTGCTGTGTCACTCTCCCCGTTTTGTCCGGCGACAGAGCCCTGGCAGCCGGTCAGCGCAAGTGCGCAGAGCAGAATCGCTGTTACCGTTATTGTTCTCCTGTGTTTCATCAGAAATCTCTCCTTTCTTTATCTGCCGGCTTTTGCACGCCCGGCAGCATCACGGCATTCCCTTTTCGGAATGTTTGTTTTTACGCGCCTATCATAATGGAAAACTTCTCTAAAAATCCTCAGAAAAAAGAAAAAGGAAATCCCCCGGATTTTGATAACTTTTAGAGGATTTCTCTGGTATACTATAAAAGTTAAGTGACAAATGGCAGCCTTTTTCATGTTCAGCCACCCGCAAAGAGAGGAATGCAATGATATGATAAAAATATTACTTATAGAAGACGACCGGGAGCTGTGCCGCTCCATCCGGCGGGAGCTGGAAAAAAACGGCTATATGGTGGAATGCTGCAGCGACGGGGAGACGGCAATGTTCTATGCGCTGAATACCGATTATGGATATGATATCGCTATCGTGGACCGTATGCTGCCGGTCATCGACGGTCTGACCATCATCCGGGCAATGCGCCAGAAAAATATCCAGATTCCTGTCATCATCATTACGGGAATGTCCGCTCTGGACGACCGGGTGGACGGTCTGGACGGCGGGGCAGACGACTATCTGGTAAAGCCCTTTCACATCCGCGAGCTGCTGGCAAGGGTGCGCGCGCTGACGCGGCGGCCGCATCAGATACAGGATGCAGAGTTACTCACCTGCGGCGACCTCCGGTTCGATACTTCCACCCGGACGCTCCAATGCAGTCAGCGAAAGGTCGCGCTGACAGCAAAAGAAGCAGAGCTTCTCGGCACACTGATGAGGCAGCCGGAAGCTGTATTTTCACGGGAGCAGCTTGTTCTGAAGGTATGGGGAAGCGATTCTGATATTGAACCTGGAAATGTGGACAACTATATTTCTTTTCTTCGCAGACGCCTCCGGGAGCTTGGGAGCGCCTGCCAGATTAAAACGATTTACGGTACCGGCTACCGGTTGGAGGAATCACATGCTTAAACGACTGCAAAACCGCCTGCGTATTTTTCTGATTGTCGTTTTTATGGCAATCGTCACGCTGATTCTCTGCTTTTCCTTCCACAGCATCCGGCAGGCGCAGCAGACTGCCGATATCACTTATATCCAGCGCATAGCGTCTCTTATTATTTATCAACTGGAAGCGGATTCCTCAGAACCGGAAGCACTCCTCGCCGACTATGAAAGCGAAATGCACGTTTACAGCCTCCTGACGGACGAAGATGGCTCTGTCCTGTTCCGGAGCGCCCCGGATACCCGCACAGACCCTGATACGCTGTGGGAAACGGCAGAGAAAAGCATGTCCGCACGGACGACTGACGGGGCCCTGAGCAGTCCCGCCGTTACCGAGCAGAGCGGGTATATGGAGATTTCCGGTGACAGCGGCGACCACTATCTTGCCATCTGCGCCAGCATTCTCACAAAGTCCCAAAAGCTGCTCTCTCTGATTTTATTTTATGAGGAGCCCTCCGCCGGAAGCCTGCTGGCAGAACAGGCTCCGGCATACTGCGCCATCTGGCTGCTGGCATTTGCGGGCATTCTGATTGTCAGCCGTTTTCTGCTGCGCAGAGCATTCGCCCCCACAGAGCAGGTGCTTAAGGGACAGAAGGACTTTATTGCCGCCGCCTCCCACGAATTAAAATCCCCCCTGGCGGTCATTATGGCAAACGCGGAAGCCATCCAGGATGCCGGTGAGACCTCCCCGCAGGTGCGGGAGAGCCTTGGCATCATCGACGCGGAATGCACCCGGATGTCCGGACTGATACGTGATATGCTGCTCCTTGCCGCCTCGGATGCCGACCAGTGGACCCTCCAGAAAACTCTGACGGATGTGGATACGCTGCTGATTACGCTGTATGAAGCCTACGAGCCCGTATGTCTGAAAAAAAATATCCGTCTGAAGCTGGAGCTGGACGAAAAAAGCTACCCGCCTCTTTTTACGGACCAGGAGCGTGTTTTCCAGATATTGAGCATCTTTCTGGACAACGCAGTCTGTTACTCGCCGGAAAACAGCTCCATTGAAATAAAAACGAGGCAGACCGCCAGAGAATTGATTTTTCTTGTCGCAGATCATGGAAGCGGCATTGCAGAGAAGGATAAACCGTTTATTTTCAACCGTTTTTACTGCGCCGATAAATCCCGCACCGATAAATCGCATTTCGGTCTGGGACTGAGCATTGCAAAGGAGCTGTCCGGAATGCTGTCCGGAAAAATATGGTTTGAAGATACGCCCGGCGGCGGAGCGACGTTCTTCCTTTCGCTGCCCTCCGGACAGTCACCTGCATAGCATCATCCGACGGCGATCTTCCGTTTTTAATCAGAATATTTCCAACCGCACCGGTGAAAATATTTTTTCCGGACGCCGCAGACGAAACAGAGCAGGGACAGTTTTATTCTGCCCCTGCTCCTGATTGAATTTTTTATCATTTTTAATACGCTCTTTTGAGATCTGTTTTCTTTCTTAACCTTTAACCGCACCCATCGTAATGCCCTTCGTGAAGTATTTCTGGAAGATCAGGAATACCACGATAATCGGAACCGCCGCCAGCGCAGCGCCTGCCATGATCAGACCGAAGTCTGTGGAGTTCTCCGCCTGCATACGTGCGATACCAAGGGAAATCGTTGCGTTTTCCGTACTTGAAAGCATGATTAACTGCATGAAGTAATCGTTCCAGGAATTGATGAACGTGAAAATCGCCAGCGCGCCGATACCCGGTTTAATCATCGGCAGCGCAATGTTTGTAAAGGTTTTCCACTCGCTCGCGCCGTCGATGCGCGCAGCTTCCATCATCTCTCCCGGTATCCCCTCCGCGAACTGCTTAATCAGGAATACGCCGAACGGCCAGCCCACAATCGGGAAGATTACCGCCCAGATGGTATTGTACAGATTCAGCGCCGACATCTCCCGAAGCAACGGAATCAGGATAACCTGTTTCGGCAGCGCCATCGCACAGACAATCAACGAAAACAGCACCGTTCTGCCGATAAAGCGCTTCTTTGCCAGCGCATAGCCCGCCATAGCCGAAGTCGCGCAGGTAAGGATCATGGACATAACCGCCATAAATATCGTGTTCATCAGCCAGCGGATAGAAGCCGGAACAGTCGGTCCCGCAAAAGTAATGCCGGTAAACGGAATGCTCAGAGACCAGAGCGGCGCCGTCTGCTTGCTGAACAGCTTTTGATAGTTATCCAAAACCCACTCATTGGGTATCCACTGCGGGGTCGTAGAGTTGATTGCTTTTGCCGTCTTAAAGGAGCCGGTAATAATCCAGTAAAGCGGGAATGCAAAGGCAATCGCCAGAAGGATGATCACCGCTATCGATATAATCTTATAGCACTTGGTTCGTACTGCCGTCGTCTTATTCATTTTCCGTACCTCCCCTCTAATCTGACTGCGCCATCTTAAACTGGACAGCGGAAAGCACAGCAATAATAATCGCCAGGACAACTCCCATCGCATTACCGTAGCCATAGCGATACAGCTTGAACGCCGTGTGATAGATATAGTACATTATCGTATCTGTGCTGTGGTTCGGACCGCCGCTTGTCAGAAGCTGTATCAGCGCGAAGCACTGGAAGCTGTTGATCGTCGTGATAACGAGGATGTAAAGCGTGGTCGGCATGATCTGCGGCCATTTAATCTTCCAGAAGCACTGCATCTTATTCGCTCCGTCTACCTCTGCAGCCTCCACCAGAGACGCGTCCACGTTGTTCAGCGCGGATACATAAAGCACGATCGGCTGTCCCACAGAGGTTGTAAGCAGAATCAGAATAATACATCCAAGCGCAAATCGTTCATCGCCGAGCCAGTTGATGTTTTTGTCAATCAGTCCCAGGCCCTTGCCGACGTAGTTGAAAATACCATAGTAATTGTTGTACATCCATTTCCATACAACCGCAACTGCCACGGAACCGGTAACGACCGGAAGATAAAATACGCATCTGAGCAGGGAACACAAGGGCCCCTTCAAATCGTAAATGATCGAACTTACCCACAGTGAAAAGATACAGGTTACAGGAACGGAAACTACTACAATAATAATGGTATTCCACAGTGCGCGCAGGAACACGCCGTCCTGGAACAGCTCTATATAATTTCCCAGTCCGACAAAGATATCCGCCCGGTTCATTGTAGAATCAAAGAAACTGGTAATCACACACTGAATCATCGGATAAATAACAAACCCGACAAAAAATATCAGATTCGGCAGCATAAACGCATATCCCGCGATCGTTTCTCTGCGCACCAGCGCTCTGCTCATGCTGTAGCCAGTGTTTTTCTTTGCTTTACCGGCCATGAAGCCTCCCCCTTTCTCTTTTTGAACCTTCCCCTTCATACGCCACTACATATGAAGACACCCTTCCCGCGCGCAAAGCAGGAAGGGTGCACGAGTTCAGATAATTATTCCGTTATCAGATGATAACCTTTCCGCATTCACAGTACAGCCTACTGTCCTGCTGCTGCGTTTGCCGTGGTCTGGAATTCTGCAACTGCGGTAGCAACGTCTGCGCCGGTACCGATCTGCTGCAGCATGTTCCACCATGCGGTACGAGCCTCTGCCCATCCGCCAACTACCTGGTAGTAGTCGCCCATGTACTGGGTGAAGATAGAGTACTCTGTCATCAGCTCATCGCCCTCGTAGATGTTTCCAAGATCCTTAACCGGCCAGTATGTGGAAGCCTTTACGCTCTCTGCCGCCATGGATTCATCGTTTGCCATAAAGTCAATGAAAGTCTTCGCTGCTGCGATCTTCGCCTCGTCGCCGTTGTTGAAGATACCGAAGCCCCAGATACCGCCGCAAAGCTGCGGTTCGCCGCTCTCAGACGGGAATGCCATCGGAAGCGCATCAAACTCCATAAGCTCAGCATTGTTCTTTTCCTGTGCAACGTTCCAGCAGAATGCCATCGCCAGTGTGCCGTTGCAGAAGAGCTGGATCTCATCGCCGCCTGCGATGGATGCGTCAAAGTTGATGCCGTCCATGCCAGCCAGAAGCTCAAGAGCCTTGATGTTCTCTTCGCTGTCCAGTGTGTAAGCGGTGTGCTCTGCGTTTGTGAAGGTGCCGCCGTACAGGTTGTTTACCAGTGCGCGTGTACCCTGGTCTCCGCCCTGTCCGCTGCAGTATACTGCGCCAACCGGATCCTGTCCGCTCTCATAAACTGCCTTTACAGCGTTGATGAAGCCTTCGGTTGTCCAGGTGCGTGTTTCCTCATCGAGATACTGAAGAGCGTCTGCTGCTTCAAATACGTCTCTGTTGATCGCCATGGTGTGAGCTGTCATGCAAAGCGGATACTCATAGAATACGCCGTCGTTGCTCTGGCACGCTGCTTCTACGGAATCGTAGATCGCTTCTTTTGCTTCGTCTGTCCAGAGGTCCGCCAGGTCTACCATAAGCCCCTTTGCGCCCCAGTTTGCAACCAGACGCTCCGGTCCTTCAAATACGATATCCGGTGCCTGTCCGCCTTCGATCGCGGTGTTGATCTGGTCGTCGCCGTTGGTGTAATCAAGATATTCGATCTTTACGCTGATCTCCGGATGCGCCTCGTTGAATTTTGCTACCAGGCCGTCCATTACTTCTGCGTTGCCCCAATCACCAACCGGATAGGTCCACATTGTGATTTCTGTTGTTTCTCCTTCAGCAAATGCAGTCGCAGATAATGCCATCGTTCCAACAAGTGCAAGTGCTAAGATCCTACGGAATTTCATATTTAACGCCCTCCTTTAATTATTAGAATGAACAGGTCTTAGCCTGTTCATTCTTTATAAATGTTGTACCCTTATTCTACATTTCTTTAGGCAATTTGTCAATATGTTTTTGAAAATATTTTCATTTTTTCATTTTCTGAAAAATTTTTACATAATCGTGGGAATTATTTTCAAAAGCGCCTGTGCAAGCTGTCTGTGCCCATCTTCCGTCAAATGCATGAAATCAACCTGGTTCGGTCCTGCAGATACCACCTGGTTCGCATCCAGGTAATGACAGCCCATCATTTTGGCGATCTGCTCATATTGCGCAGCAAGCCCTTCAGACTTCTTGGCACAGCCTCTTCCCATCGTCTGCGCCACCTCGGTGTCCGCATATTCTCTGCCGATATTCTGCGGCGTTACCACCAGGATATTTGGTTTTCCATCACGCCAGCAGTCCGTCGTGGCGATCGCTTTTGCGATCAGGCGCTTCAGTCCGAGCGCGATACACGCCGCCGAGGAGCCGAACCGTTCCTTTGTATCGTTCGTTCCCAGCATAATGATCAGCAGATCCACCGGCTCATGGCTCATCAGGCAGGGATAAATGTAATCCAGACCGTTCAGCCCCTCGTGGATCGGATCGGTAAAGCAGGTCGTCCGCCCGCTCAATCCCTCTTCGAGCACAAGGTAATCGTCGCCAAGTCCCTTCTGCAAAAGGCATGTCCAGCGCTGCGTCTCGTCAAATCTGCCGTTGTTTTCCGCACAGTAGCCATGCGTATTGGAATCCCCAAAGCAAACAATATGTTTCATCTTATCTTGCCTCCACAGCACTGATAAATCTCTGCGCGATCTCAAGCGGTCTGGTGATTGCCCCGCCAACTACCACAGCGAACGCCCCGGCGTCGAGCATCTTAACCGCCTGCTCCGGTGAATGTATCCTTCCCTCTCCGATCACAGGGATATCCAGCGCTGCAGAAAGCTCTTTCACCAGCTCGTAGTTCGGTCCGTCCGTCTTTTCGGTATAACTGGTATAGCCGTTCATCGTCGTTCCAACGATATCCATGCCAAGCTTCCATGCGCGCACACCCTCTTCATAGGTAGAAATGTCCGCCATCAGGATCGCTTCCGGATATTTTGCACGCACCTCCGTTATAAACTCACTGATAGTCTTCCCGTCGCCGCGCTTCTGATCGGTGCAGTCCAGGGCGATAATGTCGGAGCCTGCCGCCACAAGGTCATCCACCTCTTTCATGGTCGGCGTGATATAGCTTTCAAATCCCTCATACTGTATTTTCACAAGCCCGATCACCGGCAGCCCGGTTTCTTCCTTGATTGCAACCACGTCACGGATACTGCTGGTGCGGATCATCGGAGTGCCCGCCCGCTTTGCGGCTCTCGCCATCAGATACATGATGGATTTCTCTTCCACATAAAGCGGCTCGCCCGGCACTGCCTGGCAGGACACGATCACTTTTCCCTTCATCTTCGCAAAGAGTTCTTCTTTATTCACAAAATTTCCCTCCCTATCTTTTCTCATGCAGCACGGATGCGCCGAGCATCCCCGCGCGATTTCCAAGCTCCGCTTTTTTCAGCTCCACGCCGCGGAAGCTCGGTATCGTATTCCTGTATAACCGTTCTTTGATTTTTTCCAGCACGCAGGGCTGCTCCATCACACCGCCGCCCAGGATAATGCCTCCGGGGTTCAGCATATGAATGATCGTGATAAGACCGTAGACGATCTCACCGATCCATTCATCGATGACCGCCGCCACCTCCGGCTCTTCTTTTCTTTCAAAAACAAGACGCCCGTTCGAAAGCGACTCATCCAGCGCCCTTGCGCGCTCCACCAGCGCAGTGGCGGAAGCGTACTTTTCATAGCAGCCGGAGAAAAAATCTTTTTCCGGATCGCGATCCTCCGGGTGCGTGACTAACGCCCCGAATTCTCCGGCAGAAAAGCTGCTGCCTGAGTACAGCTTTCCGCCGAGAAACAGCGCCCCGCCAACGCCGGTTCCGTAGGTAAGGCAGGCAAAATCACGCATTCCTCTGCCTGCGCCGAACACCGCCTCGCCGAGCGCCGCCGCATTCACATCGTTTTCCACGGCGGTCGGAAGCTGGAATTTTTCTTCCATCATATCCTTCAGGCGCATACCTGTATAGCCTGGAATATTTTCGTTTGCCCAGATAATGCTTCCCTGCACCGGGTTCACCTGTCCCGCCGTGCTGATGCCGATCCTTGAAAACGCGTGCTCCCTCCGGTATCCTTCGATGATCTCCTGCGCGCGCGCTGCGACATGCGCGCCCCCAAGCTTCGCCTCTGTGGGAAATTCTTTGAGAGCGCTTAAATTTCCGTTCTCACAGATACCGGCTTTGATCGCCGTCCCGCCGATATCCAACACACAGATTTTCATGTTTCCCTCCTCTGCCGCGGTTCCGCCGCATTGCCGCAGTTCGCAGCCTCAGCAGAATTTCGCGATCGCTTCGTCGATCATCTTCGCGCACTTTTCTACCTGCGGCATATCCTCCGGGATCAGAGACGGAAGCGGTTTACGCACGCCGCCAAGCTCCAGACCGTCGCGTATCTTCATGACCTCTTTCATCACCGCATACAGGTTGCCGTGGCACGCGCACATCGCATAGATGATCGCATCCGCCGCGTTCTGTACATCCTGCGCCTCTTTGATCCTGCCGGCGTCCACCAGCTCCTTGATCTTCAGATACAGCTCTGGCATTACCCCGTAGGTTCCGCCGATTCCGCCGTCCGCACCGATCGCAAGACCGGAAACAAGCTGCTCATCGGGACCGTTGAACACGATAAAGCCCTCGCCGCCTTCCATCTTGAACATCTGGATATCCTGCGTCGGCATGGAGCTGTTCTTTACGGCAACTACTCTCGGATTTTTTCTCATTTCCTTAAAAAGCGGCATCGTCAGCGCCACGCCCGCGAGCTGCGGGATATTATAGATCACAAAATCCGTGTTCGGAGCCGCCGCGGAAATGTCATTCCAGTACTGCGCGATCGCATGCTCCGGCAGATGGAAATAAATCGGCGGGATCGCCGCGATCGCATCCACCCCAAGGCTCTCCGCATGTCTTGCCAGCTCCTGGCTCTCTGCCGTATTGTTGCAGGCAACGTGCGCGATAACTGTCAGCTTACCCTCCGCCGCTTTCATCACGTGCTCCAGCGTCAGCTTTCTGTCAGCAACCGTCTGATAGATGCACTCTCCCGAAGAACCGCCTACATAAACGCCCTTTACGCCCTTTTTTACAAGATGGCGTGTCAGCGCCTCCACCCGTTCTCCGTCTACCTCTCCGTTCTCATCATAGCAGGCATAAAATGCCGGAATGATGCCCTGGTACTTCTCCGCTTTGCTCATACTATCCCTTCCTTTCTTTATTTTGGGACATGCCGTCCCAGCTATTTTTATTATACTCTACCGGAAAATTATTTTCAATAAAATTGTTCCTGAAATTCCATTTCATTTTTAGTTTATAACCTTTACTTGCAGAGGAAGCATTTTTACTTTATAATAGTAGGAAATACTAAACGGAAAAATCTTACGAAAGGAGGTTTTCTATGTCTGTTAATATCCTGGATTATATCACGGAGCAATATCCCTCATTCACCCGCTCCGGCAAAAAGCTGGCTGATTATATTTTTGCAAACACCACGGAAACGCAGTATCTTTCCATTTCAGCGCTTGCGGAAAAAAGCGGGGTTTCGGAAGCTACCATCACACGTTTCTGCCACAAGCTCGGTTTAGCGGGTTACAACGACTTCAAGCTTGCGATCGCAAAATCAGACCGCGTGACGGATATGGGCGAGCCGTCCGGCACCCCCTCCACGATCACCTCGCAGGACAGCCTTTCCAGTATCTTCCAGAAGCTGCTGTCTGCAAATATCCTGTCTCTCACAGAGACCTTTGATCTGCTGGACGAAAAGGCAATTTCGAAAGCGGTCGATCTGCTCTACGATGCGCGCCACGTTTACTGCTTCGGGCATGGAAGCAGTTCTGTGATGGCAATGGAAGCATGGGCGCGGTTCAGCACGGCGTCCACGCAGTTCATCCACATCGCGGATTCCCATATGCAGATGCTTTCCACTGCGCTCGCCACCCCGCAGGATGTGATTTTATTTTTCTCTTACTCCGGCGCCACCCGCGACATGGAGGACATTATGAACGTCGCGCACCAGCGCAAAATTCCCGTGATCCTGGTCACACACTTTCCAAAATCGCAGGCTGCCGCCTTTGCCGACGTCATCCTGCTGTGCGGCTACAACGAAAGCCCGCTCCAATCCGGCTCCATCGCGGCAAGGATGGGGCAGATGCTCATCATCGACTGTCTGTTCCACGGCTTCTGCCTGAAAAGCCCCGGATACTATGCGTCCGCAAAGGCGACCGCCGCGGAAGCAATCGCAAAAAAACTGCTGTAAAAATGCTCTGAGTGGTCTCCACCGCAAACGCATCCGCGGTGAATACCACTCAGAGCATATTTTATTTAAATCACAGATCGGGCATTTATCCCTTTACGCCGCCGCTTGTCAGACCGCCCACCAGATGCTTCTCGATACAGATAAAGAGAATGACAACCGGTATGGTAGCAAACAGCGATGATGCAAACAGATACTGCCACTCGATCATATTGTAGCCGTTAAATACCGTGATGCCGACCGTCAGCGGTTTCAGAAGGTCGCTGGAGATCAGCGTCAGCGCAACCGTGTACTCGTTCCACGCATTGATAAACACGAAGATCAGCGCCGTCACAATGCCAGGTGCCGCTACCGGGAGAAGAACCCGGATCATCGCCTGGAGCTGATTGCAGCCGTCAATCGTCGCCGCCTGCTCCATCTCCGGAGAGATCGACATAAAGGTCCCCCGCAGAAGCCAGATGGCAAACGCCTGGTTAAACGCCGCGTTGATAAAGATCAGACCAAGCAGGCTGTCGGTGAGATGCAGCACGCTCATGACCTTGTAAATACCCACCAGAAGCACGACCGGCGCAAACATCTGGGAAACGATCACCAGACCGAGGAAAAATTTCTTTCCCTTAAACTTCATGCGCGACAGCGCATAAGCCGCCGGAATACCGCAGAGGATCGCGATTGCCGTCGCTCCGCCTGATATCAGAATGGAATTGATAAAGTAGCGTCCCAGCGGCGCCAGGCTCCAGATATCCACGAAGTTTTCCCACTCCCACTCGATCGGGAGCAGCGTGCCCTTCATGGAATAGATTTCCGCGCGGGATTTCAGCGCTGTGGTAAACATCACAAAATAAGGATACAGCGTTACCAGGACCATTACAATGATCGCCACATACAGCAGCACCCTGAGCACTTTATCCTTGGGTGTACGCGCTTTCTTGATGTACTTTTTTTCTTTACTCATCCTGCTCCTCCTTTCTTAAAGAAGCAATCATATAGACGGAGGCACAGACGCACAGAATCAGAAAGCCGATTACGGAAATCGCCGCCGCTTCACCGGTTCTGCCTTTATAAAATGCCTGCTTATACAGGTAAGTAACAAGGGTATCGGTACGGTTTGCCGGGTCTCCCTTGGTGATCGTCCAGACGATCGGAAAGGAATTGAATACATAAATAATATTCAGTACCGTGCTGACGGTAAGGGACGATTTTACAAGCGGGATCGTGATATTGAACAGCTTCTGCCAGAATCCCGCTCCGTCCACCGTTGCCGATTCATAATAAGATGCGTCAATACTCTGCAGCCCGGAAAGCACGCAAAAAGTGACAAACGGAATCGTTACAAAAATACCAACCCAGCACTCCCATGCGAAATAAGCGCCCGGCGTGGGCGTCCAGTTCACAGGACTGCTGATAAGCCCCAGCTTCAAAAGCAGGGTATTTAAGGTACCGTAATCCGGGTTAATGATAAATTTCCAGACGCCGGCCTGGATGATCAGCGATGTCGCCCAGGGAAATACAACGATCGCGCGCGCAACCTTTCTTCCGCGGAATTCGTTGTTCAGCATGAGCGCCAGCGCAAAACCGATGAGGGTGGACAGACCTACTACCACGATCGTCCATACGAGTGTGTTCTTCAGTACCATCCCGAAGGTAGAGCCTGTGACCACTTTTTTAAAGTTGTCAAGCCCCGCAAAGCCCTTGATGATACCGGCTCTGCTCACTTCACTCAGGGACGTGCGGAACACCTCGAAAATCGGAAACAGAATAAAAACTGTCATTAATAAAATGCTCGGAAGCAGCCAGATATAGGGACTCGCCGCCTTTAATAGATTCTTTTTTTTCATGTTTCACCACCAGTTTGAGACTTATCTGTACAAAGAGCCGGGCCTTTGTGCAGCCCGGCTCCCGGTTCTCTTTTTTGAGAAAATAAAGTATGTGTTTCGAAAATTAACCTGCGATGTCAGCCTGCAGCTCATCCAGCAGTGTTCTTACATCTTCACCGAGGAGTGCTCTCTGCTCAACGTCGATAACGCCCTGTTTTACATCTGCCCATTCAGCTTTTGCTGTCGGATAGAATTTGCTGGAGCCTACGATGTCAACCCATGCAGCCATGCTCTCGTCTGCTGCTGCAACTGCTTCGCCGCCTGCGATCGTTGCCGGAAGGAAGCCTTCCATCAGAACCCAGTCAGAGTAGCGTGCATCGTCATAGAAATAATCAAAGAATGTGGTGATCGCTGCCAGCTCTTCCTCAGAATAGCCGTTGTCAAAGCACATGAAGCGGTCCATAACGCCTGCGGATACGGATTCACCGGTATTGCACGGAATGGAAGCTACCGCATAGTTTACTTCGTGTCCGCCGTCTGCAATGTAGGTCGGAAGGCTGTTCGGTGCGATAACCATTGCGATCTGACCTGCGCCGAACATATCCTGCAGATCGTAACGTGTGTTGTTCGCCGGATCTGTGTTGGTGTAGCCGGCATTTACAAGACCGATCGCATACTCGATCGCTTCTACGTTTGCATCGCTGTTGAGCGCCCAGTCGCCGTTCTCATCAACAAAGCCGCCGCCGTTGTTCCAGGTGTAGTATGCGAACGCAGCCTGACCTTCGTCAGTTGTCATATCGATACCCCACGGATAAATGCTGTCGTCATATGCCTTGATCGCTTCGCAAGCCGCCGTCAGTTCATCCCATGTGGTCGGAACCTCCACACCTGCTGCTTCCAGAATATCTACGTTGTAATAAAGCGCACGTGCGGAAGCAAGGTCCGGAACTGCCCATACAACATCGTCCACTACAGACTGCTCAAGGAAGGACGGATACATCTTCGCATAGGTTTCTTCGGAAACGTAATCCTGTGCCGGGAGAAGCAGACCGTCCGCCTGATAATCCGCAAATACGTCGATGTTCAGAATATCCGGCGCGTTGTTTCCCTGAATACGGGTGTTTACTACGGTGTAAATGTCATTCCAGGAGACAACCTCTACCGTAAGCTTGATGCCTGCATTGTCATTGTTGAAATCCTCTACAAAATTTGCCCACCAGTCTGCGGTGTTCTGGCCATACTCTGCTGCAATTACATTGATTTCCACATCCTCTGCGGAGCATACCGCCGGTACCGCTGCCACCATAGATGCAACTGCTGCCATTGCTAAAAATTTCTTGTTCATAGCTTATGTCCTCCTTTAAGGTGAAATCGGACGTCCAAAGTTCACGAGACTGCGGCGTCCGTCTTATAGACGGATTATATAATATTTCCCTCAAAAAAGCAATCATTTTTGATAAATTTGTGAAATTTATTTTTATTTTTAAAAAATATTTGTATGTTAATCCCACAAAAACTGTTATATTCATTTGAATTTCTCTGATAGATACGATATAATAGCAGACAGAAAAACATATCGGGAGGAACGATCATGAATCAGAAAGCAATATCCCAGGAAGTGCTGAATGCCTTTTGCCTCGACGCAGATCCTGCATCCGTCCGCTCCTACGGCGACGGTCACATCAACGATACCTTTCTTGTGGAGGTTTCCGTGACAGACAAGTTTATCCTGCAGCGCATAAATACGGAAATATTTCATCATCCGGAAGAATTGATGGAAAATATCAGCGGCGTTACCGGCTGGCTTCGGAAAAAGATCATAGAGGAAGGCGGCGATCCGGCGCGGGAGACCTTAAACGTACGCCTCGCCGCTGACGGAAAGCCGTATTATAAGGATAACTTAAACGGCTACTGGCGTGTGTACGATTTTATCGGAAATACCTCCTGCTTCAACCAGTCGGAGTCTGTGGAGGATTTTTACCAGAGTGCGCTCTCCTTCGGGCATTTCCAGCGCCTGCTGGCGGATTATCCGGCGCACACGCTTCACGAAACGATCCCGCATTTTCACGACACGCCGGTACGGTTTGCCGATTTTGAAAAAGCGGTCGCAGCAGACAGCGCCGGACGCGCGGACAATGTGCGCGGGAAAATTGCTTTTGTGGAGGCGCGCAGAGAATACGTCCACACGCTGGTGGACCGGCAGGCATCCGGCGAGCTGCCCCTTCGCGTTACGCACAACGACACGAAGCTGAATAATATCCTGATCGACAATGCAACCGGAAAGGGCATCTGCGTCATCGACCTTGACACCGTGATGCCGGGACTTTCCGCCAATGATTTCGGAGATTCCATCCGCTTCGGCGCAAGCACCGCCGCCGAGGATGAGCAGGATCTCTCAAAAGTCTCCTGCAGTCTGGAGCTTTTCGAGGCATACACGAAAGGCTTCCTGAAAGGCTGCGGCGGCACGCTCACCCCCGCCGAGCTGGATTCGCTGATCGACGGTGCAATTATGATGACGCTCGAATGCGGGATGCGCTTTCTCGCAGACCACTTAGAGGGCGACCACTATTTCAAGATACACCGTGAGAACCACAACCTGGACCGCGCACGCACGCAGTTTAAGCTGGTGAAGGATATGGAAGAAAAACGCGGACAGATGGAAGAGATCGTCAGAAAAGTGGCAGAAGAGGTTCAAAAGAATCCCTGTTGATTGTATGGGGACAAAAGTTCTCAAACGTTACTGTTCACAGTAATATTCGCAAATCCATTTAAAATTCGCTCCGCGAATGGGATTTGCTCACACCTGTATCACTTTCTTACGGACTTTGCATTGAATGCAAAGTCCTGACCTGAACAGTAACTCTCAAACCCACTTCTGAACAAGCTCGTATGGGTTTAGACCTTTTGTCCCCTGGCTCATATAATTATTTTTCCACCTGCACTATGCATACATCAAATTTCTTTAAGACTGTATCCTCTGCAAGCACGCTGCCCGTCAGCAGATCCTTCTGTCCCCGGAACATTTCCGGCAGTCTGCATTCCTCATCCCCGAAGTTCAGAGCAAAATAGATCTTGTGCGTTTCGGTTTCGCGACAGGTGATCTCCAGCCCCGGTGCTGTTTCCGCCAGCCCTTTTATCTGCGCATTCCCACAGATATAGGAGAACAGCTTTCCGCGCGCGGATTCCTCCAGCAGTGTGCCGATATAGTACACTTTACCGTTTCCATAGCAATTTTCTGTGACAGCCGGCATTCCCGCATAGAAATCCTCCGCGTATTCGCCGAGGCTCTTTGCGCCCTCCAGATGCATCAGATCGCACACCAGGCTGCAGCTTCCGGTGCTGCCGTCTGCGAACCGCACCCGGTTTGTCTGTTCCGGCGAGAGCGCGTCGATTTCCTCCACCCAGACGCCGGCCATCTCCCGGAACGGACCGGGATAGCCGCCGAGATAAACATTGTCGGACTGATCCGCGATCCCGCTCATATAAGTGAGAACCAGCACACCGCCATCCTGCACGAATTTCTCCAGCGCTTCCTTCATTCCCGCCTTCACCATGTACAGTACCGGCGCTACGATCAGCTTATATTTACTGAAATCCGCGTCGAACGGAATCATGTTCACCGGTATATTATGCTGATAAAAATACTGATAATACGCATAAATCTGCTTTACATACATCAAATCCACCGTCGGACCGCTCGTGTACTCCAGCGCCCAGTAATTATCCCAGTCAAATACGACGCCGACCTCTGCCGAGCTGCGGCTGCCCAGGATCACGTCTCCCAGCTTTTCCAGCTCGCCGCCAAGCTGCTGCACTTCCCGGAAAACTCTCGTATTTTCTGTTCCCGCGTGGCTGATCACCGCTCCATGGAATTTCTCGCACGCCCCGACGCTTCTGCGGAGCTGGAAAAACTGGATGGTGTCGGCTCCGTGCGCGATGGTCTGCAGGCTCTGCGCGCGCATCTGCCCCGGGCGCTTCAGCGAATTATATGGCTGCCAGTTCTGCTGGCTCGGCGTCTGCTCCATCAGCATAAACGGCGCATCCTTCAAGCCGCGCATAAGATCATGCTGCATCGCCGTATATCCCGGCTGTGTATCGTACGCCGGATAATTATCCCAGGAGATCACATCCATCTCCTTCGCCCACTTAAAATAGTCAAGCTCCTTATAGCTTCCCATCAGGTTTGTGGTGATGACAGCCTCGGAATCAAACCTGCGGATCGCATCCCGCTCCAGCTTATAGTTTTCCAGAATGCTGTCTGAGTTAAAGCGTTTATAATCAATGGAAATTCCCGCAAACGCTGTTTTTTCCGTACCAATGCCCTCGCTGAGCGCGTTCGGCGCCACGATCTCATCCCAATCGTACAGCGTATGTCCCCAGAATTCCATATTCCAGGCTTTGTTCACCGCATCCAGCGTTCCATATTTTTTCCTTACCCACACGCGGAATGCCTTTTCACAGTTCTCGCAGTAGCAGGTGCCGCCGTATTCGTTGTTCACATGCCAGCACTTCACATGCGGATTGCTTCCGTAGCGCTCCGCCAGCTTTGCTGCAAGCGCCGCCGAATATTTCTGAAAAACCGGAGAATTCGGGCACGCGTTATGACGCTGACCAAACTTGTGATGACGTCCCTCGTAGTCCGTGCGCTCAACCTCCGGATATTTTTTCGCCATCCATGCCGGAACCGCTCCGGTGGAGGTCGCCAGCACGATATCATAATCTTCTTTGCTTAACATATCGACAATCTCATCCAGTTCGGAGAAATCGTAGGTTTCCTCCGACGGCTGCAGCTTTGCCCAGGAAAAAACATTGATCGTCGCACTGTTGATATGAGCATCCCGGAAAATCTGCATATCCTCCTTCCAGATTTCCCGCGGCCACTGATTCGGGTTATAGTCGCCGCCGTACAAGATCCGGCTGATCTTTTTTCCCATCTGTTAATCCTCCTTAGTCTCTTTGATACGCCTCTCCTTCGCGGAGATAAAAATACAGTCCCCAGTCCTGATCATTCGCATACGGATCATAAAATGACGCCCGCCTGTTATTCACACTCTGCGGATAAACGTACGCGCAGGAGGCGCGTCCATCCGGGAAAATCATCGGCAGCACTCCTCTTCTGGAATCCTCCGCCCGCTTCATGTATGAAGCATCTTTCGTCGCCTTTGCATAAAGCGCAAACACATTTCCAGTCAGCGCGCTCCAATAATGCGGAAACGTATCACCGTAATACCGGCGTTTTCCAAACCAGTATCCGTCCCAGTGACGCACGGCGCTCTCATACAGATGATAGTCCGGCTGCATTCCATTAAACAGCTCCAGAACCTTTACCTGCTGCCCGCCCGCGTGCAGATACTTTTCCTTTCCCGTCAGCAGATAGACAGACAGTATAATCTGCGCCGCCGGAGCGACAATGCTCTGCTCGTAGTTCACCTCGCTGGGCGGATAATCCAGTCCCCGCCCGCACAGCCAGTCAGCGTGGTTTATAAACAGCACCCGCATTTCTCTCTGCTCCGCCTCCATCTGCACTTCGCCAAGCGCCTTTATCAGCGCGAGCACCGGAAGCTCGATCGGATAAAATTCTTTGCCGCCCTCCTGATAGTAGCGCTTCACAATCCGGCAGGCATATGTGAGATACTCTCTTTTCTGTTCCAGCCGGTAAAGCTCTGTGAAAAGGGTCGCTGCCCAGGGCGCATTGTACAGCCTGTGATAACTGTCATCGCGTTCCATATCATTATAAACACATCCCGTTTCTTTGTCCACCAGTTCACGCAGCACAAAATCCCTATATTTTTCGAGACTATCCATCAGATTTTCGTCCTTTTTCTGCTGCAGGTAACGCGCCATCAGGATTCCCATGCCGATGCGCTCCCTGCCGCCGTTAAAATCATTTTCCGGCGTGTACACCAGACGCTCCTCCTCGTTATCGTATGCCAGATAAGCGCCGTTAAGAGGTCCCTCTCCCGTATACTGCTGATTCTTTGCCAGAAAACGGCACCGCCGCTGCGCTAAAAGCTCCGGTCTCTCCTGCACCAATATGCGGCATTCGGTCTGCACATCATCCGCGCAGATGGAAAAGGTCAGCTCACCGATCTTCTCCGCCGTGTAAGAATAAACAAAGGAATTTCCCTCCCGCTGCGCTTCCTCGCCGTTCACCGTCACGCGCTCCGCCGGGAATGCTGGCGTTATCTCTATCCGGTTTGTCTCGCCCAAAAACAGTACATAGCGCTGCGCCTCCACGCACACCATGCGCGGCTGATAGACACTCAGCTTCTTCAGAAAATCAGCTTTGCCATCGTGCGGAAAGATCGTCCAGCGAAGCTTCCTCGTCTCATGCGGCTGAAGCTGCATCCCCTCCGGATGCAGAAGGAAACAGCCACGATCATTGCTCTGGTGAAGGATATTCCGCTGGATACTGTATGCCGCAAGGCTGCCCTCCGTCAGCACCATGCCGAGGTGGGGAGCCTCCCCGCCCATGCGCAGAGCGCAGATCCAGCTCACCTGTTTTCCGCAGAAAATGTGTACATGACAGCGCTTTTTCAGACAGGTTCTGCTGTCCTCATAGCTGTCCGGCAGCGGAAAGGTAATCGCAATGCTCTCGTTGTTCGTAAAATACGGTTTGTCCGACGGATTTGTTATCGAAACACAGGTGTATGCAATATCCCCCTTCTGCTCCGTCTCTGCCGCAAACTCCAGCTCCTCCGGTCCCGTGACCTTCCCGTACCGGAAATCCTGCCGCAGCCAGTCCATCTCATAACTGTCATTGCTGAAAATCAAATGCTCCATCTTTTCCTCCTACTCCTTCACGCCGCCCAGGGTGATGCCTGTGACAAAATATTTCTGTAAAAACGGATAAATGCAAAGCACCGGAACCATCGATATAAATATCTTCGCTGCGTTCATCGTGGTGTTTGACATCATCGACGCCTGCTTGATCTGCTCCGCCGTCATGGTCGTCGTATCCACCTGAAAAATCAACTGCTTAATGTAGGTCTGCAGCGGATAATATTTTTCGCCTGTGGAAAGCACGAGTCCCTGGAAGAAATCGTTCCAGTGCGTCACGATCGTAAATAATGCGATAGTTGCCAGCACGGGCTTCGAAAGCGGCACGACAATATGCGTCAGAATGTACCACGCCCCGGCCCCGTCCACCATCGCCGCCTCCTCCAATTCCTTCGGGATATCCTGGAAGAAATTCACCATAAGGATCAGGTTAAACACCGGGATGCCGCCGCAGACTGCCAGCCCGAAAACGCTGTTTGTCAGTCCGTATGCTTTCATCACAATATACCACGGGATCGTACCTCCCGAAAACAGCATACAGAATACAAAAATCCATAAAATCATATTGCGCGGCGCAAATTCATGTTTGCTCTTTGCCAGCGGATACGCTGCCATCGTAAGAACCGGCAGAGTGATGAGAAGCGCGAGCGCCACACGCTTTACCGCTGTGAGGAAGGATACAAAAAACGCCTTCTCCCCCATGATCTCCTTGTAGGCATTCAAAGTGAAATCCACCGGCCAGAACGCCACAAGCCCCGCTTCCGCCGCCTCCTTCGAGCTGAAAGACACTGCCAGATTATACAGAAGCGGCAGCAGACAGCTCAGCGCAAGAAGCACCAGGATAACGACAAACGTTCCCTGTAAGATATAATATCCGGCTGTTTTTTTCTCTACCATTCGTAAGCCCTCCTAAAAAATCCGATAATTTGCCTTCTTGTATGCAATCGCATAAGACAGGGAGATCAGTAAAAATCCTACGACAGACTTCAGAAGCCCGACCGCAGTCGCCAGCGAAAACTGCAGATCGTTCAGGCCAACACGATATACCCAGGTATCGATAATATCACCGGTGGAATAAACCGCCTGATTGTAGATGTTATAAATCTGATCGAAGCCCGCGTTTAAGATATTGCCAAGCGCAAGGATCGTCATCAGAACGATGATCGGTTTCAGTCCCGGAAGCGTGATGTGCCACATGCGCTGCCAGCGGCTCGCTCCGTCGATTGCCGCCGCCTCGTAAAGCGCCGGGCTGATTCCCGTCAGCGCCGCCAGATAAACCACGGCATTGAAGCCAAATTCCTTCCACACATCCGTTCCGATCGCGAGCTGCCGGAAGATCGAAGCAATCCGGAAGAACGCCACCCGCTCCATACCAAGAGCGGAAAGGACAGAGTTGATCGGTCCGTATAACCCAAACACATCCAGAAGTATTCCACCCATGATAACCCAGGAGATAAAATGCGGGAGGTACACAATGGTCTGCACGCTTTTCTTAAACGCCGCATTTTTTATTTCGTTGAGCAGCAGTGCAAATACCACAGGCACAAACACGTTCAGCAGCAGCTTGCCCACCGCGATCACCACCGTATTTGTAAAAATCTGGGACACATCTTTCATCTGGAACATATATTCAAAATTTTCCAGCCCGATAAATTCAGAGCGAAAGATGCCAAGCCCCGGATTGTAATCCTGGAACGCCATCACGATACCAAACATTGGGACAATATTTATCATGATCATCCAGACCAGAGCCGGGAGCAGCATCAGCCAGTATGCCCCTGTCCTGGAATGGAAGATATTATTTTTCTTTCTATTCATGTCTGTCTCCTTTTTTGAAAAAGAGAGGGCATCTGAAATTTCTCAGATGCCCCGGGCACCCATTCACAGCGCCGCTCTTACTGATTTGCAAGTTCCTGCACTTCCGCCGTAATATCCGCTCCGCCTTCGGCGTTCCACTCTTCCACAAAGGTGTCGAATGCCTCCAGAGGTTCCTCGCCGATGATGATTTTCAGGAAGGTTTCGTCCTCTTTCTTCTTGAGGTTCGTCCATCTGCGCTCCATCGTATCGGTCTGTGTGTAGGTCACACTGTAAACCTTGTTTACAATGCCCGCTTCCTCTGCGTCCTCCACCGCGGACATGCCCATCAGCAGGGAATACAGTCTTCCGAAGCTTCCGGAGGTGGACATGATTTCGGTATTCCATTTTTCAATACTCAGATCATCGTAGGGCGCCTCCAGGCACTCCTCCAGACTGTTTAAATCGCTTTCAAGCAGCTTGTAGTTCAGCGGATCGTACTCCGGAATTTCCTCGCCGTTCATTTTTGCCCGCAGCGCTTCTACGCTGAAGCTGCATTCGTCGCTCGGAGCAACAACAACGCGTCCCGGATAATAGCTCATATCCAGACTTGTCTCCTCCTGGAAGAGGCCCTCGCTTCTTCGAAGCAGGTTGTTCAGCATAATCGCTGCCTCCGGATGCTCATAGCCCTTGCGCACCACACAGTAACTGTTGCCAACGCCGCCAAGCTTCGGATACCAGTTTTCATCCTCCGCGACCGGAGCTGCATATGCCTTCCATTCCGCCTCCGGATTGTTGGCGATGCAGTCCTTTACGTTGTAGCCGTGCCACCACGGGGAGAACAGGATACCTGCTTTTCCGCTCTTCCACGCCTCATCCGCGTCTTTTCTCACGCCAAGCTCCTGGTCGAGTACGCCGTCTGCGTAGAGCTTCTGCAGCTCGGCAAGCGCCTCCTTCGTCTCCTGCGTCGTGGAGCCGTAAACAACATTTCCTTCCTCATCCTGCACCCAGAAGCCCGGATAGCTCTGGTATGCCTGGAAGATTCCGTCCAGGCAGTTCAAATTGTTAATCGAAAGAAACGTGTTGTACAGCGCACCGTTGATCGTCGGTCCCAGGATTCCGATGGTATTTTCTCCGCCCATGTTATTATCTACAAATGCCTTTGCCACCTGCTCCAGCTCTTCTATAGTCTGAGGCGCTTCCAGTCCCAGCTCGTCCAGCCAGTCCTGCCGGATCCACATCAGATTGTAGCCGTCACCTTCCACCTGCACATTTGGAATCGCATAGATTTTTCCATCATAAGTGATGTTTTCCATCGCTTTTCCGTCAGTCGTGTCAATGTTCTGTTTGATGATGTCATATGTATAGGTGTCAAAGTACGGCGTCAGATCTGCCAGCATATCCGATTTGAGCAGCTTGCGGAATTGCTGTTCATTTACTACGAACACATCCGGCAGGTCGTTTGCCGCGATCGCCAGATTCAGCTTCTCATTGTAATCTGCGGAAGCTGCCGACCACTTCACCGCGATATCAATATTCAGATTTTCCTTGATGTATCTGGTAAAGTAGTTGTCTGTCGCGCTGTCGCCTTCCGGGAGCGGAAGCGTCGGATTGATCGACTGAACGATTTCCACCGTAACCGGCTCCTCGTATTTTCCGAAGGGACTGGGATTTCCGCTCTCGTCCACCGGCATATTTTCGCTCGCGCCCACCGAAACCGCTCCGCCAAGAGCCATCGCACATGCTAATCCGGCAATTAAAATTGTTTGCTTTCTTTTCTTCATTTTCGCACCTCCATGTTTTTTGATGAATCCAGTATATCTTTTCTGTGCGCTTTTTTGAACCGACAGACTTCACCGAAAGGGGTACTTTGTTCAAAACTGCTGTGTCCGCATTTCATTATTGTCCTCCTGTCCGGCAAAATACTCCACCCCTTCTGTGCGGCATCTATGTTGACAAATGATTTGTACAAATTTTATAATAAGAACAGGAATTTTAAAAAGGAAGGCAGAAAAATGACCAATTTGCGGAGCGTTTCTTTAAAAGCGAGAATTTTTATTTCTTTTTTCGGTATCCTGCTGCTCATGCTGTTTACCTATATTTTTATCGGCGGCCGCTTCATCACCCGCTTTACGGAAAAACAGCTCGCCGACGATTACAACAGCCTGCTCTCCGAAACCTGCGATACCATGCAGGATCTTCTGTGGAATCTGACGCTGACCTCCGGGCAGATTCTCGACAACGAAGCGATACAGGACACGCTGCTTCTCTATTATTCAGTTTCCTCGCCGTATGACCATCAGGAGCAGTATTCTGCCCTTATGAACGATATCACGATGCTTACGCTCTCCAACACCGATGTTTCTCTGCTCTCTTTATATGATAACACAGAATCGGAATATATCTACAGCAGTTATCCCGTGAGCGGAAATCAAACTGATCAGCTTCCCGTGCTCTATCAGAATTCTGCCTTTTCGTTCTACGGTCCCTGCTCCAGCCAGAGCAACTACAACGGCAATCCGGTGCTGATCCTCAACCGGACCGAGACGCTGCCAAACGGAAGGAGCGTTACGCTGTCTATTGAGACAGGCTTTTATTCCATGCTCGATCCGATTGAGCTTGCCGGGCGAAAATCCGCCTATCTTGCGGTAACAAACACGGACGGCGAGCTGATTTATACAAATTTCCCCGAGGACAGCAGCGAGGAAATCCCCGCTCTGCTGTCCGTCGGCAAAACAAAGAACTTCCGCAGTCTTTCCAGGGATATGCCGCAGGGCTGGCAGGTGCATCTGATCATTCCGAACCAGATTTACGCGCTTGACTACTACCATTCTCTCCGGGAAGCCCTGCTCTGCACGATCATCATTGCGGTTCTGGTGGGGCTGCTCGCCGTCTATTTCTGGCGGAGCATCTATACGCCGCTGCAGCTTTTCGATCGTCAGCTTGAGCTTCTGCTCTCCGACGAGGAGGTTTCCCGGGAATGGCATTCCTCCATCCCGGAATATGAGCATCTTCTGCAGAAAATAGCTTCTCTGCAAAAGCAGATCCAGCAGATGATCCAAAAGATTATCGCGCAGGAAAAAACAACCGCCCAGGTTCAGCTCGAAAAGCTGCGCGCACAAATCAATCCGCACTTTCTGCTAAACACGCTGAATACGATGCACTGGCTGGCGCTGATGAACGGACAGCATGAAATAGATGACCTTACGCAGTCGCTCGCCCATCTTCTGAGCTACAATCTTGACAAGGACAGCGTTTCCGCCACTCTGGAAAAGGAGCTTGGCGCCCTGCAGGAATATATCCGGCTCCAGAAGGTGCGCTACGATTTTCACTTTGAAATAATCCGCCCGTCTGCTGCAGAGGAGCTGAATTACCCCTGCCCCAAATTCCTGCTGCAGCCGCTGGTAGAAAACGCGCTGAGCCACGGCTACCGTCCCGGCATGGAAATCCTCGTGGAAGTCCAAATTGACGAGCGCATCCGTCTTACCGTCTCCGACACCGGCTCCGGCATCGCTCCCGACCGGCTGGAAGCAGTCCATCGCCTGTGTGAAGCCGTTTTAAATACCGGTCCGGTCTCTCCCGGTGCAGGTTTTTCTGCGGCTTCAGCATCTCCCGACATCCCGCAGTCCGGCATCGGTCTGTCTTACGTGGTCAACAGTCTGCACAGCTTTTTCCCGGACAACTGCTCTTTCTCTGTCAGCAGCGAAAGCGGCGCCGGAACAACGATATCAATAGAATTTCCAAAAATGAAAGGCGGCGGTTATCATGCTGAAAATACTGATCGTAGATGACGATATTTTAACGCGAAAGGGTATCCAGATACTGATGCCCTGGGAAAAGCATCATATGAAAATTGTCGGCGAGGCATCCAACGGAAAAGAGGCGCTTGATTTTCTTGCGAAAAATCCTGTCGACCTTGTGCTTGTGGATCTCGATATGCCAATCATGGATGGCATGACCTTTATCCAGACAGCGTCCGCACGCTATCCGGCGCTTAGCTATGTTGTGCTGACGGTTCACACGGAATTTGAGTACATCCAGAGCGTACTGCGCGTCGGCGCGATTGACTATATCGCAAAAACGCATTTTGACAGGGAAAATTTCGACCAGATTCTTGACCGTATCTATGCCGCCGTCATGAAAAAGAAAAGCAATGTATCCGGTCCGGCAGGCGTCGACTGGAGGAACAGCAAAATTCTCTATCCGTCAATTTATGCGCTTCTGACTGTGGAGCCGGACGGGGAGGAGCATATTTTTCAATTTCAGGAGCTGAATCAGCTTGCCGACAGCAAAAATATTTTTGAGCTTTTTGCAGGTGTCTGGGTATTTACAAGCGATACAAAAGAATTTTCCTTCCCGGAGCATTTTCCGAACACGATGCTGCTGCGCATCTCGGACGTGTCGGAAATGACGTACGCACAGCTCGGCAAGCTTCTGCGCCACTATCAGAAGGAGCAGTTTTTCTACGATTACCAGCCGCTGAAAACCGTCAACGACAAACACGCCTATGAGCTTTTTGAGGACGAAACGATTCAGAGCGCGGAGTCGGTAGAGCAGCTCAAAAAAGAGTGGCTTTCTCTGAACTGGATTCACGAAAACGACCTTTTTCACCAGATCACCTTTGATCTGAAAACGCAGAAGCTAAGGCCCTCCGCCCTCTATCACCTTCTGCTGGCGCTGGAGGCGGTCTGGAATTCCTCCTACAGCGAGCTGACCGGAGAAAAAATAGCGGTCCCCGCTGTATTTCACAACTGGCAAGAGGTGGAGGACTGGCTGATCCTGCTCTATGAGAAAACAAATTATTTTCGTTTTTCATCCAAATACTCCGACGCGGTCGTCCGGAGCATTCTGAATGTGAAGAATTATATCGACACGCACTACACGGAGCAGATTGATACGACGGAGATCGCCCGGAACGCCCAGATGAGCTACGGCTATTTCAGCCGCTGCTTTCACGATATCGTCGGGGTTTCCTTCAGCGACTATTGCATCCGTCTGCGCATGGAGTGCGCCAGAAAGCTGCTGACCACCACCGGAAAATCCATCCAGGAGATTTCTTTCCAGACAGGTTACCGGGACGAAAAATATTTCAGCCGCCTGTTTAAAAAAATGACCGGAAAAAGCCCTTCAGAATACCGCAGGGAGCCGCATCCGAAAGCATAAAAAATACTGCCGCACCAATGATTTATTCCATCATTTCGTGCGGCAGCACTTTTTTATATTTAGATTCCAGCCTGTTCAAGAAGCGCCGGTACCTTGGACTCCCAGCCAAGCGCCATGATATGTACGCCCTGGCAGTACGGCTTACATTCTTTGATAATGCGGGCAGCGATCTCCACACCGGTGATGCCTGCCTTTGTCTTTTCCTTGTCAGCCTTCAGCTCTTCGATCATCTCATCCGGAACATGGACGCCGGCAACATTGTTGTTCATGAACTTTGCCATGCCCGCGGATTTCGGGATGATGATGCCAACCTGGACCGGTTTGCCGAACTGTTTTGCCTTCTCCATGAATTTGATGAATTTCTCCGGCTCGAATACTGCCTGTGTCTGGAAGTAGTCTGCGCCTGCTGCTACCTTGCGCTCCATCTTTGCAAGCTGTGCGTCCACAGAATCGCTGCACGGAGAAACAACTGCGCCCTTCGCAAACTTCGGCGGCTCGCCAATCAACTCGTTTCCGCCGAGATCAACGCCAGATTCCAGCTTCGTCACGGTATGAAGAAGAGAAACGGAATCGAGGTCGAATACCGGCTTTGCCTGCGGATGGTCGCCCATCTTTGTGTGGTCGCCCGTCAGACAGAGAATGTTTTCGATGCCGAGCATCGCCGCACTCAGCAGGTCGGACTGCAGCGCGATACGGTTTCTGTCGCGGCAGGTAAGCTGATAGATCGGCGTCAGCCCCTCGTCCTTGAGAGCTTTACATACCGCAAGGGAACCGAGACGCATAACGGAGGACTGGTTGTCGGTTACGTTGACAGCCGTAATGCCGCTCAGATACGTTTTCGCTTCTTCCAGTGTATGTTCAATATGAATTCCTTTAGGCGGTCCTACTTCCGCAGAAACCACAAATTCACCACGTTCAAATAATTCCGTAATTTTCATTGTACATTACTCCTACTCATTATAAATTTTTCACTTCGTCATCGGTTGCGAAATTACGTATCTGCGTCGGACATTTCAGCGCGTCAAGACGTCCGATCTGCGCAAGTCTTCTGTAGATGCGCTCCCAGCCGCACTCCATGTCGCCATCCACCTCGCACATGCCGTTTTTGGAACCGCCGCACTGACCATTTACAAGGCTCTTGGAACATGCCGTGATCGGGCAGATGCCGCCGGTTAAGTTCAGATAGCACTCGCCGCACTGCTTGCAGTCGTACTCCAGCGGCGTCACGCCCTGGAAGCCCGGCAGCGGATAGGTATCACATGCCGCGCATACTTTTTTATCCTCAAAATACTCTGCGACCGTCTGCACGCCAACGCCGCAGGAAAGTACCAGGATCACATCGGCTGCCGCGATCTCATCTTTGTGCTTTTCCAGACGCAGCTTCATGTTGTCCGGATTGCAGATATAATCTGTTGTGATCGCTCCTGTCAGTTTCCCGTCAGCCTCCAGCTCCTTCTGAAGCTCCAGCGCTTCCTTTTCCGGGAAATGCACTTCCTTGCATCCATGGCAGTTAATGATAAAAACCTTGCCCTCTGCCAGCGATGCGATTGTCTCTTTGGATTTTAACTGGGTAATCAACATATTACTTCATCCCCCTTACCGCATTTTTTCCGGCTTTTATCTTTGCCACTAACGGAATCTTGGAGGAACAGATGTATTCACAGCTTCTGCACTCCACACAATCCATAACGTTTCTATCCTTCATGCCCTGCCAGTTTTCCTCATCCGCATATTTTGCGAAATACAGCGGAGTGAGTTCCATCGGACATACGTCAACACAGCGTCCGCACTTGATGCACGGCTGCTCCACACTGTGGTCCGTCTCAACGGCAATGATACCGTTGGAGCCCTTCATGATCGGCACGTTCGTATCGTTCAGAACAAAGCCCATCATCGGACCGCCTGCCTTGATGGTGATGTCGTCGCCCACCAGACCTCCGCAGTAGTCGATCAGATCTTTGGTGTTGGTACCGATCTTTACTATGTAATTGCCCGGATTCTTTATTCTCTCACCGGTTACCGTTACCACACGCTCGATCAGCGGCATACCCTTCCGGATCGCGTCGGAGATCGCTTTTGTGGTGCTGATATTGCTGACAACGCAGCCTACATCTGCAGGCAGCCCTCCGCGCGGAACCTGTCTGCCCATCACGCGCTTGATCAGCATCTTCTCAGCGCCCTGCGGGTACTTCGTCTTAGCCACTACTACCTCGATGTTGTCGCAGTCCGCGATCTTGGCCTGCATCAGCTCGATGGCATCCGGCTTGTTATCCTCAATAACGATCAGACCTTTTTCTGCATTGACGGTTTTGATGATCGCTTTCAGACCGTAAATGACGTCGTCCGCAAACTCCAGGAGCACCCGGTGGTCTGCCGTCAGATACGGCTCACATTCGCAGCCGTTCAGCAGGATCGTGTCGATCGGCTTCGGCGGTTTCAGTTTTACAGATGTCGGGAATCCGGCTCCGCCCATGCCGACGATTCCTGCCTCGCGGACAATCTCAACGATCTCGTCCGGCGTAAGCTCATCGAGAGACTTATGCGGCTTTACGGATTCGTCCAGCGTATTCTTTCCGTCCGAACGAATGACAACGGAGAGACATTCGCCTCTTGTGGCATGTCCGTGCGGCTCGATCGCAACTACCGTTCCGCTCACACTGGAGTGGATCGGACTGCTGATGA
>UMKV01006252.1_pt1 | contig 52321 bp, 42 predicted proteins | sample 1966381 | NCBI WGS metagenome assembly UMKV01 (sample SAMEA4836182, study PRJEB28245) | human gut metagenome | biome: gut microbiome; material: fecal sample | place: Denmark | collected 2008
ATTCTTCCGAATATGGGTTTATCGGCGTGATATAAACCGTGCGGTTGTTCGTGAAGATGACCTTGCCCGGTTTTGCGCCCGAAGGCTTCTTCACAAATTTAATATTGACATAATCAACGGGGACTTGCGAAGAATTCTTTGCCTTGCTGTGAAAAGCCGCAAGACCTGCCGCATATAAAATAGTATCATCGGGCGGAACTGTTCCGTTCGTGCGGATAATAACGTGCGAGCCGGGGATATTCTTCGTGTGAAGCCAGATATCCGTCTTGTCGGCAAGCTTTGTGGTGAGCTTGTCGTTCTGAATGTTGTTCCGTCCTATCAATATAGTATAGCCGTCGGGCGAGGTGAATTCTATCGGCGGTTTCGTCTTGGGCGGCTTGCCTTTAAGCTTGTTCGCACGGAGATAACCCTGCTCCGCAAGCTCCATTCGCAGCTCGTTTACCTCGTCCTCGCTCTTGGTTCGTGTTAAAGCGTCAAAAACGCTGTCGATGTAAGCAAGCTCGTCCTCGCCCTGAGCAATACGCTCGGTGAGGATTTTCTCCGCAGTGTCAAGCTTCCTGTACTCTGCGTAGTATTTCTGCATATTTTTACTCGGAGTAAGGCGTTTGTCAAGCTCGATCTCAACGGTCGGGCAATTTTCATCGTAGAAATTTTCGACTGTGATCTTGTCCATACCCTTTTCGATGCGGTAAAGATTTGCCGAGATAAGGTCGCCTTTCAGCTTCAATTCATCACGCTTTGCGGATTCGGCAAGTTCAAGCTTCTGCGCCTCTATTCTTCGTGCGATACGCTCGGTAGTGTTCAGCAAAAGCTTATAAAGGTCTGCCGAACGCTGTTTCATACGGGAAACGTTGTCGCGCTCGGAGTAAAAATAGTCGAGTGCGGCGCACGCGGTCGGGAGCGTTTTTGTCGTCATAAGCGAGCCGTACTGCGAAATATCCATAAACGCGAAGTCTTTAAGCATACCGTCGCGGTCTTTTATAATAGTATAAGCGTTAGTGCCGTTTGAAAGCTCATCGGCGGACTTTTTCAGTTCGGCGCAAAGCTTGTCGAGAATACCGTCGTTAAGCTCGCTTTTTCGTATCTGGTCGCCGTTTGCTGCGGAAAATACCCATTCGCGCGCAACAATAGGCGAAACGCCCTCAAAGACTTTTACGAGAGTTTTCGCAAGGTCGGCATCGGGCATTGAGCCGAGTGCTTCGGAAAGCTGTTCCTTTGTGCAGACACGGAAGTCAAGGCGCACCGTCTTTGGCGGCAGAGTGTAGCCCATTCCGGGGAGAACGGGGCGCTCGCCCGACATTTCAAGGTCAACACGCTTGATGCTGTCGATAATTTTGCCATCAGCGTTTATAATAATGATGTTCGAGCATCTGCCCATAATTTCTGCGGCAAGGGTGACCTTTACCATATCGCCAAGCTCATTCATAGCTTCAAAATCGAAGTATAAAACACGTTCAAGACCGTCCTGACGGATATCAAGCAGCTTGCCGTTGCCGAAATGCTTTCGCAGGAGCATACAGAACATCGGCGGAACTTTCGGGTTCTCGACCGTTTCCTTTGTGATGTGAACACGTGCAGAGTTCGCCGAAGCGGAGAACAAAAGCTTCTCCATGCCGCCCCTCGTGCGCATAGTTATGATTATTTCCTCACGGGAGGGTTGAGCGATCTTGTCAACTCTGCTCCCGATGAGCGGTGAAAGCTCGTTTTTTACGCAGCTTAAAAAGATTCCGTCAAGTGCCATTTATAACCTCACATTTCACGCCGCGCCTTACCGTGCCGCGCTTGTATTCTGCTTTAAAATATATTTTACACGGATTTGGTTTGAGTAATGTACAAATGTTATTGCCTCATCACCCGCTAAATCGCGATCATAGTATTATTGTATCACAAAAAACAAGCCAATGCAAGAATTATCGTTCATCTTACATCATAATAAAAGCTGTCTGCCGCTTCACGGTCTTTGCCCGTGAAAATACGCTTTGTAAGGCGGCGGTTTTTGATAAGATACCAGTCGCCGAACTCGTCAAATTTTCGGCTTGAAGTCACGATATACGACTTTTTGAGCGTTCCGTATCTCTGCCTTCTGCTTTTTCCGAGGCTGTTCAGCCGTGCGGCAAAATCAAGGTCTTCAAGGCTCACAAGACTTTCATCAAAACCTCCGATATCATCAAAATCCTTTTTATAGCACCAAAACATACCGCCCGACAAGGCAGCTTTATTTTTTATCATCGCAGGAGCAAGGTTTGCCGCTACATAGGCTGCCGAAAAGAATATTCCGACCGACATTCGCTCGAACTTCGCTCTTGTTCCGCCGCCGACATACTTTCCGCTTTCGAGCATTTCTTTTATCTCTTTGAGCGAATTTTCCGACATTACGCTGTCGGCATCTATCGTCACGATTATCCTTCCTTTTGCGGCTCTTGCGCCTGCATTTCTTATGCTGCTTATGCATTTATCCTCATTTGTGACAACTTCTGCGCCGTATTCCGCCGCTATCTCGGCTGTACTGTCTGTACAGCGGTTGGCGACAACGATAGTCTGCACCTGCTCGGGCTTAACTTTTTTGGCGGCTTTTTGTATTGCTTCAAGACATTTGCCGATATATTTTTCTTCGTTATGCGCAGGAATTATCACCGAAAATGTATATTCTTTCATAATGTCACCTTACGTCTTATAAAACGACCGCTTTCAACATTTGCCGAAAGCGGTCATATTATTTATGCAATTATAACAATTATAACGATCAGACCTGGCTGTTGTGATCGAGGAAGTCCATAACGTCATCAACAGTTGTGAATGCGAGAGCTGTGCAGGTATCAGCGCATCCGTAGTAAATGCAGATCCTGCCTGTGTCAGCATCAACAAGGTTAGCGCATGGGAATGTTACAGCGTCTGTATCACCGATGAGCTCATAGCTTGTCTGTGGGCTGATGAGGTAGGAAGCGCCTCTCTTGAGAACCTTCCAAGGCTCGTCCTTATCGAGGAGAGCAGCGGAGAAGCTGTAAACATAGCCGTTGCAGGAAGTAAGAACGCCGTGGTAGAAAATGAGCCAGCCGCGGTCTGTTTCTATCGGAATAGGACCTGCGCCCATCTTTGTGGATTCCCAGCCCTTAGAAGGTCCCATAACGTGTCTGTGCTCGCCCCAGTAAACGAGGTCAGGGGACTGGCTGATGAACATATCACCGAAAGGTGTATGACCGCTGTCGGAAGGACGGCTCATCATCATGTACTTGCCGTTGATCTTTCTTGGGAACATAACGCCGTTTCTGTTGAAAGGAAGGTAAGCGTTTTCGCCCTGCTTGAATGTTTTGAAATCAGTTGTGGTAGCGATGCCGATAGTTGGCTTCCAGCCGTAAGCATTGCACCATGTTACGATATATCTGTCTTCGCCCTCGAGCTTGCATACACGGGGATCGTAGCCGTACTGCCACTGTGCAACTTCGGGGATATCGCACTCAAAGTGGATCCTTTCCTCGTTGATATCCCAGTGGATACCGTCCTTGGAGAAGCCAACGTGAAGTTCCATATTTCTTTCTCTGTCGTCAACGCGGAAAACGCCTGCGAATTCGTAGTCACCGTTCTTGAAAGGAACAACGGAGCTGTTGAAAATGGAGTTGGAAGGCTCTCTGTAGCCGTTAGCCTTCTTTACCATGATCTGATCTCTCTTGATGATAGGGTTAGCGTCATATCTCCAAACTACATCTCTGCAGTCAGCAGGCTTTTCCTGCCAGGGAATGTTCGGCATAGAAACGCCGTTGATGATTTTTACGTTCATTGGTTTGACCGCCTTTCGTTATTGTTGTTATTGTTTTGACAACCTAAGTCCTATTTATTATACAATATTTAAAAAGAAAAATCAACTGTAATTTTCAGACTTAAAGGTATAAGTCATAAAATGTTTAGAATCGTAAACGTTTTACCTGCCTATAAGTTCCGTGATTTCGATTGGTGAGCTTACGATAGGCTTGCCGTCACTGTCAAGAAGCGGAGTCAGTCCGCCTGAATAACCAGAGAAATGGTAGAAATAGTTCACGCCCGTTTCGGTGTCGACCCATATCTCACAGCCCTCCATTGCACCTTTGGAATAAACTTTGATAAATCTTTTGTCATTGCTCATAGTGTGATCTCCTTTCAATTATGTCTTAGCCGAATACCGCCTTGATCTGCTCCTCGGTATATCCGAGAGAACGCATTCGTTTTATTGAATAGGCTCTTTCTTCGGCTCTGCCTTCTTTTATGCCTTCAGCTCTGGCTAATTCCAAGCCTTCTTTTCTGCCTTCTTCCCTTGCGTGTTTCAGTGCGGAAGCTTCATCGTGGAGTGCTTTTTCACGCAGACGGGCTATCTCTTTTATCCTTGTTTCCTCCGATGTATCATAAGTGATTTTTACCATACTCAACTCTCCGGATATATTTTTCTGATTTGCTCATCGGTAAAGCCGTTAGCTCTCATTCTGATTATGGCATTTGCTCTTTCTTCTGATCTGCCCTTTGCTTCGCCTTTTGCCAGACCCTCTTCCACGCCCTCAGCCTTAGCATTTTTGAGTGCTGACGCTTCATCGTGGAGAGCTTTTTCACGCAGACGGGCTATCTCTCTTATTTTTGTGTCCTCGGACATATCATAGATAACATTTACGGCTTTTTTCATAATAGGAACGTTAGTCTGACTGATCATCTCAAATTCCTCCTCACTGTCTGCGTTTATGAACTGCAGCCACAGCTCACGGCTGTTGTTGGGATCCGGCTTTCTGCCGACCTTTTTCATCAAAATGCAACACAGTATGTCTTTCCCTTTTCCGTTGTGAACGAAACAGCGCCGTCCTTTTCCGCAGTATTGACATTATTGCCGTCACATACGACCTTGATGCCATTGCCGACAATTGTACAAGGATTTCCTCCGAGTGAAGTTATGGAAAGCTTTGTTATCCTGACCCTTTCCCATTCAAAATCAAGCTCAAAGCCGCCCCTTGCTCTTACACCGTAAAGAGAGCCGCTTTCCCATTCCTCGGGGAGCGCAGGAAGAATGTTTATCTCGCCGCTGTGACTCTGAACGAGCGCTTCGGCAATGCCTGCGCCGCCGCCGAAGTTGCCGTCTATCTGGAACGGCGGGTGCATATCAAACATATTTATCGAGGTCGAGTTCGAGAGGAGCGCACGGACATTTTCGCCGACCTTTTCGCCTCTGCCAAGCCTTGCCCACATATTGATTATCCACGCTCTCGACCAGCCCGTGTGACCGCCGCCGTGAGAAAGTCTGCGGTCGAGCGTTGCGGTTGCAGCCTTTGCAAGCTCGGGCGTTTTGCGGAGCGATATCATATCTGCCGGATAGAGCGCAAAAAGCTGCGAGATATGGCGGTGTCCCGGTTCTACCTCGTCATAATCCTCCGCCCATTCCATTATCTGACCGTACTTGCCTATCTCGGGCTTCGGCAGACGTGAACGGAGCTTCCGCATCGTTTCGGCATAGTCCTTGTCGATGCCAAGAATATCCGCACTTTCCGCAACCGCCGTGAAAAGGCTGTAAAGTATCTGACTATCCATTGACGGACCCTGACAAAGCGAACCCTGCTCACCCGTCTTGGTGAGGTATGTATTCTCGGGCGAAGTCGAGGGACTTGTCACAAGCTGTCCCTTTTCATTCTCGATGAGGTAATCCTCGAAGAATTCAGCTGCTTCTTTCAGCGTATCATACTTATCGGCGAGAAAATCCTTATCCTGCGTAAATTTGTAGTGTTCGTAGATGTGCAGACAGAGCCACGCAAGACCCATCGGCCATACCGTTGCAGGCATCCACCTGTCCTGCGGAGCTGTGTCACCCCAGATATCGGTGTTGTGGTGGCAGACCATACCCTTGCAGCCGTACATCTCTCGGGCGGTTATTCTGCCGTTCTCCCTCATTCGCTCGATATGGTCGAAAAGCGGCGTGTGGCACTCGGGAAGATTCTGTATCTCTGCGCCCCAGTAGTTCATTTCGGTGTTGATGTTGATAGTGTATTTTCCGCCCCATGCAGGCCACATATCCTTGTTCCATATTCCCTGAAGATTGAGCGGAAGTGTACCCTCGCGCGAGCCGCTTATCATCAGATAACGCGAAAAGTTGAAGTACATTTCGGCAAGCTTGTTGTCATTTGCGCCGTTCCTGAACTTTTCAAGCCTTTCATTAGTCGGCAAAGCAGAGTTTCCGCCGCTGTTGTCGCAAAGCTCAAAATCAACGCGGTCATAAAGCTTTTTATAGTCACTGATATGACGTTCAAGAAGTGTTTCGTAAAGCTTGCGCTGTGCTGTCTTGGCTTCATTCAAAGCTGTTTTTTCGTAATTACCCGTGCGGAAAGCCGTCCGGCAGGCTATTGTTATAATCGCTTCGTCCGCACCGTTTACCCTTATCCTTGTAGCGTCCGTTTCGCCGCTGCCGCCGACTGTTTTTATTGTAACTGCTGTTGCGTATGGTATTCCGTCCGTAACTGTAAAGAGCAAAGTCGATGCATCGTAGGCTTCGTTCCTGTCATAGTCGTCATCTGAGCCGTCGATGAAAGCTTCAAAGGTTATTTTCGCCTTTTCGCTCGCCGTGAAGTGGATAACCATAACATTATCCGGTGCAGAAACAAAAATCTCACGGGAAAAGTTTACTCCGCCGCTTGTCCACTCGGTTTTTGCGACTGCTGTGGAAATATCAAGGCTCCGCTGATAGTTTTCGGCATTTTCGCAGCCGCTTTGGAGGATATGCAGGTCGCCCATAGGGTGATAATGGCGCTGCTGCTCGTTTCTGCCGTAAAAAGCGTCCTCGCAGAGCTTCTGCGCTTCGGTTATCCTGCCGTCTGCGATAAGCCTGCGGATTTTCCCGAGGTTTTCTTTCGCCTTGGGGTTGTTTCTGTAGCGGAAGCCGCCCGACCAGATGCTGTCCTCGTTCATCTGGATAAGTTCGTCGTCCGTTCTGCCGAATATCATACCGCCGATGCGTCCGTTTCCGACGGGCAAAGCTTCGTCCCAGTTTGCGGCAGGTGCTTTATACCATAATAATTCCGAATAGTTCTTCATAATATCCTCCGATATGTCCCGAGCAAGGCGGGGTTATTTAATCAAATTATAACATACTTTCCACAAAAAAACAAGCTTAACCGCTTTGATTTTTGTACAAATACAAAAACCGCCCTCGAAAAATCCGAGAGCGGTTTGAATAGCTTTGGTGAATTACATACCTGTAAGACCCGAACGTGCAATACCTTCTGTGAAGTTTTTCTGCAAGCAGATATAGAGGATAAGCATTGGCAGGATAGAGATAAGACAGCCTGCTTCCATCCATACGATAAGCTCACGGACATTCGGCGTTTCGTTGCCGAAGATAAGTCTTGCAAGGCTTGCATCGAGGTTTTTGAGCATAAGTGCAACGGTCTTGTTGTCGGTGAAGAACGATGTGGAAACATAGTAATCGTTCCAGTACCAAACAACTGAAAGGAGGAATACTGTAAGGAATGTAGCGCCTGCGTTGGGGACCATTACCTGAACGAAGGTTCTGAAGGGCGAGCAGCCATCAAGGTATGCTGCGTCTTCGAGTTCCTTAGGAAGTCCTCTGAACGACTGTCTGAACAGGAATATGAAAAGACCTGCACGGATACCGTTCGCTGTGAGTGCGGGGAAATACATTGTAACACCGCTGTTGATGAAGTTGATGTAGTTTCCTGTGATCGCATGATAAATTCCGAATGGATTGAAGTAACGGAAGAACATATACTGCGGAATAAGAATGATCTGTGAAGGCACAAGGATCATAAGTATTACGATAAAGAAGAGTATGTTCTTTCCCTTGAACTTGAATCGTGCGAAGCCGTAACCCGTAAGTGCGCAGGTAAGTACCTGGAGTATCGAACAGCCGATATTCAGCACAAGAGTGTTGACGAGCGTGTTGCCGAAGTCCATTGCCTTCCATGCATCGGTGATATTTGAAAGAATGAAGTGCTTAGGTATCCACATGATCGTCGGATCGTTCATTTCCGCACGGGGACGGAATGCAGCGGAAACCATAAATATGAGAGGATAGATGATGATGAAGCAAAGACCGAATACGATAAGTCCTCTTGCGATAGGCCATACTGCATCAAAAACTCTTTTTCTCTTTAAGTATTTCTGTTCCTCGGGAGTAAGGGATTCAAGGCGCTTTTTAAAGCGTTCCCTTTTCTCCTTTCTGGACATTTTAGGTTCTTTGATCTTTCTCTGCTCGGACGGTGCGCCGAAGCGTTTTACTAAACTTGCCAATTATTCCGCCTCCTTAATCATCGTACCAAACGAGCTTATTCATGATTGCGAAAATGATACCGAGAGCAATAAGAATTATTCCGAAATAGCTCCACGCCATTGATGCCGAGTAGCCGTACTGCCAGTCACGCTGAACTTCAAGCACACGCGCCATAACCTCGTTCGTCGGGTCGGTGAAGGAGTCGATAACGGTATAAACGATATTTACAAGGATCATCGGGGAAACGTAAGGAAGAGTTATCTTCCAGAAGAATTCCCAAGCTGTTGCGCCTTCGATAGAGGCTGCTTCCTTAGCGGAAGTCGGGATACCCTGAAGTGCCGAGAGGAAGATAATGATCTGGATACCGCACTTCCAAACGAGGTTGAGGATATCAGATGTTACCGTTGTCAGCATTTCGGTGAACTGCGTACCAAAGCCGTAAATTCCGACAAATTCGAGCAGCTGATCGACCATGTCCGCCTCGAACATTGTGGAGAACTGTTCAGCGCTGTTGTTTCCGTTTGTGTTAAGGTCGCCTGTGATGATAGCATAAACAGGACCCGTTGCGATGATAACAGGGAGGAAGAATACGGCTCTTGCAAAGCCTCTGCCTCTGAACTTCTGGTTGATGATGATCGCAACGAACATCGAGAATACAACGATGATAGGAAGGTTGAGAGCCATATCCTTCAGTGCGCTTACGAGATACTGTCTGAATGTCGGGTCGGTCATGAACGCTCTCTTGTAGTTTGCCATACCCACCCAGCTTCTTGCGAGATAGCCTGTTTCCGGGCTGACGTCATTGAATGAATAGAAGAACGATTTGCATACGGGTATGATGAAAAACATAAGAGCGCCGATAAACCAAAGAGCGATAAATCCGTAGCCGTAAAGCCCTTTCTTCTTTTCATAGGATAGTCTGTGTTTCATTTTATCCTATGACCTCCTTCCCGATGTAATCGTACAGACTGTATGTGGTGCTGCCCTTGGTAACAGTCCTGTCTGTGTAGTTTACTGTGATCTTAGTACCGTTTGAATAGGTAGTTTCGGTGTTTCCGTTTGCAAGCACCTTATAGCCCGTGATCTGCTCCGAAGAAACATCGGAGAGTATCTCCTTAACGAACTTATAAACACTTGCAGCATCTTCTTTCCAGTAATCAGCGTCTGCGTAGTAGTAAGCATCGTAGCGAGTATCCTTGAGCTCGTTAGCTTCTTCAGCCATAAGGTCGAAGTTGAGCGAGCTGCCGACCGCAACTGCGGAGAGGATAACATCGCCGATCTCTGCCTGACCGTTTACAGCAGGTGTTGAGTAAGACTTGATGCCGTGCATAACGATCTGATAGAGCGGTATCTCAGCATCGAAAACATCAAACTTGCTGGAATTGAGCGGAACATCGGTGATCCTGTCAACATAGGGAAGAACATAAGCATTTGCACCGTCTGCGAGGACTGAACCGACCTGATCGTTGAGCTTCTGATAGCCCTCCTGAACCATGGTCTTCATCATTTCTCTTGACGTAGCCTTTCTGCCGTAGTCGCCGTAAATAACTGTCGAAGCAGTTCCGACTGCGATATTGTTAAGGCCGTATTTGCTGTAGCTCTTTGCAAGGTTGTCGAACATCTTTGTGTAAGCTTCGGGAGCAAGGAGCGACATTGCCTTGTAGAATTTGTTTTCGATTCCGTAAGCAGGGTCATAAGTGAACTGCTTGGAATAAGCATTTGAAACTCTGATAGCCGTATCGGTTATCGTCCAGTATCCGTTGCCCGTCTTGAACGTAAGGTTCTGAACGTTCGGATAAATGCTGATGTTGTTGCTTTCCGCGAAGCTGAGAAGGCTGTTGAAATCGGACTTGCCGCCGAGCTTTGAAGCAGGCTTTGCTTTATCCGAGACCTTTTCCTTGATATCGGCTGTCGTCCACTCGTTGTATGTGGCAACGATATTGTCCGCACCGTCGGCAGAAAGCTCCGAAAGGATATCCTTTGCTTCATCGAACGTTGTAGCTGTGTGCTGCATTGTTACGGGGAAGCCGAGGACGGATTCCTTTTTAAGAACTGCACCGTAAAGGTCAACATAGAGCGGAACGTCCTTAACGGAATCGGAAACCGTTACGCCGCAGTCGCCCGTGAGGTAATCTCTGTACTTCTCTGCGATGTCAACGTAATCGACCTCGCTCTTGTCGGACTTTGAAACGGGGTAGTAACGAACTTCGAGTTCGGGAACGAGAATGCCTCTCTTCTCGAATACCTTGAGCGGGCTGTCGTTGCTTGCGCCCATCTGATATTCGTCACTTGTTCTTATCTCAAAATCAAAGTAGCAGCTGTTGAAGTCGGTCTTGTTCTGACCGGAAACATAAGCATTGATAGTAGCGGCTGTATCGCCCTTACCGGCAACGACCATCATACCGCTGTTGCCCTTGACGATACCGTACATCGGGAGGTAGACCTGCTGTGTAACTGCGGGAGCGGTCTGCTGAACGGCTGTGATATCTCTGCCGTAGACCTTTCCCGAATAGGTTTTAAGACCTGTTTTGCCGTTGTTGAAATTGATAAGTGCGCCGCTGCCGTCGGGGATAACAAAGTATCCGTTTTCATCGGTAGCTGCAGCGCCGAAGGTCGTCATAAACGAGAGCTTCGTTGTGAGCTTGTCGCCGTCCTCTTCGGTGATCTCGGAGGTATCAACGCTGAGCTTCAGATGATCGTCTTCAAGGGTATAGGTAACGGGAACTGTGATCTTTGCGGAATTGAACTTGTATGTGATCTTTATTCCGTCTTTGGATGTTGTGACCTTAGCCTTGCCCTTTACCTTGCTGTTTGCAGTTGTAGTTTTACGCTTGGAAGGTTCGCCGTATGTAAGCACCATACCTGCTTTAAGCTCCTGTATCTGAGCCTTTTTGCCCGATGAACCGTCGGCGTTGATGGGGTTTGACCACCAGATCTCACCTGTGTTCTTGTCAACGAGTGCAAGAGTTACCTCTTTTTTGTTGACATAGAGCGCAAGCTTGTCGTTTTCCGTAACAAGCTCGGCAGCCGCGAGAGCTTCTTCCTCTGTACGGGGGACATAGTCCTCGTCAGCGGGAGCTTCTTCCTCAGTGTCAGCCTCCTCTGTTCCGGCGGCATCTGTTCCCTCGTCGTCCGAGAAAGCAGGTATCGTGAACATCGAAGTCATCATTGCGGCGCAGCAGACGCAGGCAAGTATCTTCTTTATATTGATTCGCATTTATTTCACCACTTTTCGATTTAAAATACTATACACGGAAACGATACGAAAGCTCCGTATAGATAGACAGAACGAAGATTATTACCTGCTGGAACAGTGTAAGAACGAGAACGAGCAGGAACAGGATCGCTATCATCGCAACGATCGTCAGCAATATCAGTGCGATCGTCTTTCCGAACGAGAACTGATGGACGGCTTTCATCGCTGAGATGACAAGCACGAACGTCCAGCAGAATCCCACAATCTCAAAGAGCTGGATAAAGATATATTCGTCCTTGATAAGAACGTGGGAAAGAAGTGTTCCGATGAGGTAACCCGATATATACGGCACCAATGCATAGGCACTGTATATAAAGATCTTTTTCATCGAACCCTCTCCGGAGAAGAGGGTACACATCGCCCAGTTGGCAACGACCCAAACCAGGAAAATTATAAAGCTTCGGAAAATATACGGGACTATATTGAATATTTTATCGTAACTGGAATAATACTGGAAACCGTAAAGTCTGCTGTATGCGACCTGCTGGAAAAAGAGGAGGAATACGATGACCCAGGCGATCTTCATAGAGCCTTTTTTCTTCCAGCGAAGGTCCTCAAAGCCTTCAAACGGATGCATTATAACGTGTCTGACGAACTGACCTTCTGTTAAATCGAGCATTTTATGCACCGCCCTTTCCGCTTGAATTCTGCTTTTTCTTCTTTAAGATCTTCTTCGTTACCGACCATGCAACGATGACAACGATGATGATAATGACTATCGGCGTGAAGTTCTGCTTGAGCCACTGGTCACGATAGCCTTCAAACGCCTTGTTGTAGCGGTTTCTGCTGATCGAGATCTTGAAGTATTTCATTGCTTCTTTGTATTCGCCTTTGTTGAAAAGAGCGTTTCCGATACCGATATAAGCACGGCGGTAGTTTCCGTCATACTTGAGGACAGCCTTCCAGGGTTCATAAGATTCATCATATTTACCATCGTTGTAAAGGTTGGAGGCCTCAGTAACGATCTCACCGAATGCTGTTCTTGTAAATACTGTAACGGAATTCTTACGGGAATCGAGAACATAGATATGATTATCGTGGCTCTCGATAGCGGAAGCCGAGCGGAATGTGCCGAGCTGTTCGCCGGAGCCGCCCATTATGAAGAGAAGCCATGCTTCCTTATCATACTGGAAGATACGTCCGTGCTGGAAATCGAGGATATTGAGCTCGCCGTTGGGTCCGATATCGATATCGGTAAGGCTTGAGTTCTTTGCGTAGATCGAGTAGTAAGTCGGGCTCTTGTCGCCGAACTGGAACTCGTTGTCGACACCGAGGGAGTCGAGAATGTTGTTGCCCTCAGGATTGAGCTTCTTAACAAGGTCTGTTGTTGTTTCTGTGGACTCTGTTACCGTGTAGATGAAGCCCTTTTCATCGATATCGAAGTTTGTGAAGCCGATAGGAGTGGACTTAGCTGTTCTTGCTCTCTGTTCCTCGGTCGAAATGAGGTTCCAGAATGCGTTTGCAAGAACCTCGGCAGTCTGTTCAACTCGGTTCGCACCGTAGAATCCGAGGAATTTGCCCTCTCTGTCGAACATTACCGCACCCTTTGTTACGGATTTAACGACAACATAGACATTTTCAGCCTTATCGACGATGACTTTGCTCGGGTTATATGTAAGGTCTTTTCCGTAAAGCTCGGAATCAGGCTTGCCGAACACTTTATCGATATTTCCGTTGATATCGCACTTGATAACACGCTCATTTTCGTTATCTGCGATATAAACATACTCTGTATACGGGTCAACATAAACGCCGGTCGGCTTTTTGAGCGTTGTGGCTTCACCGTTGTAGGTGAAGTTCTCCATAACTCTTACGAGCTTGAAGTTGAGGTCGGTAACAACTATTCTGTTGTTTCCCCTGTCAGCTATATACATAAGATCATCGTGTGAAACGAAGAGGTCGGCAGGCTCGCTCAGAGCGCCGCAGCCGATTTCGTCGCCGCTTACGAAGTAATCCGCAGTATATCCTACCTGAGAGGATATCGGATCGCCCCATCTGTCATAGCTGTAAGGGCTATATGCTTCGGAAGCGGAAACGTTGACCGCGAGAGCGGAAACCGTCATCACTGCTGCCGAAAGACATGAGATAAGCTTTTTCAAGCTTGACATATTATCACCCTTTCCATATTTCTTTTAATCCTTCATACCTGCGTGAGCCATTGTTTCCATAACGTTGCTCTGCGCTGCGATAAATACTGCAAGCGGCGGTATCATAAGAACAACTGCGGACGCTGCGATAGCTCCCTGTCTTGCAATACCTGCTGCTGCGATCTGCTGAACTACGGTCGGGATAGTTTTGAGTGCCTCATCATAAACGAGGTTGCCGCCCGTTGAGTTCCAAGCAGCCTGGAACTGGAAGATGATAATTGTCATGATAGCAGGCTTCATATTCGGCATAACTACCTGCCAGCAAATTCTGAAAAGACCTGCGCCGTCGACCTTTGCCGCTTCGATCATAGCATCGGGGATAGTACCAACGCTGTTGATCATAAGGTAAAGACCCATTGAAGAAGCAACGATCGGGAGGATAAGTGCGGAGTATGTATTGATCATACCGAGCTTAGCCATTACGATGTACTGCATGATGTACGTTACCTGGCTGTTGAAGAGGAGCGCGATAACGACCGTCTTGTTGATGAGCTTAACGCCGGGGAATCTGCACTTTGCAAGAATGAATGAAGCCATACAAGCAAAGATAACGTGAAGAACAGTTGCCGCGATAGTTACATACAAGCTGTTGAGAACGTTTCTGGAGAACGGTACCCAGGAGTTGTTTGCGACCTGGAACAGATCTCTGAAGTTATCGCCCGTCGGGTTGATCGCATAAAGCTTAGGCGGCATGATGAAGATTTCCTGCACAGGCTTTATGGAAGTGATGATCGCAATATAGATAGGTGCGATCATAAACAAGCCGAGTAAAGCAAGCAGTATAAAGATACCGATGTCGTTCGTCCAGGACTTGCCGACACGCTTATTTGTACCCTTGGATTTTTCCATTTTTCTATGCTCTTTTTCGCGGCGCTTTCTGAGCGCTTCAAGAGCAGCAGCATTCTCAGCCTCGATCTGAGCCTGTATCTGAGAAGGCTTTAATTCTTTTTTTGCCATTATGATCTCACCCCTTTAGTTATTCATATATTTGCCGAGGACCTTGGTTATGAGCTTGTTACACAGGAGCATTACAAGGAACAGCACGAAGCATATTGCCGAGGAATAACCCATTTCGTAACGAACCCAGCCGTAGTCGAATGCGTGAGTCATAATAGTATGAACCTTATAGTCCGTGGACGGGAAGCCTGCGAGCATACGTCCTACGATATCGACCGTGAAGCAGGATACGATCTGCATAACAGCGGCGAACATAAGCTGAGGACCCATTGACGGGATAGTGATGTAGATAAGCTCCTGTGTACGGTTTTTGATGCCTTCGATAGCACCGGCTTCGTACATGGACTTATCGATACCCTGGAAACCTGCACGAAGGGCAAGGAAGCCTGCGCCCATTGAGATCCAGAGCTGAACCACGATAACGCAGGGGAGAACGTAGTTTGCGTCTGTGAGCCACTGGATAGCGCCCGTTGTGAAGCCGAGGGAGTTAAGGAATGCGTTGAGGTAGCCGTAGGAGTCACCCGAGAAGATGAGCTGCCATACGAAGTAGATATTTCCTGCCATTGACGGAGCATAGAAAATAAGTGTGAAAACCGTCTTGAGCACGGGGTGAAGCTCGTTTATGAGCCATGCAAGCATAAAGCTGAGTGCATAGCTCAACGGGCCTGTGAAAACTGCGAAGATAAGTGTTGTTCTGATGGACTTGATAAATACATCGTCCTCAACGAAAAGGGTGTAGAAGTTATCAAATCCAACGAATTTCGGCGGAAAATGCGCCATATCAAAGTCGGTGAAGCCCATAGGCAGCGACATGATAACCGGTATAACGGTGAACATGATAAAGAAGATCATAAACGGTGCGATCATACCGTAGCATCCGATATTTCTCCTCATTTCATGGAGTGTATATTGGAAATTCTCCTTAAAAGTGTGTTTCTGTTCACTTCTGAGCAGAATTTCTTTTTTCTGGGTCTGTTCAGCCAAAGGTAACCCTCCAATCTTTAAGAATCTAAGCCGAGATTATGGCGCTTTCTCGTGATTTCGTTGTTGATATCGATATTGTAAAGACGAAGTGTTTCTCTTGCGTTTTCCTTATCGTTTACAACAGCACGGAATGCGTTCATAATACCACGGGTAACAACGTAGGATGACGGAATGATAGGAATTTCTTCGAGCTGATCCATCTGGAAGAGGATCTTATCGAGGTCGGAATTCGACCAGTTGAGCTTCTTCAAAGCATCGATGTTTGCGCTTTCAAAACGTCCGAGAGGGCCCATAACGCCTTCAACATTCTGACCGTATTCAACGAGTGTATCGGTCTCTGTGAACCACTTGATGAATTCCCAGGCAGCACCAACGTTCTTGCAGTCCTTGAGGATAATTGCGCCCGAACCGTTGGAGTTGGCAGCATAGGAAACAGTGCCGTCCTCGCGAACAGTTCCCGGAACGTGGGTGAAATCCCAGAGTCCCTTTATTTCGGGAGCAGCTCTGTTGAGCTGATTATAGAATGTACAGTAGTTCTGGATAACGATAGGAGCTTCACCTGTTCTGAAACGTGTGAACGCATCATACTGCTGGTCAAACTGATAAACGTTATAAAGCTCTGTCCATGTTGCGAATGCATTTACAGCTTCGAGGCTGTCGAAATTCGTCGCAGTCTGCTCATCATTATAATAGTTCGTACCTGACTGGAGCATGAGGAGCGCGAATGTGTGACCTGCTTCAGTTGCAGGGGAAACAGCCGTACCGTTTACGTTCGTAGGAAGGATAAGACCCGGCTGCATATACTTTCTCTGGAGAGCAGGGAGCATATCGATGAAGTCGTCCCAGGTGTCCGGCGGAGCATCGATGCCAACTTCTGCAAGCATATCCTTACGATAGAACATCATCGGGAAGGTTCTTGTGAGCGGAATACCGTAAACATGGTCGTCATAAGTATACATAACAGTCGCTTCCTCCTGGAAACGATCAGCTACTTCTTCATAATCGGGGAGGTCGTCAACGCTCTTTACAAGATCTCTGATAGCAAGGTTTACAGGGAATTCACCGCCGATAAAAAGTGCAACGTCAGGACCCTTGCCTGCGAGGACCGCTTCCATAATAGTACCCTGAACGAGGTTGATGGAAACATCAATGCCCGTTTCGGGAACGAACTGTGAATCGGTCATCTGCTTGATGATGTTTGTCTGGTCACGGCCGATGCCGACCCAAACGTTGATAGAATCAGCCGTTACATCGGAGAGGACTGTGTAATCCTCAAAGAACGAGCCGACGAGAGCCTTTGTGCTGAATGAAAGGGACTTGAAGAAATTTTTCTTGGCGGAAGTAACCTTCTGATCAGCGGGAACAAGCTCGATAAAGTCTATCTCGAGCGGCTGGCTTCTGTACTGACGCATCCAGGAAGAAACGGCAGTAACGTTATCCTTGATACCGCTGGAAGAAACGTAATTTGGGATCTTGTTTGGACGCTTTATACACTTGTCAAAAACGTCAGCAAGACGGTCGAGAACAGCAGCTTCCGAACCATCGATGCCTGCGATCTCTTCGATAGCGGCACGGGTCTCACGGAGCTCAACGGAGAGTCTTTCAAAAACGCCAAGAAGCTCAGGGATCTGTCTGTGAACGAAATAGTCTGTGTATTTATCGGGCGAAGGACCTGTTATCATAAGTATCTGCATATAATACTGGTTTGCTTCGTACACGATATTGTCGAGTTTGCGCATATATTCGCCGATAGCGCCCGGGATACATTCAAGAGTGAGTGTATGCTTGCCCTTGTCGAGATAGATATATGCAGGGTCGCCGTTTTCATCCTCGGGGACAACGGACACCCAGTTTGTGCTGTAGTAAAACTTTATTTCGCTAAAGGCATCAGAGGGAACTTCGCCGTCGATATAAAGTCTTCTGTTGGAGAAAAGTCCGCGGAGCTCGTTCTGACGGCTCTTAAGATTTACCTTATAGTAGCCTGCTTCAGCAACATCGATCTCCCATGTGATAGCCTGACCCGACTGATCCCAAGTACCGTCGCCGACAGTGTTGTAACGCTGCTTGGTCGGATTTGAAGGTTCGGTTAGGTAGTTGCCGCGGTCATAAGTCGGGAAAAGTGTCTGCGAGTTTGTGTATGTATAGCGTTCGCCCTGAACCTTGATAGGCTCAGCGGAAGCATTTTTTGCAAGCTCGTCATCGGACGGCTTCACATACTTATCGTAACCCTTTTCGTTATAGAGCTTGATATACTCGATAGCGACCATAGCTCTTTCGGAGTTGATAGAAATAGTGTGTTCGCCTGCTTCGAGGTAGAAGAGAAGCGGTTCGTTGAACAGACCGTCCTCGTCCTTGAACGAAGTTGTTGTCCACATCGGCATTTCGACCTGCGGAGGACGAATTTCGTTATCCTTAGCATCGGGAGCGATCGGATATTTGCTCGTCCAGATACGGGGGATATTGATTCTCGTAGCTGTATCATACGGAGATTCTCCGTCAATAAGCACAGAAAATTCGGTAGTCGTTGTACTTCCCGTGATCTGGTAGTACGACATACCGATGTTGTAAGCGCCTGTTTCGGGAACGTTTACGGTGAAGTCAACAGTACCCTCCTCATTGCTCCAGACAACGATGTTATCCTTACCCTCGTAGGATTCCACACTGACCTGAGCGCCGTCACGAGCACCCTTATAAGTTAAGAATGCTTCCTTATCGGGGCGTTTTGACCCTGATATTTCGTCGTAATAGTCGCTGTAAGTATTTTGTTCTTCGTAAGAGAACGTTTCCTGCCCGGAGGACTGTGCCGCCGTTGTTTCCGTTGTTTCCGTACTGTCGGCAGTGACGGGAACAGCCGCAAAAGTAGTGACCGCAAGCATCAGCGCGGTCAGGGCTGAAACAATTCTCCTGAAATTAGTTTTACTCGACAACAGACAAACCACCTTTCATTAAAACTGCATATCTGTTTTAGTCTGTACTCAAAAAACAGGGATTGTGATGCTTATGTTAAAACCTGCTGAAAAATTTGCACACAATGTCTGAAAATATAATGAGTTATATTAATATTATAACAATTTACACAATGCTTGTCAAGGTTATATTTTAGTTTTTGTTCACTATCGCACCGCTGTTCATATTTTATAAATATTTAACTTCTTTTTCAAACGTTTACGTTTAACCTTTTTTGTTCAGTTTAGACTATACGGTGGAAATTTGTTGTGCAATATCACAATTAACGTGCTAAAAAAATTAATATTCTCAAACTCTCTTTTTTGACATATTGTGCCGGAAGTAATACTAAACACCAATAAAATACAGGAATAATCTGCGCCGAAATCCTATATATGCGAGATTATCGGCTTGATTTTTTCCAAATTTTAAACGGTGTTTGGTATAATACATTCGGTATTTCAATTTGGTCGCTATATCAACTCTGTGTATACCCTTATCAAAGCAGTAACGCGCAGCTTTTCTTCAAACTAAAAACCCTCCGCCGAACTTTTTCAATCGGCGGAGGGTTTGGGACAACAAAAAACCGCTGTCCGTTCTGCATACGGACAGCGGTCATATTTTTGATGTTAGAATAACTTAGCTTAAACACCCGAAAGTAATTTCAGTAAAGTTATCTTTCATGAAGCTTTGCGCAATGTATGTTAATACATTTCGTACCGTCTTAGAACGGTGCGGTCTTAGCCTCTCTTCTTAGCAACTACTGCTGCAGCAGCAAGAGCTACAGGGATAACTGCGAGAGCGATAGGAGCGTTGCCTGTTGCAGGGTTCTCAGGAACTACTGTATCATCAGCAGCATCTGTTGTATCGTCAGCAACATCTGTGTCGTCAGCATCAACATCATCTGTGTCGTCTGCATCAACATCATCAGCACCGTCATCGATATCGTCTGCACCATCGTCAATATCAGCATCAGCATCGTCGCCAGCTTCGTCGAGGTCTTCGCCGTCATCAGCAGCGCCAGCATCTGTGGAAGCATCGTCAGCAGCAAGTGTGTAACCTGCTACATCCATAGAATCCCAGTACCAGTCAGAAGATGTAGCAAGCTGGAGTGTTCTAAGTGCAGATGCAGGATGAACGAATGCGTTACCACCAGTCATATCAGACCAGCTGAAGGATACAGCAGTCTTGCTGTAAACGAAAGGTGTGATAGAGCTCTGGTTCATTGTGAGCTGGTTGTTTGCAACAAGAGCAGCATTGAAGAGGTTGTTGAATGTGTAGCTGTCGGAGTAAACATTACCTGTAGCCTCATCACCAAAGAGATTGTAAAGAGCCTGTGGGAAGGACTTAAATGAATCGTCACCCATCCAGCTGTCTGCTGTAGGAACACCTGTTACATAGTAATCCTGGTAAACTCTCTTAATAGAGTTTGTGGACCAGTTGCCTGCATTTTCGTTAGCATCAAGATATGCCTTTGTAAATACGTTATCTGTAGCTGTGTTGAATGTGAATACAACATCATCATAGTTAGCGATCATATCGTTAACAACTGCAGGAACGTTAACATAGCCGTTATCCTTATCCTTTGTGCCCTTAGTAGCAAGACGGCCAAAGATCTCAGATGTGCCTGTCTTTGTGTTAGAAACAGTCTTCATAGGCTTCTTAACGTCTGTCTTAACAAGTTCGCCCTTGCCGTTAGACATTACATTTGCACCTGTCTTTGGATCAGCGATTGCTGCACTATCAACAACCTCAGGATATGTGTGTGCATCATCAAGCTGGCAGTAAATCTTCTGAGCCGATACGCTTGCGCTGAGTGCGCCCTGATCTTCAAATGTAAGAGCGTTTGTATCATGCTTTACAGAAACGTCGATCTGTGAACCTGCACCGGCAAAAGCATTAAGAATACCCTTACCCTGTGTGGAGTTTTCAAGGTCAACTCTGAGAACTGCGCCAACAGCTGTTCTGTCTGTTACTGTACCTGTTGTATCATTTACATCCTCACCAGCTGCATTTACATAGTAGAAAGATGTTGTTCCGTCATATTCCTTGGAACCGGTGTTTGTTGTAAATGTGAATGTGTAGTACTGCTTTGTGGAAAGGTCAGTAGCAACAACTGTGATTGTGTTGTTGAGAGCAGAGAAATCCTTTGCTGCAACAGACTTAGTAGCATCGAAGCCCTTAAGTGTGTTTACAGGATAGAAGATAGCAAGCTGCTTAGCATCGAACTTGATGTCCTTAGCTACGAAAGAAAGGCTGGAAACCTTAGCTTCTTCCTTAATTGTGAGATCATAGTGAAGGGACTGTGCTTCTGTTGCGTTTTCGTCAACAGCGGAAACTGTTGTAGCCATTGCAGATACGGCCATTGCGCATGCAGCTACTGCTGCGATTGTCTTTTTCATGTTCATGAAAAATTCCTCCTTGTTTTGTTTTGTTTTTCTTTATTTATTTCCAAATATAAAATGGAAATCAATAGAATGTTGGTGTTCCGAGTGCTTATACGTTTTATGTACTCACTCTTAACATCGTGCTTTTATTCTACCATTTCATTCGCAAACTGTCAATGTACATCTGTCACAAATTTAAAATTCAAAATTCGGTGTATTATATAATTTTTTACTAAAAATCAGCCGAATAAGCCGATTTTATGCGTTTTTTTGTTACTTTGCGTTACCGTTTGTAACTCCTTTGTAATCTTTTACACCACAAGGACTTAACGGAATATATTGAAATATTTTATACCGCCCGTGAGCTTTCTGAGCATTTCAAGGCGTACCTTATCCCTCGTTTCGGGCTTTGCAAAATAGTACATATAGGTTTCGAGCATCTCAATATCGGAGGCACTTCTGCCCTCGAGCTTGAACTCCCTGAATCCCATCGGGAGATATTTTTCCTGAATAGCTTCGGGCGAGATAAATGTCGGCAGTTCCGTGATATCATAGATCGTTCTTGACATGAACGGACATTCAAAGTCTTTGAATGTAAGCTGTCCTCCGACTGCGGAATAGCCTGCATTGCAGCGTTCGATCTGCATTTTTCCGATCGCCTTGTAATGCTCGCCGCGGCGGGGGCAGTTCGGCTGACAGAGCGCATTTACAAGAATTTCGCATCTGCCTTTGTCCTTTATCTTTTCAAGCTCGTCAAATTTATTGTTCCAGTTATAGTCGAGAACGACAAGGTTATAGGGCTTTTCAAGCTCGGCATTTACGCCGTCCATGTCCCTTATCTCCTTGCAGGTCGAGGAGGTTATCTTATACCGCGGGTAATTTTCACGGATATATTTTTCGAGCATCTCACTCATAACAATGACCTGATTTATGCCGTTGTCAGCCATTTTCAGTATCTCATTGCAGTTTTTGTCGGAAAGATACTCCTCGGTGATAAGAGGGTTCGTGAACGTGAAGCGGATAGGGACTTTCAGCTCGTCAAAGGTCTTGATGATGAATTCGGTGAACTTAGGGTCAAATTCTCCGCTGACACCGCGTCCGCCGTTCCACGTCGATCCGTCAAAGCTGCCGAAAACGGAAGCGATCTCCAGTCCGTCGGTGAAATATTCGGGGTATTCACGGAGGGTTTCTATCATCAGCTTGTTAAGGCTGAAATGGTTTGTAAAGCTTGGGAGATGAAAATATATACTCATTTTTCTTTTTCCTTTCTCGGGCAAAATAATGCAAAGCCGCCGTTATTCACTCAACATTCTTTTAAGTGAAATATCCGCATCGGCGTATGTTTTTTCGAGGTCGATAGTCGTGTATTCGCCGTTCTCATAGAGAATTTTTCCTGCGCACATCGTCAGCAGAACGTTCTGCTTCGAGCCGCTGTAGACGAGATTTTTCGGGATATTGTGGAGAGGGCGCATATTCGGCGCATTGAGGTCGATAACGATAAGGTCGGCTTTCTTGCCCTTTGCGATACCGTCGCAGCCGTCAAGTCCCATTGCGTTCGCCGAGCCGCAGCAAGCCATTCGGAGAATTCTGTCCGCAGGCATTGCCGCCGCATCTTTGAGCTGTATCTTCTGCATAACTGCCGCAAGGTACATTTCACGGAACATATCGAGGGCGTTGTTGCTCGCCGCGCCGTCCGTGCCTATTGCAAGCTTTATGCCCTTTTCCGTCATTTTCACAAGCGGAGCGATGCCGCTCGCAAGCTTTGCGTTCGAGCAGGGGTTCGTGACTGCCCAGAGTCCTCTTCTGCGGAAAATTTCGATGTCGTTGTCGCTCATATAAACGCAGTGGAAACCGCCGCCGCCGTACTCGAACACGCCCGCTCTTTCCATAAGCTCGGTCGGGGTATAGCCGTGTCGTCCGATACACTCCTTTGTTTCGGAGAGAGTTTCGCTGTTGTGGGCATAAACGGGGGCTTTGTACTTCTTCGCCAGCTCGCCGATGCCGTTCATTATCGAAACGTGTGTCGTATATTCGGCGTGGAAGCCAAGACGATAGCTGACAAATTCGCTTCTGTCCTTATACTTATTGTATAATGTTTCAAGCTTGTTGAGGGCAAAGTCGCACTCGTCGTCCGAGCCTGCGACCGAACCGCACATTATTGTGCGGAAGCCCGTTTCCTCGGAAGCCTTCGCCATATATTCGGGTTCAAAATACATATCGAAATCCGCCGTGATGCCGCTTGTGAGGTACTCGGCGAAAGCAATTTTCGAGAAAGTATAGATATCATCGCCCGTGAGCTTTGCCTCCATTGGGAAAACCTGCTTGAAAAGCCAGTCCTGCAAGGGGAGGTCGTCCGCATACGAGCGGAGGAATGTCATTGCCGAGTGGGTGTGTGCATTCTTGAACGAGGGCATTATAAGGTTGCCGTTGAGGTTTATTTCACGCTCAAAAGTGCCTTTAGGTGCATTTTCACTGTCGCCGACGTAGGAAATAACTCCGCCGTCGGTGTGAACCTCGCCGAAATCGATGTCCATTCCGTTTTCAAGGCTCAATATTCGTGCATTGTAAAAGCGTACAGCCATTTCAGTTCATCTCCTTTATCATTTCCGTGTAGCCAAGCTCACGGAATCCCATTTTTTTATACAGATTGTATGCTGTTTCATTTTCGGGTTCGACTTCAAGGCGGTATCTTCCCGTCACGCTGTCGAAGCGTCCAAAAAGCCGCTCGAAGAAGGTATTTCCCAAGCCTTTTCCTCTGAATTCGGGCAAAATATACAAGTCCTCGACCCAGACGGTCAGAGCGGCACTCTCGGTCTGGAAAGTTTTCGCGATAGCGGCATATCCTGCTCTTTCGCCGTTATGGATAAGGATAAACCCCTCGATATAAACGTCCGAGCGCATCATTTCGGCAAAGATAGCTTCAAGCTTTTTCATCGGGAGAGGTTTTTCCACCGCATCGGTGTGGTAAAAGGTATCCGCCGCATCGAGGAAGAACTCCCTGTCTTCTTCCCCGATCTTTCGGACGGAATTTATATCGTATTGATAGAAGAAATCGTCCATAACATAGCCGTTCCCGATATCGGTCACACCCTCGCCGATACGCTTAAAGCCGAGCTTTTCATAAACTGCAATAGAGTTCGCATTGTATTTGTTCACCGTGAGCCATACCGAACGCAGCGAACGCTCGGAGGCGATATTTTTTATAAGCCTGAAAGCCGCCGAAGCATAGCCCTTTCCGCGGAATTCCTTTTTTATATAAAGCTTGGATAAAAAGAGCCTTTTTCCATCATTTTTTATGGCAGTATAGCCGATATGATCACCGTTTCGGTGTATATAATAGTATTCATAGCCGTCATTTTTCATCTGCTCGGTCATAGCTTTTTCCGACTGGAACTTTTCGACCATATAATCTATCTGCTCCGCCGAAAGTATCGAGGGAAACCACTCGTGCCATATCTCGTCTGCGATCGCGGCGAGGTTTCTGACCTGCTCTGCCGACTCTATTTTTATAAGCTTTATTCCGTTCATTCCGTTTTTCTTCTTTCTGAGTGCGCCGAAGAAGCTTTTCAATTGAGCTTCACATTCGGTTCTCAACACTCCGCCTTTTATAATAGTATAGCTTCCGCAAAGCTCAAAGAGATTCGCCCTTGAACCTGCAAAGCCGTTTTTCATATCCGATGCGCCGAAAACAACTCTGTCGAGCCGAGCGTTCGCTATCGCGCCTGCGCACATCGGGCAGGGTTCAAGCGTGACGAACATTTCGCACCCCGAGAGCCTCCAGCCGCCAAGCTTTTCGCAAGCGCTTGCAATAGCCGATATTTCGGCGTGACCGAGCGCAGTTCTGCCTTTTTCGCGGGTATTCCTGCCCGTTCCGACAATTTCACCGTCGCTCTTTCGGACTATGACCGCGCCTATCGGAGCTTCGCCGTCAGCGGCGGCTTCATCTGCCAGCATACGCGCTTTTTCCATATAAAATTCGTCATTTCTCATCATACACGCATCACAAAAGTTATATTTATAATAGTATGTATAATTATTATCGTCAAACCGATAACAACGGGGATAGATGAAACGATTATTCCGCACTTGTCGGTAAAGCTGAGATATCTTCCCTTGAAATTCAGCGAAAAGTTATTGCTGTGTTCAATCAGAAGCTTTATAAAGCTTACCAGTCCGACAGCAAGTATCACGAACATCACTGTCATTACGATAAGTCCGCCGTTTTCTTCGCTTGCAAACTCGTCTATCATAAACACGCCGTAGGAAACAGCCGCCATTGTTATGCGCATAAGTATCGCTGTAATGACCGAACCCGTCCGCACGGTGAAATATCCGATTACGAGCGATGAAACGAACACATAGCAGAATGTGCTGAGGTTATAGGTTATGATCGAAGTGAGCAGAGCCGTTATAACTATCGCGAAGCCGTCGCCGAACTGCCTTAAAAGCTGCAGAAGCGCGCCGCGCGTATGTATTTCGCTTATAATGGGTATCAATATTATATGTACTGTTAAATAGAGCACGAGAACAGCCTTGCTGTCGGGTATATCGAAAAGCTTATCTTTTTCTATGCCGACAAAATGCAGTATCTGCTCATAAACGCCCGAAGCCGCTGTACAGCAGCCTGCGGTAAAAAGCATCACGGGGACTGCGTATCTGAAGAGTGTTCTGTTCGTTATCCTTGTCGGTATCATTACCTTTATCGGCATCTGCATTTTTTTATAGACATACAGAAGCGGTATCAGACGCTTTATAACGCTGAAAAAGGTATCTATCGCAAGAATGAGCCATTCATTCCCGTAAAAAGTTTTCGTGTATTTATCGAAATAGATATCCGCGCCGAATACCGTGAGCAGATTCGGAACGGCATATTTATACAAAAGGTCGATGATGCCGAGTATCATCATTGTTACACCGATGACGTTCATAACCCTGCGCAGAGCGTTTCTTTCGGCAGCTTCGGGATAATCCGTCACAAAGCCGTAGCCGTCAAGGTAGGTAAGCTCATTCGGCTTGCTGACATAATAAAATCCGATAGAATCCTTACGCTTTCTCCGCCATGCCTTGAACATTTCGTTATAGGTCTTGTCCTGATAGCGCCAGTTAAGGCGGTCGTCATCAGTTCGGTCGATCTGTTTTAACGGCATAAAAACGCTCCTTTCCGCAGTTATACTTATAAATTATTATATCACGAAATTATGACTATTTATAAACGAAAATATATATATTTTCTAACAATAGAGTTCGTCAGAATCAACAACTACAACGTTTTATTTTTGGCGCATTTTTGTTTATCTTTTTAATTGTTAATAAAACAAACTATTTTAAATTACAAATATTTGCTTTTAAAACAATCTCAATGTTGCTATAATATATCTGAACTCAAAAAATATTTTTGCAGGCAGATCTTATAAGGAAAGGAGCGTTAAATTTGAAAGAGGAAAAAATTCTGGGCTATATCCGACAGATATCTGCGGCCGTAGATGCCCATTGCCGCACAACAAGCGAACAATCGGAGCTTACGCCGATGCAGTGCTTCTGCATAATGTATATCCACGAAAACAAGGGCAGCGATTTCTGTTCGACCGATCTCTGCGATATACTCGGAACGTCCCGAGCCTCTGTTTCGCTTCTTTTAAAAGGACTGAAACAGAAGGGCTATCTTCAGATGATCTCCGTTGAGGGCGACGACCGAAAGAAACAGCTTGAGCTTACGCCGAAAGCTGCCGAATTCACCGTTTTTCTCAAAGAAGATATGAACAGCCTTGACAATGCTTTGACCGAGGGTATCCCAGCCGAAGATATCCCTGTTATCAGCCGAGGACTGGAAATTATGCTCGCAAATATAAAAAAATACCCAAAAGGAGGTATGTGCTGTGATAAAAACACTTATGGCACAGATCAAACAGTATAAGAAAGACACGATACTGACACCGATCTTTACCGCTCTCGAAGTTCTTTTTGAAGTGGTCATTCCGCTCATCACCGCAAAGATAATCGATGACGGCATTTCGGCAGGAAATATGTCCGCTGTTGTAAAGTACGGCATCATTATGATAATCGTTGCATTTCTGAGCCTTGCAAGCGGCGTTCTCGCAGGCAAATACGCTGCGACCGCATCAACGGGCTTTGCCTGCAACCTTCGTCATGCTATGTATGACAACATTCAGCGTTTCTCGTTCTCCAACATCGATAAATTCAGCACGGCAGGACTTATCACCCGTATGACAACGGACGTTACGAACATTCAGAACGCATTCCAGATGGTTATACGAATCGCAGTAAGAGCGCCTTTCACACTTATATGCAGCCTTATAATGTGCGTTGCTATCAACGGCAGACTGAGCTTTATATTCCTTGCTGCGCTCATCTTCCTCGGAGCGGCTCTTTTCCTTATCATCGGCAAGGTATCAAAGATATTTGAAGTTGTATTCAAAAAGTATGACGACCTCAATGCAAGCGTTCAGGAAAACGTTTCGGCTATCCGTGTTGTAAAGGCTTTCGTCCGTGAGGATCACGAAACGACAAAGTTCAAAAACGCTTCCAACTCCATTTATAAGATGTTCGTCAAGGCAGAAAGTCTTATCGCTCTCAACAGCCCGATAATGATGTTCGTTGTTTACTTCTGCATCATTCTCATCTCCTGGCTCGGTGCAAAATTCATCGTTGCCGGCAGCCTTACAACGGGCGAGCTTACATCGCTTTTCTCCTACGTTATGAGCGTTCTTATGGCGCTTATGATGCTTTCGATGATCTTCGTTATGCTCACGATGAGTGAAGCAAGCGCAAAGCGTGTCGTTGAGGTTATCAAGGAAGAACCCGACATCACTAACCCCGAAGCTCCCGATACGGACATTGCTGACGGACGCATCGACTTCAACCACGTCAGCTTCGCTTATGCTCACAGCAGCGGCGAAAACGTCCTCGAAAATATCGATCTCCACATCAATGCAGGCGAAACTATCGGCATCATCGGCGGAACGGGCTGCGGCAAATCGAGCCTTGTAAACCTCATCAGCCGTCTTTACGATGTAACCGACGGCAGCGTTTATGTCGGCGGCAAGGACGTTAAGTCCTACGATCTCGAAGCTCTCCGAAACAGCGTTGCGGTAGTTCTCCAGAAGAACGTTCTTTTCTCGGGAACTATCCTTGACAACCTCCGCTGGGGCAATGAAAATGCTACCGAGGAAGAATGCCGCGCGGTCTGCAAGCTTGCCTGCGCAGATGAATTCATCGAACGCTTCCCCGATGGATACAATACCTATATCGAGCAGGGAGGAAGCAACGTTTCGGGCGGTCAGAAGCAGCGTCTTTGTATCGCAAGAGCGCTCCTCAAAAACCCGAAGGTGCTTATCCTCGACGACTCGACAAGTGCGGTCGATACTGCGACCGATGCAAAAATTCGTGAAGCCTTTGCTCAGAGGATCCCGGGAACAACAAAGATCATCATTTCCCAGCGTATTTCCTCCGTTAAGGACGCTGACAGAGTGCTTGTCCTCGACGACGGCAGGGTAAGCGGCTTCGCTCCCCACGAAAAGCTTCTTGAAACAAACGAGATCTACAAAGAGATCTACGATGCACAGACAAGCGGCAGCGGCGACTTTGACGCACCTGCGGCTGACTGACGGAAAGGAGAGATCAATTTATGCCGGGACCACACGGAAGACCCCCAATGGATATGAAAAATATGAAGAATATGGACACAAAGTCCCTCGGACGTGTTTTTGCGTATCTTTTCAAAAACTATACCGTACACCTTATAATAGTTGTTATCTGCATCATCATCACAGCGATAACAACACTTTACGGAACGCTCTTTATGAAGAGCCTTGTCGATGATTACATCACTCCGCTCGTAAATGACAAGGCTGCAGGACTTGAACCCGACTTCGGACCGCTCGCAGGAGCTATCCTGAAGCTTATCGGCATTTATGCAGTCGGCATCATTACCTCATACGCTTATAACAGGATAATGGTAAACGTTTCGCAGGGTTCGCTCCGAAACCTCAGAAACGACCTTTTCTCGCATATGGAAACTCTCCCGATAAAATATTTCGACACCCACGCTCACGGCGATATAATGTCTATCTACACGAACGATATCGATACTCTCCGTCAGCTCATCGGACAGAGTATCCCACAGCTCATCAACTCGGTAATAACCGTATTAATGAGCTTTGTAAGTATGATAGTGCTGAACATTCCACTCACGATACTGACTGTTTTAATGGTCGGCGTAATGTTCCTCGTTTCGGCAAAGCTCGGCGGAAAGTCATCAGCATTCTTCATCAAGCAGCAGAAAGACCTCGGCAAGGTCAACGGCTATATCGAAGAAATGCTCGAAGGTCAGAAGGTCGTCAAGGTATTCTGCCACGAAGAAAAGGCAAAAGAGGGATTCAACCGCATCAATGACGAGCTTCGTGCAAGCGCCGAAAATGCAAACAAGTTCGCAAACATTCTTATGCCTATCGCAAATAACCTCGGTCATATCAGCTATGTTCTCTGCGCTATCCTCGGAGCAGTCCTTGCGCTCTCGGGCGTGACAGGACTTACCCTCGGTACGCTTATCTCGTTCCTCACACTCAACAAGAACTTCAGCCAGCCTATCACTCAGATCAGCCAGCAGATGAACTCGGTCATTATGGCTATGGCAGGCGCAAAGCGTGTCTTCGACCTTATCGATGAAACGCCTGAGACCGACAACGGCTATGTTGAGCTTGTCAATGCAAAGGAAAACGCAGACGGAACTCTTTCCGAATGTGAAGAAAGAACAGGACTCTGGGCATGGAAGCACCCTCACTCCGAGGACGGCACCGTTACCTATACAAAGCTTGAAGGACGCATCGTTTTTGACGGCGTTGACTTCGGCTATACCGATGACAAGATCGTCCTCCACGATATAAAGATCTCCGCAGACCCGGGTCAGAAGATCGCATTCGTAGGAAGCACGGGCGCAGGAAAGACCACTATCACAAACCTTATCAACCGTTTCTACGATATTCAGGACGGCAAGATCAGATATGACGGCATCAATATCAATAAGATAAAGAAAGCCGACCTCCGCCGTTCGCTCGGCATCGTTCTTCAGGATACGCACCTCTTCACGGGTACAGTCATGGATAATATCCGCTACGGCAGACTGGACGCAAGCGATGAGGAATGTATCGCGGCCGCAAAGCTTGCAAATGCCCACAGCTTTATAAAAAGACTCCCCGAGGGCTATAATACAATGCTCACAGGCGACGGCGCAAATCTTTCACAGGGTCAGCGTCAGCTCCTTGCGATCGCCCGTGCCGCAGTAGCAGACCCGCCCGCACTTATCCTCGACGAAGCAACATCTTCTATCGATACAAGAACCGAAGCACTCGTCCAGAGAGGTATGGACGGACTTATGTACGGCAGAACGACATTCGTTATCGCGCACAGACTTTCGACCGTAAAGAATTCCGACTGCATTATGGTACTTGAGCAGGGAAGAATAATCGAACGCGGTCCTCACGATAAGCTTATCGAAGAAAAGGGCAGATACTATCAGCTCTATACGGGAAAATCAATTGCAAATTAAGAATTAAATTCGGAATTCGGAATTATTTATATTCCGTTAATTCGCAGCAAAAATCGTAGAGGCGGATTCTATATCCGCCCATTGCGAAAAACTATATTCCGGGTGAATTTTTCATACAGATATAATAAGACCGCCGACCGTGTAAAAGGGATAACCTTTACGCGGTCGGCGGTTTTTGTTATTCTCAATATTTTCTTATGTCGTAAGAGCCTCCGCCGAGTTCGCAGACTTCGATCCCGCATTTCGGGAGAGCTTTTTTTATTGCCTTTGCGGTCTCGTCCGAGATGCCCGTGAAATCGAGCGTGAGCTTTTTGAGCTTTTTCAGCGTTGAGAGCTTCTGCATGTTTTTTATTCCGCAGGATGAGCCGTCCGAGATGCTCAGCTCCCTTATATCCATTCCCTCTATCCAGTTTACATTGAATGAGGCGTTATTGTTGTATATCTGAAGGCTTTCGATGTTCTCGCAGTCCTTGAGGTTTATCATATTCGTAAATTCGCTGAGCCATATCGAAACATTTTTCAGGCTCTTATTCCCGAAAAGGCGCACGTCATTGCAGCCCATGATAAAAAGATTTTCAAGGCTTTTCAGATCCTTTATAAAGGACATATCATACGTTCTGCCGTTGTTGATATCCATGAGCCGAAGTGTTTTAAGTCCTGCAAGGTTTCTCATTCCATCAGTGAAAGAGCTTTTTACATAGGAAAGTGAAAGCTCGTCCAGCGCAAGGCTTCCGATAAAGGAAAGATCGTCGTCGTTTGAGTCAACGGAAAGACTGCGCAGGCGGTTCATCTTGGTCTTGGCGGCGGCATTGAGGTTGACCGTGTTTCCCGAGACATCGAGCGTTTCGAGAGCGTCAAGCTTTGAAAGGAACGACATATCCGTTCTTTCAGAAGTGAGGGTAACAGAAAGGGAGCGAAGCTTTTTGAAACTGCCTATCAAAGCAGCATCGTCACCGCCGATGTTTTTCAGCTCCAGCGTTTTCAGCTTTTTTAGCCCTTTTAGCGGAGCGATATCCTTTATCGCAGACGCTCTTACATCAAGATAAAGCTCCGTCACATTTTTCAAGTGGGAGACGGGGTCTATGCTCTCGCAGACCTTATCCGCCCATGTGCTTGTGTAGCGGAATTTTTTCAGCCCCGTAAGCTTTTTCAGGAAGGAAAGCTCCTCCGAACCGCTGCACTGGTGCAGACCGAGCCATACAAGATCGTCGAGCTTGCTAAGATAGGATATGTTGCTGACATCTGCCCTTATAACGACAAGGTTCTGCAGTTTCGGGAGCTTCTCCGCAACGGCTTTGATATCGACCGTATTATCCCCGACATAGTAATACTTTTTGAACGACGGGTCATACATCGTATCAAGGTATTCATATTCGCCCTTTTCGCCCTTTACAAAGCATATCTGCTTTGCGTTGACGGAAATTTTGTTGCCGTAAAGAACGACCTTTTCCGATTTGTCATTTTTTGCCGCAAAGCACCCCGACGGCAGAACGGTCACGGCTATCACGAGCGCACACAGCAGGCATAGAATTTTCTGCATTTTATTACCCCCAAAAATAAATTTGTTATAACAAAAGCTTATCATACACGCAGTTTTTTGTCAACGGTTTAAGAAAATTTCACCTCTGTTTAAACACCTCAAACGCTATGATATCACTCACGGTATTCTCGAACCATTCCTTTTGTGAAACCTTCGTCATAAGGCGGATACGACTGTATCCTGCGGCATCGGCGAGGTCTTGGTCATCGCTGTCCAGACATTCTCTTATAACGGGTGCGGCATCTGCGGAGAGGTCATCGGGGAACGCCGTCATAACGCCTTTTTCGATAAGCTTTGCGTCATACCTTGCGATAAGTCCGTCCGCATTGCAGAAGCAGAGCAGGAGCGAGGCTATGGTTATTACTGCCGCGCCTACGCTTGCCGCGCGGAACTTTTTAAAGCGTGAGATAATTATAAGCACAAACACTGCCGCAAGAATGAACATTGCCCACGATGTATATACACGCTTTGAAGTCAGTCCGAAGCGGTCGATATAGAGGAGCATTTTGCTTTCGGCGGTCGCGATAAGGATAAGCGTGAACACCGAGAGAATGACCGTGACGGTTTTGAGCGCGGTATTTTTCCCGTCCCTGCGGCAGAATGCATTAACGGCGGCAATGACGGCGAGGTTTATAACTGCTACTGCGCAAAGCTCAAAAAATCCTCTTCGTGCATATTCCGATGCGCTGAATTTTTCGGGAAGAACTCCTCCGAATGCGGAAATGAAATAGCCAAGCTGTGAGAAGAAAAACAGCGCATAAACTATCAGAATCGGCGCTGTAAATGCGCAGACGAGAGCAGGCGGAGCAAAGCGCATTTTCCCGTTTTTTGCTTCGTACAAAGCCTCGTCCGTGCGAAGCTTTCCCTTTGAGGAAACTGCACCAAAGATAACGCCGAACAGCAGGAACGACACAGGCAGACCGACGAGAAAAAGCCAGAACTCGGTAAGGCTTATGCCGTCAAAGATCCGTCCGAGCATATCCTCAAAGCCGCCGTCCGCACTCATAAGCAGTATGCATACAACGACCGTTATCGGCAGTGAGAGCATAAGTCCGATCACTGCATAGCCGACATTTTTCGCACCGCTCTTTCGGCGGAAGATACCGCAGGCGGCTTTCGGGCAGGCGGTAAAATTGCGTTTCGGTACGCCGAAAACCGCTTCGCAGATGCTGTGAAAAGCACTTTCGCCGAAGCCTTTCCACTCGGGATTGTTCAGTGCGAACGCCCACATCGCATAGTATACAGCCGCAAAGCAGAACGCCAGAAACCGTATAAGTCCGTTTGCGCTCACGCCCGTTCCGAGGGCAAAAAACGCCGCCGAAACGAAGTAAAGCTTTGACGACCTGCTCCCGTCAGCCTTGCGGAGCTTTGCCAATACTGCCGACAGAGCAAGCACTGCGATAAGGAACAGTGCGGCGGCGATGCCACAGCTATGCTGTAGAAAAAGCTTTATAAAGGTATATCCCGTGAAAAGAAATATCAGCGCAAAAACGCTTTCGGCGGTCGAACAGAACGGCGGTTTTTCAACAGGCGGAGTTTCATTTTCGGGGGAGGCGTTTTCGCTCGGTTCGGACTGTTCGGGACACTCGCTCTGCCCAATCTCTTCTTCGGGAAGAGTATTTTCAACATTCTCGGAAGAATTTGCGGAAAGCTCATCGTGGGTCATTCTTCATCGCTCCTTTCAAAATCAAGGATATCGCCCGGCTTGCAGTCGAGGATATCGCAGAGCTTGTCGAGGGTGGAAAAGCGTATCGCTTTCGCCTTGCCCGTTTTGAGTATCGAGAGGTTCGCAGGAGTGATATCAAGCTTTTCCGCAAGCTCGCCCGAGGAGATCTTGCGCTTCGCCATCATAACATCAAGATTAACTATTATAGCCATTTAAGTCACCTTTCCTTAAAGCTGTGAGGATTATATATAATATCAGACGTGCCGTACAGAATATCGCTGCGATGATATATGCCGTTTCCATGATCAGAAATGCAGCGCCTAACAGCAGCGAATCCAGACCTGCGGCATTGCCTATCATCAGACAGATCGGGATCACCAAGAACGGTATAATGACAAACCAGATGAAGAATTCGCCTTGGAAAATCCGAATTCTATGCCGAGCCGTTCCGCTGCGGCGTATATCACCGAGACCGCCGCAAAGGTCAGCAGGAGCATCATTGGCAGCGCATTTCCACCGTCAGATGCATAACGCAGACCGCACAGCTTTATCATAAGCTCTGCCCACGCAGTTCCGATAATTCCGCAAGCGGCAATGCTTATCAGCGACAGCAGAGGATATTTTGCTTTCATATCGTTCCCTCATTCTCTTCCTGAATTTGCACAGCCTTTGCAAAGACGTTTTTCAGCACACGGATTATAAGTCCGAAGAAAGCAGCCGCTGCCGCAATTACGATGAAAGGATATGCCCAGATGCTGTAAACGGCAAGGACTATTCCGACAAGATAACAGCACCACGAAAGGATTCGGATAAGCTTGACATTTTCCCCGATAAAAACTTTTCCTCGGCTTATGTTGGAGAGGAGCTTATTGAGGAAGAAAAGCGCCGTGAACGCAAGCACTGCACAGGTGTAAAAAGCTATGTAAAATCCCACGGGGTCAAGTCCCATATCCCACACCAAGGCGAGCGGTCCCCACGACGACGATATCATCGAGGCCGTAGCGTAAATAACGGCAGCGGCAAATATCACCGCAAGTACCCATACGATGACCCTTGAAAGCGTGAGCGACATTGTATCTGTCCATTTTTTGTTTTTCTTATTGTTCATAATGACCGTTCCTTTCTGTATGTGGGATATCACCCCAAGGTTTTTCCCTTTGACAGTATGATAGCACAGCAAATATCATTTGTCAATACCTTTTTATCGATAAACGATAATATTTTCTTGTTTTGCATAAAACCGACATTCAATTTCGGTGCTTTTTGCACAAATATCGGGCTGTACATTTTATCGGACAGTAAAAGCTTGAAAAAAAACGCCTTTTGTGATAGAATAAACACAAAGGAGAGATCGGAATGGAAAATCAGTTTTACTCAATGCTTTCACGAATGAAGCTTATAAACCGCTGGGGACTTATGCGCAACACAAGGAACGAAAATATCTCCGAACACAGCCTTGAAACGGCAATGATAGCGCACAGCCTTGCGGTCATCGGAAATACCTATTTCGGCAAAAGCTATAACGCCGAAAGATGTGCCCTGCTCGGCGTTTTTCACGATGTTACCGAGATAATAACGGGCGACCTGCCCACTCCCGTGAAGTACGGCAGTCCCGAGATACGCTCCGCCTATAAGCAGGTCGAGGACAATGCGAAAAACCGACTTGTTTCGATGCTCCCCGAGGAAATGCAGGTCGAGATCTCGCCGCTTTTGTCCCCGGATGAAAACACCTCGGACGAAGAGCGTGAGCTTTGGCGCTTGGTGAAAGCCGCCGACAAGCTTTCGGCGCTGATAAAATGCATAGAGGAGCGTGTGACGGGCAATACCGACTTTGCAAGTGCGGAAAAGGCGACCCTGCGCTCGATAGAGGAAATGGCAATGCCCGAGGCTGATTATTTCGTCAAGAATTTTCTCCCGAGCTATGGCAAGACGCTGGATGAACAGGCTTAGATCAATGCGTAATTCGTAATGCGTAATGCGTAATTATTTGTAAATCTCAAATTTGTTTGGGCAATGCGAAGCCAATTTAAAGTTTAGGTCAAGCCTTTTCAAAGGCTTGTGGGTGTCCAGAGGGCAAAGCCCTTGTCGCAGGTCAATTTGACCTTTAGCAGAAGAGCGAAACTTCCTAAACTAACAGCATAATGTCAGTTACAATAACGTAATCACTAACAAATCCAAAGGCGCAATTCACACGAATAATGGTAGCCGAAATATGAGAAATCAGTTTCGTAAAACCTAAAAATGTGAATTGCGCCTTTTGATTTGTTATACTAAACACCATTTAAAATTTGGAAAAAATCAAGCCGACAATCTCGAATATATTGGATTTCGGCGCAGATTTTTTCCTGTATTTTATTGGCGTTTAGTATTAGGAACTATATTTTGGGGGATATTTGATAAGAAATACACCGATGTTTCGATAATAGAATATTTTCAGGATCAACATTCGCACTGATAAGCGTATCAAATCATATCGTCTTACAAATTTCTCTTCGCGAACATAACCATATTTCCTCTCAAAGCTAACAAAGCGTTACGTGAACCGCCCGCAGGGGCTTCCCTGTGTTTTCAGCTTTATTTCAGCATATTTTCACAAAAGCAACACAAACATAGGTTATTATTATAACCGTAGTCGGGAGGGCGCACACACCGACCGACTGCTTCCTTTCATAGCTTTTATTAAAAGCTTACGGTCATTCACCCCTGTGGTCGTAAGCAGCGGCCCGTTTGCCGCAGATAAGAGCATACTTCGGAATATTCTTACCCCGATATTCCGAGGATCCCCCAATAATCCTATATCATAATCTTTGCCCTCGTCCTTACCCCTGACGAGGGCGCTTTCTTTTTTATGGAAAGAGGAGAATTAAATTCGGAATTCGGAATGCGGAATTCGGAATTTTTTTAATGCGTAATTCGTAATTCGTAATGCGTAATTATTTTGCTCCGCAATTTTTCCGCATGGGACGGATTTCGGCGCAGATTTTTTTCTTTATTTTATTGGTGTTTAGCATTATTGACAAAACTGTGCAAAAGCGTTACAATTATAATGGTGAAATATGAGTTTGGACAAACTTTTTCAGTGTTACAGTGAAAGGATAAATTTTAAATGAGAAAAGATTATGACGTTGTTGTCATCGGCGCAGGCGCGGCAGGCGTTTTTATGGCTTACGAATTCGTTACGCTAAAAACGAACGCAAAGGTCTGCATGATAGATTCGGGCAAACCTATCTCAAAGAGGATATGCCCCATTGACGGCAAAAAGATAAAGAGCTGCGTCGGCTGCAAGCCCTGCTCGATAATGCACGGCTTCGGCGGCGCAGGCGGACTTTCCGACGGAAAATACAACATCACGAACAGCTTCGGCGGCGACCTCTATCAGCACGTCGGCGCAAAAGAGGCTATCGAGCTTATGGAGTATGTCGACAGCGTGAACCTGCGTATGGGCGGCGGCGATGCGAAGCTTTATTCCACGGTTTCCTCCGATGTAAAGTCGGAAGCGCTCAAATACGACCTTCACCTGCTCGATGCAAAGGTCCGTCACCTCGGCACGGACAGAAACCGTGATATTCTCCAGAACATCTATGATTACGTCCGCAACGATGTTGACATTATGTTTGAAACCGTTGCGGAGACTGTTGAAAAGGACGGCGACGGCTACATCGTCCGCACGAACGAGGACGATATCTACTGCAGGCAGGTAGTCATTGCGGCAGGACGTTCGGGTTCAAGGTGGATATCGGGCGTATGCGACAAATTCGGCATCAGGACACGCAGCAACCGTGTTGACATCGGCGTAAGAGTTGAACTCCCTGCGGCTGTTTTTGAGCATATCACAAAGCAGGTCTACGAGAGCAAGATAGTCTACCGCACCAAGAAATACGGCGACCTTGTAAGAACCTTCTGTATGAACCCTTACGGTGAGGTCGTTGCAGAAAACACGAACGGTATCGTTACCGTAAACGGACACAGCTACTCGAACCCCGAGCTTCACACCGAAAACACGAACTTCGCTCTGCTCGTATCGAACAATTTCTCCGAGCCTTTCAAGGACAGCAACGCTTACGGCGAATCCATCGCAAGGCTTTCCAATATGCTCGGCGGAGGTATCCTTGTTCAGCGTTTCGGCGACCTTATCGCAGGAAGAAGGACCAACGAACACCGTTTCAGCCAGATGTTCTTCAATCCAACGCTCAATGCAACTCCCGGCGATCTCAGCCTTGTTATCCCGAAGCGCCAGCTTGACGATATCATCGAAATGATCTATGCACTCGACAAGATCGCCCCCGGCACTGCCAATGACGACACTCTTCTCTACGGCGTTGAAGTTAAATTCTACAACTCCGTTGTAACGGTCGATGACAACCTTGAAACCGAATCAAAGGGAATGTATGTCCTCGGTGACGGCTCGGGCGTTACACATTCGCTTTCGCAGGCTTCGGCTTCGGGCGTTTATGCCGCAAGAATTATCGACAGGCTTTATAGGTGAAACTGATATGATGATAAAAGATCTCGGCGAAATTTCCGCTGTTATTTTCGATATGGACGGAACTATCCTCGACAGCCTTGATATATGGGTGCAGTCGGATATCCAATTCATCACCGAACAGGGATTTGAGTATGACAGCAGCGTTTCCGCACAGCTGAAAAAGCTCCACTTCCATTCGGCGTGTGACTTTTTAAAGGAGCATTACTCGCTTGCGATGTCACCCGAAGCTATCGGCGAGCGCATTATGCAGCTTGTCGAGCATGGCTATCTTCACGAGGCAAAGCTCAAAGAGGGCGCAGCGGAATTCATCGATAAGCTTGCCGAAAACGGTGTAAAAATGTGCGTTGCTACCTCGAACGAAAAGGGTCTTGCGCAGGGTTCGCTCCGAAACACGGGGATACTCGATAAGATGCAGTTTGTCCTCACCTCGGACGAGGTAGGCGAGGGAAAGGAAACACCGAAAATCTTCCTCGAAGCCGCAAAAATGCTTGGTGCCGGTATCGCACACACGGTCGTTTTCGAGGATTCCTCCCATGCTCTCCACTCGGCGAAGCTCGGCGGATTTAAGACGGTCGGCATTTTTGAACAGCGTTTCCCCGATGAATTTGACGAGCTGAAAAAAGAAGCGGATATGACTATAAAAAGCTTTAAGGAATTGTTATAAATGGAACTTAAAAAAATTCTTGTAGGAATGAGCGGCGGCGTTGACAGCTCTGCCGCGGCGCTTATACTTAAACAGAAAGGCTATGAGGTTGACGGCTGTACGCTGAAGCTTTTTGACGGAGATAATTTCACACGTGAAATGGAAGAGTCCCCTGATGTTCGCACCTGCTGTTCCGTGAGCGATGTTATGGACGCAAAGAGCGTGTGCCGAAAGCTTGGCATAGAGCATTATGTTTTCAATTTCAAGGACTTGTTCCGAGAAAAGGTGATGGACGCTTTCGCCGAAAGCTATATCAACGGCGAAACGCCGAACCCCTGCATAAACTGCAACCGCTATATAAAATTCGACAAAATGCTTGCAAGGGCGCGTGAGCTTGGCTATGACGGCATCGCAACGGGACATTATGCCCGTTCGGTCTATGACGAAGCAAGCGGACGCTACCTGCTCAAAAAAGCCGCCGACGAGCGCAAGGATCAGACCTACGTTCTCTACAATATGACGCAGGAACAGCTCGCACGCACGCTCTTTCCGCTCTGGGATATGGATAAGCCGGAAATTCGTGCGCTTGCCGAGGCGAACGGTCTTGTCAATGCGCGCAAGCCCGACAGTCAGGATATCTGCTTCGTCCCCGACGGAGATTATGCTTCGTTCATTGAACAGCACACGGGAAAGACCTTTCCGCAGGGCGATTTTATCGGCACGGACGGCGTGAAAATGGGAACCCACTCGGGTTATATCCACTACACAATAGGTCAGCGAAAGGGCCTTGGTGCAGCTTTCGGCAAACCCGTTTTCGTCTGCGGAAAAGACCCCGTTCTCAACACGGTAACACTCGGCGAAAGTTCCGACCTTATGAGCGATGTTGTCGAAGCGGAGGATATCAACCTCATTTCCGTTCCAGAAATAAAGGGCGAAATGAGAGTTTCCGCGAAAATCCGCTACAATATGCAGGCTGTCAGCGGCACCTTGACCGCAGTAGGCGACAGCAGGCTCCGCGTGAAGTTCGATACGCCCGTAAGAGCGGCGGCAAAGGGTCAGGCTCTCGTCATTTATGACGGCGACACCGTTGTCGGCGGCGGAAAGATAATATAAACAAATCCGATTTATTTGCATAAAATAAAATATTACAAAATGGAGGTTTTTTGCTATGTCCGAACTTAAAGAAATAAACATTTCCGAGCTTAAATTCAACCCTTGGGATAAAATTTCAAAGGAATGGTTTCTTATCACGAGCGGCGATGAAAAGGCTTTCAACACTATGACCGCAAGCTGGGGCTTTGTGGGCGAAATGTGGGGAAAGAACATCTTTGAAACCGTTGTCCGCCACAACCGCTATACCTTTGGACTTATGGAGAAAAACGACCTCTTTACGGTAAGCTTTCTCCCTGCCGAGCGCAAAGATGCACTGAAATTCTGCGGCGCTCATTCGGGACGTGACTGCGACAAGGCTAAAGAAGCAGGACTTACACCCGTTTTCCTCGACGGAACAACAGCTTTCGGGGAAGCGGAGCTTGTTTTCGTCTGCAAAAAGGTATATTCGGCTGATTTCGACTTTGAGAAGATCTCCGATGAGGACAAAACAAAGTGGTACTCGAAAGACCCCGTCCACCGTCAGTATTTCGGCGAAATTTTAAAGGTGTACACGAAATGAGCGCCAAACTGAAAAAGCTTATAATAATCAGCTCCGTTATTGCTGCGGTCATTGCGATCGCGGCAGGCGTGACTGTCTATCTTCTCGACTTTTCCCCCGTTGATACCGAAGCGGCGGCAGCGGCAAGTCCGAACTCCTGCACGGTCATTGAATACGGCGACAGTTTAAAGGCTTATGAACCGCTTGGCGGAACGAAATACGGACTTATCTTTTACCCGGGCGCAAAGGTCGAATACACGGCTTATGAGCCGCTTATGGAATGGCTCGCGAACGACGGCGTTCTCTGCCTGCTGGTGAAAATGCCGTTCAACCTTGCATTTTTCGGAAAAGATTCCGCACTCGGACTTAACAATATCTACCCCAATATCGAGCATTGGTACATAGGCGGTCATTCGCTCGGCGGAGCAATGGCGGCTGATTTTGCGGCGGAGAACAGCGGCATTGAGGGCGTTGTCCTGCTTGCAGCTTTCCCGTCAAAAGACCTCAGCAAGACCGATATGCGCGTTCTGTCTGTATACGGCTCGGAGGACGGCGTTCTCAACAGAAAGAGCTATGAAAAAGCAAAATCGAAGCTCCCGTCCGACTTCACCGAGCAGGTCATAGAGGGCGGAAACCACGCAGGCTTCGCATTTTACGGTGAACAGCGCGGCGACGGAACGGCTTCGATAAGTGCCGCCGAGCAGACATATACCGCCGCGGATATCATCGCGAACTTTATCATCGGCGAAGATGCGCAAAGCACGGTTTCAGACGGAACGGAGGAAAGCTTTGAAGGTTAAGATTTTTGCGGCAGTCCTCGCGGCTGCAATGACATTGACAGCCTTTTCAGGCTGCGCACAGGTCGGGGAGGAAGTCCCCGAGGTAACGGAGGTCACGGTCGAGGAAGTTCAGCCTTACCCCGTGACGATAGGCTCGCTCATTTTCAACGCCGCGCCCGAAACGGTCGGCTCGCTTTCGCCTGCGATAACGGATATAATCGCGGAGCTTGGCTTTGCGGACAAGCTTGTTGGCGTGAGCAGCTATTGCAGTTTTGACGGAATGCCGCCGACGCTTGCAGACCTCGGCTCATCGGCAAATCCCGATGCAGATGCTATAATAAAAGCTGCGCCCGAGCTTATTATCTCGCACAGTCCTATCGCGAAAAAGGACATAACCGCTATCGAAAGCGCAGGAACGAGGGTGCTTATAATCCCTGCTCCGACATCAGTGGACGGGCTTTATGACCTTTACCATGACATTTACCGCATTTTCCGTGGAAGTGACGAAAACGAAGAAACGGCGGTCTCGTCCTGCTTTGAGAAGCTTGAAAGATCGTTTGCAAACTATGACGGAGTGCTTGGAAATTACGTTTATATAATGTCCTCGAAGCTTGCATTCGCATCGGACAGCAGCTTCGGCGGCGACTTTTTCTCCCACCTTGGCAAAAACGCCGCCGCAGAGGAAGAGGGCATTTCGCTCACGAAAGATCGGCTGATCGAGCTTGACCCCGAGTATATCATCATTCCGTCAGGAATGAAAAAGTCACGACTTCCCGAGGAGCTTTCGGCTGTGAAAAACGGCAGGGTGATACGCCTTGACAAGGAAACGGAGCAGCTTCTCGAACGCCCGACATCGGAAGTCTGCAAGGCTGCGGATTTCATTGCGGCGGCAATAAAGGCGCTTGATGAACCTCAGACGGACGGGGAATGATGCATAATACCAATTCTTAATCAACCTATAGACAAACTCTTGGCTATAATAAGTTCATTCTGCGTCAAGCTTCCTTGTCAGGCGACAGCCTGCCTGCGGTCGCTTTTCTTGACTGAACTTATTCTATCTGTCGATTTTGTCTATAGAACGATTAAGAATTAGTATAAAGAATAACAAACCGGCGCAGTCACGATGATACTTTCGTGATTGCGCTGTTTTATTGGTGTTTAGCATTATACTAAACACCATTTAAAATTTGGAAAAAATCAAGCCGACAATCTTGGATATATGCGATTTCGGTGCAAATTTTTTCCTGATATTTTGTTGGTGTTTAGTATTACACATTAAATTGCGCGGTTTCTATTGAAATTTCGCGACTTATGTGGTATAATTTACTTCAAGTGTAAGTATGTCAGGACTACAAAAGGAGCTTTATTTAAATGGCAGAGAAATTTATCCAATTTGCGGTGAGGGACAGCAACGATCTTTACAAGCTGGAGCTTTGCAAGACCTTGCTGCATTTCACCGAATTTGATTTCACATATTTCTGGGAAAGATGCATGGACGCAGGCAGAGCCGCCAAAAAGTCGGGGCATCTCCCTGCAAGCACGGTTTCCAACGCGAAGTCCGTTATTTCTGCTGCGCACCCTTACATTGAAGCCATGATCGGTGCGGACTACTCCGATATCGTGACCGACTGCATCATTGAATACATCTGCCACTCCGAACGCATCAGTCTTGACGAGCTTTGGGTCCGCTGCATTTCGCCCAAGACGAAATACGAAGAGGCCATTTTCAACCGCATTTCCATGTTCAAATCGGGCAAGGCTTCAAACGGCTGGACAAACATTGTCCGCTTACAGGAATATGCGCAGAACAAGCTCGCTTTTATCTATGACACGAACGAGGACAAGACCGTTGACTCTGCTCAGGTCTTAAAGGTACGAAAGGAATATTTTGACGTTTCCTATTCCGTTGCCGCCAACGAGCTTGGAATGGCCGGTAAAAATCTCCCGTCCGTTTCCGTATGCAACCCCGGTTTAACGCCGACTGCCGCTTTTATGAATGCAAAGGTCGCAAAGGCTGTTTACCGCCGCTTCTCCGAGGCATTCAGGCTTGGAGGAGATATGTCCGTTCCCGAGGGAAAAAACTGCGAATACATAAAAGACAAGCTCGCAATGGACGCTTATGATCTCGTCCGCGGAATGAAGCGTCCCGGTGAACTTGATATGAAATTTGCGCTTGAAGCTATGGAAAACAACCCCGTTGAGGTCTATCTTCCCGACAGCTTCAAAGCCGTGATAGACCTTGAATTTGACCTTATAATGAAAAACGGACTTGCTTTCCGCAGGTGCGAAGAATGTGGAAAATTCTTCGTTGCCGATGACGAAAGCTTCCTCTGCAACCGAATAAACAGTTCGGGCATGACCTGCCGACAGCAGGCTGACGCTCTGAGGACTGCCATTGCCGAGGCGGCGGAAACGCTCAAAGCCGCTGAAAAGGCGGAAGCTGTTCAGACTGCCGAAGAACCCGAGCCGACCGTTCCCGAAGAACCCAAGAAACCAGAACAGATACCTCCCGAGCTTGAAAAGAGAGGTCAGAAGATATATAATGCGCTTTACAAGCGTGTCGGAAAGGCTATGGACGAAAAGGAGTTCCACGAGTGGAGCAGATACCTTTCCGATATGAAGAAGAACATCAAGGCCGGCGAAGCTACCGCTGACCAGCTCGGCGAGTTCCTCGATTATTCCGACAGACTTTGCGCCGAGGTGAAAAAGGGCAGAATGACACCGCAGACACAGTTCCGCTACCCCGAAGATGTTGAAAAGTCGGAAAAAATGTCGCCGCAGGAAGCCGTTCAGCCTGCCGCCGCACCTGAAAAGAAGCCCGAACCTCTTCCCGAGGTGATAAAGGCGGACGCAAGCTCGGTGCGCATCATAAAGCCGTTCAAGCCCGAGACCTTTGACAGCATTGCAGATGCTTTTATGGCAGGAAAATTCGACGATGACGGGGAAGAACCTCCGAAAAAGCCCGAACCCGAGGTCAGGGAGTACAACTGGACTAGAATGACCCGTGAAGAAGCTTACGGACTGAAAAAAGGCGGTGAGAGCGAATGAATTTTATCAACGAAAGCGCGGCGCTAAACGGACTTGCCGATTATATCGTGAAAAGCGGCGTTTGCCTTTATAACTCCGTAAAATACATCTATTCGCTCGCCGAAAACGAGTTTTACAATGTCGATATAAGGGACATACTGAAAATAATCATCAACAATTTCCCTGAAACGGACGGGATACGCTCGCTCGGACTTCGCATTGACGACTACACCTGCCGCCAGATGCAAAGCGAGGAATACAACAAGGTGCTGCCGCTCATGGTCTACAGCCTTGCGGTGCGGATACCCGTGCTGAAAAATGTCAGAAACGGCGATGACGTTATGACGGACGACCAGCTTTACAGGCTTTACAACGCTGTACTCGACAAGGGCGCGGAGAATTACCGCGAGATAATAACGGAATCGTTCCTCGAAACGAAATATCTCGTGCGAAAGGGAAAAAAGCTGCCGCCTTTCACAGCCGACTGGTTCAAATCGTATATTCTGAGCAGCGTTCCTGCGCTGTCGGTGATAACCAACAAGAATATGTTCCTGCTCGGGTTTGCGGACACGCTTTTTGCTGTCTTTTACACCTGCATGGAGGACGGCTTATCCGAAAAGCTGCTTGAATACGCTGACGAAGCGCAGGCGGCTGACGGGGAATAATTATGGGAGAAGATGACTATGAATAATATAAAGAAAACTGTTTTTCTCTGCGGCTTTATGGGCTGCGGAAAATCGACCGTCGGAAGGCTGCTTGCGCAGAAGCTCGGCTGCGGCTTCACCGATATGGATAATTATATTGTCGAAAAGCAGGGAATGCCCATTCCGCAGATCTTTGCCGAAAAGGGCGAGGATTATTTCCGCGATGCCGAAACGGACGCTGTAAGGGAGCTTTCCGAAAAGGCAGGAGTTATCGCTTGCGGCGGCGGCGCAATGCTTCGCAGGGTCAACGCCGATATCGCAAATTCGGCAGGAACGGTCGTTTTCATCGATGTTCCGTTTGAAAGCTGCTATGCACGCATTTCGGGTGACAAAAACCGTCCCATCGTTGCAAACAACACCAAGGAGGAGCTTAACCTTATCTATGATGGCAGAGCGCCTATATACAAGGAAAACTCCGCTCTCACCGCAGACGGCAGCGGCAGTCCCGAGGAGATCGCCGAAAGGATAATCAAAGCACTGAAAGACTAACCGAGAGGAAATGAATAAATGAACAAAGTCTATGCACTCGGAGTCGATGTCGGCTCTACCACAGTTAAAACCGTAATTCTTGATGAAAACAAGCAGATAATTTACTCAAAATACGAAAGACATTTTTCCAAAGTAAAGGAAACCGTTAAGTCACAGCTTGAGATCATCGCAAAGGAATATCCCGATGCGAAGTTCAGGCTTTCGATAACTGGTTCGGCAGGTCTCGGACTTGCTACCGCTTCCGAGCTTCCGTTCGTTCAGGAGGTTTTCGGCGCTTTCATTGCGGTTAAGGAAAGCTATCCCGACGCTGATGTTGTTATCGAACTCGGCGGTGAGGACGCAAAGATAATCTTCCTCACGGGCGGCGTTGAGCAGCGAATGAACGGCTCATGCGCAGGCGGCACGGGCGCATTCATCGACCAGATGGCTACGCTCCTCGGCATTACCACTGACGAAATGGATAAGCTTGCGCTCAATGCGGAAAAGGTATATCCTATCGCTTCGCGCTGCGGCGTTTTCGCAAAATCCGATATTCAGCCGCTTCTCAATCAGGGCGCGCGCCGTGAGGACGTTGCCGCTTCTATCTTCCAGGCAGTTGTTGACCAAACCGTTTCGGGTCTTGCGCAGGGCAGACAGATAAAAGGCAAGATACTTTTCCTCGGCGGTCCGCTTTCGTTCCAGATGGGACTTCGCAAGGCTTTCGTAGACACGCTTCATCTTTCCGAAGAGAATGCGATCTTCCCCGAAAACGCACCCTGCTTTATGGCTTACGGCTGCGCACTTCACGCTAACGAAGTTTCGGACGAATACTCTCTTGATGATGTAATTAATAGGATCGAAAATGCCAAGATGACCGATGATATCATCACGGGCGATCCGCTTTTTGCTTCAAAGGAAGAATACAACGAATTCGTTGAACGCCACAAGAAATGCGACCTCGAATATGAGGATATCAGCACTTACGAGGGCGGCGCTTACCTCGGTATCGACGCAGGCTCAACAACGACAAAGCTTGTGCTTATCACTCCCGAGGGCAGGCTGCTCTATCAGCACTACACCTCCAACAAGGGCAGACCGCTTGACGTTATCACCGATAAGCTTAAGGAAATGTACGCTCTTATGGGCGACAGGATAACGATACTTTCCTCCGCCGTTACAGGTTACGGTGAGGATCTCATCAAAGCAGGTGTGGGCGTTGACTTCGGTATCGTTGAAACCGTTGCGCACTACAAGGCTGCTTCATTCTTCAAGCCCGATGTTGACTTTATCATCGACATCGGCGGTCAGGATATCAAATGCTTCAAGATAAAAAATCACGCTATCGACAGCATTATGCTCAACGAAGCTTGTTCTTCGGGCTGTGGCTCGTTCATTCAGACGTTCGCTCTTGCGCTCGGATATGATATTGCAGACTTTGCACAGCTCGGACTTTTTGCAAAGCACCCCGTTGACCTCGGCTCACGCTGCACGGTGTTTATGAACAGCTCCGTTAAGCAGGCACAGAAAGACGGCGCTTCGGTCGAAGATATCTCCGCAGGTCTTTCCTCGTCGATCATCAAGAATGCTATATATAAAGTTATCCGTGCGAAATCCGCAGACGAGCTCGGCGAAAATGTCGTTGTTCAGGGCGGTACTTTCCTCAACGATGCGGTTCTCCGCGCATTTGAAAAGGAACTCGGAAAGAATGTTGTCCGCCCTGCCATCGCAGGACTTATGGGCGCATTCGGCGCAGCTATTTACGCAAAGGAAAAATGCAAAGAGGCTTCGCATATAATTTCCGCTGAGGCTCTCGAGAACTTTACATACCGGTCAAAGCAGCTCAACTGCGGCGGCTGCGGCTCTCGCTGCGCACTCACAATGATAACCTTCAACGACGGAAGAAGATTCATCAGCGGCAACCGCTGCGAAAAGGGTGCAGGAATCAAGCGCACCACCGAGCCGCTCGACCTCTTTGAGTACAAATACAGACATCTCCTCTCAAAGGCAGACGAAAAGCCGATTGTTACACCTAAGGCAAAGGTCGGAATTCCTCTCGCACTCGGACTTTATGAACAGCTCCCGTTCTGGGCAAAGCTTTTCACAGAGCTTGGCTTTGAGGTCGTTATCTCCGAGGAAAGCACAAGAAAGACCTACTATAAGGGTCAGAACACTATCCCGTCCGATACGGTATGCTATCCTGCGAAGCTTGCGCACGGACATATCATCAGCCTGCTCGAAAAGGGCGCTGACTTCATCTTCTACCCCTGCGAAAGCTATAATATCGACGACGGCGAAAGCGATAACCATTATAACTGCCCCGTTGTTGCATATTATCCCGAGCTGCTCCGTGCGAATATCCCCGAACTTAACGATAAGAATTTCATCTCGCCTTATATCGACATAAACCTACCGAAGCACTCGGCAGAAGTTCTCTCCGAATCGCTCAAAGACTACGGCATTACGAAAAAGCAGGCAGCCGCAGCTTATATTAAGGCTATGGACGCACTCAAACAGTATATGACCGAGATCGAGACCGAGGGCGAGCGAATGATCGCCGAAGCAAGAAAGCAGAATATGCCTATCATCGTAATTGCCGGCAGACCTTACCACCTCGACACCGAGATAAACCACGGCATACACAAGCTTATCTCCTCGCTTGACCTCGCCGTTATCACCGAGGACAGCATCTTCAAAAAGGGTCATACACCAAAGCTTGATGTCCTCAACCAGTGGACATACCATTCAAGACTTTACCGTGCTGCGCAGTATGTCACAACGCAGAAAGATATGCAGCTTGTACAGCTTGTATCATTCGGCTGCGGCATCGACGCAATCACAACGGACGAGGTAAGAGGGATCCTCGAAAGCGGCGGAAAGCTCTACACCCAGCTTAAGATCGACGAAATAAACAACCTCGGTGCGGCAAAGATCAGACTTCGCAGCCTTGTTGCGGCTATGGAAGAAAACGACAAGTCCAATGCGTAATTCGTAATGCGTAATGCGTAATTAATGCAACGCCGTACATTGCATACAAATTCGGAATTATTTATATTCCGTTAATTCACAGCAAAAATCGTAGGGGCGGATTCTATATCCGCCCGTTAAAAACCTATAAAATTACGGCAATTTTCTGTAGGGGACGGGTTTCCCGTCCCGCGCCGCAAGGCGTTTCATAATAAAAACAAGAACCTGTTTTCAAAGATTTTGATTCTTTGAAAACAGGTTCTTGTTGTTTGCGAAAATAAGGTTTTGCCTAAAATTTGCGGAGCAGAATAATTACGCATTACGAATTACGCATTACGAATTAAATACCGTTTTACCAATTCCGAAACAAACGCATAGCTTTCCTTTGTTCCGAGGTTCTGCGGTTCAATGTTTTTTCCTATTACAAGCAGCGGAACATACTCTCTTGTATGGTCTGTTCCCCAGAATGTCGGCGCGCAGCCGTGGTCGGCGGTTATCATCACGCAGTCGTCCTCCCCGAGGAGCGGCAAAAGCTGTCCGAGCTGCTCGTCAAAGCGGTTGAGCGCGTTCGTGTAGCCCTCAACATCGCGCCTGTGTCCGTATTTCATATCAAAATCAACAAGATTCGTGAAGCAAAGTCCCGTGAAGTCCTTTTTTGCGTACTCCATAGTCTTTTCCATACCGTCGTCGTTGCTTTTTGTGCGGACATACTCTGTTATGCCTTTTCCTGCGAAAATATCGTATATTTTTCCGACTGCTATTGTACTCAGTCCTGCATTTTTGAGTTCATCGAGCATTGTATCCTCAGGCGGTTCGAGAGAAAAGTCATGTCTGTTGGCGGTTCGGGTGAAGTTCGGATATTCGCCCTCGAACGGACGGGCGATAACTCTTCCCACGCCGTATTCTCCCGTCAGGATCTCACGGGCAATTCGGCAGTATTCATACAATTTCTCGGGAGGGACGAGCTTTTCATGCGCCGCGATCTGGAAAACACTGTCTGCGGAGGTATAGACGATAAGCTTTCCCGTTTCGAGATGCTCTTTTCCGTAATCGAGAATGACCTGTGTTCCCGAATAGGGCTTATTGCAGAGAACTCCGCGTCCCGTTGCTTCTTCAAAGCGCTTCAGCACTTCATCGGGGAAGCCGTTCGGAAATGTCGGCAGCGGCTTTGGTGAAACCACACCTGCAAGCTCCCAGTGTCCGACTGTGGTGTCCTTGCCCATGGACTTTTCACGAAGCCTGCCGTACATTCCGCAGGGGTTTTCCACGGGGGATCTCATCGAAACGCCGTCAATATTGTAAAGTCCCGCTTTGCGCATATTGGGGACGTTCAGCTTTCCCGTTCTGAAGCAGTCGCCGAATGTGTCTGCTCCGACATCGCCGAAAAGGTCGGCATCGGGTTCATAGCCTATCCCTGCACTGTCAAGGACGATAAGAAAGACACGTTTCATTTTATTTTGCATAATATCATCACGCCGCCTTTTTGGACTTGCTGTTTGTTATGCCTGCGTCCTTGAAGAACTGTATCTCATCAGAGGAAACAGACGAGACATCGGTGTAATAATCGGAGAGCGTTGTGTTCTTCATCATAAAGTAGACCGTTACTGTGAGCGACTTTTGGTCGGTAATATAGCCATAGAAGCGGTCGGTAACTAATTTTACCTTGGTTTTTTTATTCGCATCGGAAAGGAGCGAGAAAAGCTTGCCGTATTCGTCCTTTTCGAGATAATTTTTAAAGCTGTTGAAAGCCGCACTGTCGGAAAGCTTTATCGTTGCAACGGAGTGACCGTTCTTTGCGGCCTTTGCTATCTGCGAAGCGAGGAGCGAATAAGCACTGCTGTTATCCTTGGCAACAAGCTTCTTCCTTGCATAATAGTTCATACTTGTGTCGTCCGTGCTTTTGGGGTAGGAAAGCGAGGTGTTGCATGGCTTATGCGAATTTGCGAATGTCGCACTGCCGGGGAGGAAGTATTTGTAGCTCTTGTTTTCAACATAAGGCATAACGGGATCGTCCCATGTCAGGTCGAGGTCATACCACTGCTTTTTGAGGTAAACCTTGTTCCACATATGGTTTTCGGTGTGACCGTCATCAGCGGTAGCGGTGCCGACAACGTTGACGGTCTTTATGCCTGCCTTTGAACAGATATATCCGAATGCTCTTGCATAACCCTCGCAGACAGATTTTCCTGCTATCATCGAGCCATAAGCGGAGTGTGCGGAATTGAGCGATTCATCATAGACCGTGTGACCTACAATATAATCGTGTATATAAAGTATCTTGCTGTATGTCGAAGTATCTTCATCAAATTTGGAAATGACCTTTTCGGCAACAGCGTCCATTTTCTTCATCATTTTTTCAGCGGATTCAGTGTTAAAGGAATAGCTGATATCGAATTCTGTCTTGTTCCGACCCTGATAAATAACGTAGGAAACGCCTTTTACATTAAAAGCAAGCGAATCCTCGTAGAAAATTATATCGGCAAGCTGGCTCACAAGCTCCTGATCGAGAGCTTTTTTGTAAGTAAAAGACTTCTCATGGTTGAGCGCGGCTTTTCTCAATTGAATATATACCGCCTTGCCCGTGTCCGAAAGCTTTGAGTAATGGTACGGCAGCATCTGCTTTTCGAGCGGTTTCGTTTCAGCCGCATAAGCCGTCACCGCAATGTCGGGAGCTGCTTTGCCGACAGGTATGCCTGCCGCAAATGTAAAAGCCGTCGCGAGTGCAAGGAATGCCGAGATAAGTTTCTTCATAATGTCATTTCCCCTTTAGTTTTTGTAATCGTCCGAAGCAGGGTAGTCACCGCTGCCGCTTTCCGTGTAAAGCTGCTTTATCGTTTCATCGCTCACCATAAAGCAGTCATAGTTTCCGCCCTCATCGTCGGCAGAGCAGTCAACGTTGTACCAGCTGCTGCCGATCCTGACCTTGTTCCAAGTGTGAACACTGCCGTTTGCGTCCATTCCCGAAACGATGACCGAGGTAAGTCCTGCCTTTATGCTTATATACTGGAAAGCGCAGGCATATCCCTCCGATATGCCCTTTCCGAGAACAAGCGGACCGTAAGCCGAACCGCTGAACGCCTTTGAATCGGTTTCGCCGTTCTCCGATGAGGCTGTGATGTGATCGTGTATCGCAAGAAACTTTCCGTATTCATCGGCATCGGGGGCGAATGCGGCTATTACCTTGTCAGCCTCCTTTGCGATCTGCTTTGCGATGCTGTCGTCAACGCCCTTTGTGTAGGAGTATGTCAGCCTTGCGTAAGCGTTATCGGTGCTTATGCCGTTGTATTCGATCTCAGCGCCGCTGAATGTGAGCGGATCCTGATTTTTGAGTATATCTGCAATGGTGAGGAGCGTTTTCTCGCTTATTCTCGAAGAGATCTTCACCGAATTCTTGTGCGCGATAATGGCTTTTCTGATGTCAATGTAGCATTTCTGCGCCTGCGTGGAAAGCTCATCATACTGATAGGGGAGCATCGGTTCAGCCGCGGACTTCTGCAAAAAAGCTCCAAGCTCGCTTCTTATCGTAGTGTCGGTGTAAATTTCGGACGGCTCGGCAAATGTCGGCACTGCGCAGAGCATTGAGAATGCCATTGCCGCCGAAACGACCGCCGTCATAATTTTCTTTCTCATTTTATCACCGCCTTTTCTTCCTTTTTCTCGGGAATATCTATCTTTAATCCCAGTTTTTTATATGTATCAAGATTTTTTTCATCTATAAGCTCGGGGCAGTTGAAATAATCACTCAGCTCCGCGCCCTTATAAACGAGGACGAACGTTGCCGTTCTGTTGTCGGCATCGGTGAAATACCATACCGCATCTGTTTTTATATCCGCGCCCGAGGCTTTTTTCACGCTTTTGAGGAGTTTTTTCATTCTCGCGCGGTCATTGTATTCGATATACTTGACGAAATTTCGGAACGCTCTT